>Ga0209640_10006263_pt1 | contig 10405 bp, 10 predicted proteins | sample RifCSP10_1_FD_184018 | JGI IMG/M metagenome (GOLD analysis project Ga0209640, IMG submission 184018) | Soil microbial communities from Rifle, Colorado - Rifle CSP2_sed 10_1 (SPAdes) (version 2) | ecosystem: Environmental > Terrestrial > Deep subsurface > Rock core/Sediment | place: Rifle...
ACTTCTCGGTTCTCGGTTCGTGTTCAGGTTCGGTTCTGGGTTCATCGTTCGGCTTCATTGTTCGTAGCGTCCGGCTTCAGCCGGACCGCGAACGTGAACACGAACCGAGAAGCGAGAACCGAGAAGTGTGAACGACGCTGTTCCTACCGTGCGTAGCTCACGTCATCAATCCAGATTCGCCCACTTCCCCCCAGCGGCGTGTTGACCGTGTCGACGACGAAGAGGATGGAGTCGATGCGGCCGAGCGTGGGGCGCTCGCGGGTCGTGGTGCCGATCGCGCGCAGATCGTCGAAGACGATGGTGACGTGGCGCGGCGCGGTATCGAGCACGATCGAGCGGTGCCAGCGCTCGCCGAGCTGGCCGGCAGGCTCGCGCAGCTGCACCGAGATCCGCATGGGGCGGTCGGCGCGGGCCGTGAAGACGAGCCGGTCGTACGTGGGCAGGTCCTCCCCCGCCGTCATCACGAAGGCGGCAAAGGGACTCGCCGACGCCGCGCCGCCAAGCGCATAGCGCAGTGCCAGCTCCGATCCCTTCGTCGCCTGCACGACGTCGAGCGCCGCGCGTGAGGCGGAGCTGGTCTCGATCTGCCACCTCGTGGCCGGACCGTCGGCGTACTGCACGGCCACGGCCGAGGGGCGTCGGGGCGCGGCGCGCGGCGCCGTGCTCGCGGCGTGTCGCCCGACGTAAATGGGATTGGATACCATCCAGGGCATCGGCGGCTGCCCCGGTGCGCCTGGCCGCGACACCTCCACTCGATAGACGCCGGGCGCTGCGACGCCGGCCACGTGTTCGAGCGTGGATCCGGTGCCGGTGGCAGCCATCGCACCGTCCTTCACGAGGTCGATCCGCGCGTCCGGTGGGCCCTGCTGCAGCTCGACGCGCAGCGTGACCGGCCCTGCGAGCGGTATCGCATCGCCCCCGGTGACGTGTGTCTTGCCATTCGTGCCCGTGAACGAGATGGTCGCGGCGCCGGCGACGGCATCGACGACTGAATACACATGGCCCCCGCGAAGCGCGGCGAGCACCGCCTGCGCATCCGCCGCGGCGTCACCGGTAAACTGCGCGTCCGGCAGGGTGTTCGCAAAGAGGCGAAACATCTGCTCGTACGACGGCACATGAAACGAGGCGCCGTTGTCGTACGGCTCGCCGAGGCTGCGCAGACTGAGTCTGGCGTGCGCGTCCGCGCCGGCCACCGCCACGACCCGGCGCTCCCGCGTCAGCACGTCCCATTGCCGCAGTACCGCGTCGGGCCGATCGAGCAGCCCCGCCAGCGTCTCGGTGGCGCGGACGGGATAGGTGAACAACGCCCGCGCCATCGACCACGCCGACTCGTCGCGCCACTGGCTGTCGCCATTCAGCCATTCGAGGCCGTCGACGGGCACGCTCCAGTCGCTCCACTGCAGCTCCGGCTTGGTGGACCCGGGGTGCGCCGCAATCGCCACTCCACCCAGCCGCTGGATGTCGTCGACGACATCCCGCCCTTCCCCGCCCAGTGGATAGGGGGCTGCCGGCAGGCCCACCGCGAGGACATGGCCGTTGCTCGTGCTGATTTCCACGGCGTCGATGCACAGCACGCCTCCGCGATAGCGCGGCGCGTCGGGCTCGCGCGCGGCGTCGCCGTGGTCGGTGAGCACCAGGAAATCGAGGCCCGCCCGGGCCGCGGCCGCGGCAATGTCGTCCACCCTGCCGGTCCCATCCGACCGGTCCGTGTGCACGTGGATGGCGCCGCGCACGGCTCGCGGGACCCCCTGGCCGGCGGGGAGCGCCGGCGTCAGGCGAGGCGGGAGGATCGCGTACCAGACGCCACCCAGACCAACCAGGACGAACACGATTAAAGTGCGCCTCATGGGTGCGAGGGTGATGTCATCTGTTCACGTTCTCGGATGAAACCGGTCGTAGATCCCGCGCAGGCGCCGCTCGAGCACATGGGTGTAGATCTGCGTGGTCGACAGGTCGGCGTGGCCGAGCATCATCTGGATGGCCCGAAGATCGGCGCCGCGCTCGAGCAGGTGCGTGGCAAACGAGTGGCGGAGCGTGTGCGGGCTGATGGACGTCTTGAGGCGCGCCTGCCGCGCGTAGATCTTCAGCACCTTCCAGAAGCCGACGCGGGTCAGGCCGGATCCGCCACCGCGAGCGTTCACGAACAGCCGGGGGCTGCGCCGCCGCCCGAGCAGCGTCCCGCGCCCGTCGCGCAGGTAGCGGCGCACCCACCGGGCGGCCTCGTCGCCAATCGGCACGATCCGCTGCTTGTCGCCCTTGCCCGTGCACGTCAGGTACGACGCCTCGAGGTTGACGTCGGCAGGCCTGAGCCCCAGGAGCTCGGATACGCGCAGTCCCGTGGCGTACAGCAGCTCGATGAGGGCCCGATCGCGCAGGCCGCGCGGCGTCCCGACGTCCGGCTGGGCCAGCAGACGATCCACCTCTTCCACGGACAGGTAGCGTGGCAGCGTCTTCCACGCTCGCGGAGGCCGGAGCTCGCCGGCCGGACTCATTCTGACGCGGCCTTCGACCGTGAGAAAGCGGTAGAAACCGCGGTAGCAGGCGACGGCCCGCGCCACCGACCGCGGCGAGCGCCCCTCGGACATCAGATCCCGTACGAACCCCTCGAGGTCTGTGCGGGTCAGGGCATCAATCCGGACGCCCCGCCCGGCGGCAAATCGTGCCAGCAGCCCGAGATCGCGCGCGTAGCTCGCGACGGAGTTGCCCGCCAGTCGCCGCTCGACGGTCAGGTGTGTCAGATAGGCATCCACGGGAGACGTTGAGACACGGGCCACTCGCGTTGTCCGCTGAATCGGTAGAATTGTACGTGAATGCGTTCGAAGTGGCAGTCGCTCCCGACCGAAGCGATCAACTCGTCCTCGCTCGACATCGACAAACTGTCCGAGGGTGACATCGTCGACCTGATGCTGAACGAGGACCGCAAGATGCTGGCGGCCGTCCAGCGCGAGCGCGAGCGGATTGCCGTGGGCATCGAGATGATTGCCTCCGCCCTTCGCCGGGGCGGCCGGATTATCTTCGTCGGCGCGGGGACGAGCGGCCGGCTGGGCGTCCTCGAATCGGCCGAGATGCCGCCGACCTTCAGCACGGCGCCGTCGCTCGTGCAGGCCATCATGGCGGGCGGACGCGGCGCGACGTTTGCCGCCAAGGAAGGCGTCGAAGACAACTACGAGGAAGGCGCGCGGGCGATTACACGCCTCCGGGCCGGCAAGAAGGACATTGTCGTGGGTGTCTCCGCCAGCGGGATGACGCAGTTCGTCCGGGGCACGCTGTCGCGCGCCCGCAAGGCCGGCGCGCGCATCATCTTTGTGACCTGCGATCCCGGCACCGAGCTGCAGACGTTTGTCGATCTGACGATCGCACCCGCCGTCGGCGCGGAAGTCATCGCCGGCTCGACCCGGCTCAAAGCGGGCACCGCCACCAAATTGGTGCTGAACATGCTGACGACCGGCGCGATGGTGCGTATCGGCAAGACGTACGGCAACCTGATGGTGGACGTGCAGACGGGGTCGGAGAAGCTGAAAGATCGCGCCCGCCGCATCGTCAACATCGTCACCGGTCTGGAGTATGACGAGGCGGACAAGCTCCTGAAGCGGGCGCACTGGAACGTCAAGGCGTCGATCGTGATGCAGAAGACCGGACTCCCCTACCTGAAGGCGCTGTCGCGCCTCCGTAAGACGCACGACTCGATGCGCGAGGCGATCGGCGAGGATATCGAGCCGCGCCTGCGTGGGATGCTCCAGGGGCACGCCGAAGCCGCCTCCACACGCACGTAGGGCGGGCCTACAGGGCAGACGCCGCCTCTCGATCGAGGTACACCTCCACGCGGCGATGGAGCTGCAGGAATGAGGCGGGCAGGTGCGTGGTGACGGCCCCGTTGACGGCTCGCTCGATGCACTGCGCCTTCCGCGCGCCTGTCGCCATCAGCACGATCGTGGCGGCCTGCAGCATCGGCCCCATGCCCATCGAGAGCGCGTCGCGGGGCACCAGCGCGGGATGGCCGCCGAACAGGGCGGCGTTGTCGCGCCGGGTCGACTCGGCGAGCCGCACCCGGTGGGTTCGCGCGGCCAGCTCCTCGCCGGGCTCGTTGAACCCGATGTGCCCGTTCGCGCCGATGCCGAGCAGCAGCAGGTCGATGCCGCCGGCACCTGCGATCGCCGTGTCGTACCGCGCGCATTCGGCCTCGAGGTCGTCGCCGGCGCCGTTCAGGAAGTGCCTCTGCGCGGGAGGCACGTTGACCGCCGAAAGCAGGTGGGACTCGATAAACGTGCGGAAGCTGCCGGGATGTGACGAAGGGATCCCGGCGAACTCGTCGAGACTGAACGTGACGGCGCGCGAGAAATCCGCACGTCCCGCCGCGTGCAGCCGGCGCAACTCCGCATACGCCGCCACGGGCGTGCGGCCTGCCGGGAGTCCCAGTACGAGCGCGGGGCGTTCGGCCAGCGCGTCCGCCACTCGGCGCGCAACGGCGGCCGCGGCATCTGCGGGCGTGTCGAAGATCCGGATATCCACGCGTTACAGGTACGAGGGCACGACGGCCTCGCCGCGTGCCGCCGCCAGCGCAAGCCGAACCGCCCCGAGGGCGGGCTCTTCCTGAAGCAGGCGGACCGCCGTGCGCGGGGCGACCTCGGAGAGCCGCGCGTCGACGTCGCGGGCGAGCCACGGCACGCCCCGAAAAATACCGCCGGCCAGAATCGTGGGAAACGCGCTGCCTCGCATGCCGAGCCGGGCGATGACCGACGCCGCCGCCGACGCCAGCTCGGCGCCGGCACGGGCGAGCATCTGCGCCGCCACGGCGTCGCCGGCATCGGTGGCGCGCTGGACGACGGCGGCCAGGCCGGCAATGGCGTGCCGGTGCAGGTCGCGATAGTAGATCGCGTGGATCAACTCGGTCGGGCTGGCCAGCCCCATGTGGTCGAGCACCATCTCGGTGAGCCGCGTCGCGGGACCCCGGCCGTCGAACTGGCGCACGACAGCCGAGAGCGCGGCGCGGCCAATCCAGAAGCCGCCGCCTTCGTCCCCCAGCAGGTATCCCCATCCGCCGGCGCGCGCGGCCTGCCCGGCTCCGTTTCTCCCGTACGCGATCGATCCGGTCCCGGCCACCACGACCACGCCCGGATCGTCGCCGGCGCCGGCCACCAGCGCCACCAGCGCGTCGTTGACGACGAGCGTGCGGGACTTGAAGCCGATGCGATTCATGATCGCGCGCACGGCGTCGGCGTCGGCGGGCCGATCGACGCCGGCGATCCCGAGGCAGACAAAAGCAGGCCGGACGTCGTGCCCGGCCAGGGCGGCCTCCATCACCGCGTACAGCAATTTTTCGACCTCGAGCTCGCCCGCCGACTGCAGGTTCGCACCGCCGCCACGCGCCTCGGCGACGATGCGGCCTTCGGCATCGGCCAGCAGGCAGACGGTCTTCGTGCCGCCCGCATCGATTCCGAGCACGTGCATCCGGTTCTATGGTACTTAAACAGCCAGTGTTTTCGGGCGCGGCACGTGTGGTCGAGCAGGCCATTCAGGCAAACGCCTTTCCGGCCGCCGTGGTCGAGGTCGGCGAGGCGACCCGGCCGCTCTGGCGTCAGGCCTTCGGCCGCCTGACCTTCGACGAGCGCGCGCCGCAGACGGGCGACGACACCATCTTCGACCTGGCGTCGCTGACGAAGGTGCTCGCGACGGCGGCGCTCGTCATGCAGGCGATCGAGCGGGGCGCTCTTGGCCTCGATGACAGGGTCAGCGAGCACATCCGCGCCTGGACCGGCACCGACCGCGCCGACGTCACGGTGCGCGATCTCCTCGCCCACAGCAGCGGGCTTCCCGGGTACGTGCCGCTCTTCCGCCAATACGAGGGACGAGACGCATTCGAGCGTGCCATCTGCGACACGCGGCTGGAGTATCCGCCCCGCAGCACGTCGGTGTACAGCGACCTCGGCTTCATGCTGCTCGGCTTCATGCTCGAGGGCGGCGCGTCGCTGGCGGCACGGTTCCATGCCATGCGGGCGCAGATGGGGGGCGTCGACGAACTGCAGTTCCATCCACCGGCGCTCTGGAAGCCGCGGACGGCGCCCACGGAGATCGACGCGTGGCGCGCTCGGCTGCTCGTCGGCGAGGTGCACGACGAAAACGCCGCGGCGCTCGGCGGCGCCGCCGGTCATGCCGGACTGTTCGGCACGGCGGCCGCGGTCGGCGAGCACGCCCGGCATCTGCTGCAGATTCTCGACGGCAAGGTGGGTGCGTTTGCCCGCGCCACGGTGGAGACGTTCATCGCGCGGCGTGCGGACGTCCCCGGCAGTTCGCGCGCGCTCGGCTGGGACACCATGCTGCCGACCTCCTCGTGCGGCCGCCGCATGTCGCCGCGCGCGTTCGGCCACACGGGTTTCACGGGCACGTCGCTCTGGATCGATCCCGATCGTGGAATCTATGTCGTGCTGCTGACCAACCGCGTCCACCCGTCGCGCGCGAACGAGGCGATCAGGCACATCCGTCCCGCGTTCCACGACGCGGTGATGGACGCGTTCTAAATTTAGAAGCGTCCTGGTTGATTTGGATTCGGGAACTGCGTTGGTGGAAACCCGCCGGGACGGCCGAACGGCCCCGGTGCGTTGCCGCGTCCAGGGAAGCCGCGACCCGGCGCGCCGCGTTGGCCCGCCGGTCCGACACCGCGTTCGCCGCGACCGCGTCCGTCAGGTGCCCCGGCGCGGCCGCCACGGCCGGGCACCGTTCCGGGCATCCCCGGCGCCTGTACGCCGCCGGGCGCTCCCGGCTGGCGTGTGGCGGCCGTGCTGACGAACAGCCACTCGTTGTAATTGTCCTGGCCGTTGTACAGGCGCAGCGCCTGACCCCGGCTCGTACTCGTGACACCGATGATGGGACCGGCCCCTTGCGCGCCCGGCTGCCCGGGTTGCCCGAGCTGGCCCCGGGCACTCGCTGCGGGTTGCCCGAAACCTCTTGCCGGCGGCGCCGACGGTTGCACGCCTCGGCCCGCCGCACCGGGCGACTGGGCGGTCAGGCCGGCCGCCTGTCCACGCGCGCCGGGCTGGGTGCCGAGCCCGCCCTGCCCCGGCACCGTCGGCGTGGCGGTCGCCACCTGCCCGAAGTACACCGGCTGGAAGTCGCCGCTGGTCATCGGATCCTTGTACAGCTTTCGAATGAACCGGCCGTCGCGCAGCGCCACGAGGGACGTCGGGTACCCGCCATTGCGTCGCGAGAACAGATCGATGGCCTGGACGTACTGTTCGCCGCGGAAGATGAGCTCGGCCTCCCGCTCGCGCTGAACCGACGTGCGCCACACGGGCATGGCGACGCTGAGGACGATCGCCATCACGCTCAGCGCCACGAGCAGCGCCGCCATCGCGTAGCCGCGTTCGCCCACCCGTCTCACCGGCATCAGGGTTTCTCGTCCACGAGGAATTCCGTGCGAGCTGTGGCGGTCCGGCCGTCGGTGGCTTTCACAGTCACTGTCGCCGTCACTCGCTGCACGCTGGTTGTCGTCTCGTACACGTGGGCGGTCTTGTTGCCAGATGTCGTCGCGTCTTCGGTGTCGTCACCGAAGTCCCACGTATACGACTCGATGGCGGCGGTGGCGGTCCCCTCGCCGCCGCCGGAGACGGTGGCCTCGAACGCGACTCGTTGGCCCGCCGCGGTGGCCGTCGCATCCTTCGTGGCGGTCATCGTGACGCTAATCGGGGTCACGGTGGCTTTGGGCGTGATCGTCACGACGGTCGACGCGGCCGCCGACTCGCCGTTGATGTCTGTGACCTGCACCGTCGCCGTGAACGTCCGGTTCGACGTGCCGGTCGGTCCGCTGTAGGTATGTGTCGCCGTCGCCGTGCCGCCGGCGAGGTTGCCCAGGCTCTGGGACGTGCCGTCGCCGAATTCCAGCGTGGCCGTACGCAGGGTGCTGCTGCTCGTGGACTTGGTCACCGTCAGCAGGACCGTCGCCGTATTCGTGGTCGAGCCCGCCTGCACGGCCGAGCAGTTGCCGGTTCCCGATGTGGGCGCGCACGCGAGCGTGATGATCGGCGCCGCCCGTACCGTGATCGTGACGTTGCTGCTGGTCTTGACCCCGGCGGTCGCGCTGACGACGGTCTGCTGACTGGTGGTCAGCCTCGTGCGTGCTTCGCCGCTGGCGCCGGTGGCGACGCTCGAATCGGCGAGCGTTCCCTGGTCGGCGTTGAACGTCACGCCGATGCCCTCGAGCGCCTGGCCGTTTTCGCCGACGACGGTGGCGATGAGCTCGACGGTGGCGCCCCCGGGGCCGATGCTGCCGGGGTTGGCGCGGATCGTGACGGTATTGACCGCCGCCGCGCCCACGGTGATCTCGACGACGTTGGTGTCATCGTCGCCGCCGGTGGCCGCTCCCGACGAGGCGCGGATGCGCGCCACACCGGAGCTGTTGGAAGCGAAGAACGTGGTGACGACAAGCCCGTTGCGGGTTTGCACTTCGACCGGCTCCACACGCCCCAGCGTCGCGGTGAACCGGACGGTCGTGCCGTTCTGCACCGGCGTCCCGGCCTCCTCCACCACGAACGCCGTAACCTCGGTCGATCCACCGGAGGGGAGGAAGCGCGTCGGCGTCGACACGGTGATCGTCGCCTTGGTGGGGGCCAGCAGCTGCGCCTTGTCACAGCCCGCCGCGCCAAGGCCGGCCGCCAGCAGCGCGCACGCGATCGCCCGCGAACGGGTTCGAATATCGTTCACCATCCTCACTACCAGTCCGAATAGGGGGTCCCGTCGAGTGCGGTCCGATCGGAGCCGCTCTTGACATCAAACACCCCCGGCTGCGCCGACGGGTTGGCCGCGTCCATCTCCGACATCACGGTCTGCCAGGTGGCGGCCGATTGCGTGAACGGATCGACGGGAATCGCGCGCAGATACTTCTGCGATACGAGATCCTCGAGCGCCGGGGGGTAGGTGTTCTTGTCCGCGTAGTGCTGGTCGATGGCATCGCGCAGGCGGAAGAGATCTTCCTTGAGCACCGCCTCTCTCGCCCGCGTCTGGCTGTTGGCGTGCACGGCCAGGCCGATGCCCGCCAGCACCACAATCAGCGACATGACGATCATCAGCTCGATGAGGGTGAAACCGGACACGGTGCGATGGTGCGACGGTGCGAGGGTGCGACGGTACGTCCGACGGTGCGACAGTGCGACGGTGCGACAGTGCGTGCGCGGTGCGACGGTGCGCCAGTGCGTGCGCGGTGCCTCTGGCTCCAGCACCGTCGAACCAACCGTCGCACCCTGTACCAGTTTCATGCCTTACCAATCCGTGTATTTCGTGCCGTCGAGCGCCGTGCCACCGTATTTCGTGTAGACGTCGAAGACGTTCTGCCGTCCCCACGTCGTGGAGGTCGGCGAATCCTGATACGAGCGCAGTCCCCACTCGACCGAGCCGGTCATCGGATCCACGGGAATCCGGCGGAGAAACCGGATCTTCCGTCCCGACGCGTCGTTGGCCGCCGAGATGCCCTCGACCAGCGTTTCCAGAGCCGGCGGATAGCCCTCGCTCTCGGGTTCCAGCTCGGTGGTCGGGATGCGTCCCAGGTCGACCGCGTTCTTGAACTGGTCGAGCGCGATGCGCATCTCACGAAGGGCACGGCGCAGCTCCGCCTCGCGCTGCCGCTGCGACGTAACCTGCGCGAGCGGCATCACCGCGGAGGCGAGGATCATCAGGACCGCGGTGACCACAATCAACTCGATGAACGTATAGCCGTGGTGCCGTCGCACCGTCGCACCCAGCACCTTCTTCATGTCCTTCATTTCACCGTCACCACCGGAACGGCGCCAAACTGCAGCGGCGCGGGCGTTCCGCGCGGGGCCGTCGCCGCGCCGGTCACGGCCAGATTCGCGGTTCCACCCCCGACAGCATCGAACACCACCGCAGCCAGAAGTCCCGTGCCGGCCACGCCGGTCTGATCGTCGGTTCGGACGATGGCGATGTCGATCCGGCCGGTGACGGCGTCCACCCGCTGCGTGAAGGTGGCCGTGACCCCGCCCGCGCGCATGAAACTGCCCTCCTGCACGGCCCGCACGCGCAACACCGCGGGGTTGAACGTCATCGTCAGCGTCACGCTGGACAGCTGCGACGCGCCGGTGACCGAAACCGGAACTGTGTACGGTCCGGCGCCGACACGGAACTCGGGTCCCGGCGGCGACAGAATGATCTGGCCTCCAACCGCCGCCCCAGCGACGATGGCCGGCGGCGCGTCACCCGCCGGAGGCACCGGCGGAACGGGCTGGGCCGGGGCGGCGGGAATCGTGGTCGTACCAGGAATCTGGGAACTACCGGGCGGGACGACGACGACGCTGCCGCTGCCGCCCGGCAACGCCAGTTGCGCCGCCCCCGGCGCCGGACCGGCCGGTGCCGCCGGCTGGGCGGGCGGCGGTTCGGCGCCCACCGGCACCGCGATGAGCGG
>Ga0209640_10006264_pt1 | contig 10404 bp, 12 predicted proteins | sample RifCSP10_1_FD_184018 | JGI IMG/M metagenome (GOLD analysis project Ga0209640, IMG submission 184018) | Soil microbial communities from Rifle, Colorado - Rifle CSP2_sed 10_1 (SPAdes) (version 2) | ecosystem: Environmental > Terrestrial > Deep subsurface > Rock core/Sediment | place: Rifle...
CGGAGAAATCCTGCACGTCGACGGCGGCATCGCCGCGGCGAATTAGCGCTCATGCCCACACCGACACCGGTTTGCCAGGACGACGTTTTCGGGCGCGAAGCGGTGCGCAACGCGCGCGCAGTCGACGACGCGCTGCGCGAGACGGCCCCAGTCGTGAAGCTGGCACGCGAAAACATCACGATCGTCGCGCGTTACCAGCACGTGGCCGAGGGCCTCAAGGAATGGCAGGCGTTCTCGTCCACGTCGCGCCCCTGGCACGATCCGAATTCCGTGCGGCCCGAGATCCTGCTGACCGACGATCCGCCGCGGCACACGGCGGTGCGTCCTGTGATCGCCGCGGCTCTCTCGCCGCAGGCCCTCGCGAAGATGGCAAGCGCATTCAACGCCGATGCGGACAATCTCCTGCGCAACGTGAAGGAGCGCAGCGGCGAGACGATCGATGCGGTCGCCGATATCGCACGACCCTTCGTCTACAAGGTGCTGCCGGATCTGCTCGGCCTTCCGCAGGAGGGCCGCGAGAACATGACGGCATTCGGCCACATGGTGTGGGCGACCCTCGGGCCGCAGAACGAGCTCTTTCAGGAAGCGATGGAAAACGTGGGTCCGGTGATCGGGTGGGTGGATCGATGCTGCAACCGGGAGAACCTCGACGCGGAGGGGCTCGGGATGCAGATGTTCCTGGCGGCGGACCGCGGACAGATCACGCAGGACGAGGCCAAGCTGCTGGTGGGAATCCTGCTGTCGGCCGCCGCGGATACGACAGTCATGACGCTCTCCACGGCCATGCGTGCCTTCAGCCTTTTTCCCGACCAGTATCGAGCGCTGCGCCAGGATCCATCACTTCTGCGCAGTGCGTTCGAGGAGAGCCTGCGCTGGGATTCACCCTCGCGCATGGCGGGGCGAATCACGATGCGCGACGTCGAGATCGACGACTACGTGATTCCAAAAGGTGAGCGCTGCGGGCTGATGTTCGCTGCGGCGAACCGCGATCCCCGCAAGTGGCGCGAACCTGATCGGTTCGATATTCGCCGCGATCTTCGCGGTCACGTCGGCTGGGGCTACGGCGTGCACGCCTGCGTGGGCCGCGTGCTGGCTCTGCTCGAAGCCGATGCGCTGCTGGGCGCGCTCATCCGGCACATCGAGCGCTTCGAGCCCGCCGGCGAGCCCGAGCCCTGGATGACCACGATCGGGCACGGCCCGGCAAAACTCCCGGTCCGTATACTGGCGGCCAGCGATGCCTGATTTTTCGCCAATCACGGGCGGCTGCGACTGCCGGTACGTTCGTTACCGTATGGAGACGCGCCCGCTGTTCGTGCACTGCTGCCACTGCCGCTGGTGTCAGCGCGAGACGGGCGCTTCCTTCGCGCTGAACGCGATGATCGAGGCCGACCGCATCACGCTGCTCGGCGCCGCGCCGGAGATCGTCGATACGCCGTCCAACAGCGGCAAGGGCCAGAAGATCGCGCGCTGTCCCAAGTGCCGCATCGCCGTGTGGAGCAACTACTCGGGCGCGGGGCCTCTGGTGCGCTTCGTTCGCGTCGGGACGCTGGATGAACCGGACCGCCTGCCGCCCGACATTCACATCTTTACCGCCTCCAAGCAGCCTTGGGTGATTCTCCCGCCGGGCACGCCGGCCGTGCCCGAGTATTACGATCGCAGACAGTATTGGCCCGCGGAGAGTCTGGCGCGCAGGGAGGCCCTTCTGAAGAAGAAGCCCGCACAATAGGTGCCGCCGCATTGGCATGGGACAGCGGCGCTGAGTCGCGTCGATGAGGAGGGATCACCATGGCAAAGAAGAAAACCAAGCAGAAGGCCGCCCGGCGAAAATCTTCTGCCAGGACGAGCGGCCGAACGGCGCTCGAGTTCAACCACGCGATGATCTACACGACCAGGCTCCCGCAGGCGCTGGAATTCTATCGCGACGCTCTCGGGTTCAGGGTTGTCGACATGTATCCGGGCGCCTACGTACGGCTCACGAGCCCCGCAGGTGGCACGACGATTGCGCTGCACGTCCTCGACGCCGGACAGGCGATGGATGCCAGGACCGAGGGGTTGCGACTCTACTTCGAAGTGAAAGGCCTCGACGCATTCTGTGATGCTCTTGCGATGAAGGGCGTGGCTTTCGATCAGATGCCGAAGGACATGCCGTGGGGATGGAAGCACGCGTATCTCCGGGATCCCGACGGTCACGAGATCAGCCTGTACTGGGCCGGCAAAGCGCGGTTCGGCAAGACCGTGATCGGCCGCCCGCGCTGACCCATGACCGCCAGGCTTCATGCGCTGCAGTCTGACATCACCACGCTGGCGGTGGATGCCATCGTCAACGCCGCGAATTCGTCGCTGCTCGGTGGCGGGGGTGTTGACGGTGCGATTCATCGCGCCGCCGGACCGGAGCTCCTGCACGAGTGTCGACTCCTGGGCGGATGCGAGACCGGCGACGCCAAGATCACGAAAGGCTACCGGTTGCCGGCGAAGCACGTCATCCACACTGTGGGTCCGGTATGGCACGGCGGTACACATGGCGAGCCTGCGTTGCTCGCCTCCTGCTACCGCCGCTCTCTCGAGGTTGCCGCGGCTAACGGCATCCGCACTCTCGCGTTTCCGAGCATCAGCACGGGCGTCTACGGTTATCCGTTTGAGCTCGCGGCCGACATCGCCGTCTCCACGGTTCGGGCGACAGTCGAAAAGCTCGTAAGCATTCAGCAGGTTGACTTCTGCTGCTTTTCGCAGCGCGACTTGCTGGTATACGAACGGCTGCTCCAGGCTGAGAAGTAAGGATGACGATCAGGATCGTGAGACTAGGCAGCCCGCGGGAGGAAGGCGAGGGGCTGCGAATCGGTACGGTGAGGCGCCCTCCTCGTGGCGTGCGAAAAGAGGAATACGCGTCAAGGAATATCTATGACGTGTGGTTTCCGAATCTGTCGCCGAGTGAGCCGCTCCTGAAAAGAGGCCTGACGGCTCATGATGAGCAATCGTGGCGAGCATTCAAGTGGAGGTTTCTCGCCGAGATGAAATCTCCCGAAGCGAGCAGGGACCTCGACTTGCTGGCCGCGCTTTCTCACCAGACGAACCTGGCGATCGGCTGCTATTGCCAGGAAGAGTCTCGCTGTCATCGGTCGATATTGAGGGAGCTTCTCGCCCTGAGACGTGCGGATGTCAGTTAGTTTGTGTCTGGCGGCTAGCTGCGCTGGAGCGAACCGACTGCGCAGGGCGCTAAGCGCAACGTCGGGCGCCTGGACTTCAGAGGTGTGCACATGATTGATCGGGTGCCAAAAGCAACGGGGTCGCAGTGGAACGCGTGGGCCTGGTTTGGGCCAATCTTTGGTAGCACGCTGTGGCTGTTGCTGTCCGCGATATTCCTTGCGAATCGTGACGGAAAACTGGCTGCACTGATCTTGGCTCTGTTCCTGTTGGCGAACCTGGTGGGCGTGTGGCTGTGGCGTATACGCAGCCGGCTGGCGGTTTTCTCCGCGATCCAGATTTTTCTAGTGGCGTTCTGGATGTGCGGGATCGGAGCGATTTACGCAATCGACCGTGCAGGGCAATGGGCCACGCTCGCCGTTGGTAGCCGCAACAACATTTCCGCATCGGGCGCGTATGTGCTGCTCACCATCTTGGTCGCGGCGCTTGTGGTGATGTTTCAAATCCGGCAGCGCCGTCGAACGACCCACCGAGCACAACAGGAGACCAGGCATTGAAACCATGCGGCGCCACGATTCGACGACTGGCCGTAAGCGCCCTCGTCATTCCCGCAACGCTGCTCTCGGTGAGCTGCCAGCGGGACGCATCGCCGACAAAGGAGGCGACTGCACCGAACTCGGCACAGATTCTCGTGAATGCGGACATCGTGACCATGAACCCGGCGCGGCCCACTGCCGAGGCCATTGCCTGGCGCGACGGGCGAATCATTGCCGTCGGATCGCGGGCCGAGGTCGAGACCGCAGCCGGCGCAGATGTCAAGGTGACCGACCTGGGCGGCAAGACGGTGACCCCGGGTTTAATCGAAACCCACTCCCACACCCTCGACTACGGCGGCGTGCTTGGGTACGTGGACGCGTACCCATCCACAATTTCGAGCATCGCCGCCCTCCAGGAGATGCTCCGCAGCGCGAAGCCCGATGCGAGCGGCTGGGTGGTGGCCTATGGCTTCGACATCAACCTCTACAAGGACAAGCGGCCCATGACCAGCGCCGATCTCGACGCTGTCCGCAGCGACGTGCCGGTGTTTGTAATCGACCAGTCGGGCCATGCCGCAACCGCCAACACGAAGGCTCTCGAGATGGCCAAGATCACGGCGCAGACGCCCAATCCACCGGGCGGCGAGTATCTCAAGGGCAAGGACGGACAGCTCACCGGGCGGCTGATCGAGCTCTCGGCCATGTTCTCGGTTTATCCGGTACCGACGTCGACGGCGGGGACGGCCATGCGCGGTGCGATGGGACACGCACGGATGGGTTTCACGACGTCCACCGAGGGTGGGATCCTGAGCGCAGCGGCGCCGGCGGTCCTGCTCGAGGCGTCGGCGGCACCCGATTGGCCGCTGCGAATGGTTGCGGGCTTCGCGTACATGGTTCCGGAGCTCCGAGCGATGGTCCCCGACCGAGCCCGTTACGAGAATGCGATGACGAAGTACCGCTTCGTGAAGCTGTGGAACGACGGCTCGTCGCAGGGAGGGACAGCCCTCATCAAGGGGGGCTACGTGAACTTTCCGGGTGCAAACCCGCCGATCACGATTCCACCCGAGGAGCTCAAGCAGCAGGTGAAGTGGATCTTCGAATCCGGTCTCGACCCGCACGTGCATTGCAACGGCGACCAGGCGACCGACTGGTACCTCGATGCGATCGAGTACGCGATCAAGGAGACGGGCCGTACGGACGTCCGCCCGATCATCATTCATGGGCAGTACATCCGCCCGGACCAGTTCGAGCGCATCGAGAGGATCCGGAAGAACTCGGGCGTGACCGTGGGCATCTCGTTCATGACGGTGCACCTCGACTACTGGGGCGACATGCACCAGGTCAACACCTATGGCCCGGAGCGTGCTCAGCGAATCACCGCCGTGCGCGACGCCATTGCCCACGGCATTCCGTATGGCCTCCACAACGACGCCCCCATCACCCCGCCGAAACCGCTGCACTCGATGTGGACCGCCGTCATACGCCGGGCGCCCAATGGCAACGTGCTAGGCCCCGATCAGAAGCTGACCGCCGAGGAGGCGCTGGCTGGGTACACGCGCAGCGCCGCCTGGCTACTGCGGATGGAGAACGAAGCGGGCACGCTCGAGGCCGGTAAGTACGCTGATCTCACGATCCTCGACGCCAATCCACTGAAAGTCGATCCGGAAAGGATCAAGGACATCGGCGTGGTCGGGACGATCGTCGGAGGAATGACGGTCGGCTTGTAAGTGCCTATCCGGCGGCTAGCGTCGGCATGCAGCTGACGGCGCTTCGCGCTTCCGCCGACGGCGGCCGCGATGGAGGAGTGCGACAAGTATGAAGCGCAGACGATTGCTTCACGGGCTGATCGGAGCCGGCCTCGCGGGTGTAATCCCCCGGGGCGATGCTTCGCTCGCGCCCGAATCTGAGAGCTCGATGATCAGTGTCACATCAAAGGACGGGACCCGCATTGCCGTTGAATGCGCGGGCGCGGGACCGAGCCTCGTCATCGTTCACGGAGGTACCGGTGACCACAATCGCTGGAAGCCATTGTTTCCCCTGTTTGCAGCGCATTTCAGAGTGTGTGCGATGGACCGCCGCGGTCACGGAGCGAGCGGTGATTCTCCCGATTACAGCTTGCAGAAGGAAGCTGAGGATGTGGCCGCCGTCGTCAACTCTCAACGTGGCCCGGTTTTCCTGATGGGCCACTCCTACGGAGGGGTATGCGCTCTCGAAGCCGCATTCCTCACAGATAGGATCGCAAAGCTCGTGCTTTACGAACCGCCATTGCAGGAACGCATCGATCCGGCTGTCGTTGCCAGGATGGAGAGCCTGATTCAAGCGGCAGAGCGCGAGCAGGCCCTGGTGACCTTTCTGCAAGAGATCGTGATGGTCTCGCCGCGCGAGGTCGCTGCGATGAAGGCACGACCGACCTGGCCTGGGCTGGTGGCCGGCATTGACTCGTCGATTCGCCAGCTCCGCGTAGTTGCCGCGTACCGTTTCGACCCGAAGCGGGTCAGCGCGCTGAGCGTCCCGACATTGCTTCTCACCGGCAGTGAAACCGCTTCACCGCAACTCAAGCGAGCAATCAGCGGGTTGTGGGACGCCTTGCCGAATCGGCAACTCATCGTGTTCGAAGGCCAGCAGCACAACGCCATGGACACTGTTCCACAGCAGTTCGCAAAGGTGGTCGAGGACTTCTTGCTCGGCGACAACGACACGACAGAGTGAGCGCATCGAGTGCGTTCGTCATTGGCCGAGGTCTCGATGTTTACCGAGTCGAGGTAGTTCGATGCAGATCCTGATGCCCGCGATCGCGCTGGTCGCCGTCACGTTCGTGGTGTGGTTCTGGATGTATTTCACGCGGGTTCGCTTCATACGAGCGAACCGCATCGAGCTCAACAGCATCGCCACGCGCGAGCGCGGGACGGCGCGGCTCGAACCGGTTGCCGGGCCGTCCGACAACTTCCAGAATTTGCTCGAAATGCCGGTGTTGTTCTACGTGCTGATTATCTTATTGCTCGACACCGGACACGCGAGCTCGGGCTTTGTGACCGCAGCCTGGGCGTTCGTGGGATTGCGCACGCTGCACAGCGCGATTCATTGCACGTACAACGACGTGATGCACCGGTTCACCGTCTACGCACTCAGCTCGCTGCTGCTCTGGGGAATGTGGGCCGCTTTCGCCGTCAAGCTGCTGAGCTGAAGAGCCCGGAGCCCTCACCCCAGCCCTCTCCCACATGCGCGAGAGGGGGAAGGATCTTGCTCCCTCTCCCACTTGTGGGAGAGGGCTGGGGTGAGGGCTTCCACTCCCTCTCCCGCGTGCGGGAGAGGGTTGGGGTGAGGGCTGACTACAGGATGTAGCGACTCAGGTCCTCGTCCTTGGCGAGCTCACCCAGGTGTTCGTCGACGTACTTCGCGTCGATGACGACAGACTCTCCACTGCGCTCGGCCGCATCGAACGACACCAGCTCGAGCAACCGTTCCATCACGGTGTGCAGCCGACGTGCACCGATGTTCTCGGTGCGCTCGTTCACCTGATGGGCGATCTCGGCGATGCGGCGCACGCCGCTCGGGTCAAAGCTCACCTTGAAGCCCTCGGTTTCCAGCAGCGCCATGTACTGCGTGCACAACGACGCATCCGGCTCGGTGAGGATCCGCACGAAGTCTTCGGTCTTGAGCGCCTCGAGCTCGACTCGGATCGGCAACCGGCCCTGGAGTTCCGGGATCAGATCCGAAGGCTTCGACATGTGGAACGCGCCCGAGGCGATGAAGAGGATGTGATCGGTCTTCACCATGCCGTACTTGGTGTTGACGGTGCAGCCCTCGATCAGCGGCAGCAGGTCGCGCTGCACGCCCTCGCGTGACACGTCGGCGCCGATCGTTTCCTGCCGGCGCGCGAGCTTGTCGATCTCGTCGATGAACACGATGCCGTTTTGCTCGGCAGTGTTGAGCGCCTGGGTCTTGAGCTCTTCCTCGTTGATCATCTTGGCCGCTTCCTCGTCCGTGAGCAGCTTGAGTGCTTCCTTGATCTTCACCTTGCGCGTGCGCGTGCGGCCGCCGCCGATGTTCTGGAACATTGACTGCAGTTGCTGCGTCATCTCTTCCATTCCCGGCGGCGCCATGATCTCGACGCCGACCGGCAGGGCGCGCAATTCGACCTCGATCTCGCGCTGGTCCAGCTCGCCTTCGCGCAGCATCTTGCGGAATTTCTGCCGCGTCTCGGCGTCGCGCAGCACCGGTGGCTCATCGGTCGAGAAACCCATGGTGCGCGCCTTGGGCAACATGATGTCGAGCACGCGTTCCTCGGCGGCGTCCTGCGCCCGGGCGCGGACCTTTTCGACTTCCTGCTCGCGCGTCATCTTAACGGCCACGTCGATCAGATCCTTGACGATCGAATCGACGTCGCGCCCGACGTAGCCCACCTCGGTGAACTTGGTCGCTTCGACCTTTACGAACGGGGAACTCGTGAGCTTCGCCAGCCGGCGCGCGATCTCGGTCTTGCCGACGCCGGTGGGGCCGATCATCAGGATGTTCTTGGGCGTGATCTCCTGACGCAGCGGCTCGGCCACCTGCAGGCGGCGCCAACGATTGCGCAACGCGACCGCCACTGCGCGCTTGGCGGCGGACTGGCCGACGATGTGCTTGTCGAGTTCCAGGACGATTTCGCGGGGTTTCAGGCTGGGCATGATGGTCATTCAGAGTTGGCAGTTGACAGTTGGCAGCTGACGGTTGGCAGTTGACAGCTGACAGTTGGCAGTTGGCAGTGAGCAGCGTTGACATCAGCCGGCAGTGTTGCCGGCGGCGAGTTCTTCGATCACGATGTTGCGATTGGTGTAGATGCAGATATCCGCGGCGATGTTGAGCGCCTTCTCGACGATCGAGCGCGCGTCGAGAGAGGAATGCTCAAGCAAGGCGCGGGCAGCGGCGTGCGCGTAGGGTCCGCCGGATCCGACCGCCATCAGCTGATGCTCGGGCTCGATGACGTCGCCATTGCCAGAAATGATGAATGAGCTCGAACTGTCGGCAACGCACAGCAACGCCTCGAGGCGCCGGAGGAACCGGTCGGTGCGCCAGTCCTTGGCGAGCTCGATCGCCGCGCGCGTGAGATTCCCGAACTTTTCCAGCTTGCCCTCGAAGCGCTCGAACAGCGTGAACGCATCGGCGGTGCCGCCCGCGAATCCTGCGAGCACCTTGCCGTTGTACAGCCGGCGCACCTTGCGCGCGTTGCCCTTCATGACGGTATTGCCCACCGTCACCTGCCCATCACCGCCCATGGCGATGACGCCATCGCGGCGCACGGCGAGAATGGTAGTGCCATGGAAATTCAGTGCTTCGGACATCGAATCTCCTAGGGGTCAGGTCTTGCAATCACGCAGAGCCTGCGTGATTGCAAGACCTGACCCCTCAAGTCCTTCAACGTTTGCGTTTGGCGCGCGGGTGCGAGGCGTCGTATATACGGGCCAGGTGCTGGAAATCAAGGTGCGTATAGACTTGCGTCGTACTGATATTCGTGTGTCCGAGAAGTTCCTGCACGCCGCGTAAATCACCGCTCGATTCAAGGAGATGCGTGGCAAAGGAATGCCGGAACAGATGCGGATGCACCTTGACGCCGAGCCCCGAGCGCCGCGCCCAGTGGTCGACTCGCAGCTGCACCGCGCGCACTCCCAATCGCTCGCCGTTGCGGCCCACGAACAGCGCGGTTTCGTCGGCACTGGCGAGCGCACCACGCTCCCTTAGCCAGACCTTGAGCGCCTCGAGTGCCGGGCGCCCGACGGGAAGGATGCGCACTTTGTTGCCTTTCCCGGTGACGCGCACGGTGCGATCCGCGAGATCAAGATCGCCGCGATCGAGCGTCACCAGCTCCTGTAGTCGCAGCCCGGACGAATACAGGAGTTCCAGCATCGCCTTGTCGCGCACGCTCAAGCCATCGTCGGTGCGAAACTCGAGCAGACGTTGCATCTGGTCCGCATCCAGCGTGTGCGGCAAGTGCTTGGCCACCTTCGGTGCGCGGACGTCGAGGGCGGGATTGACGCGGGCTGCGCCCTCACGGATGAGAAATCCAAAGAACGTGCGGATGGCGGAGAGTTGCCGCTGAATGCTCCGCGGAGACAGGCCGCGCGAATGCTGGCGTGCGGCGAAGACGCGCACGTGCTGGCTGTCGAGCGCGTTCCAGGCACCGAGTTTCTCCGCGTCGCAGAACTTACGGAGCGCCTCGAGATCGCGCTGGTAGCTCGAGGAGGTGAGCTTCGAAAGCCGGCGCTCCGTGCGCAGGTGGCGGAAGAACCGCTCGGTGAGCGCGAGCGCCTCGGCGTTCATCCGAAGCGTGCGATGGCCTCGCGCAGGTGATCCCCGACGCGCGCCAGGAAGTCGGTGCTCATCGTGGGGAGAAACCGATCCGAGTCACTGCTGCCGATGGCGAGAAAGCCCAACGCGGCGTTCTGGCCGATCGGTGCGAGCGCCACGGATCCGATCTCGATGTTGCCCGAGCCGAAGAGGTAATCCCGTTGCGCGTCGCGCACCTGCCCACAGCGGGGCTTGGCGGCGCTGAGAAATGTCTCAAACATCCTGAGGTCGGCCGTTTCGCGTGGCACCAATCGCAGAAACGGCCCCTCTAGAGGCTTGAGTTCCGCGGCCTCCGGCTTGAACAACACAAGCACCGTATGCGTGACCTCGAAGTCCTCGCGCAACGACGCTTCGATCGCGGCCACTGTGTCGGGGAGTGTGTTGGCGCGGATCAGGCGACGCG
>Ga0209640_10006266_pt1 | contig 10402 bp, 8 predicted proteins | sample RifCSP10_1_FD_184018 | JGI IMG/M metagenome (GOLD analysis project Ga0209640, IMG submission 184018) | Soil microbial communities from Rifle, Colorado - Rifle CSP2_sed 10_1 (SPAdes) (version 2) | ecosystem: Environmental > Terrestrial > Deep subsurface > Rock core/Sediment | place: Rifle...
GCGCGCTCCGGCTCGTATGACGCCCATCACCGGGACCGCGCACTCTTGCCGCAACCGGTCAGCCGCGAGCGCCGACGCGGTGTTGCACGCGATGATGATGGCCTTGACGTGTTGCGCTTCAATGAACGCGGCGTCTTCGACGGCGTACCGCTGCACAGTGTCGACCGAGCGAGTCCCATACGGTATTCGCGCGGTGTCACCAAGGTAGATCAGGCTCTCGTTGGGAAGCCGCCGCTCGATTGCGCGAAAGACCGTCAGGCCGCCAACGCCTGAATCTAATATTCCTATCGGAGCTTCACGATGGTTGAGGAAATCGGTCATGGAGATTTTGGATTCTCGATTCTGGGGTCTTAGAATCCGGTTTCGTCAGTTGCGTGGTACCAAGCGCGAATCAAGAATCCTAAAATCCAAAATCTAGAATATCTCGAATCCAAAATCGACCGGCCGGTCTGCCTGTCTTTCAGGCGGAACCGGCCGCTCGATAGTTTGTGTTTTACTCTCACGTTATTGGTGGAGGTGGAGAGAATCGAACTCTCGTCCGGAAGCCGTCAGCGAAACAATCTACATACTTAGTTGCTTCCTTTTTGATTCACCCTCCGCGACCGTGGAAGCAACGAAGCATCGCGGCGGGCTAGCCCGGATTAGCTTTCTCGGGAGGCCCCCGAGCACGGACCTCACGAGGCAGCCTGCTTAAGTTGCGCCCCACATTCAACACGCAGGCGATGTTGAAGGGGACGTGGCGGCGTTAAGCCGCCAGTGCTAATTCGCTATTCGCGATTGTGTTTCCCAAGCTTGATAACGCGGAGCGTGGGCCGCGGTATGCATCCTTCGCCTCCGAGTACCCCCGTCGAAACCTGGCACCCCCAAACGCCATCAAGGTAGCACCCACTCTTTTGCGGTGTCAACTCAGGGGCCTCTCACCTCTCACTGTCACGTCGTTAAGCGGGCGGGCCGAACTGGCGGCCGAGTGGTTTTCCACGCCGTTTTGATTGAAGCGCCTTTGCCGCTTGTGGTATAGTGCGACCCCTCAAGAGCATCATCCGGGTACTTAATCGGGCTTCATCACCTTACGAGCAAGACGGGTTTGAACGCGGTTGAAATCCGGGCTAGCACCGCGAAACTGAGGCGTAGAGACCAGAGCGACGCGATGTTGGTCCTTCCGTTCACTCACGATTAGATCGCCCCCGCGGCGACGAACGAGGAATTCAGGAGGCAAGAACAATGAAGAAGTCCCTGGCTTCAATAATGCTGATGTTGATGGCGATGGTGTCGACGTTCATGCTGTTGACGAAGACAGCCAGAGCCGAAATCGTGGTCTTTACCGCCGCTTTGTCGCCGGCCAACGAGGTCGCCCCGGTAGTAGTGAATCCGGGCGAGACGGGATCGAGCGGCACGGCGATCATCACGTTTGATGTTACTCGCAGCGGATCCACTATCACGGCGGCAACCGCGAGGTTCGACGTCTCTCTTGGTGGCTTCCCATCCAACGGCTCAAGTGTGATCATCCTGACGCACATTCACCAGGGGGCTTCCAACGTTAATGGCCCGGTTAGGGTCGACTCAGGGCTAAGCCCTTCCTCTCCAGTTGGGACCCCGCAGGGGGCGGCTCAGTTCACGCGGAGTGGCTTGGTAGTGTCGCCTGCCCTAGCCCAACAGATACTGGATGGCCCGGGCGGCTTCTACTTCAACGTCCATACGGCGCTCAGCCCCAGTGGCGTGATGCGCGGTCAGCTCGCGCGGCCTGTCGAAGTGACCGGGACGGCGCCGACGCTGTCCGAGTGGGGCATGATCCTCATGAGCCTGCTCTTCGTTGCGGCCGGCACGTTCTTCCTGGTTGCGCGGAGGAGAGTCGTAGCGGCGCCCGGCGGGCCCGACCAGTCCGTTTCGTTCGACTCCCCCGTTAAGGCGCTCGACTTCAAGGAACTGGCCAGGGTGACGATGTACGTCGAGGCGTTGATCGCGCTTGCTCTGATTGCGATCCGCCCGCCCGTCATCGACGTGGTCGGCACGATCGTCTCCGGCCTCCTGGTGGCGTTCACTGTGTATCTGTTCATCGCCAGTTCACGTCGGCGCTAGAAGTTGAAGTATCGCGCCGCCTGAACGCCAGCGGGTTGTTTCAAGAGTGCTAAGTCGCGAGCGGAATTCCGTTCCGCTCGCAGCTTGGCATTTTTCATTCTCTGGACACGAGATCGTGGGGCCAGAGGTCGAGTTCGGCAGGTTATGATCGCAGCGGAGCGAATCGCAGCCCTGGTGAGTGCGAACCGGAAGCCGCTGAAGTTTGTTGCGTTGTTTGCTCTTATCTTCGGAGTGTGCTACTTCGTGTTCGGTATCTCGCCGGGTGTTCGAGAAGGGCTGATCAAGCCCTACACGGTCATCTTGGCCAGGGCCGTGACCGCGATTATCAACCTCTTTGGCGCGGGTGCGATTGCCGATGGAACGCTCGTGCGGTCGTCCCGTTACTCGGTCAGCATCGCGATGGGTTGCGATGGCGTCGAGGCCTCGAGCCTGTTCCTGGCGGGCGTGATGGCGTTCCCGACTGCGTGGCGCGCTAGACTGATCGGGCTCGCATTCGGAATACCCGCGATCCACTTGATCAACCTGTTGAGGCTCGTCGGCATTTACTATGCGGGCGTCTACCTGCCATCCATAGTTGAAGAAGTTCACATCTATGTCGCGCAAACCATCGTCATCCTCTTCTCAACAGCCCTCCTCATCTTCTGGCTCGAGAGATTTGCAATTCCGCATCGGCAGCCATAAATGGACCAGGCTGTTGTTGGCGGGAATCGTCGTCTACCTGGCACTGTTGCCGGTCTGGTGGGTCTCCCTTGACGGGCTTTCGTTCATCGCAGGTGTTTCCGCGAATGTCATCTATCAGTTCTTTGATCCGCAGGTGACCATGCGGCCCGAGGGCAAAACGGTGAGCGTTGTCGTCACTGCCGCCGAAGAAAGTGGATTCGGCGGCGAGACGCAGACATCAGGCTTGAAGATGGACACGGTAACCTACGGCTTGCCGCTGCTGCTGGCGCTTGTGATCGCGACGCGCTCCGATTCGTGGCGCAGGAAGGCGCGGGCGGCCGCGGTCGCGCTTGGTCTCGCGGTGTTGCTGACCGTGCCGGCAGTGTTGTTGTGGGCCAAGCTGACGAGCCTTCAACTGGACGATCGCATCGCGCAGGCGTCGGGGGCGGTCAGCGGAGACAGATCGAGCTTCCTCTACTACGCTTTTCATGGCTACGCGTTCTCTCAGCCGGTGGTCGCTGTTGCAGTGTGGATCGCGATGCTGACGCTCGGGATGTTTCGCGACAAACCGCGGGTCGAAAGGCCGGCCGCCGCGCCCATGCGCAACGCGCCGTGCCCTTGCGGCAGCGGGAGGAAGTACAAGCGGTGCTGCGGAGCTCGCTGACGGGGGACTACTCGGCTTGAATGCAGATGTTGGTTGCGGGGAATGCCTTGCGAGCCGTTGAATCGCTCACCCACATCACGATCGTGTAGACGCCGGATGAGTCGTTAAACAACCTCACTGGGAACCGGAACTTCCCACCCCTTTCCATCTGAATCGTCCCGGTCGACCCATCGGCATAGACGACATTCGACGGCAGCCTCAATCGAAGCGTGACAAGAGTGTCCGGCAATGCGTAGGACCTCGGCGTCTGAAGCCAGGCGAGGTCCATTGGAAGGGGCGGCGGTTCGAAGTAGACATCCACGCTGTGGAGTTTGTGGGCCGGATTGAGCAGTTTCCCCGAGACTGTCACGGTCGCCAGCCTCCGGGCGGATCGGGGGACCGGCGCGAGCTCGACGTAGCGCGCCAGATACTCTTCAGCAAGTCGAAGGCGGTCGCCGACTCGCGCAACGCCGAATCCAACGTAAGTGTGGTGGGGCGCCAGGATGGTGCGCCGATGACCATCGGCTGGCGCCGACTCTTCATGCATTCTCACGTGCATGAAGACGAGGTCATTTGCGGTGTCCTCAACGCTGAAGTTGCGCAGCCCAGAGAGTCCGGAAACATTTTCGGCGACGGCATCGGTTCCGCCGGCAAAGGAATAGCGCTGATAGGGCTTTCGGCCATCCCGACCCCAGTGACTCAGGAAGCCGCCATTTGCCATGTCGGCGGCGTGCTCTTGCGCGACACGGTTTGCCAATTGGTCCAGCACCAGCGGCCGAACCCCCGCTATCGCTCGTTCGACGTTTACCAGTTTCAGAAGGCGGGCGCGGATGTCGTCAAGGTCGAACGGTGCGGCATCTTCTCGTTGAATGGCCTCGGTTATCGTGCAAGGAAGAAGTGCGATCAGCGAGATCACAGTACAACAGAGGACCGAGCGTTTCACGCCTGCACCTCGCCTCACAGATCACGACTTTCACGCCTTGCAGGAGGCCTATTCGAAACTGGAAGCGCCGCATGCGTGCGGCGCGATTGAGCGCACTGCTACAAGCCGACTCGGACTATCACAACGGCCGCGTGAATTCGAACATTTCAGTGATCGAGTCGTCCGAGTTCCTTATCTGAAGCATGACGGTCTGGCCCCGGCTTATCTTCTTGCCCGATTTACGGGCGATCACGGCGCCGGAGACGTTCTCCGAGTCGTTTGAAGTCTTCTTCTGCTTCGCGCCGTTCAAAAAGAGACTCGCGCCGGCGTCGAAGTTCTCTCCGGTGACGATCAGCTTCTTACCTTCGACGCGCGCGCCGGTGATTCGCGGAGCCCCGCTTCGCACCACGTCGGCAGTCGTATAAATCTGATCGCCGTTATTCGTTCCATCGTTGTTGGCCTGGTTACCCGCCGCATAGAAGATGACCGGGCCGACATCGGTGTCGGGCGCGGTCCAGTTGAACATCCAACTCCCCTGACTCGTCTGCCCCTGGAATGTTCCGCCTATGCTGTGTTCGATATACTGGCGGTTGAAGCCCGGCCCGTCATCGTCGAGAACTGCGGTGGTCCCGTTTATGCTCTCCAGGTTGCCGGCCTTGTTATTGGCGACTGTCAAAACCGTAACCTGGAAACCCCACCGTCGGCGAGATGAGTCATTAGTGATATGCCTGGCTTTGATCTGATAGGTTTCGCCCGGTTCGTAGATTGCCGGGGCTTCGATCACGAAATTGCCCGGCCCTTCGTTTAGACTTCCCCGGTGACAATCCGTAGCCGAACAAGTATTCTCCAGCGGCGCGCCTGTGTACCCGGCGGGAGGGCCGCTTGAGAACGCGTGTGCAGTTGGGGCGACTCGAGTATCCGCAAAAAACAGCGCCCCAGCGGCGAAGAAGAACAGCACGAGGCAGACGAGTTTTGCTCGATCTGTAGTTGACATTGGTGCCTCCGTCTAGGTCCGACCGCATCTTGGCCGAACCTAATTCCTGGCCGCTGTGGTGAGCTCAGCGGTGTGATACTTGGGCCTAATTATTTGTTTATTTTTCCAATGACCAGCCAGCCACATGAAAGTTACTTCGACAACAGACAAAAAGCAAGAGTCGTTTGGAAGCTGCTCGTGGGGCGGACGGTGCGCGGCGCGTACAAGGCGGCTCAGGGGCTGCAATCCGGGCGGGGCAGTTGTTCAACATGCGATTGACTCGGGGCGCTCACAGGCCGACCAACGTGATCGCTCTAACTTTATGGTGGCACGCGCATTACGTCCGTGGATCCGGCGCACGCCGACAGGTTTGGATTATTGACAACACGAAGCCGCTGCGGGATAATCGACGCCGTGCAAGCCCTTCCCCCCTGCCAGAGAGAACATCTTTCGGATGCGGAGGAGTCGCGGAGTGGAAAAAGAGCGTGAGGTTCGGCTGCGCCGTCAGATCGAGGAACTCGTTCGCTCCCGCCTTGTCAGCCTCGAACAAGACATAAGTCATCTCCAGCGCGAAGTCAGTGAGTCTTTCACCAAACTGTTGGAGCGCACTGACTCGTCCGCGGTCATTTCTGAATCGGATCACCTGCTTGAGCGCATCGCCGCTGAAGTCAACGCGCAGGTCGATCAGGCCTCGACCCAGAGCGTGCGGCTGAGCGCGGATATTGCGCTGCTTCGCGACTCGGTCGCCGAGCTCGACGAGCAGGGTACGCAGGCTGAAGTCCTGAATGCGCTTGTGGCGCGAGCAGCGAACTTTGCGCCACGCGTCGTCCTGTTTGTCGTCAAGGGCTCGAACGCGCTCGCGTGGGCGGCTCGGGGGTTCGAAGAGGGCGTTGGGAACAGCGGCATCAGAGGGCTGTCCATTTCCTTACAGTCCGACACCGTGCTGCGGGCGGCGCTCAATTCCCAGCAAACCTTCTATGGCTCGCCCGAGCAACAGTCCGAGAATCAACTGATATTCGGGCGGCTCGGCAGCATCAGGCCGCAGCGCGAGCTCGCTGTGCCGCTCCGAGTGCGGGGCAAGACCGCGGCCATTCTTTACGCAGACTCGGCGGACCGCGGCGAGGGCGCGACCAACGTAGAAGCGATCGAGTTGCTCGTGCACGCCGCGGGACTGGTCGTCGAGCTCGTCTCGCTGCGGAGCCGGACCGGCGAAGCCGCGAAGGCCGCGACCGGCCAGCTCGCGAAGAGCGGCCCGCTGGCGGCTGCCAGGCCCGCCACCTCGGGCGAATTGGCGCCGTCTCCGCCTCCCGCGGCAGCCGGAGTTAGGGTCGCGGCGGAATCCTCCAGGCCGGAAGCCCGCCCGGCGGCGCAAACTCGTCCCGGCGAGCACGTGGCGTCAACGTCGCCGACGCCAGCCGGCGCGGCGCCGGATGAAGAAGAGCGGCAGCACGCCGATGCCCGCAAATTCGCGCGCCTGCTCGTCAGCGAAATCAAGCTCTACAACGAGCAGCGGGTCGCCGAGGGACGTCGCAACAACGACCTCTACCGCCGGCTGCGCGAAGATATCGACAGAAGCAGGCAGATGTATGAGAAGCGCGTGACACCCGGCGTCGCGTCGAAGTTCGACTACTTCCACGACGAATTGGTCAAAACGCTTGCCGAGGGAGATCCCATCAAGCTCGGCGCCGACTACGCCGGACCATCCTCGAGACCCTGATCCACATCATTCTGAGACTTCGGCGCTTGTCGATGTAGAAGCCATTCGACGATAATCCAATCAGCCCCATCAACAGGCATTCGCCTTGCGAAGGGATTACAGTCTCACGATGTCATCATTAAAGAAGGCAGCCCAGTCACCCACGCCGCGGCCCACGTATTCGCCGAGAGTGGCGGCGCTCATCGTCGTTATCTGTCTTGCGACGCCGGGAGCCGCTTCCTGTCAGTCGAGCCAGACCAATACAGACCGGGGAACGAATGAGCTAAAGGCGCTCGTGGATGCCTCGAATGGCAAACCCGCGCCGGCCGACCTCGTTCGAATCGAATCCAAGTATCCCAAGACGAGGGCGGCCTCACTGGCGCGGTTCCTTCGCGGCTTCTCGTACCATTCAGCGCAGAATTGCGAGGCAGCCCTGGACGCGCTCGACGCGAAGATCATCGGCGCGAACTCGTCGCTTGTGGACTACGCGCTCTTCTACCGCGCCGAGTGCGAGGCTGCAACCGGCTCGAAGGACGACGCGCTCGGGGATTACCGGATGTTGTATTCGAAACACGCGGATTCGATTAAGGCCCGGGAGTCTCGGCTTCGCGCCTCCGAGCTCGCCATCGCGTCCGGTGACCCGAGCTTTGCGACGAAGGAACTGGATGCAATGGCCGAAGCCAGCGACGCGGATGCAATTCTGCTGATCGCGCGGGCGTACGAGGCGATGGGCAAGAATCAAGAGGCGTTGAAGCTCTACCAGCGGCTCTACTTCGATCTGCCTGCGACTGCGGCAAGCGCCGAGGCCGAGTTGAGGCTCGAGGCGCTTGGTGCTCTGACCTCAGACGCGCGAGGGTCCTATGACGAGCAGCGCTCGCGAGCCGACCGCTTGTTTGAGGCGAATCGGTATGCGGAAGCGGCCGAGGCTTACGCTGATCTCTTCGCCAGGTTCCCCGAACGCGACAAAGACGACGAGATTCAGCTCCGACTCGGTGTGAGCCTCGTTCGAAACAACCAGCCGGCGCAGGCGGTCCTGCCGCTGACCAAAGTAAGCGCACGCGATCCTGCCCTGCACGCCGAGGCGCTGTTCAATCAAGCTGAAGCGCTGCGGCGGTCGAATCGCGCGGCGGAGGCCGCTTCCTTGGTCGATGCTTTGTTGCGCAAACACGCGCGGAGTCGGTGGGCCGAAGTGGCCCTGTACAATCTGGCGACTTATTTGAACAAAGAGGGGCGCACGGCGGAGGCTGTCTTGCGGTACGGCCAGTTGCTGTCCGCCTACCCGAAAAGCGAATACGCGCCCGAAGCTTCCTATCAAACAGGCTGGCAGTCATACCAGGCGAAGCGATACGGCGACGCCGCGCGGATCTTCTCTCAGCATCTAGCCAGCTATCGTTATCCGCTGACGAAGTACATCGGAGAGGCGGCGTTCTGGGCCGGGCGGGCCGAAGAACGGCTGGGTCGTCGGACGCGCGCGCTGTTGCTCTACGACTTGGTGAGCGAGCGGTACCGCTACGGCTATCACGGGTACGTTGCGGCGTTGCGGGCGAAGTCATTGCGCGCCGCGAATCCATCTCTCAAGCCGGAGCAGGCGGCGCCGGGTTCGGAGCTCGAACGAATAAAGCAGAACGTGCTCTACATCGAGGGCGTGCGCGAAACGGCCGACGGTTCCGAGACGAAGCGGATCGCGAAAGCGGATGATCTCGAGATAATCGGGCTTGGCGATCTTGCGATAAGAGAATTGAACCGGGCTCTCGAAGCCGCGCCATTATCCTTGAAGCTGAATCTCCGCCTCGCGCAGGTTTATTCTCACCGGGGTGACAGCTTTCAGGCGACCCTCGTGCTGCGGCGCGCTTATCCGGACCTCTACTCTTATCGTGATTCGGACTTGCCCCGCGAGGCGTGGGAGATCTTCTTTCCGTTGGTCGAGTGGGAGACAATCAAGGATGAAGCGAGGCGCAATGGCATCGATCCTTATCTGGCCGCGGGACTGATCCGTCAAGAGAGCGTGTTCAATCCGAATGCCGTTTCCCGAGTTGGTGCGCGAGGACTGATGCAGTTGATGCCGGCAACCGGCCAGCTTGTCGCCAAGCGGCAGGGCAATGGGCGGATCACGCCGGCCGATTTGTTCAACCCGACGCTGAATATCAAGCTGGGCATGAGCTACCTTGCGCAGATGCTCGGCGAATTCGGCCGGATCGAGTACGCCGCGGCGGCTTACAATGCAGGGCCCGCGCGCGCCAGGCGCTGGCTGGCCGAACGAGGCTCGCTGGACATCGAGGAGTGGATCGAGACTATTCCGTTCGCCGAGACGCGAGGTTACGTCCAGAGCGTCCTCCGCTACGCCGCGAACTATCGGAGATTCTACAAAGAATGATGAAGCCGCCGAGGCCGGCTATCGGGCAACCTTCCACCAGGCTGCGCTCGCGTCATGTGGTGAGAAGCCTGCTGCTGGCGGCTGCGATTGGGTCCGTTACACTGAACGCGGACGCGCAACCCTCCCCTTCTTCACGGCCCAAAGCCGCAGGTCGCGGCGCGCCCTCCAAAGTCGGCGCTTTGAGGGTCATAACCGGCAAGCCCGGCTCGGTTGTGTATCTCGTCAACGTTCGCCAGGGCGTCACGAACGATGCCGGCCTGCTGGATATGCCTCGGCTCAAGGCCGGCGCCTACTCGATGAGGGTCCGAACGAAAGGTCACTCTGATTGGCGACGGGCCATCGTTGTCCCAGGGGGTGCGACTCGCACGGTGAGAGTCACTCAACCGGCAACCGTCGATCAGGCCGAGTTGCGCTACCAGGAAGCTGACGAGTTGCGCGAGTCAGGAAAGCTCGACGCGGCGGTCGCCGCGTACAATCAGGCGATCGAGTTGAGGCCGGCGCTGTACGAAGCTCGCATCGGCCTGGCGCGTTGTTTGATCTCGCTTCAGAGATTCGACGAAGCCGAAAAGCAAATCGACGCGGCGATGAGAGACCATCCAGGCCCGGACCCGGAAGCGCAGACGGTGCTGGCGAACCTCCGGCGATATCAGGGCCTGACCGTCGAATCGATCTCCGAGTACAGGAAGGCGCTGCTGCTGGCGCGAGGCCGGTCCCCGGAGGCCCACATCGGACTCGCAATTGCCCTGGAACAGGCCGGGAAGGCGGACGATGCGATCAACGAGTACCGTATCGGCATCGACCAGGACATGGACACCGAGCCGATTCTGTATTTCTTACTTGGGAGCGCGCTCGAAAAGTATCAGCGCTACAAGGAAGCGATTGACGCGTACGGCGTGTACTTGCGACTGGACCCGGCGGGCCAGTATGCTTCGGCGGTTGAATCCATAATCGCAAGGTTGAAGGAAGAACTCGATCGAAAATGAACAGTTCGTGGTTTGTAGTTTGTGGTTCGTGGTTCGTAGTTCCGGCGCCGAGTCGCGCTCACTCATCGCAAAGAC
>Ga0209640_10006267_pt1 | contig 10401 bp, 10 predicted proteins | sample RifCSP10_1_FD_184018 | JGI IMG/M metagenome (GOLD analysis project Ga0209640, IMG submission 184018) | Soil microbial communities from Rifle, Colorado - Rifle CSP2_sed 10_1 (SPAdes) (version 2) | ecosystem: Environmental > Terrestrial > Deep subsurface > Rock core/Sediment | place: Rifle...
GAGTGCCGGTTTGCGGACTGCGCGCATGGCCCGGAGCCGGGCTGCGCAATCACCGCGGCCGCCGCGAGCGGGGCGATCAACCCCGCCCGCCTGGACTCCTATCGGCGCCTGGTGGCAAGCGCCTAGGGAAGGATCCCCCGGTCCACGAACGCCGCCTGGACCTGGGCCGCTACCCCATACAAGGCCGCAACAGCCACCGTGGCCTGGGCGGCCTGCGGCATGGTCGTATCCGGCGCGAAGTCGAACTGCGCGCGCAGAATGATCGTGTCAGCCAGGGCGGCGTTTCCCAAAGAAGTGCGGATGTTCCACAGCGCATGCGACCACACCTGGCCGTCGCGGTGGATGCGCCCGTCGAGGTCCGCGTACGTGAGCGTGGTGTCGAGGCGCCGCAGACAATGGATCGGACCCGGGGTGTACGAGACCGAGTCCCAGTCCGCGACGCAGGCCGAATCCGAGGAGGGCGCGAGGACCTGCGCGACGGTCGCCGCCCAGTAGTCTCCGAATCCCTCACCGATGGCACCCGCCTCGGCACCCACGCCGAAGCCGGGAACCTGGCTGTCATGCATCGAGTGCCCGTACTCGTGGAGGATGACGTCCGCGTCCTCGGCGTCGTCCACGCCGCCCTTGCCGAAGCGGAGGACGTCGTGCTTGTCCCAGCTGTAGCTGTTGTCGACGCCCCACGTGTTGATCCGGACGTCCTGCGACTCCATGTTGATCGGATCAAGGGTCGTACCGAATCCGAGTGACTGGATGTACAGCTGCGACTGGGTGACCCAGTAGTAGGCCATCACTTGCTCGAAGCGGTCGTCGTGGCGCGTGTAGAGGAACGACTCGTCTGTCTCGAAGGCCAACGGACCGGTGCTGCTGCGCACGTTGGCCCAGTCGCCGACGAGGTAGCCGCTGCCGTCGAGGTTGGTCAGCAGCACCTCGGCCAGCTCGTCGTTGAGCGCCTGGTAGTCCGCGTCCTTGTTGTCGAGCAGGTCCTGGTTGCCGCTGCTGGCAACCGGGTTGGGCGCGAAGATCCAGGCACTGGCCGTCGATCCGTCACCCGCCGGCTGCTTCGCCAGCGCCGCCGGGGGCGCGAGGATCAACAGGGACACGATCAGGAGCAGCAGCAGGGGGCGCCAGGCACGGCGACGGGTCATCGGTCTCCTCCAGGGGATTGAACTGCGCGCCCACGCTAGTCCCGACCCGGCGGGCAGGTCAACCGCAGGACCGAATTGGCGGTGCCGGTGTGCACCGTCATTACAATCTGCGAACCCATGGAAATTGTCCCCGGCGTTCACTCCGTCCAGCTGCTGGGCGCGAACGCGTTCGTGATCGACGAGGAGCGGCTCACGCTGATTGACGCCGGGCTGGCCGGGTCGCGACCTCTCCTCTTGCGCTACCTGCGCCAGATCGACCGCTCCATCGATGATCTGGATCGGATCGTGTGCACCCACGGACATCCCGACCACGTGGGCGGCGTCGGTGAGCTGCTGGACGAGGACCGGATCGAGGTCTTCGTCCATCCCGCCGACCTGGAGGGCGTGAGCCTCACCCTGCGGGAGGCGCTGGCGGCCCCGCAGGGGGGCACCCGGTTAGGCCATCTTCTCCAGTACGTGACGCCTCACCCGGGCGCCGCGACTGCCCTGGGCGACGGAGACGTGCTCCCGGTCCTGGGGGGATTGGAAGTGATCCACACACCGGGCCACACGCCGGGCAGCGTATGCCTCTATGCCCGGAGACCGCGGATCCTGTTCACCGGCGACGTGCTCCAGGTCCGTTTCGGAAAATTGGCCTTCGCGAGCCCGATCTTCAGCCACGACCATGCCCAGGCTCGCGCATCGGTTCAGCGCCTGGCCCACCTGGACGTGGATATCATCGCCTTCAGCCACTACCGGCCGATGCGTGATGGCGCCTCGGCCGCGCTGGCGGGTCTCGCCCGCCAGGCCGCCACCGGCCGATCGGGCTGATCCGGAGTGACGATGGAGACCGTTCTCGAACTCGTCCAGGATTCGGTCAAGCGCTTCGATCGCAAGCCGTTCCTGCTCATCCGACCCGGCTTCCGGACCCGCACCACGCGATACCGCGACCTGGGCCGGCTCGTGCCGCGCGTGGCCCGCGTCCTGCGGGACCGAGGCCTTGAGCAGGGCGACCGCGCCATCATCTGGGCCGTGAACCGCCCCGAGTGGGGCATCACCTTCCTGGGCGCGGTGCATGCGGGAATCGTCCTGGTGCCGCTCGACGTGCGGAGCGCGCCAGACTTCGCGGCCAAGGTGGCAGCCAAGATGCGCGCCAGCCTGGTGCTGGCATCGACCCAGACCGCGGGCCAGGCGGCCGGGCTGGGGCTGCCCGTGCTCCTCATCGAGCGCGTCCCGGACCTGGCCCGGCGGGCAGAGCCCTTGCCGGCCGCCGACATCGGTCCTGACGACCTGGTCGAGGTGGTCTTCACGTCGGGCACCACCGGCGAGCCGAAGGGAGCCATGCTCACCCACCGCAACATCGCCAGCAATGCGCAGGCCCTGCTCAAAGTCTTTCCGCTGGGGCCCAAGGAGCGGATGCTCTCGGTCCTGCCGCTATCGCACATGTTCGAGCAGTCGCCCGGTTTCCTGGCACCCATGCACGCCGGGGCCAGCATCGTGTACCCGGTCAGCCGCCAGCCGTCGGTCCTGCTCCGGACGTTCCGCGACTTCAAGGTGAGCATCCTGCTCATCGTCCCGCAGGGTCTGAAGCTGCTGGACAACGCCATTGAGCGCAAGGTCGACCAGGGTGGCAAACGCGCGACCTTCGAGAAGCTCCACCGCTGGGCGCCGCATGTGCCGCGCTTCGTCAAACGGCTGCTGTTCCGACCGGTGTTGCGGAGCTTTGGCGGGCGGCTCCACACGATCGGCATTGGTGGGGCGGCCATGGACCCCGACCTGGGTCGTCGATGGGCCGACATGGGTCTCGACGTCCTTCAAGGCTACGGGGCCACCGAGCTCGGGCCGCTGGTCAGCTTCACGCGCAAGGAGCGAAACCGGATTGGCAGCGTGGGCGAGGTCATCCCCGGGGTCGAGATGCGGATCGCGGCTGACGGCGAGGTCCTGGTCCGCGGGCCGAACGTGTTTGCCGGGTACTGGGAGGACCCGGAGAAGACCGCCGAGGCGATCGACGGGCAGGGCTGGTACCACACCGGCGACATCGGCGAGATCAGCCCGGAGGGATTCCTGACCCTGCGTGGCCGGAAGAAGGACATGCTGGCCATGCCGGACGGGACGAAGGTGTACCCGGAGGACATCGAAGCGGTCCTGGCCAAGGACGAGCGCATCCAGGACGCCACCGTGGTCGGCTTCCCGATCGGTCCCAACCTGAAGATCCACGCCGTATTTCTGGTCCAGGATGGCGAGGAGCCGGAGCTGGTCGAGGCGGTCGTTCGGGACGCCAACGCCAAGCTGGGCGCACACCAGCAGATTCGTTCGCACTCGTTATGGGCCGCTGACGACTTCCCGCGCACCCACACCCTGAAGGTGAAGAAACGGGAGGTCATCGCCCAATTGGAGGCCGATGCCGCCGCGGCGGTGGGCGTGGCGGTCGCGGCAGTGGCCGCTCCCGGTGCCGGAGCCGATCAGCCGCCGGCCGGCGCTCCCGCGACAGCGGCAGGGACGCTCGGGACCCTGGTCCCGTTGGTGTCCTCCATCGCCGAGGTCCCGGTCGAAGCCGTGCTGCCGAGCGCGCGCCTGTCATCGGACCTGAACATGGACTCCCTCCAGCGCGTGGAGCTGCTGGGAGTGATCGAGGAGGAGCTCGGCGTCTTCGTCGACGACTCGGCCCTGGATCCGGAGGCGACCGTGGGTCAGATCGCCGCCCTGGTCGACGCCTCCCGCGAGCTGTCGCACGAGACGGGCATCTTGGGCTGGCCGCTCAACCCATTGCCGCGGGCGCTGGGGATGGCCGTCCAGGAGCTGATCACGGCGCCTCTCCTCAACCTGTTCTATCGGATCGGGATTCGCGGCCAGGACAACCTGGTGGGCCTCGAGGGACCGGTCATCTTCGCCTCCAACCACTGCCTGCATACCGACAACCAGATCGTCATGTCGTCGCTGCCGTTCGCGTGGCGCTGGCGGCTCTCGGTGGCGGCGTCGGCGGAGCGGGTGTGGAGCAACCCGGCCATGGCCCTGGCCGGCGGGATGCTGGCCAATGCGTTTCCGATCGCCCGCGAGGGCGGCGTGCGACGGAGCCTCGAGCTGCTCGGCGCGCGGCTCGATCGTCGCTTCAGCGTCCTCATCTACCCCGAGGGCAAGCTGACCGTTGGCGGGCCGATGCAGCCGTTCTTGGCCGGGACGGGTCTGGTGGCGGTGGAGGGTGCGACCGCCGTGGTGCCGACCAAGCTGCGGATCAACCGGATGTCCTGGCTCGACGCATTCTGGCCGGGGACGCGGAACGGCAACCACAACGGCTCCTCGCCTCGGGGCGACGTGGAGGTCGTGTTCGGCGAGCCGGTCTGGTTCAGCTCCGATACGACTCCTGCCGAAGCGACGACCCGGCTCGAGGAGGCGCTCGCCGCGCTCTAGCCGGAGCCCGAGGGTGAACCGCCGGTCAGCAGGAGCATGAGGACGTGGGCCGCGGCGTCGGACAGCTCGTCCAATGCGGTCTCGTTGATCTGATCGGGTCGATCGCAGGCCAGGTGGTAGCAGCGGTCCATGGGCTGATCGGCTGAACCGCCGAACCGCTCGGCCTGCGGGTCGGTCTTCAGCTCGGTGGCGCCGCTGAAGAGCCCACCGTTGGGGACCAGGGCGTCGTCGAACGGCGCATGGTCCGAGCCGCCGCCCAGGTCCAGGGTCTCGTACGTCAGTCCGACGGCGTCGAAGTAGGCCTCGAAGGCGGCGGTGATCTCCTCGGAATCGGCAATGCCCGACGCGGCGTAGACGAACCGGCCGTAGTTCGACGAGGCGAGCATGTCGAGGTTCAGGTACGCGACGATGGCGTGCAGCTGGTCATCCGACTGGCGACCAACCCAGTCGCGCGACCCGTACAGGCCCAGCTCCTCGGCACTCCAGAACGCAAACCGCACGGTTCGGGGAGTCGGCTCCAGCTCGGCCAATTGCTGCGCCACCTCCAGGATGGTCATCGTTCCCGAGCCGTTGTCGTTGATGCCGGGGCCATCGAGCACCGAGTCGAGATGGCCACCCACCATGACCACCTCGGCCGCGACATTGCCGACGCCGATGCCGGGGCGTTCGGCGATGACGTTCGCGGTGACGCGGTCCTCGATCAGGGTACGAACCGACAGGTGGACCGATGTGCCCGCGGCCGCGGCCTGCCGCAGTGCAGCTCCGGCGGGACCCGACGCGTACACCGCCGGGATGTCGATTCCGTCCGGCGTCCTCAGAGTGGGGCGCCGCAGGCTGCCCGGTTCATATTCCGGTGAGCTCACGATGAGGGCGGCGGCCTCCGCAGTCTGAGCGTGATCCACCATCTGGCGCCGGGCGCACGGCCCTGCCCCAACCACAGCCACCGCTCCGGCCGGGAAGTCCACCCAGTCGTCCCGGTCACATCCTCCGGATCCGATGGGCTGGCCATCGTCGCTGACGGCGACCACCACGACGGGGGCCGTGATGTCGCCCGAGGCAGAGAAGATCAGCGCATGGAGGTGGTCGGCGCCGACGAAGGTCTGGTCGTTGGCACTGAGCTGAGCCGGCGCCGTCTCGATGAAGAACGGGAACGTGAACTCATCGACGATCACCTCGTAGCCTGCGGCGCGCAGCTCATCCGCGACGTACGACACCGATGCGGTGTAGCCCGCCGTGCCGGCAGCCCGAATTCCGTCGTTGGCCGCGGCGATTTCCAACAGCTGGCCGAGGTGCTGCTGTATGCCCTCCGGCTCCAAGGCGGCGCGGAGCTCTTCGCTGATGGTCAGGTCGGCGGCGGGCGTGCCGAAGCTGGCCGACGGCGACCCTCCGGACGACGGTGTGGGGCTGGGCGATGGCGTGACGGATGCGGGCTGGCACGCCGCAAGGACGAGAAGACCGGCCAGTGCGGCTTTGGCGAGGCAAGTCGACCTGGGACGGAAGGCCATCCGCCGAACCATACCGGCGGGGCTGGCCAGGGGTTCGAATCGACAGTTGTGATTGCTATGCTGCGCGCGATGGCCGCCGACGAGAAGCTGGAGCTGCTGAAGACCGTCCCCATGTTCGCCATGTGTGACGCCCGGGAGGTTGAGCGGCTGGGGATGTTGGTCGAGGAAGTCGATCTGCCCGCCGGTCGTGTCCTCTTCAAGCAGGGGGATACGGCCCAGGAGCTCTTCATTGTCGTCAGCGGTCAGGTGCGGGTGGAGCGTGACGGCAAGGTGCTCACCACCAGCGGACCCGGCGAGTTCTTCGGGGAAATCGCGCTCATCGCCGGAGGGCCACGTACCGCGAGCGCGACCTGCGTGACGGACTGTCGCCTGCTGGTACTCGCCCGTCGCGAGTTCCACAGCCTGATGGACGAGTTCCCCGGCTTGAAGATGCGGGTCCTCGAAACCCTGGCCCGGCGGGTGCGCGCGCTCGACACAGCCACTGTCCACTAGGTAGGATTCGCGCGCCACGAGCACAGCGCCGGGCGGGAGTAACTCAGCCGGTAGAGTGTCTGCTTCCCAAGCAGGATGTCGCGGGTTCGAGCCCCGTCTCCCGCTCCAGCCCTCCGGATCAGCGCGCGCGCATCCGGTTGTTCTTCGCGTCGTGGGTGAGCTCGGCTATGCCCAGCGCCTCGAGCAGCGGCGGGAGGTACATCCCGAATCGCCCGCGATAGCCCTTTCGGAGCCCGTACCAGCCGCCCACCGGGTTGCTGGCTGAGCGGCCCCAGGCCTCGACGGTTCCCTCGGCTGCCGGCTTCTGCTCATCGGCGGCGCCGAGTGGCATCCAATCGCCGTGTTTCTTGAGCGCGGCGTGCAGGTCCTCGATGGCGCGCAGGTGGTATTTGAGCTGGGTCGACCCGACCTGGCACACCAACGCTGGCGGGTCAGCCGCCTCGTCGCGCCACATCCGGTACTCGGACGTGCCGGGGGGCGTCTTCAGAACCCACGGGTCGTCCCTGGTCCCGGCTGCCTTCTTGTCTGGCACTGGATGGTCCTCCGCGCGCGTTTCTGGATCGGACACGCAGTGTAGGGTGATGGCCAATGCTTGACGCGGTAACGGGCGCGTTCAGCTTCACCGGCCGAGCCATCGCCGGGCGCCTGCTCAGCGAAGGGCGCGAGGTGGTGACGCTGGTGCGCCGCCATGGCGCTCCCGATGCCGACACGCGGATCCGGACGGCGATCGTCACGCTCGACGACACTGCTCGACTGGTGGACGCCCTGCACGGGGTGGACACCCTGTACAACACCCATTGGATCCGCTTCGCCCGGGGCAACGTGAGCTTCGACCTGGCCATCCAGCGCACGCTGCGGCTGCTGGACTCTGCACGCCGCGCCGGCGTGCGGCGCGTGGTTCACGTCAGCGTCGTGAACGCGTCGGAGACCGCGCCGACGGCGTATTTCAGGGCCAAGTCTCGGCTGGAGACGGAGGTGCGCGCCTCAGGGTTGTCGTACGCGATCGTCCGACCCACGCTGACGTTCGGCAGCCGCGACATCCTGGTCAACAACCTGTGCTGGGTCCTGCGGCGTTTTCCCGTCTTCGTCATGCCGGGCGATGGGCGCTATCGGCTTCAACCGGTCCACGTGGACGACGTGGCGCGGATTGCCGTCGAAGCCGGTCAGGCTTCCGCGGACCTGGTGACCGATGCCGCCGGCCCGGACATCCTGACTTTCAACCAGTTCGTCCGCCTCCTGGCCGATACCGTCCGCAGCCGGGCCCGGCTCATGCACGCCCCGTCGCCCCTGTCCCTGGCCGGCAGCCGCGTCCTGGGGCTCCTGGTCCGCGATGTCGTGCTGACGCGTGACGAAGTGACCGAGCTGACCGCGAGCCTGCTCGTTTCCGAAGAGCCGCCGAAGGGGACCATCCAACTCAGCGCCTGGGCAAGCGCCCACGCTGACGAGCTGGGCCGGACATATCACTCGGAGCTCGACCGCCACTACCGCTGACCCGGCCGTGGGAGATCAGTCGCTCAGGCCTGGTCCTCCGCCGCGTCGCCCGCCTCATCGACTGGCGGCGCTGAACCGTCGAGTGCCAGCACGGCACTTTCCTCACCCGCCACGGGTTGGACCAGCTCCGACGACTCGCGAATGTCGCCCGTGATCTCCTCCTCGACATCGTCGATGCGCACGATGGCGAAGCTGACCTGGGGCGGAATGGCGGCCGAGATGACCACCTCGCCGATCCGGTACGGGGACCGCTTGGTCCGCAGCGCGGCGTTCGCTTTCTCCTGGAGGGCAGTGGCCTTGATCACGACGTCGGCCAGCAGACCGGGATCGATCCGCTCGACGATCGTGGTCAGGCCACGTCGTGCGCGGCCCGCAAACCGCCGCGCCTGGTCCTTGGTGGCCGGATCCTGGATCTTCTGGCCGACCTGCTGGGCGGCCTTTTCGGCTTCCTCGATCGCCTTGCGGAACATGCTCATGCTGCGGTCAGTATCGGTCGTACATCGGCCCCAGGTGTACGACTTCTGCGCTAGCCCTGGTACGACTCGCCAAGCACCAGGTCGTCGCCGCTGCGGTCGAATTCGATCTGCAGGACACGGGCCGGTCCGTCCTCGGCGCGCAGCCGGATCGCCCGCCCGCGATCGCCGCTCCAGGCCACGGCCAGGTTGGCGGGTCCCTCGGGGTGGATCGATCCACTAGCGTTGAGCACGACATCGTCCCTGCCGTCCCGCATCACGCGGAGGCTCCCCTCCACCGGGTACAGCAGGAGGCCCCGGTCCGGCTCCTGCGTGACATCGACGCCGGCGCCATCGGTCAGGGTCGTGTCGGCGTAGTGCCGCAGGCCCGAATGGTTGACACCGAACGGCGACTTCGGGCCGACCAGCTCGAGCGTCTCGACGCCGGGCGCCTCCGGCACGAGCACCCGGTCCGCCGCCCGCAGGACGGCGAACTCGGCGACCGGGATGGGCGGATGGGTGTCGGGGTGGTAGACGAGGATGAAGGCCCGCGTCACCTGGTCGTCGGCCCCGTTCCATTCCTGGTGGAGCATGCCGCGCACGCCCTCCGTCAGCCGGCCGAGATCCCCCTCGTCCATGGTGCCGCGGATGTGGTTCAGCGAATCGTCGTGCTCGACCCGGCCGGCCAGGATGTAGAACAGGCGCTCGTTGGTCCGATGCGGGTGGTGGCCGATCCCGAACCCGGGCTGAAAGAATCCGTCGTGGACCATGATCATGGGGCCCAGGCGCTGGACCGATGTGTACGGCCCCACGCTTTCGATCGCGATCAGCCCGCGCACCCCGAACTGCTCCTCACCCACCCGGAAGAAATGACCGGAACCGATGGCGGTCAGGTCGGTGTCGAGCTGGATGTCGGCGAAGGCGTCCACGAGAGGGCCAAGCCTAGCCTGAAATGCGCTCGATCGGCGATGGGGGTATCGTCCTGCGCAACTTTGCTAAACAGAGCACGGAGGGGTAGGCACGTGGCGCTTGGGAGCACGACTCTCGAGGAGCTGCTCGAGCAGAACCGGGACCACGTGTGCCCGGACCTGCCACCCGACCGGGTGTGCGTGCGGATGGAGGCGGTGGCCGACCTCCCGACCCGATTCGGCGAATTCAGGGTGATGGTCTTCTGGAACGATCGAGACGGCAAGGAAGACGCGGCCCTGGTCAAGGGCCGGCCGTGGGACGGTGAGGACATCCCGGTCCGGATCCATTCGGAGTGTCTGACCGGCGATGCATTCGGATCGTTGCGCTGCGACTGCCGGGACCAGCTCGAGGCCTCGCTCCGCTTCGTCGGGGAGCAGGAGTCGGGCCTGGTCCTGTACCTGCGCCAGGAGGGGCGTGGCATCGGCCTGGCGAACAAGATTCGCGCGTATGCCCTCCAGGACCAGGGGCTGGACACGGTCGAGGCCAACCAGGCCCTCGGGTTCCGGGACGACGAGCGGGACTACGGGGTGGCCGCCCACATGCTCGGCCTGCTGCAGGTCCGCTCCATCCGGCTCATCACCAACAACCCGCGCAAGATCGCCGGGCTGGAGCATCACGGCGTCCGGATCACGGGGCGGATTCCGCTGGTCGTGCCGCCCAACGAGCACAACGTGTTCTACCTGTCCACCAAGGCGAGCCGGTCAGGCCACTACATCGACCTGTCCGGTTACGAGCACTTGACCGAGCAGCTGGACCGGCCGATCGTGGATGGCATGACGCCCGAGCTGATCGCCGAGATCGAGGAGGTCGCCGACGGCGCAGCCTGAGCTCGTCGCGATCATCACCGGAGCGGCGGGAGGCTTGGGCCAGTTCGTCACTCGTGACCTGGCCGGGGCGGGCGGAGAAGCCGCCAGCCGCGCGGCGGCCCCGACCTTTTCCATATCCGCCAGCATCTCGTCC
>Ga0209640_10006268_pt1 | contig 10401 bp, 9 predicted proteins | sample RifCSP10_1_FD_184018 | JGI IMG/M metagenome (GOLD analysis project Ga0209640, IMG submission 184018) | Soil microbial communities from Rifle, Colorado - Rifle CSP2_sed 10_1 (SPAdes) (version 2) | ecosystem: Environmental > Terrestrial > Deep subsurface > Rock core/Sediment | place: Rifle...
CTCGTGATGGACTGGCTCGCGCCGGCGGTCCTCAGGCTCTCCGGCCTGGGCCCGTGGGCGCCGGTGCTCTTTATCCTGATTTACATCGCCGCCGCGCTGACGCTGGCGCCGGCGTTTTTCCTCACCGTGGCGGCCGGCGCGATGTTCGGCGTCCTGCGCGGTAGCGTGATCGTCTTTGTCGGAGCGTCGCTCGGGGCATCGGCCGTCTATGTGCTGGCATCGCCGCTCTCTCGCTCGCGCTGGATGTCGCGCCTCACCCGCGACCCGCGCGTGGCTGCGGTCAGAAGCGCCATCGTGGGCGAAGGGGCGTGGGTGATGTTTCTCCTGCGCCTTTCTCCCCTGATCCCATACACCCCGTTGAACTACGCGCTGGCGTTGAGCGGCGTCCGATATCGCGACTTCGCCGTCGCGCTCGCCGGGATGGTGCCGGCCACCATCATGTACACGTACTACGGGAAGGTGGTCGGCGACGTGGCCGCGCTCGCGGCGGGTGTGTCGCCGCCGCGGGGACCGGAATACTACGTGCTCCTTGTCGTCGGGCTCGTCGCCATCATCGTGTCGACCATGATGATTTCGCGGGCGGCGCGCCGCGCGGTCTCGCGCCGGCCGGGCCCCTAGCAGGACACGTCACACGGCACACGGCACAAAGAGCGCTGCTCAGGTGCGCGAGAAGCGCTCTTCAATCGCGAGGATCTTGTTCAGCCGGCGCTGATGGCGCGCTTCGCGTGAAAAGGCGGCGCCGAGGAAGGTGGCGGCCAGGGCGTGCGCCAGCGCGGGGCCGATGACGCGGGCGCCGAGGCAGAGCACGTTCATGTCATCGTGCTCCACGGCCTGCCGTGCGGTGTAGCAGTCGTGGCAGACGGCGGCCCGGACGCCGGGAAACTTGCTGGCGGCAATCGAGACCCCCGCGCCGCTGCCGCAGACAATCACGCCGCGGTCGGCGCGTCCCTCGCGGAGCGCGGCGGCCACCGATTCGGCACAGTCCGGATAGTCGACGGGGGCCGTCGAATGCGTGCCGAGGTCGAGGACATCGTGCCCGTCGGCGCGGAGAACGGCGGCCAAATCGCGTTTCATCTCGTAGCCAGCGTGGTCGGCGGCCAGGGCAACCCGCATAGGGGCCGTACTATACCCTCCTGCTATACTTTCGGCTATGCGAACGACCACGCCCTCCATCGTCGCCGCGGTGGCGCTGATGTCGATGACCGCAGCGTCGGCTCAGCAACCCGTCCCGCAGCAGCCCGGGCAGCAGCCAACCTTCCGGGTCGCTGTTGACCTGGTGACCACCGATGTCATCGCGCGTGACTCGCGCGGCCAGTTCGTCTCCGATCTGAAGGTCGACGAATTCGACGTCTTCGAGGACGGCGTGCGGCAGGAGATCGTGTCGCTCGTCCTGACGCACGGCGGCCGCGTGTTCAACGTGCAGGCGCCGCCGCCGGCGCCGGCGCAGGAAGGCATCATCCTGCCGCCGGCAAGGCCGACCAACGATGCCGCCGGCCGCGTGTTCCTGATCTTCATCGACGACCTGCACCTCGACTTCCGCCTGACGCCGCGCACGCGCGATCTGATGAAGCGCATGCTGAGCAACCTCGTGCACGAGGGAGACATGTTCGGCATGGTGTCGACCGGCACCTCGTCGATTTCCGAGCAGCTCACCTACGACCGGCAGGTGCTCGAGTCCTCCATCAGCCGCGTGACCGGCAGCGGACTCCGGCCGGAGGATCTCATCAAGACCCAGGAGACGTCGCAGGGGCCCGCGGAGCTGCGGTACCGCGCGCACGTGGCGTTCTCCACGGCGTATCAACTGATGCGGAATCTCGAGAACCTGCGCAACCGCCGCAAGGCCGTCATCTACATCAGCAGCGGCTACGACTTCAATCCGTTCGCCACCTCGCGGCTGAAGTACCAGTCGGAGATGCTTGGCCTCGGCGACGAGCAGCAGCTCGATCCGTTCACGAATCCGCGGTTTCAGGGGCAGCAGTTTGCGGAGGCCGATCTGGTTCGCGAGCTCGCCGAGCTGACCCGCGCCGCCAATCGCGCCAACGCCACGTTCTATACGATCGATCCGCGCGGGCTGGTGGCCGGCCCCGACCTCGATCAGCAGGTGGAAACCGCCGAGTGGCAGGAGCACGTCCGCGAGACGCAGGACAGCCTGCGGGTGCTGGCGGAGCAGACCGGCGGCATTGCCGTGGTCAATCAGAACGATTTCGACCGGGCGCTCAAGCGGATCGACGCGGAGACCAGCGATTACTACGTGCTCGGCTACTACTCGAACAATCCGGATCCGCTCAAGCGCACGCGGCGCATCGAGGTGAAAACCGGGCGCAACGACGTGCAGGTCTGGTCGCGCACGTCGTACACGCTGCGGCCGCCCGCGGCTCAGTAATTCCGGGGCGCGCGTACCGCCGCGTCGAAGGTCGGGCGGATCGTCTCGAACACGCGCATCACTTCCGACACCGCCCGCGGCAGCCGCCGCATCTTCGGATAGAGCCAGCCCGTCTGCCGGTAGAGCGCATGTCCGGCAATGCGGCTGCAGTGCAGCTGCTTCGTTCGCACGTCGGCGGCGGCCGCCTGCCACGGGATGATGCTGATGCCGAGGCCGTGGCGGACCATCGCTTTGATGATCTCCACGTTCTCGGTCTCCATCACAATCTCCGGCTCGATCCGCTCGCGCGTGAAGAATTCCCCGACCAGCTTCCGGGTGATCGAGCCCGTCTCGAACAGAATGAACGGCTGCCGCGTGAGGTCCGCCGGCCGGATCGCGCGCTTCTGGGCCAGGGGGTGCGCGGGGTACGTGACGAGCAGCAGCTCTTCCCTCAGCACCGGTACTGACTCCAGATCGGTGGCGTCGATCGGCAGCGTCACCAGCCCGAGATCGCCGGCGCCGGAACGCAGCATGGCGAGGGAACGCTCCCCGCTGCCGACCGTCACCTTCAGGTCGAGCTCGGGGTGCGTGCGGCGGACTTCGGCCAGGAGCGACGGAAAAACATAGAGGCATACCGTCATCCCGCCCACGAGCCGCATGGTGCCTCGCAGCGATTCGCGCGTGTCGCTGATGGCCGCGACCGTGTCCTGCAGGTCCTGGAACACGCGATGGCTCAGTTGCAGCAGCGATTCGCCGGCCGGGGTGATCCGGATGCGGCGGCCGATGCTGTGGAAGATCGCCTCGCCGAGCTCGGCCTCGAGCAGCAGGATCTGGCGGCTGATGGCCGATTGGGAGACGTGCAGCTTCTCGCCGGCCGCCGTGAACGAGCCGGTGTCGGCAATGGCGCGGATGATTTCGAGCTGCCGAAGGTCCACGGCCCAGCATACATATGCCGTGCGCATGGGTGCAACGCGGTTAATAAGGAGATCAGACCGATTTAGCGATGGCCGCCCGCGTCCGTTCGACCGCCTCCTTCAGGTAGCCCTCGTCCATCTCGATGCCGATGAAGCTCACCCCAAGCTGCGCGCACGCCACGGCCGTCGATCCGAGACCGAGGAAGGGATCGGCCGCGGTGCGAATGCGATCCAGTCCGTGGAGCCGGAGGCACATCTCGGGCAGCCGCGACGGAAACGTCGCCGGGTGCGGCCGGTCCTTTTCACGACTCTGTATCGTTTCGTACGGGATGAACCACGTGTTGCCCCGGCAGCGGACGCCTGATGCCGCGGTCCGCCATCGGCCGACGTTGGACTGATCCTGGTAGCGCACGCCAATCGCACGCCGGTCAAGGGGTGTGTCGCCGCGCGGCGTCAGGTGAAATACAAACTCGTGGCAGTCGTGCAGGAACCGGCGGCTGTTGATCGGCTTGTAGTGCCCGACGGCGAGGTCCTCGTCGAGCCCTGCGCGGCTGCCGGCCAGCGCCCGCTCGATGGCAATCGACTTGATCCAATGAATCGTGTTCTGCAACCGGAGGTATCGCCGGGCCGCCTGCGCGACGTCAAGGCCCGTCCACGGATCGGTGGGCTTGGCCCCCACGTTCAGGAACAACGATCCGTGCGGCGCCAGCACGGCTGCCGCCCTCCTGACCCATTCACCGGTCCAGTCGAGGTACTCGGCGCGGGGCAGCGTGTCGTCGTAGGTTCGGTACTGAACACCCAGGTTGTACGGGGGCGAGGTGACGATGACGTCGATCGACCCCGGGGGGATGCGGTCGAGGACGGCAAGGCAGTCGCCAAGGTAAAAGCGATACGTCGCGCGGCCGGACTTGATCGATGCCTGTGGCGGGGGAAAACGCAGCACCTCGGGGATTGTACCGCGGAGGTACAACCGCCGGGCCGTCAGGACGCTCTGGCGGTGAGCGGAACGACCGGCCCGGTCACGCGGTCTGCCGGGATCGTGTGATTGCGGCGGTGGCTGTGCAACTCACACGCGAGGCCCTTCTCTTCGACATAGGTCAGCTCGCGGCTGGTGGCCACCTCACGGTAGCGCCCAATCACGCACCCGCATGTCAGCGTTCGAAACCCCAGGAGCCGCACCAGACTCATTGCTGAACCTCTTGTGGCATGGCGTTGAGCAAGTTTCGTACCGTCGAGCTGTCAATCGCGGTGGCGTCCGGCCGCGGCTTTCGGCCGTCGCTTCCGGTTGAAGCCGGAAGCGACGTGACGACCGGCGATCGCAAGGAATAACGTGGGATCTGCGCGAAACCGAACAACGATGTCGCCTCCGCCTTTCGCCGGAAGTCACCTGACGGCCACGGCCGTCCCTGTGGCTGACGCGCGACGCAGGTGTGGCGCGACACCGACACCATGGATCGGCTTTCAAGAGATTGGAGGCCACGCGGGTGATAGAGTTTTCCTAACATGCGACACGCCGTCCTGGGCGCACTGATTGGCGCCTCTCTGGCCGCCGGCGCCTCGCTGATGGCGCAGGCCGCCACGGAGATTGGCGAGCGTTTGACGCGGGAGCCTGCGATCCGCGCGGCCCTCGAGGCGGCGCGCGCCGACGAGCCGCGCACGATCGACGACCAGGTGCGGCTCTGCGAGATTCCGGCGCCGCCGTTCAAGGAGGCGGCCCGGGGGCAGGCCTACGCCGAGGCGTTCCGCGCGCGTGGCCTGAAGAACGTCCGGATCGATCGCGAGGGGAACGTGCTGGGGGAACGACCCGGGCGCGCCGCCCACCCGCATCTGGTCTTCAGTGCACATCTCGACACGGTTTTTCCCGAGGGCACCAACGTCAGAGTGACCCGCCAGGGTTCGACGCTGCGCGGACCCGGAATCGGGGATGACTGCCGCGGCCTTGCCGTCGTGCTGGCGGTCGTCCGGGCGCTGGATCGGGCGAATGTGCAGACGCCGGGCACGATCACGTTTGTCGGCACGGTCGGGGAGGAGGGTCTCGGAGACCTGCGCGGCGTCAAGGCGCTATTCCGCGACACGCTCAAGGGACAGGTCGACCGCTTTGTCTCGGTGGACGGAACTGGCCTGGGGATCACGCACGTGTCGGTGGGCAGCCTTCGGTACCGCGTGACCTTTTCGGGTCCGGGCGGCCACAGTTACGGGGCCTTCGGCATCGCCAATCCCGTTCACGCGCTTGGCCGTGCCGTGGCCGGCCTCGCGGAAATCAGGCCGCCGGCCGATCCCAAGACAACCTTCAGCGTCGGACGGATTGGTGGGGGCACCTCGGTCAACGCCATTGCCGCAGAGGCGTGGATGGAGGTGGATATGCGTTCGGCCGATCAGGGGGCGCTGCGTAGCCTCGATGCGCGGTTCCACGAGGTCGTCGATCGGGCGCTCGGTGCCGAGAATGCGCGCTGGAACGACAAGGGGCGCCTGTCCGTGGTCAAGACCCTCGTTGGCGATCGTCCGGCGGGCCGCCTCCCGGCAGCCGCACCCATCGTCGAGACGGCGGTGTCGGTGACGCGCGCGCTCGGACTCACCGTGGAGCTGACCGAGGGCTCGACCGACGCGAACCTTCCAATGAGCCTGAACATTCCCGCGATTACCATTGACGCCGGTGGAAGCGGCACCGGCAGCCACTCCCTTGAAGAAGCCTTCGATGCAACCGATTCGTGGCAGGGCACGCAGCGGGCGCTGCTAGTCGCGATCGCGCTGGCGCAGTAGGAGCGCCTTGAAACTTTCGAGCTCCACCGCGCGCTGGCGGGCCGCAGCCACGCGGGCGCGGACCACGCGAAACACGAACGCCGCATGGACAGCGCCGAGAGCCGCCAGCTCCTGCCAGGTTGGCTGAAGCAGCAGAAGGAGCGCCGACAACACGTTGAGTACGGCCGCTCCGATGAACACCACTGAGAAAAGCGGATCGACGCCGCCGCCGGGCAGGGCGGGGCCAACCGTCATGGCGGCGGTTTCCCACTGGGGGCCTTCGGGATTCCCTTCGTAATAGACCTGCAGATATCGCCCAATGCGCTCGGCCCCAACGTGCAGCGCGTGAATCGCCTCGAACCCGCTCACGAGAACCCCCAGTGGGAGCAGCGTTGCGAGCGGGACGTCGCTCAAGAGGACCAGGGTCAGCGTGAGGGCGGCCCATACGGCAACCGCCAGAGGCGCAATGACAATCCTGGCAGTTCCGCGTGCCGCGATGGCACGCCGCAGCGCCGTGAATTCGGCAACCCGCAGCTCGGCCGGCCGCGCCCCGGCCGAGTCAGACATCTCTGCTGGCATCAAATTTGGTCCTGCTGAGCACCGTCATGCGGCTGAGGTGACGCAAATGAGTACGCACAGGGTAACTGTGGGCACCCCGGTTCTGTCAAAAACCCTTGCACACTACAGATTCTTTGCTACAATGCCGACACATTCCGTAAGAACTTATTTCTCATGGGTTTGCCCGTGATTTGTGCCCGGATGGGCTGGAAAGCCCACCTCGTCTGTGTGCTCGGCGTCCTCGCCTCGCTTGGGTCGAGCGCCGCCCTGGCCCAGACTGCGGTCCCCCGGGGGCCCAGCGAGCCCCAGCCACCTCTCACGCTTTCAGGAACGGACTCTCCGTCGACGCCGGTGCGGGCCGCGGCGCCTACCAGCGGGTCCAAGGTTACCCACGTGGTGCGGCGCGGAGAGACCCTCTCCTCGATTGCCCGGCGGTACGGGACGACGGTGGCGTCGGTGAGGGAGTGGAACGGACTGAGTGGCAATGCCATTCAGGCGGGGCGGCGGTTGACGATTTACTCAACCCGGACCGTGGCGAGATCGACGCGGGCCTCGCGCGCGGCAGCCCAGGCGCGCGCGCTCCGAGAGGCGCAGGAGCCGCGGTTCAAGCTCGACGACTCCGGCGCGCTCGTGCCCGACCTGCGAGCCGAAGCGGCCATCATCTACAACCCGGCCACCGGACAGGTGCTCTGGGAGGAAAACTCGCAGAACCAGCGGTCGATTGCCAGCATCACCAAGATCATGACGGCGGCGGTGTTCCTCGAGGACGATCCCGATCCGGCTCGTGTGGTGGTGATCCAGCGCGCCGACGTCCGGCGAGCCTCGACGACGTACTTGCGCGCGGGATACAAGGTGTCGGCCGACGATCTGCTGCACCTGCTGTTGATTGCCTCCGATAACGCGGCGGCGCGGGCACTGGCTCGGATCTCGCCCCACGGGTCGGAGGGTTTCATCGTCCGGATGAATGACAAGGCCGCGGAGCTCGGCCTGGCGGATACGCACTATGCCGACCCGTCGGGGCTGCTGGCCGCGAACGTGTCAACGGCGTACGACATGGCGCGGCTTATCGCCCACGTGGCGAGCGATCATCGGATCGGCTCGATCATGCAGAAGCAATATCACACCGTGGCGGTTGGGCGGCGGCAGATCAACATTCACAGCACGAATCAGCTGGTCATGGGGGGCGATGTGGACGTGCTGGGCGGCAAGACCGGCTTTATTCGGAACGCCGGGTATTGCCTCGCCACCCTGCTGCGTCTGCCGCAGGGCGGGCCCCAGGTTGCCGTCGTGGTGCTCGGCGCCAGATCGAACGCCGGGCGGTTCTGGGAGACCCGGCATCTGTTCAACTGGCTCGCCGGCAAGGCACAGGATCTTTTCGGGGCGCCGCTCGCGGCGGCGGCGGCGGCGAACTAGCCCGTATAGCCCTTCTGCATAGCCGCCGCGTCGAGCGGCAGCGTCGCCACACTATCGACCACCGGCATCACCGGGCGATTGGCCCGCCGCCCGTCATAGGCCTTCAGGTAGCGCGTGCAGACGTCGCACGCGTACACGCGATAGAGACCGTCCGGCGTCGCAAAGGACGTGATGCGCGAGCGGTCGCTGTTACGGCAATACGGACACGTCAGCGGCTCGAACTTCCAGCGCAGGCCGCATCGGCCGCAGATCAGATGGCGCTCGGCCGCCGGTGTGATCACCGCCAGGTCCGGTTCGCCGCCGCAGAGCGCGCAGAACGGGTGCTGCCAGATGGCCAGCTCCGGGCGCTGCTGAGCTGTTTCGGCGCATCGCGACAGAAACGGCCGCATCGCCAGCAGCAACACCTGATCGAGCGTTCCATTATCAGGAGGGGGCGCGCCGGTTGCCGCGGCCGGGGCGGCCACTCCCGGCGAGCCGACTCCCACCGAGGCCGTGAGGTGTCTCTCGGTGGACGCGCGATACCAGTTCCCGATCACCGCCAGAAGATCGACGTCGCGCCCGAGCGCCTGGGCTTTCTGGAATTCCGCGTCATCGAGCGCGTCGAAACGATGCAGGACCTCGGCCGTCTGTCGGACGACGAGCCGCAGGTCGGTCAGTTCGAGCGGAATGTCCTCGAACCTGAGCAGCGGCCGCGCTTCGGCCTGGTGGTACGTGAGGACGCGAGCGTTGAAATCGAACGAGGGCAGCGGGATGCGGGCCTGCACGCGCCGCTGGATGTCGAGCAGCTCCAGGTGCATGTCCGCGGCGTGGGCAAGCTCGGGCTGGCGCTCCTTGAGCGCGCGCAGCTCGGCGTGCTCGCGCGAGTCCGAGCGGCTGCCGCGCGACGGACGAGCTGCTTGATCGGCCACTCAGCCGATCATACCGCCAACGTCCGGAAGCCTGAAGGCTTCCGGCTACCGGTCGCGGGAGCGGTAGCCGGAGACCCTCAGGTCTCCGGGTGATAACGTTGGCGTATCGATGCGCATCCTGATGGTCGCGTCCGAGGCGGCGCCGTTTGCCAAAACGGGCGGACTCGGCGACGTCGTCTCGGCGTTGCCGCGCGCACTCGTACGGCTGGGGCATGCGGTCGATGTCGTCATTCCGCGATATCGAGCAGCGGCGGTCGGCGACCTCATCGCTCGCGTGCCGGTTCCCGCTCTCGATCGGACCGTGGAGACCGGCATCTATGCGGTGATGGCAGACGGCGTGCGCACCGTGTTGGTCGATCACCCGGCCTACTACGACCGCGACCACCTGTACGGAACCGGAAGCGAGGACTACCCGGACAATCCTGAGCGGTTTGCGTTCCTGGCCCGCGCCGCGCTCCAGTGGGGTGCGACGGCAGGGGAGCCCTACGCGATCGTGCACGGGCACGACTGGCAGGCGGGACTCGTCCCCGTCCTGCTGCAGCAGCGGCTCCCGGGGGCGCTCCACGGCATTCCGACCGTGTTCACGATTCACAATCTCGCGTACCAAGGCGCGTTCGACGCGGCCTGGCTGCCGCGGCTGGGTCTTGGCGCGGAGCTCATGCGCGTCGAGGCGCTCGAGTACTGGGGGCGGATCAGCTTCCTCAAGGGCGGGATCGTGTTCAGCCGGCTGATTACGACGGTCAGCCCGCGGTACGCCCGCGAGATTCAGACCCCGGAATTCGGGTTCGGTTTCGACGGACTGTTGCGAAGCCGGTCGGCCGACGTGATCGGAATACTGAACGGGATCGATTACGATCAATGGGATCCGGCTCGCGACCCGCACCTGCCCATGCCGTACGACGCGTCTCATCTGGAAGGCAAGTCCGCCGCGAAACGGCTGGTCCTGGAGTCGTTCGGGCTGTCCGAGGGAGCTGCGGACCGGCGCCGGCCGCTCGTGGGCATGATCTCGCGGCTGGTCGACCAGAAGGGATTCGACCTGCTCGCCGGCGTTGCCGACGAGCTGGCGCGGTTCGACGCGTGGTTCGTGCTGCTCGGAACCGGCGAGCGGCGGTATGAGGAGCTGTGGCGGAGCGTCGCGGCGAAGTACCCGGACCGCATTGGCGTCAGAATCGGTTTTGACGAGGCGATGGCCCATCGCATTGAGGGCGGCGCCGACCTGTTCCTGATGCCCTCGCGGTTTGAGCCGTGCGGGCTGAATCAGATGTACAGCCTGCGGTACGGAACGGTGCCGGTCGTGCGCGCGACAGGCGGCCTGTCCGATACAGTCCGGGACGTCAATCCGTCGACGGGAGACGGCACGGGCTTTACCTTTGACGCGTACTCGGCCGAGGCCCTTCTTGGGACCCTTCGCCGGGCGCTGCACGCCTATCGGCACCCGGCGGCCTGGCGGCGGATTCAAGCCGCCGGCATGCAGCAGGACTTTTCCTGGGACGTCTCGGCGCGGCAC
>Ga0209640_10006269_pt1 | contig 10401 bp, 6 predicted proteins | sample RifCSP10_1_FD_184018 | JGI IMG/M metagenome (GOLD analysis project Ga0209640, IMG submission 184018) | Soil microbial communities from Rifle, Colorado - Rifle CSP2_sed 10_1 (SPAdes) (version 2) | ecosystem: Environmental > Terrestrial > Deep subsurface > Rock core/Sediment | place: Rifle...
TGTCTTGCGTCGTTCAGTGATATCGATGCCTGAGGCAATGACGAAACGTACGTCGCCCGCATGGTCTGTCATGATCGAATTAGACCACTGAATCAACCGTTGATAACCATCCTTGGTAAGCCAGTGGTTTTCAAACTGAAAAGGCAATACCGCGGTCGACAGGCCAGTAAACACCTGTTTGACCGAGGCAATCTCATTGTGCGGAATCAGAAAATCCCAAACCGGTTTACCCCGAAGCTCGTCAAATTTATACCCGGTCGCGTTTTCGCATGCCCGGTTAAACCTGACGATGCAAGCGTTTCTATCAAGCACTATAACCAGCGCACCTTGTATCTCCAATACGGTGTCAATGAAGTTTCTCTCATCCTCCAGCTGCAGTGTACGGTCTGCAATAATGTTCTCCAGATTTTCATTGAGCATCTCCAATTGATCTTCGTTTCGCTGCAGGGCTTCTATGGCGTTGATGCGTTCAGTTACTTCGAGCAAGGATAATACCAGCGCTTTGACACAGCCGTTATCATCTTGGATAGGACTCAATGTCCAGTCCCAGTGGGTAATTCCACGCTCGGGATTAAAGGCGGATTCGAACGGTTTGGCGTTGACGATCACCGGTTCTCCGGTAGTTACGGCGTTGCGGAATAATTTTTCATTTTCGGCATGGGGGTATAGTTTAAAATGATTTTTTCCAATAAAAAAATCAGGTGACTTGTGATCCGCAGCTGCATAAGCCCGGTTGACCCGGATAAAGTTCATGTTCTTGTCAAGATACGCAATGCACACGTGCGTGGTGTCGAAAACCGCTTCTAACAATTGATTGGATTCCCTGATTTCTCTTTCGGCAATTACATAGTTTGTTATATCTTGCACAAATCCATACATGCGATCTGGTTCAAATCTATTGCCTTTTATAATTTCTCCCAGGACGCGCATATGACGCAGTTCGCCGGTGGATCGTATAACACGGTATTCTATAGGCTCAAAATGGCTGCAGCTTTTAGCCTTGAGTAAATGATCTTCCACTCGTTGCCGGTCTTCCGGGTGCAAGGAATTCAACGCCAACACAAACTCCGGTTCGTTGACTTTTTCCGGGTCAAAGCCATATTGACGATAAGTCTGCGGCGACCAGTAGAATTTGTTGGTATCAAGGTTCCACTCCCAACTGCCGATTTCAGCCAGAGTCTCAACGCGTAACAATAAGTTTTGCAGATGGCGCCGATGTTGTTCAGCGACAATATGGGAAGTTATGTCCTGAATTGTGCCTACCGACCGGACAGGTTCATTAAAAGTGTTATAAAAAGTCTCGCAACGTTCTTCAACATACTTTACGCGGTCATCCTTCATTAGCAGGCGATGACGAATTTGATAGGGTTTTTTATTGGAAACGGATTCAGTGTACACTTTGTTGACCATGTCGCGGTCTTCCGGATGAATCGCATCCAAAAAAGCTTCATAAGAAGCTTGAAAACTGTTCCGGTCTATTTCGAAAATTTCAAATACCTCGGGCGACCAATACAAAGTATTTTCTATCAGGTTCAGTTCCCAGAGGCCAATTTGTGAAAGCCGTTGTACCTCCGACAACCGGGAAGTTGCGGCCTGCAGTTCAAGTTTGCGATCCGACAAACGTTGTTCGAGGTCGGATTTTGAGTTTTGAAGCGTCTCCAGTTTTTTGCGCATCGGCGTCAAATCCCGCAACACAGCGGTACAATAGCGGCGGCCGTTGTAGGTTGTATGCGATATAGAAGCTTCGATGGCAAAATCATGTCCGCTTGCATGCCGTCCATGAATGGTTTGGCGTTCCGCCATAGGGCGTCCAACAACCCCGCTCGTCATAAAATTCTTCACATGTTGCCGATGACGTTTTGACAGATCGGGAGGTAGTAGCACGTTCAGTGGTTTACCAAGAATATCTTCTTCATGGTAGCCAAACATCTTTTCCGCATATTGATTGAACAAAACAATAATTTGATCTTCGTCGATGATGACAACGCCATCCATACCCATGGCGATGGTGGTGATAAAACAAAGGTCATCGTTAAACTGGATCATAAAATCATAGTTTAGTGAGTTACATCGGCGAAACTGAAAACTGTTAATCTGATAAAAAGCCGCGGCAGCCAATACAGTAAGCTATTTATTTTTATTCAGATAAAAAAACTAGCACGCGTAACACGCTTTGCGCATTCTACCTTAAAAAAGCAATTGTGCGAGTTAGAAATTAAAAACCAAAATTAATTAGCAGTTAATTTTAGTATTCGTTTGGCATTATTGTGTACTGCAAAAACAAAATATTAGCGGGCGTTAAACTGTTCATGCATAATTATTGGAAGCAACCGGAAGAAATACGATTTATTCGTCGCGCGTAATCTATCCCCTGTTCCGGTTCGCGATTAATTGAGGAAAAACGTAGGGATTTTAGATAGACCTTACGTAAAGATATCGTGTATAGCAAAACCGGTACGTAAAAGCATGAGGCGAATTCAAAGCGTCTTAAAATAACTCGATTCCACCTTCGGTCATATCCTGTTGCTGTGCCGCTTTTCTATCCGGGGGTAAACGCTTACGCCGGGTAAATCGCGCGGCGCTGGTCACAGTTGTTAGATGACCGGCAGCGCCACGATTCATGCGTATGTTATCCAGGTATTCATCCAAAAGCGCCTTGATATCTTTCAGAAATGCATCCACGTCATTGGCATACTGGATACGGTTATCCGCGATTTGTACCACGATATCCTCAAATTGCAGCAAACGAATCGCAGCCGCCTCATGCTCTGTTATTTTTTCACAGGCATATTTCAAGTCCGACAATTCTCTTCCATGGTCACCGGTATTTATGGCGGCTAATAGCGAGTGAACCAATTGTGTCTGTTTGCTTGCGTTGCACGATATACCATAAAAACACTCTGTTAATTGTTTTGCGGCGTCGCACACGACATGTTTGATTTGTTCCGTTTCCGACCGCATGATGTGTAAATCTGATTTTATCGTTGATTCGACTAATTCATAGAATTGTTTGATATCAATGGCAAGGTTTTTAATGTTCGACATATTGGAACCCTGCTGGTTATTGGTTTTAGACCGCAAGCTTGAGCAAAGTGACCCGTACAAGAGGACAACCAGGAGAAACAGCAACAACAGTGCTAACTGTTGAAATATTCCGGAATCCGAAACTATAAAAGTACCAAAACAAATCAGGAAAAAGGGCAGTGTAGTCGCAAGTATGGTTTTTTTTTGCTCGGATAACATAGGGATTCTCAAAGTTAACGTGTTGATGGTTTTTCGTTACGATTCACCAGAACATTATTTTTGTTGGCTTGACAATTTCACTTGTGCGCTGGCCATTTTGTTGATGGTTTTTAAAATACAATCCGCCATGGTGTCGATGGGATGGATTACGTCGACAGCGCCCAATTTAAATGCTTCACCCGGCATTCCCCACACCACGCTGCTTTTTTCATCCTGGATGATTGTTGTTGCGCCCGCATCATGCATTTCCTTTAAGCCCGAGGCGCCATCATTGCCCATTCCGGTAAGCAGTATACCGATTGCGTTGGGCCCCACATTCTGTGCGATGGAACGGAACATTACATCAACCGACGGCCGGTGCCGATTTACCGGAGGCCCATCGTGCAGCCGGCAGATATATCGGGCGCCGCTTCGCTCAACAACCAAGTGACGGTCTCCTGGCGCGATATAGACATGTCCCGCCAGAATTTGTTGGCCATCCATGGCTTCGAATACTGTCATCGCTGAGTTTTTATCCATGCGTTCAGCGAAGGGTTTGGAAAATGTTTCCGGAATATGTTGGGTAATGACGATTCCCGGTGAGTTGGCGGGCAACGCAGTCAATATTTCCTTGATGGCTTCGGTTCCTCCGGTGGATGCGCCAATCGCGACAATTTTATCCGTGGTTTTAAAATGTTTCCGGGTTTTCCTGGACTTTATAATGGCGTCCGCCGAATATTTCGGGTTAACGTTCAATTTGGGGACCGATAAAGTCCGGACCTTAGCCGTTGACGCGATACGTATTTTTTCCAGGATTTCCCTGGTGTAGGGCTGTAAGCCGTCAACCAGATCAAGCTTGGGCTTGGAAATAAAATCAATCGCGCCCAGTTCCAGCGCCTGTAACGTGACATCGGCGCCTTTTTCCGTCAGGGAAGAGATCATTATCACCGGTAAAGGCCGCAGGCGCATAAGATTGGCAAGGAAGGATATGCCGTCCATTTTCGGCATTTCAACGTCCAATGTCAGCACATCGGGATTTAAGGCCTTTATTTTGTCCCGTGCGATGAAAGGATCTGGGGCCGTGCCGACTACTTCGATATCGCGGGCGGAATTCAGAATGCCGGTCAACACCTTTCTGATGAGAGCGGAATCATCAATGATCAACACCTTTATTCTATGCTCTGGAGTAAACACGCTTAGTTCCCGTTAAAACAGTTCAATATCACCTTCCAGCGGCCGTTGCTGGATATCCTGCAGGTAACGCGTTTCGCGTTCGATAATGGTGTTATTTTGCAAGGCGCGCAGCTTTTTCACTTTTGCCCTACCGCTGGCCGGGTGATAAACCACTTTCCGGGGGTAACTACTTCCGACGTCCATTGCCAATAAACTTAAATTCTCAGTAGCGACGTAATTCTCTATAAACGTTATGTTGCGTTTGCCGATATCGGTCATTTGCGCCAGAATCCTGCCACCGCCGAAAATCTTGATTTCCAGATTGTGGCGCTCACCGCCATTTTTTAAAATGTCATTGATCAGATTTTCCATGGCGTGGTTTCCATAACGATTGGCCAGGCTGATGCGGGAATTCCTCCAGCTATCCGATTCCAGCATTTGCGCCGGCAACATAAAGTGGTTCATACCGCCGACACCGTAAATCCGGTCTCTCACGCAGGCGGAAATACAGGATCCGAGTGTGGTTACGATCACTTCGTCATGGGTTGTAACGTAATATTCACCCGGCAATATTTTCGCGGCAAATCGATGATTATCCCGGTCCCAATAACGCCGGACTTTTTCAAAACCGGGCAGGGCCACAGCGGGTGACTCCGGTGGCGTGTCCGAGCCAAGAATTCTGTGTAAGGGATTAGTCATCGTATTTTCTGGTATATCGTTTGGCCGACGAGTTTGAAACGGTCAGTGACTTTGAATAACGATTCTGAATGCCCTAAAAACAAATAGCCGCCCGGGCCCAATAAATTGGCAAACCGATCCACCAAAATTCGCTGAGTTGATTTGTCGAAATAAATAACCACATTGCGGCAAAAAATCGCGTCAAATGGCCCCTTCATGGGCCATTCGTGCATTAGGTTTAACTGGCGAAAAGTAATGAGATTTTGCAGGTCAGGCCGAACCTGCATAAGGCCGTGATTAAAAGACTCACCTTTGGGAAACCATTTATTTTGCCGATGGGGTAAAATCACTTTGAGTTTTTCTATCGGGTATAAGCCGCTAATGGCAACGTCCAAAACCGAGGAGTCGAGGTCGGTGGCAAGAATTTTAATATCAAAGCTATTTTCAAAAGGAAGCGTTTCGCTGATGCACATGGCCATGCTATACGGCTCTTCGCCGGTTGAGCAGCCGGCGGACCAAAAACGGTAGCGCTGCTTACCCGACTTTTTTGCCGCAAGTTCCGGTAAAAGACTCCTGCACAAATACTCAAAATGATGTGGCTCCCGGAAAAAGGCGGTGAGATTGGTTGTGACGGCATTAATAAAGTGGACAAGCTCTTCACCGCTGGACTCCGATTGCAAATATTGACAATATTTGGCAAAGCTTTTCAGCTTAAGTTGGCGCAACCGGCGGGTCAACCGGCTGTACACCAACTCCTTTTTCGCTTCCGACAGGCAAATACCCGTATGGCGATTTATTAATTCACGCAGGACATAAAAATCCTGCTCCGTGAAAATAAACTCGCGATCCCACTCCGGCGCGGTTTGGATCATGACTTAGAACTCTTCCCATGACCCATCATCTTCCGCTTTACGCACAGCGGCCTGTCTTGCCACTCTCTCGGATTGAGGAGTGCGGTGCGCCGTGCCAGACGTGTTCAGGCGTTTGCCGCGCTGTGTTTTTTGCTGTTGTTGCCGTTGTTGAGCGCTTTGCAGTTGTTGTTCGGCCTGGGAACCGATGTTAAAGAAGCTTACCAGGTTATCCAGGCTCTTGGCCTGTTCATCCAGCGCGGCGCTGGCGGCGGCCGCTTCTTCGACCAGGGCGCCGTTCTGTTGGGTAACTTCGTCCATTTGAACAATTGCCTTATTGACTTGTTCAATACCGGCCGACTGTTCCTGGCTGGCGGCGGCGATTTCCGCCACGATATCGCTGACCTTTTTCACTGCATTGACGATTTCAACCAGGGTTTGGCCGGATTGATCGACGAGTTTGGAACCATCTTCAACCTTACGCACGCTGTCATTGATAAGCGCCTTGATTTCCTTGGCGGCGCCCGCGCTGCGTTGTGCCAGGTTGCGGACTTCCGAGGCAACTACGGCGAAGCCGCGCCCTTGTTCTCCAGCCCGCGCCGCTTCGACCGCGGCGTTCAGCGCCAGCAAATTAGTTTGAAACGCAATTTCATCGATGACACTGATAATGTCGGCGATTTTTTTGCTGGCATTGTTGATTTCACCCATCGCGGTGACCGCTTTACCGACTACATCACCGCCTTTTTCCGCCTCATCGCGTGCTCCGGAAGCAAGTTGGTTCGCTTGCCGCGCATTATCAGCGTTTTGTTTGACGGTGCTGGTCAGTTCTTCCATGCTGGATGCGGTTTCTTCCAGGGACGAAGCCTGTTCTTCGGTTCGTTGGCTCAGGTCGGCATTGCCTTGGGCGATTTCGGAACTGGCGGATGCGATACTACCGCTGGACTGGCGTATCTTGGTAACCACATCAACAAGATTGCTCAACGTGGTATTCACGGCGTCGCGCATCAGCGCGTAATCTCCTTCGAATTCACCGGACATATTACTGGTCAGATCGCCGTTTGCGACTTTACTCATCACCGTGGTGATTTCCTTCAAGGGGATCACAACGGTATCCATCAGGTTATTGATGCCTTGACCCAAGCCGCGCATAAAACCGGCATATTCGGTCGTATCGACACGTTGATCTAACTTGCCAACAATGGCGTTATCTATCAGATTTCGAATTTGCCGTTCAGCGTCTTTTTGTTCGGTTATATCACCCCACTGCACCATGTTACCCATGTAGTTGCCTTTATGGTCCACGATCGCCGTAGCATTAACTTCGAATTCCAGGTCACCCACTTTGATTTCAGCTTTCTTTGGCAAACGATTGACATCTGTGAGAATGGTGCGTTGATGCGCCGGATTTTTGTGGAACTGGTCAATATTCTGGCCAACCAGCTTTTTGGCGTCGAGGTTAGGCCAGGTTTTGCGTAGTTCACTTTGACGCCGCAACAGCATATTCACGACCGCCGGATTGGCATAAGTGATATTCAGGTCGCCGTCACACAGCATGATATTGGCTTCCGCGCCGTCCACGGCGGATTGCAGCCGAGCGACTTCAAACTCCTTTTTGCGGAGTTCCCCAACATCGGACCATTCCAAAGCACAACCGACATAGGCACCGGTTGCGTCCCTGATCGCCGTGACATTGATATTAAATGTTAGTGGACCTACCTGGATATCCGTGGAATAAGGCAGGTTGGCCGGGTTTTCCAGCAATCGCCGCTGATGCGCCGGGTTTTTGTGGAACATATCGATATTGGTTCCCACAATGGAATCGGCGGAAAATCCCGGATAAATTTTCCGTAATGTCGTTTCATGTTCTTTCAGCAATTTTCTGGTTGACTGATTAACATAAGTTATCTGCAGGTTTCTATTCACCATCATGAATGCCGTCATGGCGCCGTCGATTGTGCCTTGCAGGCGCATGACATCACCTTCTTTTTGGCGTAGCTCGGTAACGTCGGACCACTCCAGCGTGTTGCCGGAATAATTGCCCAGCGTATCATATTGCGCGCTCACATTGATCCTGAACGTGAGCGGGCCCACTTTAATATCGGTCGAATAGGGCAGGTTGGCCGGATTACCGAGCAATTGGCGTTGATGAGCGGGATTCTTGTGAAACATGTCAATGTTGGCCCCAACGATGCGGTCCGCGGAAAAACCGGGATAGAGCCCGCGCAGAGTATCCTCATACTGTTTTAGCAGTTTCTTTGTCGATTGATTAACATAGGTAATGGTTAGATTCCGGTCCACCATCATGATCGGCGTCAGCGCACCGTCAACCGCGGATTTTAGCCGTACGAGTTCATCGTTCCTTTGTGATGCGGCGTTGTTGACTGCAACCCTGCTTGTAGCCATGGTGTCCACCGTATTGTCATAAGCATTTAACATGATTTCCGCTATCGTCTGCAGCGCATTACTCCAGGCAGTATGCACTTCATCCGTCCATGAATTTCCGGCAAACTCTTCCATTACATCCAGCAATGTGCTGGCCACTGCCTGATAGTGTCCTGGCACAGCACCGTATTGCTGGTGACGTTTGCCGAGATTTTGCAGCGTTGTTGTCAGTGCGTCAGGGTTTCTTAAATTATTGACCACCAATTTTAAAGCTGATAGAAGCTTGCGTTGTTGTTCTTCCTGGGTGGTATTTCTGAATAAACTTCTGACCTGCGGATAGCGGTTAAAAAGTTCATCATAGAAACGCGCAACCAGCGCTTCGCCATAAGGCGCAAGCGCTGCGAACGATTGCTCCAATACTTCGATATCCAAAGCTGTCTTTTTTGAACTGGAACCAGGCGATTTCTTGCGCGCGGTGGTACGGCTTGCATCGGCCTTTACGCCATTCTTTTTGCCATTGGTGGGTTTACGTTTTGCTGGGGAAGCCATGTTAAAATTCTCCATTTAGTGATCAAAGCCAATGATAATATTTCCGAAAGGACACTACTCGTTTGCAGCTCTCAGCATAATGCCGGATATGTTCTGCAAAGCGCCGGTCCACGCGTTATTTGCAGCATCAGTCCATTGAGTACCGGAGGCTTCCCTGAGCACATCAATCAATGTGTTGCCGACCGCCTCGTACAAACCGGCGTCAGCACCGTAGTCTTTGTGCCGTTTGCCGAGTTTTTCCAGGGTCTGCGTAAGTAGCTGCGGATTACGCAGATTTCCCACCACCAGTTTTAAAGCGGCAAGCAGCTTGGTTTCCTGTTCTTTCATATTCAAATGCGCGAACAACGGTTTCACAGCGGGGTGACGGGAGAATAGCTTCTCGTAAAAGCATTTCGTCAACTGTTCGCCTTGTGGTGCCAGCGCGGCAAAGGTTTTTTCCAACAGTGCGATATTCGTTGCGCTATCAGCCTGTTGTGATGCCGCTTTTCCAACTGAGTTGCCACCCGCGCCCCGTCTTGAAGCGGAATTTAAAATCTCCATTTCGTTCTTGGTTAACAGGTGATTTATATCCAGGATCATGACCATCTTTTTGTCGACCGTGGCGAGGCCTTTTAAAAATTCGATACTGATTGAGTCGCCAAAATCAGGAGGCGGTTTTATATCGTCCTTGGCAATGTCATAGACGTCGGATACAGCGTCAACGACAATACCCATAGTGCGTTCCCGGCCGTCACTAGTCACTTTCAAAACGATTACAACCGTCATAAGACCATATTCAAGATTTTCCAGGTTAAACCGCTGGCGCAAGTCAATAATCGGCACTATGGCGCCGCGTAGATTCATCACACCTTTTATATAAAGCGGGGCGTTAGGAATTTTAGTCACGTTGTCCCAGCCCTTTATTTCCTGCACCTGAAGAATATCAACTCCGTATTCCTCACCCGCTAAAATAAAGGTCAGGTACTGGTTTTTGTTGTCTTCCGCGTAAGCGTTTTTCGTGTTTATTTCGTCTACAGCATATTGAGCAGAGCTCATAGAATATTCTCCTTAAGCCGCGGCTACTTGTGTAACATTTCTTGCGCCGGAGTTACCGGAGCGGGGTGAATAGGATTTGTGAGATAAATTAATTAAACCCGTTACATCAACAATCAAAGCGACAGTTCCGTCACCGAGTATCGTGGCTCCCGACAGGCCTTCAATACGGTGGTAATTGGTTTCCAGACTTTTAATGACCACCTGCTGTTGTGCTAGCAAGTCGTCAACTACCAGTCCCGCGCGTTTTCCATCGCCTTCAACGACAACCATCAAGCCACCGTTTAAATCGGCTGATTGCGCTGCAATGCCGAAAAGCTCGTGCATGCGTATGAAAGGAATGTATTCATTCCGCAGTTTGTATACTTCCGCCTGGCCGGCCACTTTATTGAGATTTTCCCTTCTTATCTGCAGGGACTCAATAATGGAAACCAGGGGTACAATGTAGGTTTCGCTGCCAACGCGAATCAGTTGTCCGTCCAGTATTGCCAGTGTTAACGGCAAACGAATGGTGAAC
>Ga0209640_10006270_pt1 | contig 10400 bp, 7 predicted proteins | sample RifCSP10_1_FD_184018 | JGI IMG/M metagenome (GOLD analysis project Ga0209640, IMG submission 184018) | Soil microbial communities from Rifle, Colorado - Rifle CSP2_sed 10_1 (SPAdes) (version 2) | ecosystem: Environmental > Terrestrial > Deep subsurface > Rock core/Sediment | place: Rifle...
GACGCGCCAGGCGATGCCGCCGCCCGCGGTCGCCGCGCCATAACGCGTCGCATGGACGTAATCGAGGTCCAGCGGAAAACGCAGGCGCGGCAGCAGCTGCCCGGCGAACACCACCGCCCCGCCCATCACCACGAGCACCACGGGATAGGCGTCGCGCAGGCGCGCATCGATCTCCGCGGCCAGCCGGGCGATCGCCGACTGGATCTCCTGCTCGCCGCACACGAGATCGGAATTCTCGAGAAAGGCCCAGGCGCGTGCCGGGTCAGGCATGCCTGCGTCCCGCCAGGTATCGCGCAAAGGCCTCGCCGACCTCGGCGTGCTTCAGCCCCAGTTCCAGCGTGGCCTCGAGGTAACCCAGCTTGGTGCCGCAATCATAGCGACGTCCTGAGAAGCGATACGCCATCACGCGCTCTTCGTGCAGCAGCGCCGCAATGCCGTCGGTGAGCTGGATCTCGCCGCCGCTGCCGGGCTGCAGCGCCGCCAGCTTGTCGAAAATGCGCGGCGTCAGCACATAGCGGCCGACGACGGCCAGCGTCGAAGGCGCCGCATCGGGTTCGGGCTTTTCGACCATGGCGCGGATCGGGCTCAGTTCGGCGCCCGGGCGCTCCGTGCTGACGATGCCGTAGCTGGCCGTTTGCGCGCGCGGCACCTCCATCACGCCGAGGATCGAGCAGCCTTCGGCGGCGAAATGCCGGGCCATCTGCGCGGTCACCGAGGGCTGGGCGTCGATCAGGTCGTCGGCGAGCAGGACGGCGAACGGCTCGTTGCCGACGACCGGCTGCGCGCACAGCACCGCATGGCCGAGCCCGAGCGGCTCGGGCTGACGCGTATAGATGCAGCGGCATCCCGGCGGCAAGACGCCCTGCACCACGTCCAGCAGCGCGCGCTTGCCCTTCGCCTGCAGGTCCGATTCGATCTCGTAGGCCGTGTCGAAGTGATCCTCGATGGCGCGCTTGTGGCGGCCGGTGATGAAGATCATGTCGGTGATGCCGGCTGCCGCCGCCTCCTCCACCGCGTACTGGATGAGCGGCTTGTCGACGATCGGCAGCATCTCCTTGGGGCTCGCCTTGGTGGCGGGAAGGAAGCGGCTGCCGAAGCCGGCGACGGGGAATACGGCTTTGCGGAGTGGCGTCGGCATGCGCGTCAGATGCTGTCCAGGGTGTCCCTCAGGCCTTGTTCGTCGAGAACCGTGACGCCGAGCTCGCGCGCCCGCTCGAGCTTGCTGCCGGCTTCGCTGCCGGCGACCACGTAGTCGGTGTTCTTCGATACCGAGGCCGCGACCTTATGTCCCCTGGACTCTATCAGCGATTTGGCCTCGTCGCGCGACAGGCCGGGCAGCGTGCCGGTGAGCACGAAGGTCTTCGCCGCGCGCGCCGGCGCGCCGCGCGGCTCATCGCGCACCCGCACGCCCGCCGCGGGCGCCGTCAGCCGCGCGATGATGTCGCGGTTATGCTCCTCCTCGAGGAACTGGCGCACGCTCTCCATGATCTCGGGCCCGATGCCCTCGAGCGGCACCGGCAACGCCGGCTCGCCGCGGCGCTTGCGCTTCGCGTTATCCTTGCGCGCGGCTTCCTTCTCGAGCGCGATCCGCTCCCAGTCCGCCTTCAGGAATTCCTTCAGGCTGCCGAAGTGGCGCGCGAGGATCTTGGCCACTTCCTCGCCCACCCCGGGAATGCCGAGCGCGAAAATGAAGCGGCCCAGGCTCGCGTCGCGCGAGCGCTCGATGCTGGCGAGCACGTTGCGCGCGGACTTCTCGCCCATGCGCTCGAGCCGCGCCAGCGCATCGGCGTCCAGCGCGTAGAGGTCGGCCGGGCTCGCGACCATCTCCAGCTCGACCAGCTGCTCCGCCAGCTTGTCCCCCAGGCCCTCGATGTCCATCGCCCGGCGGCCCTTGAAGTGCAGCAGCGCCTGGATGCGCTGCGCGGGGCAGTACAGGCCGCCGGTGCAGCGCGTCGCGGCCTCGCCGGGAAGGCGCGCCGTCGCGGAGCCGCACACCGGGCAGCGCTCCGGCATGCGGAATTCGCGCGTTCCCGGCGGGCGCTTTTCGCTGCGCACGCCCACCACCTCCGGGATCACGTCGCCCGCGCGGCGCACCACCACGGTATCGCCCACGCGCACGTCCTTGCGGCGCAGCTCGTCCTCGTTGTGCAAGGTCGCGTTGGTCACCGTGACGCCGCCGACAAAGACCGGTTTGAGTCGCGCCACCGGCGTCAGCACGCCGGTGCGCCCGACCTGCACGTCGATGCCGAGCACCTCGGTCTCCTGCTCCTCGGCGGCGTACTTGTGGGCCAGCGCAAAGCGCGGTGCGCGCGCCACGAAGCCCAGGCGCTCCTGCCAGTCGAGGCGGTTTACCTTGTAGACCACGCCGTCGATGCCGAAAGGGAGCCGGGCGCGCCTCGTGCCGAGCTTCGCGTAGTAGTCCAGCATCTGCTCCGGGCCCTTCACGACCGCACGGTCCTTGGCGACCGGGAAGCCGAGCGCCGCGAGCCGCTCGAGAATATCGGCCTGCGTGCGCCAGCGCGCGCCCGGCGCCTCGCCGACGCCGTAGGCGAAGAAGCGCAACGTGCGCTGCGCCGTGATGCGCGAGTTCAGCTGCCGCAGGCTGCCGGCGGCAGCATTGCGCGGGTTGACGAATTCCTTGTGCCCGGCGGCGCGCTGGCGCGCGTTCAGCGCCTCGAAGTCCTGGCGAAACATGAGTACCTCGCCGCGCACTTCGAGGTCGCGTGTGTCGGGGGCCTGCGGCAGACGTAACGGAATCGCACCCACCGTTCGCAGGTTCGGCGTCACGTCCTCGCCGCTCGCGCCGTCACCCCGTGTCGCGCCTTGCACGAAGACGCCGTCCCGGTACGCGAGGTTCACCGCCAGCCCGTCGAACTTGGGCTCGACCGCGTACTCCACCTCCTCGAGCGCCAGCGCCTCGCGCACGCGGCGATCGAAGGCGCGAACCTCGGCCTCGGAGAACGCGTTCGCCAGCGAAAGCATCGGCGTGCGGTGCCGGACCTCGGCGAACGCCGCGAGCGGCGGTGCGCCGACGCGCTGGGTGGGCGAGTCGGGCGTCGAGAGCTCCGGGTGCTCGGCCTCGAGGCTTTGCAGCTCGGCGAACAGCTGGTCGTAGGCGGCGTCCGGGATCTCGGGCGCGTCTTCCACGTAATAGAGGCGATTGTGGCGCTCGAGCTCCCGGCGTAGCGCCGCGGCGCGTTGGCGCGGGGAAGCCGGGCCCGCCATGCCTCAGGAAAACAGCCGCATCGCCGCCGGGCTGCCGGGTTCGATGCCGCGTGCCTCGAGCGTGGCGCGCACCGCATCGAGCTGCGCGCCGATCGCGGCGAGCGCCTGCTCGTCCAGCACCCGGGCGTTGTCGTCGACGATCATGCCGCCGAGCGTCGCGCACAGATCGCGCGCGTACACCACCATCGCATCGTAGCCGCGGCGCACTTCGGGACAGTGCGGCACGTCGATGGAAAGCACGTAGCCGCCGTCGTCGCGGCGTGCCACGCCGAACGCGCCCGAGGCCTGCGGCGGCGCGTCGCCCGCGAAGGCGCCGCCGGGCTGCGGCACGACATGCAGCACCACCTGGATGTCCGCATCCGCGCACAGCGCGTCGAGCTCGCGCGCCGTCTCGAGCGCCTGCTTGACCTCCGGCGCCGTTACGCCGGCGCCGATCCGCGCGGCGAGCGTATCGGCGGCGCCGCGGAACTCGATCAACTGCGCTTCGCTGACCGGGCCGGCGCGGCTCGCGAGCTGCAGCGCCGCGCGCACCGCGGCGCAGCTGCCCGCGGCCGCCAGGGGCCGCCACGCCGCGCGATCCGGGCTGGCGGCAAGCAGCGCGCGGCCGGCGAAGCGGTGCTCGAACGGCGCCCAGTGCGCCGCCACCTCGGCGGCCGAGGCGATCTGGCGCAACTTCAGCTCGATGATGTAGTCCAGGCGCGGGTCGGGCAGCGCCGCCGTTTCCGCCGGCGGGACGCGGCGGGCTGGCGCATCGAAGCGCGGCTCCAGGCGCTGCGTCGCGCCGTCCATGAGGACGTCGGCATGCCCGGAGCGGAATGCGCGCTCCGCCGCGCGCCGCGCGCGGCGCTCCTGGACGGCGTTGTAGGCGATGATGCCCGCCACGACCAGCACGCCGACCGCCAGCAGCCCGATCTGCAGGTCGCTCATGGCCTGGGCGGAGGCCTGCCCGCCGCGTTCAGGCGGCGAGCTCCTCCCGGATGCGCAGCGCCTCGTCGATGTCCACCGCCACCACGCGCGACACGCCCGACTCGGGCATGGTGACGCCGATCAGCTGCGCGGCCATTTCCATGGTGATCTTGTTGTGGCTGATGAACAGGAACTGGGTTTGCGCCGACATCTTGCGCACCAGGTTGCAGAAGCGCTCGGTATTGCTGTCGTCGAGCGGCGCGTCGACCTCGTCGAGCAGGCAGAACGGGGCCGGATTCAGCTGGAACATGGAGAACACCAGCGCGATCGCCGTCAGCGCCTTCTCGCCCCCCGACAAGAGGTGGATGCTGCTGTTGCGCTTGCCCGGCGGGTGCGCCATGACCTGCACGCCCGCGTCCAGGATCTCCTCGCCGGTCATGACGAGCCGCGCCTCGCCGCCGCCGAACAGCACCGGAAACAGGCTGCCGAAGTGCCGGTTCACGGCGTCGAAGGTCTCGCGCAGCAGCTCGCGCGTTTCGCGGTCGATGCGGCGGATCGCGTCTTCCAGCGTGCGCACCGCCTGTTCCAGGTCGGCGGCCTGCGCGTCCAGGAACCCCTTGCGATCGACGCTGGTCTTCAGCTCCTCGAGCGCGGCGAGATTCACTGCGCCGAGCTCGCCGAGCGCCTGCGTGAGCCGCGTGATCTCGCCCTGCAGCGCAGACGGCCGCGGCGCGCGCTCGGTCTCGGCGGCGAGCCGCGCCTCGTCGGCGCCGCCCTCGCGCAGCTGCCCGTCGTACTGGTCGCGGTTGATCTGCGCGGCCTGCTCCTTGAGGCGCAGCTCGCCGATGCGCTCGCGCAGCGGCGCGAGCAGCGCCTCGGCCTGCAGCCGCTCCTCTTCCAGCGCGCGCAGCGCGGCGGCCGCCGCCTCGACGCCGTTGCGCGCCTCGGCGAGCGCCTGCTCGCGGCCGATGCGCGCCTCGACGGCGGTTTCGAGCGCGCCGCGCACCGCCGGCACGGGGTCCACCGACAGTTCCTCGTTGAGCTTGGCCAGCTCGGCATCGCCGCGCTCGATCTGCTGGTCGATCAGGCGCACCGAGGCATCGATCTCGGCGATCTTGGCGCTGCATTCGCGCTCGCCGAACACCGCGTCCTGCGCCTCGCGCTCGGCCTGCTGCACGGCCTGGCGCTGCGCCGCGAGCGCCGTTTCCGCGGCGGCGTAGGCCGCGCGCACGGAGTCCAGCTGCACGCGCGCGGCGGCGATCTCCTCGCCCACCCGCTGCGTGGCCGCGCGGCACTGGGCGCGGCGTGCCTCGTCGTGCCCGGCTTCGCGGGCGATCTCCCCGAGCACGCCGTCGATCTGTCCGCTGCGCTCGCGGAAGCGCTCCTCGGCCTGCTGCAGCTTGAGCAGCTCGATCTGCAGCTCGTGGCGCGCCTGCTGGCGCTCGGCGAGCGCATCGCGTGCCGCTTCGAGGGCCGCCTGCCGCGCCGCGAGCGCCGCGGCCGTGGCGGCGCTGCGTGCGCGCGCAGCGGCGCGCAGCCGCGCAAGCTCCCCGACCCTGCCTTGCAGGGCCTCGATCTCCGCCTGGCGCGCGAGCAGCCCGGCGTCCGCCGGATCCGGCGCGTGGAAGGCCACGGTGTGGCGCGTGAACTGATGGCCCTGGCGATTGACGAGCAGCGCGCCCGCCGGCAAGCGCCCGCGCTCGGCCGCGCGCGGGGCGCCTTCGCAGACGTAGGCCTGCGCCAGCCAGTCCGAGAGCGCGCCGCCGAGCTCGGGCGCCACGGCGTGCACCTTCGCGGCGAGCGCTTCGTAGCCCGCCAGCGGCGGCGCGTCCCGCCGCGCGCCGTGGCTGAGCACGCCGGCCTTCACCGGGGGCACGTCCGCCGCTACCGCGTCGAGGCGCGCCGCATCGGCGACGTCGAGCGCGTGCAGGCGCTCGCGCAGCACCGATTCCACCGCCACCTCCCAACCCGGCTCGATGCGCACCTGCTGCCAGAGCCGCGGCAGCGCCTGCAGGTCGTTGCGCTCGAGCCAATCGCGCAGCGGCGCATTGTCCTCGGCCGCCGCCTGGATCTGCTCCAGCGTTGCGAGCTGCGCCTCGGCCGCCGCATGTTCCTGCGAGGCCGCAGCCAGTCGCCCGGCGTCCGCGCCCTGCTCGGCCTCGAGGGCGTCGCACTCGTCCTGCAGGGCCTCCAGCGCGCCCTGCGCGTCGGCGATCGCCGCGTCGCCCGCGCCGCGGCGCGCCTCCTGCGCCGCGAGCGCGGCGGCGTCGGGTTGACGCAGCGAGCCGCGCTCCGCCAGCAGGCGCTCGCGCCGCTGCGCCAGCGCCTCCAGCGCGCGCTCCACGTGCTCGAGGTTGGACTGCTCGAGCTGCGCGCGGCTCTCCGCACGCAGCAGCTGGCCGCGGCACTCGCTCTGCTGCTCCTGCGCCTGGCGGAACGCGCGCTCGGCTTCGGGCAGCCTGCCGCCCTCCAGCGCCGCGCGCCCCTGCGCGTCGGCCACGCGCTGGCGCGCGCCGCCGGCGCGCCCGACCCACAGGTGCAGCGCCTGCGTCAGCTGCGCGCGCTGCTCGCGCCAGGCGCCGAGCTGCGCGCGCCGCTCGGCGTGCTGGAATTCAAGCCGCTGGCGCGTCTCCTCGACGTGGCGCAGCTCGGATTCCAGGCGCGCCACCTCGGCATTGGCCGCGTACAGCGCGGCTTGCGCCGCGTTCATGGCGTCGCCCGCGGCGTAATGCGCGGCGCGCGCCGTTTCCAGGCGGCTCTCGATCCCGCGCAGCGTCGCCGTGCCCGCCTCCAGCGCGCTCGCCTGATGGGCGATCTCCTGCGCGTGGCGCTCGCACTCGGCGGCGGCGTCGCGCCGCCGCAGGTACCACAGCAGCTGCTGCTTGAGCTGCAGCTCCGCCTGGATCTCCTGGTAGCGCGTGGCGAGCCTCGCCTGCGCGTCGAGCTTCTCGATCTGCGCGCCGAGCTCCAGGCGGATGTCGGTGACGCGCGACAGGTTGGCCCGCGTGTCCTCGAGCCGGTGCTCGGTCTCCTTGCGCCGCTCCTTGTAGCGCGAGACGCCCGCGGCCTCTTCCAGGAACACGCGCAGCTCGTCGGGCTTCGCCTCGATGACGCGCGAGATCATGCCCTGCTCGATGATGGCGTAGGCGCGCGGCCCGAGGCCGGTGCCGAGGAACATGTCGGTGACGTCGCGGCGGCGCACGTGCTGGTTGTTGATGTAGTACGACGATTCGCCGTCGCGCTGCAGGACGCGCTTCACCGAGAGCTCGGCGTACTGGCCCCACTGGCCGCCCGCGCGCCCGAGGGAGTTGTCGAACATCAGCTCGACGCTGGCGCGCGCCAGGGGCTTGCGCTGGCCCGCGCCGTTGAAGATCACGTCCTGCATGGAATCGCCGCGCAGCGCCGAGGCGCGCGTCTCCCCCAGCACCCAGCGCACCGCGTCGATCACGTTCGACTTGCCGCAGCCGTTCGGCCCGACGATGCCGACCAGCTGCCCCGGGAAGTGGATCGAGGTGGGATCGACGAAGGACTTGAAGCCTGAGAGACGGATCTGGTGGAGTCGCACGGAGCGTGTTCTCGTTTCGAAAATGATACCATCTGCGCGCTCGCCATTCGCCGCGCAACGCCGCAATTTCCGATGCCTTCGCGCCCCAGCAAGCGTCTGCAGACGTTTCGCAATCCCGCGCCCGCGCGCGACTACCGCATTCAGATGTCGCTGCCGGAATTCACCTGCCTGTGCCCGCTCACGGGCCAGCCCGATTTCGCGCTGCTGGAGCTGGAGTACGTGCCGGACCGGCTGTGCGTCGAGCTGAAGTCGCTCAAGCTCTACGCCTGGTCGTTCCGCGACCAGGGCGCGTTCCACGAGGCGGTCACCAATCGCATCGCGGACGATCTGGTGCGCGCCCTGCGACCGCGCTACCTGCGGCTCACCGCGCGCTTCAACGTGCGCGGCGGCATCGCCACCAGCGTGGTCGCCGAGCACCGCAAGCGCGGCTGGAAAGCCGGCGCTTGAATCCGCTCCTCGGGCGGCTGCAGCCCTACCCGTTCGAGAAGCTGCGCGCGCTGCTCGAAGGCGTGACGCCCAACCCGGCGCTGCGTCCCATCCGCCTGCAGATCGGCGAGCCCAGGCACGCCACGCCCGAGCTGGTGAAGGCCGCGCTCGCCGGCGCGCTCGAAGGCCTCGCCGCCTATCCCGCCACCGCGGGGTCGCCGGCGCTGCGCGAGGCGATCGTGGCGTGGCTGGCGCGACGCTACGCGCTGCCCGCGCTCGATGCGGCGACGCAGGTGCTGCCGGTCAACGGTTCGCGCGAGGCGCTGTTCGCGTTCGCGCAGACGGTCATCGACCCCGGGGGCGGCGCGGCGCGCGTCGCCTGCCCGAATCCGTTCTACCAGATCTACGAGGGCGCGGCGCTGCTTGCCGGCGCACAGCCCGTCTTTCTCAACGACGGCATGGACTTCGACGCCCTCGACTGGGCCGGCGTGCAGCTCGCCTACGTCTGCTCGCCGGGCAACCCGACGGGTCGCGTGCTCAAGCTCGAAGACTGGCGGCGCCTGTTCGAGCTCTCGGATCGCCACCGCTTCGTCATCGCCGCGGACGAATGCTACTCGGAGCTCTATTACGACGAGCTGCAGCCGCCGCTGGGCGCGCTGCAGGCGGCGCAGCAGCTCGGGCGCGCCGGGTTCGAGCGCGTGGTGTCGTTCTCGAGCCTGTCCAAGCGCTCCAACGCGCCCGGCCTGCGCTCGGGCTTCGTCGCCGGGGACGCTGCGATCCTGCAGCGCTTCCTGCTCTACCGCACTTATCACGGCTCCGCGATGAGCCTGCCGGTGCAGCAGGCCTCGATCGCCGCCTGGCGCGACGAGGAGCACGTGCGCGCCAACCGGCGCCTGTATGCGGAGAAATACCGCGCCGTGCTGCCGCTGGTGGCCGCGCCGCTGCACGCGCAGATGCCCGCGGGCGGCTTCTACCTGTGGCTGCGCACGCCGGTGGACGACACCCGCTTCGCGCGCGAATTGCAGCGCCAATATAATGTGCTGGTGCTTCCCGGAAGCTTGCTCGCGCGCGACGCGCACGGCGTGAACCCCGGCCGCAACCACGTGCGCATCGCCCTGGTCGCTCCGCTCGACGAATGCGTCGAGGCGATGCAAAGAATCGGGCAGTTCGCCCGCAATCTCTGACGAGGCGCCATGGAACAAGCGCAGCGCATCATCGACCAGGCCTGGGAGGAGCGGGCCGGCCTCGCCGCGGGCAAGGCGCCGCCGGCGCTGCGCGAGGCGATCGAGTTCGCCCTCGCCGCGCTCGACGCCGGGACTGTGCGCGTGGCCGAGAAGCGTGGCGGCGCCTGGATCACCCATCAATGGCTGAAAAAGGCGGTGCTGCTGTCCTTCCGCATCGAGGACAACCGGGTCATGCCGGGGGGCGCGACGCAGTACTACGACAAGGTGCCGGCCAAGTTCGCCGCCTACGACGGCGCGGCGTTCGAGCGCGGCGGTTTCCGCGTGGTGCCGCCCGCCATGGCGCGGCGCGGCTGCTACATCGCGAAGAACGTGGTGCTCATGCCCTGCTACGTCAACATCGGCGCCTATGTCGACGAGGGCACGATGGTGGACACCTGGGCCACGGTCGGCTCCTGCGCGCAGATCGGCCGCAACGTGCACCTGTCCGGCGGCGTCGGCATCGGCGGCGTGCTCGAGCCGGTGCAGGCCAATCCCGTGATCATCGAGGACAACTGCTTCATCGGCGCCCGCTCGGAGGTGGTGGAAGGCGTGATCGTCGAGGAGAACAGCGTCCTCTCGATGGGCGTATTCCTCGGCCAGAGCACCAAGATCTTCAACCGCGAAACGGGCGAAGTCAGCTACGGGCGCGTGCCGGCCGGCTCGGTGGTCGTTGCCGGCACGATGCCCTCGGGCGACCGCAGCTGCGCCCTGTATTGCGCGGTGATCGTCAAGCGGGTCGACGCGCGAACGCGTGCCAAAACCAGCCTGAACGATTTGCTGCGGGGGGATTAAACTAGCGGGGTAGCACTGCCCCGGAGGTGTGCGATGTCGGCGATGAAACGCCTGTTCCAGCTGATGTCCGACAAGAAGGCTTCGGACATCTTTCTGTCCATCGGTGCGCCGATCACCATCAAGATCAACGGCGTGTCGATGCCCGTGAACCAGAGCATCCTCACGCCCAGCGCCGTGCAGACGCTGCTCTACGAGGTGCTGAACGAGCACCAGGTGCGCGAGTTCGAGGAGGAGCTCGAGCTCAATACCGCCTACACCATGGA
>Ga0209640_10006271_pt1 | contig 10400 bp, 7 predicted proteins | sample RifCSP10_1_FD_184018 | JGI IMG/M metagenome (GOLD analysis project Ga0209640, IMG submission 184018) | Soil microbial communities from Rifle, Colorado - Rifle CSP2_sed 10_1 (SPAdes) (version 2) | ecosystem: Environmental > Terrestrial > Deep subsurface > Rock core/Sediment | place: Rifle...
TGTGGAGCTGGGGGTAGGTGCCGCTCAGGATGGTGGCGTGGGACACGGTGGTCAGCGGAGCCTGGGCGTACGCCTGCTCGAACACCACGGAACGCGCGGCCAGCTGATCCAGGGCGGTCGTGAGCCCGGCCTTCGAGCCGAGGAACCCCATCCGGTCCGCACGCGTGGTATCGAGGGTCACGAGCACGACGTTCGGCCGGGCGGCGGCGACCGCCTCGCCCAGGCCCAGGAGGAGGAACAGGGGCACGAATGAAAGACGCATCCGCATACCCTAGCAGGCGCCCCTCCGAAAGACGAAAGGACGCGGAGCGGTCAGGGCCGGGATGCGAGGACGGGCGCCCCGGAAGGGGCGCCCGTCGCGGGAAGCCGCTAGAACAGTAGCTTCAGCACGAACTGCATGGCCCGCGGTCCGCCCTGAGCGATGACCGGGTTGCCCGAGTCCACGTCCGGGGTGGACCCGATCTTCCCGAACGAGCCGCTGCGGATGCTGGTGCTCTGGAAGGTCCCGAAGTTGGCCCGGTTCAAGACGTTGAAGACCTCCCAGCGGAACTGCAGCTTCACCCGGTCGTTGATCTTCGTGTCCTTGAGGAGAGAGACGTCCCATTGCGCCAGGCCGGGTCCGTCGATGACGTTGCGGCCGCAGGTGCCGATCGTCCCGTCTGCCGGCTCCGAGAAGACCTCGGCCGCGTTCGCGATGTAGTTCTCGGGATCGCGCGTGTTGTAGCGGATCGTGCCGCTGCAATTCGCCCGCATCGCGCTGATCTCCTGGCCCGAGCGGTCCCGGGCGCCGAGGTTCGGCGTGAACGGGCGCCCGGACAGGCCGGTGAAGACGGTCCCGATCTGCCAGCCTTCGCCGAGGCGCCCCAGCCCCGAGACCTTCGGGATCTCGTACGTCCCGCCCACGTTCAGGTTGTAGCGGATGTCGAAGTCACACCGCCCCTCGTTGTTCTCCGGATCGAAGGGATTGTTGGCCTGCGGGAAGTTCGTGCGGCTGCCGCGGTTGATGGAGGCGTAGTCCGTGCACTTGCCCCAGGTGAAGTTGTACTGGGTGTTGAGACCTCTCGAATGGGCCTGGCGCCAGGAGACCTGGAGGCTGTCGTACCGGCTCTTGCCGGCGTTGGTGAGCTCGATGATGTGGCCGAGGTCGGGATACCGGTCGGCGAAGGGCTGGTCTCCGCCGCCAATGGGCGGGCCGTTGATGTCGCGGTACATGAGCTGGTCCCGTCCCCGCGAGCCCACGTAGCTCACGGTGGCGACGTTGTTCTTGAATACCTCGTGCTGCAGGGTCAAGTGGAACGTGTGGTAGGACGGCGTCTTCAGCTCGGGATCCACCGCGAACGCGTTGAAGGGCGGGGAGCCCAGGGGGTTCGGGCCGTAGATGGAGATGCCCGGCCCCACGCAGACGTAGTTGCCCACTCCGGTCACCGGATCCACGCAGGTGGCGGCCGGGTCGTCCACGGGGACCCCGGCATCGCCCGCGAGCTGTACGGAGTAGATGCCGAGGTTCGGCTGGGTGAACGCCCCGGCTCGCGAGCCCCCCACGAAGGTGGTGCGGGGGGCGTGGATGGAGCCGAAGTTCGGGACGTCGTAGGTGAGGGCGTAGCCTCCGCGGAGCGCGGTGCGGCCGTTGCCGGACACGTCCCAGGCGAAGCCAACCCGGGGTCCGAAGTTGTTCTTGTCGGTGCTGTAGAGCTGGTCGATTCCCTGCCCGAGCTGAACGAGGCCCCGGTCGGGGAGGAAGTTCGCGGCCAGGTCGTTCTTCTCGCCGAGGGGGCTGCTCCAGTCGTAGCGCAGGCCGAGGCTGAGGGTGAAGCGCGGCGAGAGCTTCCAGTCGTCGTTGACGTAGAGGCCGATGGAGTTCTGCTGAATGGTCCGGGCCGTCGACCCGAACGAGCGCGAAGCGATGTCGAAACGCCCGAGGAGAAGACCGGTCAAGGCATCGATGGGGTCTCCCGTCGCATAACCGATGTAGAAGACCGAGCGCGCCCGGTTACGGAGGCTGACCGTCGAAGAGCGCTGGAAGCTGCCGCCCATCTTCACGGAGTGCTTGTCCTTGATCCAGGAGAAGCTGGCGGAGGCGTCCAGGGTGTCCGTAGGCGACGTGGTGATGGGGTAGCCGCCGACGCCGCCGATGTAGCCGAAGTAGGAGAGGTAGTAGACGGCGGGAACGCCGAAGTCCTCGGGGTCGAGGGGGCCCGTGTCCAGGCCGAGGTCCCGGGGGTCGATCTTGTTGTTCGGCGTGAGGGTGTTGCGGAACCGCGTCCAGTTCACGCGGGCCCCGAGAATCTTGTTGGTGCCCAGCGAAGACGTGAAGTCCACGCCCAGGAGCTGGGCAGAGGTCTTCGGCTCGAGCACGGAGTTGAACAGGTCCGAGGGATGGGGTTCGGGGGGGGCGAGAGTCCCCACGAACGCCGTGTTGGACTGGTAGGCTGAGCCGTACACGTAACGGGCCGAGATCTGGCTGCTCGGGTTGAAACGATGGTCGAGCTTCAGGGAGAACGTGTTGCTGTCCGCGACCGTTGGCGTGCGTACCGTGACCTCGCCCGAGGGATCGAGGGGGTAGAAGCCGAGGAGGGATTCGCCGGCGAAGTTCGAGGTGAGTCCGGCCGCAGCGATGCGCCCCCGTGCTTCCGCGACCTGGTCGGGCGTGGGCACGGCCGCCCGGTAGGGCGACTGGGTCTGCAGGCGCTGGGCTTCGTAGAAGCCGAAGAAGAACGTCTTGTCCTTCACGATCGGGCCGCCGAACGTGCCGCCGAACTGCTTGTTCCGCATCGCCGTGCGCTCGCCGCAGGCGCTGCCCGAGCAGCCCTCGGCACCGGTAGCCTTGTTGAAGTAGTTGGCGGCGTTCGCGAAGTCGTCCGCGAAGTAGATGTGGGCCGAGCCGTGGTAAGCGTTGGTGCCGCTCTTCAGCACCACGTTGATCGCGGCTCCCCCCTTCACCCCGAACTCCGCGGATGGCGTCTGCTGGACCGTGAACTCGGCGATGGCGTCCATGGGGACGAGGGTCGCGGGCGTCCCCACGACACCCGTCTGGTTCAGCAGGGAGTCGCCGTAGTAGCGGTCGTTGTTGGGCATGCCGTCGAGCATGTAGTTGTTGGCGGTGCGCCGCTGGCCGGAGATGTTGACGGCCAGGAAGCCGCCGCCCGGCGCGCGCTGGACGCCCGGAGTGACGCCGAGGAGGGAGTTGAAGTCGCGCCCGTTCAGGGGAATGCTGTCGATGCGTTGGGCGTCCACGTAGTTGTTGAGCTTGTCCGAGAACTCGACGAGGGGGGCGACGCCTTCGACGGTCACCTCCTCGGCCTTGTCCCCGAGCTCGAGCTTGAAGTCGGCCTTGGTCACGTTGTTGACGGCAGCCTGAGCCGTTCGGCTCGAGCTCTTGAAGCCGGTGAGACTGACCGTGACTTTGTAGACGCAGACCGGGAGGTCGGGCAGTCGGTAGCCACCGGTCGAATCCGCGGCCGTCGATCGGGTGAGCCCCGTGGCTTCACAATGCGCGGTAACGGATGCCCCCGGAACCGCCGCGCCCGACGCATCGGTCACGGTTCCCGTGATCTCGCCCGTGATCTTCTGTGCGAAGGCGGGCGGCGCCGCTACGGTGGCCAGCACGAGGAGAACGCCAACCGGACACAACCCCATCGCCCGTTTCATACCGTGAACCTTTCCCTTTTCAGCGACTTGGCCACGAAAACCTGTTGGCTGCTTCTACTAGGGGCCGCGACGGCTGTCAAGAGGAATTGAACGCCAGCCGATCGAACAACCCGCACTCAGTCAATTGGATGAACGGATCCACGCGGATCGATCCGGTTCTTTCCCCAGCAGCTCAGCGGCTTGGCGACAGGCGCCAGCCGGCCGCGGTTGCGTTGCATCCAACAAAACGGATTGGCCGTCGGATCAGGAAGGGCGGCTGGCGAGGGGGAGGGCTATGGCGCGTGGACCCATGGCGGCGCTCATCTCGCGTTCGTTCCTGAGCAGGCTCTTGAGGGTGAGCTCAGAGAGCACGAGGTCGACCGCCGCCTGGACGTGCCGAAGCACCGACCTTATCGAGCAGTCGCCGTCGTTGAGGCACGAGCGCACGAGACCGGAGTGGCGGTCGCAGAACTGGGCGTCGAAGAGGCGGCCGCCCAGGGCGCCCAGGGCTTCGCCCACGGGAATGCGGTCGGCCGGACGCGCCAGGGTGTAGCCTCCGGCCTTGCCCCGCGTGCTGGCCACGAGCCCGGCCCGGCGCAGGATGCGCATGATCTTGGCCACGTTCGGAGACGAAATCCCCTCGCGCTGGCTCATCTCGGCGATGGTCAGGCTGGCGTCGTCCCCCTGCCGCGCCAGCTGGAGCAGGCAGCGCAGGCCGTATTCCTCCTGCGACGAGAGCTTCACATGAGCCCCAATTGGAGACGCGCGGCCTCGGACATCATGCTCTGCTCCCAGGCCGGCTCGAAGACGATCTGGACGTCGGTCTCCTCGACGCCGGGCAGGCTCTCGATCTTCCGCTCCACGTCCTGCTTCAGGTAGTCGCCCATTCCGCAGCCGGGCGCGGTCAGGGTGAAGTGCACGGTGACCTTCTCTCCGCCTTCGGGCCGCGGCGTGACCTCGCACTTGTAGACGAGCCCGAGGTCGACCATGTTGACCGGGATCTCGGGGTCGTAGCAGGTCTTGAGCTGCTCCCACGCGAGCTCCTGGAGCGGACGGCCCGCGACGGGCGCCGCCGCGGGAGGAGCCACCACCGGTTCCCCGATGGCGTCGCCGTCCTGGCCCTCGATGCGCACCATGTAGCCGCGCTCGGTCATCACGGTGTACGACCCGCCGAGGGCCTGGGTGATGAAGACCGTGGTGCCCGCCGCCAAGGGGACCTTGTCCCCGTAGGGGATGGCCGCTGCGTCGACGTCGCGAGAGAGGGTCCTGGCTTCCCGCATGGTCACTCCGTCTTGGCTCCGCCCTCGCCCAGAAGCGCCGCTCGGAACGTGTGCCAGGGCAGCGACGCGCACTTGACCCGCACCGGGAACTCGCAGACGCCGGAGAAGGCGGCGAGCTTGCCCAGCTCCGGAGCCGCGTTCTGGGCGGCCGTCGAGGGGTCGGAGGTCAGCAGGGTGTGAAACGCTCGGAAGAGGTCCTCGGCGTCGGCCCGGCTCTTCCCCTTCAGGGCCTCCGTCATCATGGACGCCGACGCGGTGGAGATGGAGCAGCCCGCGCCCTTGAAGGCCACGTCCTTCACCACGTCGTCCTCGATCCGCAGATAGACGGTGGCCCGGTCTCCGCAGAGGGGGTTGAATCCCTCCGCCCGACCGTTGGCCTCGGGCATGTCGCGGAAGTTCCGCGGGTGCTTCGAGTGATCGAGGATCACTTCCTGGTAGAGCTCGCGCAGCTCCGAGGTCATCGAATCGAGCTGAGGGGTGCTGCGTCGCACCCCCCAGACCCCCCGCTCGCTCCGCGGGAGTGAATCCCGCTCCGCTCGCAGCCTGTGGCCTTTCCCCTGCACTGAGCCAAGTCGAAAACTCTCACCCGAACATCTCCTGCACTTTGAGGATCCCCCTAACGAGCCGGTCCAGCTCGTCCTTGGTGTTGAAGCAGGCGAGGGAGGCGCGGGCGGTGGCGGGCAGGCCGTAGCGGTCCATGACCGGCTGGGCGCAGTGATGTCCGGTGCGCACCGCGATGCCCTGGTAGTCGAGGACGGTGCCGATGTCGTGGGGATGGATGCCGTCGAGGACGAACGAGAGCACCCCCGTCTTCTCCCGGGCCGTGCCCACCAGTCGCAAGCCCGGCACCGATCGGAGGGCCTCGGTGCCGTAGGCCAGGAGCTCGTCCTCGTGAGCCGCGAGGCTCGCGAGCCCAAGCCCGTTCACGTAGTCGATGGCCGCGCCCAGCCCGATGACCCCGGCGATGTTGGGGGTGCCCGCCTCGAACTTGTGGGGCAGGACGTTGTAGGTCGTCTTCTCGAAGGTGACGGAAGCGATCATGTCGCCTCCACCCTGCCAGGGGGGCATGGCCTCGAGGAGCGCGGCCCTCCCGTAGAGGACGCCCACCCCGGACGGGCCGTAGAGCTTGTGACCGGAGAAGGCGTAGAAGTCGCAGCCGAGCGCGACCATGTCGAGGGGGAGGTGCGGCGCGCCCTGCGCGCCGTCGATCATGATCACGGCCCCCTGGGCGTGGCTGAGCTCGGCCATCCGCCGGACGGGGTTGATGGTGCCGAGGGCGTTCGAGACGTGGGCGACGGAAACGATCCGTGTCTTCGGAGAAAGGAGCCGCTCGAAGGCCTCGAGATCGACCTCGCCGGCGTCGTCGATGGGGGCGACCTTCAGCACCCCGCCCTTCTCTGCGCAGAGCATCTGCCAGGGAACGATGTTCGAGTGGTGCTCGAGGCCCGTGATGAGCACCTCGTCGCCCGCCCCCACGTGGCCGCGGCCGTAGGTCTGCGCCACCAGGTTGACGGCCTCGGTGGTCCCGCGCAGGAAGATGACCTCGCGACTCTCCCTCGCCCCCATGAACCTCTGGACCTTCCCCCGCGCCTCCTCGTAGGCGTCGGTGGACCGCATGGAGAGGAGGTGAACGCCGCGATGGATGTTCGAGTAGTACTGCTCGTACACCTCCCGCTCGGCGTCGATGACCGCCCGGGGCTTCTGGGCGCTGGCGGCGTTGTCGAGGTAGGCGAGCGGGTGACCGTGGACGGCGGTGTCGAGGATGGGAAAGTCCTTGCGCACCGCGTCCACGTTCAAGGCCGCCGGCCGGCGGTCCACGAGGGGAGCGCTCATGCGGCGGCCTCCTCCCCGGTCGGACCGCCGAGGCGCGCGGCGAGCTCCCCTTCCAGCTCGAAGCGGAGCGCCGGCAGGTCGACCCGCCGGACCAGCTCGCTGGCGAAGGCGCGGGTGAGCAGGCCCCGCGCCTGGGCTTCGCCGATCCCCCGCGACCGGAGGTAGAACACCGCGACCGGATCGAGCTGGCCGGTGGTGGAGCCGTGCTTGCACTTCACGTCGTCGGCCAGGATCTCGAGCTGGGGCGTGCTGCTCACCAGCGCCTCCCGGGAAAGCAGGAGGTTCCGGTTGGCCTGGATCGCGTCGGTCTTCTGCGCCCCCGGCCGCACCACCACGAGCCCGTGGAATACGCCGCGCCCCCGGCCGTCCAGGATGCCCTTGTAGAGCTGTCGGCTCGCGCCATGGGGAGCCAGGTGGTCGATGCGGGTGTGCACGTCGGTGTGTCGATCGCCGTCGGCGAAGAAGAGGCCGTCGAGCGTGCACTCGGCCCCCTCGCCTCCGAGGGTGACGTCGATGTCGTGGCGGGCCAGGGCGGCGCCGAGCGAGAACGACCGGTCGCGAAATCGACTGTCCCTTCCGAGGCGGATGGCGAGACGCCCGACGTGAAACGCGGCCTCGCCCTCCCGTTGCAGCCGGTAGTGATCGACCGAGGCGCCATCCTCGAGTCGGACTTCCGTGACCGAGTTCGTGAAGTAGACCGCTCCGTTCGGCCCGGCGTAGCTCTCGACGATTCGAGCCTGGCTTCCCTTCCCTGCCACCACCAGGCTTCGGGGATGGGCCGAGGTCGCCACCCCGGCGGCCGTGGAAAGGAAGACGAGGTGGATCGGCTCCGCCGCGATCGCGCCCGGAGCCAGGAACACCACCGCGCCGTCGACGTGAAGGGCCGCGTTCAGGTCGGCAAACGCGGAATCCGTTCTCTCGGAGCGAAGGTCGAAGAAGGGCTCGACGCGCGAAGGCGCCTGCTCGAGGACCTCTCGCCGGCTCCGGATCTCGACGCCCTCTTGGCCTCTCCCCAGCCCCGACAGCTCGGCGGAAAAGCGCCCGTCCACGAAGACCGCGGCCGGGCCGGCCAGATCCGGCAGGCGCGAAGCCAGAGTGACCTCGTCCACGCGGGCGCCACGGACCGGAACCGAGAAGGCCGTTCCCGCGATCCGGGCCACGCTCGTCTGCCTCCAGGCCTCGTCCCGAGGGGTGGGGAAGCCGCGGTCGGCGAAGCGCTCGAAGGCGGCGAGACGCCGCTCGGTCAGCCAAGTCGGCTCGGGACTTTCCCTGCGGAGCGCATCCAGGTCCCGCCGATAGCGGTCGAGGTCGGCGTGCGCCGCGGGGGGGGCGACGGTCACGGCCGCGCTCCCAGGGGCGCCGGCTCCTTCTCGAGCCACACGTAGCCTCGTTCCTCGAGCTCCAGCGCCATCTCCTTCCCGCCCGAGCGCACGATCTGCCCTTCCATGAGCACGTGGACGAAGTCGGGGGTGATGTAGTTGAGCAGCCTCTGATAGTGCGTGACCACGATCATCGCGCGCGCCGGGCTGCGCAGCTTGTTGACGCCGGCGGCCACGGTCCGGAGCGCGTCGATGTCGAGGCCGGAGTCGGTCTCGTCGAGGATGGCCAGGGTGGGGTCGAGCACGGCCATCTGGAAGATCTCGTTCCGCTTCTTCTCGCCTCCGGAGAAGCCCTCGTTGACGGGCCGCTTGACCAGGGCCTCGTCGATGTCGACGACCTTCGACTTCTCCTTCACGAGGTTCAGGAACTCGATCGCGTCCAGCTCGGGCAGGCCCTTGTGCTTCCGGATGGCGTTCGTCGCCGCCTTCAGGAAATAGACGTTGCTCACCCCCGGGATCTCCACCGGGTACTGGAAGGCGAGGAAGACGCCTTCCCGCGCCCGCTCCTCGGGCGAAAGCGCGAGCAGGTCGCGACCGCGGTAACGCACGCTACCGCCCGTGACGGTGTAGCCGGGTCGTCCGGCCAGCACGTGAGCGAGCGTGCTCTTGCCGGAGCCGTTCGGTCCCATGATGGCGTGCACCTGGCCTGCGTTCACGGTGAGGGTGAGTCCGCGCAGGATCTCCTTGTCGCCGACACCGGCGTGGAGGTCTTTGATCTCGAGCATCGTCTCCCTGGTCTTTCGCCTTTCTTCAGTAGAGCCCCGGCGGTGGGGTCCCGACAAGGCGAGCCTACAGAATCAGGACAAAAAAGTCAACATTCGCAACGTCGCATTCGATCAGGGAATTTCAGCGCGCGGCGGCAAGCGAGGTCCGGATGGCCTGCTCATAGTATTCCTGGAGGCGGGTGCGACGCGAAGGCGGCAGGCGCAGCACCGCGGACTTCATGATACGGCTCGCTTCCTTGTCCTGGGCCGCGGTGGTGGGCTGGCGGTCCCGTACGCGAGCCACGTAGGACGCCAGGCCCGCGCGGTCCTTGGGCGCGAGGGCAGCGTAGGTCGCGGTGGTGATCTGCCCCAGCTCCTGGGAGTCTTTCGCCGAGAGGGACGGGAGCGTCTTCGAAAGCGCTTCGAGCGAGCGGCGGAAGGCCTGGTCGGGCTCGAGAACCTTGGCCTCGCTGCTCCCCATCAGCATCTCCGCCGCGGCCGGGGTGAGCTGAGGGACCTCCATGGTCACGTTGACGAGCGCCGTCTGCAGACGGACCGCGAAGATTCCCTGGGTGGTGACGCCTTCGACCAGCGCCTCCAGCTCACGATCGGCGCGAGGTGTCGCCTCAGGGAGCCAGCCGACCGTCGAGTAGTAGACCCAGCCGTCCCGCCAGACCGTGACCGCCTCCTTGCACCGCGTGCCGTCGGCGTCGAAGGACCCGACCAGCCGCTTCGCCGGCTGGCGTCCCACCTCGAGGTCGGCGCGGCCGGTTTGCTCGAGGCCCGGGTGCTCGCGCTGGCGTTGGGCCCAGACGCGATCGAGATACTGCTCGAGGGCGGCGATGCCCGAAGGCGACGACTCCGCGGTCAGGAAGCCGAGGCCGAGCGAGCGGGGGTGCGCGACCGCCACCCGGGCTTCGGGGGGAGCCGCCACCAACGGGTTGCCGGCCTTCAGGACCACCCAGCCCCGCGGCACCTCCATCGTCACCCCGAGGGATTCGTCCGCGAACCGGCGCTCGGCCGCGGTCCACTCCCGCAGCTGACGGCGAGCCGTGGTCTCGGGGCTGTGGGCGAAGTAGACGAAGGCGCCGCCCCCCGCCAGGATCGGCAAGAGGGCGAGGGCCGCCCGCGCCCAGGAGATCGACTCGCCGGCGAGGAGCGCCACGAACCCGGAAAGGCAAACCCAGGCCCCGAGCACGGCCAGGAGGGACACGCCGCGCACGCCCTGAGCGATGAGGATGCCCGCGACCGGGAAGAGCAGGAAGGCGAGCACGAACGCCGCCACCCGCACGATCTTGCGTCCTACCTCCCATCCCGCGACGAGCAGGAGACCGAGGGCCAGGAAGCCGAGCGCGATCTCCGTCCAGGGAGCGTCTTGCAGCTCGACCCGGACGTGCTGGGGCCGGAAGGCGAAGTAACCCAGGACCAACGCCAGGAGCATGAACACCGCGCCGGCCACATGCGCGCGCCAGCGGCCCGGCTCGGGAACGTCGATCGTGAAGTCCCGAGACGCCTCGGACCGGGCGCGGGCTTCGCCCCCGCCGTTGCGCGCAGCCCCTCGGGCCGCCGAGGACGGG
>Ga0209640_10006272_pt1 | contig 10400 bp, 8 predicted proteins | sample RifCSP10_1_FD_184018 | JGI IMG/M metagenome (GOLD analysis project Ga0209640, IMG submission 184018) | Soil microbial communities from Rifle, Colorado - Rifle CSP2_sed 10_1 (SPAdes) (version 2) | ecosystem: Environmental > Terrestrial > Deep subsurface > Rock core/Sediment | place: Rifle...
CCTCGAGCCCGTAAATCTGCTGGAATTCATACGCTTCCGTATCCGCCGTGCCAGTCATTCCGGCCAGTTTTTTATACAAGCGGAAATAATTCTGGAACGTGATGGACGCCAGGGTCTGGTTTTCGTGTTGAATCCGTACGTTTTCTTTGGCTTCCACCGCCTGGTGCAGGCCATCGGACCAGCGCCGGCCCGGCATGGTGCGGCCGGTAAATTCATCCACGATGACCACTTCACCATTGGTAACGATATAATCCACGTCTTTGTGAAACAGCGCATGCGCCCTTAGCGCGGCGTTAAGGTGATGCATCAGCTTGATATTGGTGGCATCGTAAAGACTCTCGCCGTCCAGCAACAAACCGGTTGAGTACATCAGGTCTTCCACTTTCTGATGGCCTTTTTCGGTCAAATACGCCTGTTTGGATTTTTCATCGACGTAATAGTCGCCGTCGCCGACCTTTTCGCTTTCCTGGCGTTCCAGGCGTGGAATCAGCTTGTTAATTTTGGCATAGAGTTCGGAACTGTCTTCGGTAGGACCCGATATGATCAACGGGGTGCGGGCTTCATCGATGAGGATGGAGTCCACTTCATCCACGATGGCGTAATTCAATTCCCTTTGCACCTTGTCGTCGGTGCTAAACGCCATGTTATCGCGCAGGTAATCAAAGCCATATTCGTTGTTGGTGCCGTAGGTAATATCCGCCGCATAGGCCGTTTTTTTGGCGGCGTGATCCTGTTGGGATAAAATCACGCCCACGGTCAAGCCCAGGAACTTATACAGCCTGCCCATCCATTCCGCGTCGCGCCGGGCGAGATAATCATTCACGGTGACCACGTGCACGCCCTTGCCTTCCAAGGCGTTCAGGTAGACCGACAGCGTTGCCACCAGGGTTTTACCCTCACCGGTACGCATTTCGGCGATCTTGCCATCGTTTAACACGATGCCACCGATCAGCTGCACATCAAAATGGCGCATACCGAGGACTCGTTTCCCGGCTTCGCGCACCACCGCAAACGCTTCCGGCAGCAGATTGTCGAGCGTCTCGCCTTTCGCAAGCCGTTCGCGGAATTCACTGGTTTTATTCCGTAATTGCTCATCATCGAGCGCTGAAATTTCCGGCTCCAGCGCGTTGATTTTCACAACCACCTTATTCATGCTATTCAGCAACCGGTCATTGCGGCTGCCAAACACTTTACTCAGTAATTGACTGACCATTCCGTCTCACTAGTTGATTGAATAAAAGGCAAGGTAAACAGCCCCCTGAAAAACAGAGGATTATAACGGGGATAGCGCGAATAGAGAAATGCTAACTCGAGAAGGCGTTGCAATTTTCGCTTAATTACTTGCGGAACGGATATATTCCATGGGATCGACGGCTTCGCCGTTATGCCACACTTCAAAGTGCAGGTGGGGACCCGTCGAACGGCCGGTGGAACCGACTAAGGCCACAATCTGGCCTTTTTTCACCGTATCACCCACCTTGACCAGTACGTCCTGGGCATGACCGTAACGTGTCGCATAACCATTACCATGGTTTACCTCCACCAACAGTCCATAGCCGTAACGGCGTCCCGCCCAAGTGACCACCCCGGACGCCACGGTTACAATGTCGCTACCCATTTTCGCTGCAAAATCAACGCCTTTATGGTGTTCTTTGTGGCCGGTAAAGGGGTCCGTACGAAGCCCGTAGAATGACGAGGTCCAGCCTTTGGTGATGGGTTTTCCAGCCGGCATAACTTCATCGTGAAGGTTTTTATTCATCAGCATGGTTTCAAGCAAATCCAGTTGTTGCGCGCGGTTCTCCAGTTGAACCGAAAGATCATTCAAACTAGCCAGCAAATCGGGGGCTCCCGGGTCACGTTCAGGTGCAGCGTTCTCGGGTCCGCCTACCGCCGGTGGAACCGAGAAATCAAACTCCCCACTGTCCAATTGCGCGATTTCGATTAAACGGCTACCCAGTGCATCCAGTCGAATAATGTGCGCCTGGAGTTGCGCCAGCCGGCGCGACAGCGCGTCAACATTTTGCTTGGCATTGCGCGTTGCAGTGTCAATTTGCTGGCGGTGCGCAGACATTTCTTGCTTCCAGCCCTGAATCAGCGCCCAAGGTCCCGGCGCGGAATCTTCTTGGCCCAAATAATACCCGCCACCCACTAGTGCCATCGGCAGAATTAAAACCAAAATCCCCATCCCCCACACCCATCCACGAGAAAGGCGGTAAGCGGCTGATTTTCCTTTCTTTTTTGGAACAAAGATAATGTTCATCAACAACTCTCTTATTCTGCTATGATTCGATGGCCGTATTTTAGCGGACCAGGGTTAGTGGACCAAGGTTAATTAACCGGCCATGGTGTTTCGATCGGCAGGGGTGGCCGTTGGTTCGCACCACCCACAGGATACACTTAAGGTTTTCGGCCCCTGTACACAATCCTTGTGTGATTTTGTTCACATTTTAGACCAAAAATTGGTTGACTAATGATCAATTTACGATTGAGTAAGCGCTTGATAATCCATGTAAAAACCAGCACACGCGGCATAACTCACTGATTATTAAGAAACAAACTATGGCAAAAACTCGTTCCATCGGACAAGTACTTAATAATACCCACGCGGGGCTGGCAAACGTCATTCTGCGCAGCAAAGAGCTACATAAGTTGAGTACCAGCCTGAAAAACCTGGTCGACGCGCCGCTCAGTGAACACATTTATGTGGCCAATGTCAGGGATGCCACCCTGGTGATTGGTACTGATTCGGCGGTTTGGTATACCCGAATTAAATATCTGGGCCCTATGATCCTGACACAAATGCAGCAGATTCCGGGGCTGGAAAAACTACAGAAAATTGAGTTTCGTATTCAGCCCTTTGGCGCAAGCGCGTCCGCAAACGGGAGCTCAGAAAATCACCCACCGAGCGCTCCACCTTCCCGCCCTACCCAAGAAGGCTTCCGGCAACCAAATGATTATGCCCTGAAACAGGCACTACAAAAGATTTCAAAAAAGATTGTGAAATAAGCCCGGCAAGAAAACCCATAGCTGGATTCAGGCATTGAAATGTGAGGTGCGGAGCCACGCGTGGCCCGGCAACTTCACTACGGCAACCTGGAATATGTGAGGTTAGGTAGCCAGAATTGGCTGCGTGAAGGAGATCGGCGCGCGCTCAATATCGTCAAAGATCGCGGTTTCCCACGCTTCGGAATCCGCCAATAAGGCACGTAACAAGCGGTTGTTTAACGCATGACCCGATTTAAAACCACTGAATTCGCCGATCAGACTGCAACCCAGCAAATACAAATCGCCGATGGCGTCCAGTACTTTGTGTTTGACGAATTCATCATCATAACGCAGGCCGTCTTCATTAAGCACGCGGTAATCATCCATGACAATCGCATTGTCCATGCTTCCGCCCAATGCCAGATCATTGGCGCGCAATTGTTCAATATCACGCATAAATCCGAACGTTCTGGCGCGGCTGACTTCTTTCACAAAGGAGGTACTGGAAAAATCGACACTGGTGGTTTGCGAACGATTACGGAATACCGGATGTTCGAAGTCGATTCTGAACGACACCTTGAAGCCCTCAAAGGGATCAAAGCGCGCCCATTTATCGCCATCTTCGACGATGACGGTACGCTTGATGCGAATAAACCGCTTAGGCGCATTTTGTTCTTCTATGCCGGCTGACTGAACCAAAAACACGAATGGACCGGCACTGCCGTCCATAATAGGGACTTCCGGAGCACTTAAATCGACATAAGCGTTGTCGATACCCAGGCCGGCAAACGCCGATAACAAATGCTCGACCGTCGCTACCCGTACGTCGCCCTTTACCAACGTGGTTGACAGACGGGTATCACCGACGTTTTCCGGTTTTGCTGCGATTTCCACCGGCATTTCCAGATCAATCCGGCGAAATATAATACCGGTATCAATCGCCGCAGGGCGTAGCGTCAAATAGACTTTTTTCCCTGTATGCAAACCGATCCCGGTCGCACGAATTACATTTTTTAGTGTTCGTTGTTTAATCATCAACAAAGTTCTTTGTTACCGTAGAGTTAAGCGTTATTTTAATCGCCCGGCAAACCGGCACGCCGAGTGGCGGATCATAGCATAGGGCCCGGAAACCGCCTAGCGAACCAGCTCTCAACTCCATAATGGCACCACATTCATCCTAGCCCGGGCACATCCCGCGTTAGGTGAATAAAGATTGTCCGTTAGACATTCAATCCGCCTGGCGTCGAAGAAATGCCGGGATGTCGTAGTAATCCATATTGCTGTCATCCTGCGGCAAATATCCACCACTACCGGCTTTTTGGCGCATGACGGTCGGCTGTTTTAACTTACCGTAGTCCACCTGACCATCAGCACTCTTGGTAACCAGGCCGATGGGTTTTTCCCGATGCTTTGCATGCCCCAGGCCGGTGGCCACAACGGTTACCCGCAGCTCATCGGTCATTTCCGGATCGATAACCGTACCGACCACTACCGTAGCGTTCTCGGAGGCAAAAGCTTTAATGGTGTTTCCCACTTCTTCAAACTCGCCGATCGCCATATCCATACCCGCGGTGATGTTCACCAGGATGCCCTTCGCGCCGGAAAGATCGATATTTTCCAACAGCGGGCTGGCCACGGCGGCTTCCGCCGCTTCCTGTGCCCGGCTTTGCCCCTTGGCGCTGCCGGAACCCATCATGGCCATTCCCATTTCGGACATCACGGTTCTCACGTCGGCAAAGTCAACGTTGATCAAGCCGGGGCGGGTAATGAGTTCGGCAATGCCCTGCACGGCGCCCAACAACACGTTGTTTGCCGCCTTGAAGGCATCCAGCAAACTCACGCTTTTGCCAAGCACGGTTAACAATTTTTCGTTCGGTATGGTAATCAGGGAGTCGACATATTCCGTCAACTGCTTGATGCCGTCATCCGCAACCTGCATGCGTTTCTTGCCTTCGAAAGGAAACGGCTTGGTAATAACCGCCACGGTCAAAATACCCATCTCCCGCGCGATTTGCGCGACCACCGGCGCGCCGCCGGTGCCCGTTCCGCCACCCATTCCTGCCGTTATAAATACCATATCCGCCCCGCGAATCACTTCCATAATACGTTCGCGATCTTCCAACGCGGCCTGCCGGCCCAGGTCCGGATTGGCCCCCGCGCCCAGCCCCTTGGTGATGTTGGTGCCAAGCTGCAGCACGGTCTTCGCCGAGGTATTCTTTAACGCCTGCGCGTCGGTGTTGGCGCAGATGAAATCCACGCCATCGATATTTTGCCGTACCATATGTTCTACCGCATTACCGCCGCCACCACCAACCCCAATCACTTTGATGACAGCGCCTTGTGTATACGCATCCATTAGCTCAAACATGTTGTTCACTCCTCTGATTAAACAGCATTTACGGCTTTAATTTGTTAAAAATTTCCTTGAAACCAGTTTCGCATGCGCTGCCACAAACTCTTGGCAGCCCAATCCACGTGTCGTTCACGGCTTAACTCACTGCGTTGTTTGCTTCCATACAACAGCAATCCCACTCCGGTTGCGTAAATCGGATTTCTGACGACATCGACCAAGCCACCGACATTACTTGGAACGCCCAACCGAACCGGCAAATGAAACACTTCCTCGGCAAGTTCAATTACCCCTTCCATTTTTGCGCAACCGCCGGTTAATACCACACCGGCGGCGCACAAATCTTCAAATCCGCTGCGGCGCAGTTCGTTTTGCACCAGGGTCAGTAATTCCTCGCAGCGCGGCTCCACCACTTCGGCCAGTGTTTGCCGCGCCAGGCGCCGCGGCGGACGATCCCCCACGCTCGGCACCTCGATGCTCTCGTCGGGACTCGCCAGCTGCGTCAAAGCGCAGGCATATTTCTTTTTGATATCTTCCGCGTATTGGGTGGGCGTCCGCAACGCCACGGCAATATCATTGGTAATCTGGTCACCGGCAATGGGAATCACCGCCGTATGCCGTATCGCGCCTTCAGTAAACACCGCGATATCCGTCGTGCCGCCACCGATGTCAACCAGGCATACACCCAGTTCCTTTTCATCGTCTGTTAGCACCGCGTAACTGGATGCCAGTTGCTCCAGAATGATATCGTCAACGTCCAGGCCGCAGCGCCGGACACATTTAACAATATTTTGCGCTGCGCTGACCGCCCCGGTAACCAGGTGCACCTTGGCTTCCAGCCGCACGCCAAACATGCCAATCGGCTCTCTTATACCGTCCTGGTCATCGATAATGAATTCCTGCGGGATCACGTGCAGCATTCTCTGGTCCGCCGGTATCGCCACGGCTTTGGCGGCATCGATTACCCGGTCAACATCCGCTTGCGTAACTTCCTTGTCGCGGATCGCGACAATCCCGTGTGAATTCAAACTCTGAATATGACTACCCGCAATGCCGGCGAATACGGAATCAATTTGACAGCCCGCCATCAGCTCCGCTTCTTCCACCGCGCGCTGAATGGACTGTGTAGTGGACTCAATATTGACCACGACACCTTTTTTCAGCCCCTTGGACGGGTGCGATCCAATTCCTATCACTTCGATTTCCCCGTTCGGCCCGATGGCAGCGACAATCGCGCTAATCTTCGAGGTACCGATATCCAGCCCCACCATTAGATTTTGTTCCGAGCGTTTTGCCATATAATTATCCTTGCGCGATTAACCAGCTTCTAACGCATTATTATTATTGCCATAGTTATTCTTACCTTGTAACAATGGTGGTTGCTTCCAACGCACAGCCAGACCATTGGTATAACGCAGGTCGACAACCTGGACTCGATCAATTTGTGTCGCAAGTGTGACTTTATAAGCCCGTACAAAGCGCATCATTTCCATACCACTTTCCGTTTCATCCCGTACCCTGCCCATCAATATCTGTACGCCGTTGTTAAACGTTACCCGCATCGCCCTGCGGTCATTCACGCTGATGTCCGAGATGTTCAGCCCTAAAGGGGCCGCCATCCCGGACAGAACGTTATAATGTTTTATCAACGCCTGATGCATTCCGTGCGGTCCATTGATTGCCGTCAGCCCGCCGGGAACCCCCGTGGCGGCCGGAAGGAACAATTCGCCCTCTCGATTGACGATTGCATCACGATTCCACACCGCCACCGGTTGTTGTTCGGTTACGTGAATTTGCAATGTGTCCGGCCAGACGCGGCGAATCGACACTGCTTTAATCCAAGCGTGCTGTTCCAGGTTGTGTTTTAGTCCGGTGACATCCAGGCTGAAAAAACCGCCGTCCAGATCCTTTAGCACTAACCTATTAAGCTCGTCCCGGTCCAGCCACTTCAATTCGCCGTAAACCTGGATGGTTTTAAACGCCAGCGTATCGGGCGCGTACAATGCGTTGGCAATCAATATTGCCGCTAGCAATAGCGAACCCGCCGCCAACCGTTTCAATGAGCGCATGGAAATGAACCGCATGAATCCGGTTGCATTCTGCTGTTGACTGATTCTTCTTGCGCCCATGAGTTATCCCGTTTCTACCGCGCCTATAATGTGGTTTGAAGAATCCGCACCATCAGTTCTTCAAAACTGATGCCGGCCGCTTTGGCGGCCATGGGCACCAGGCTGTGGTCCGTTAATCCCGGCACCGTGTTCAATTCAATTAAATATGGCTTGCCGGCTTGATCGCACAACACATCAAGGCGCCCCCAGCCCGCGGCGTCCACGCCCCTGAAGGCTTTTAACGCCAGTTCCTGCAATTGCTTTTCTTCCGCGCCGCTTAACCCGCAGGGAATATGGTAGCCGGTGGTGTTCGCCAGATACTTGGCGTTGTAATCATAAAAATCATGGGGTGTTTCCAGGCGGATTACCGGCAAAGCGGCATCGCCGAGAATCGCGACGGTATATTCCTTACCGGTGATCCACTGCTCGGCGAAAACCAGTGAATCAAATTTGGCGGCATTGTGATAGGCGCCTTGCAACTGATCCGCCCGGGTGACTTTGGACATGCCAATACTGGAGCCTTCATGCGCCGGCTTGACCATTAATGGCAGGCCATACTGCTTAACTACGCCGGCAAAATCCGTGTCGTCTGTTAACGCGCAATAACGCGGGGTCGGTAATCCCTCCCCCAACCAAACATATTTGGTGCGCAGCTTGTCCATCGCCAACGCCGATGCCATCACGCCGCTGCCGGTATAGGGCAAGCCAAGAATTTCCAGCGCTCCCTGCATAGTGCCATCTTCACCGCCCCGGCCGTGCAAGGCGATAAACACCCGGTCAAAATTTCCCGCGGCCAGCACCGCCAAAACATCCTTGCCAACATCAATGCCATGCGCGTTAATTTTCTGCGCGGTCAGCGCTTTCATTACCGCGTTACCGCTTTTTAGCGATACCTCGCGCTCTGCCGAGAGGCCGCCCATCAGCACCGCCACCTTGCCAAACACTTTCGGATCCATTTTCTTTGTCATACCAAGGCCTCACCAATCATTCTGACTTCACATTCCAGCACCACGCCGTGCTGCTGCTTGACTATCTTCGCAACCTGCGCGATCAGGTTTTCGATATCCGCCGCGGTTGCGGTTCCGGTATTCACGATAAAATTGGCATGCTTGCCGGAGACACAGGCGCCACCGAGGCAATAGCCTTTAAGACCGCTGGCCTCAATCAGGCGCGCGGCATAATCACCGGGAGGGTTCTTGAATACCGAACCGGCGTTGGGCAGCTGAGTCGGTTGGGTGTCGCCGCGCTTGTTGAGAAATTCCCGGATTTTCGCCTGCGCTGTTTCGCTGTCACCCGGTTGCAGTGTCAGTTCCGCCGCCACAAACCATTCGTGCTGGGGACCTGTTATCGAACGATAAGCAATCGTGTAATCGCTGGGTAAACGGCGGCGGATAGTGCCGCGGTGATCCAGCGTTTGCACGGCGCTCACGATGTTCCAGGTTTCGCCGCCAAACGCACCGGCGTTCATCGCCAGGGCGCCGCCCATGGTGCCGGGGATGCCCGCCAGAAATTCCGCGCCTTGCAAGGACTGCCGCGCGCAATACCGCGCCACCTTGGCGCAAGCCACACCGGCTTCCGCGCGCACCGTCACATCGCCCGTTTTCGACAAGCCGTTCAACATGCCGCTGGTTGCGATCACGGTGCCGCGAATGCCGCCATCCCGCACCAGCAGGTTACTGCCCAGCCCAACCCAGGTAATGGGTTCGTGCGCGTCGAGTCGGGAAAAAAACTGCGCCAGGTCATCAATATCCGCCGGCTGGTAATAGCGGTCAGCGGTGCCGCCCACCCGCCAGGATGTATGCCGGGCCATCGGTTCATCGACGCGCAAGGTGCCGCGCAATCCGCTGCGGATTGACGCGGCCATCATTGCGCCGCTCCTGACAATTGTTGCGGCAAGGTCGACGCCACATTGCCAATATTGCCCGCGCCCGCGGTCAACACAATGTCACCATCCTGAATCACGTCGTTTAACACTGAGGGCAAATCCTGCACGTCTTCCACAAAAATCGGATCCACATTGCCGCGCGCGCGTATCGAGCGGCTGAGGGCGCGGCCATCCGCGCCGGCGATGGGCTCTTCGCCCGCGGCGTAGACTTCGGTCAGCAATAACACATCCACTTCCGATAACACGTGCGCGAAATCATCAAACAGGTCGCGGGTCCGGGTATAGCGGTGCGGCTGAAACGCCATGACCAGGCGGCGCTTTGGCCATTGCTGACGAACCGCGGTAATCGTGGCCAGCAATTCATTCGGATGATGCCCATAGTCATCAATACACATTACCTTGCCGTTGCGGGTGTTCACCTCGCCATTGATTTGAAAGCGGCGCGCGATGCCTTGAAACTTTTTCAACCCACTTTGAATCGCTTCATTGGACACACCGCATTCCCGGGCAATCGCGATCGCGGCCAGCGCATTCAGCACATTGTGCTCACCCGGCATATTAAGATGCACGGCAAGGCGTTGCGGTTTATCGGTGAACACCGCGGTGAATTCACAGGTCGCGTCCCGTTGCCTGACATCGTGCGCCTGCAATACCGCCTGTTCTGAAAAGCCATAGGTCAACACGGGTTTGGTAATCTCGTTGATTACCGCTTTAACGCCCGGATCGTCGATACACATCACCGCCAGGCCATAAAACGGCAAATGATGCAGGAATTCAACAAAGGTATTGCGCAGCTTGTGGTAGTCCCCGCCGTACGTCGCCATATGGTCAGCATCGATGTTGGTCACCACCGCCAGCATCGGTTGTAAATAAAGAAACGAGGCGTCGCTTTCGTCGGCTTCCGCCACCAGATAACGGCTGGCGCCCAACCGGGCATGGGTACCGGCGCTAATCAGCCGCCCGCCGATCACGAACGTGGGGTCCAGCCCGCCCTCCGCCAGCAGGCTGGCGATCAAACTGGTGGTCGTGGTTTTTCCGTGGGTGCCGGCGATGGCAATGCCATATCGAAACC
>Ga0209640_10006273_pt1 | contig 10399 bp, 7 predicted proteins | sample RifCSP10_1_FD_184018 | JGI IMG/M metagenome (GOLD analysis project Ga0209640, IMG submission 184018) | Soil microbial communities from Rifle, Colorado - Rifle CSP2_sed 10_1 (SPAdes) (version 2) | ecosystem: Environmental > Terrestrial > Deep subsurface > Rock core/Sediment | place: Rifle...
AGAAGATACAGTCGCAACTCAAGTCCCCCACCTCAACCCTCCCCCGCTTGCGGGGGAGGGGGAGGGAGGGGGCGGGGGCGGTCGAGCGAAGTCAATGCAACCACGTCTTGGTAACTTACAACGTCTCTTCGCGCCACGCTCCGTCGCTGTCGTCGGAGCCTCGGCGGCGTCCGAGAAAGTCGGGCACCAGGCGCTGGTGTCGCTGCGAAATTTCTCCGGCGCGGTCTACCCGGTTCATCCGAAAGGCGGTGAAATTCTCGGACGTACCGCGTACCCATCGTTGACGGCGGTCGGTAAGCCGATCGATATGGTGTTGTTCGCGATTCCGACGGCGACGATTACCGCCGCCGTCGAGGAGGCGATACGCTGCGGTTGCGGCGGCGGTGTCATTGTTAGCGGCGGATTCGCGGAAACCGGCGACAAAGGGATAGCGGCACAGGAGCGGATACGTGCGCTTTGCACTGAATCCGGTTTTCGCGTACTCGGACCGAATACCTCGGGGTTCTTCAACAACAGCGTCGGACTCGTCGCCAGCTTCGCTCCCGGTATCGACCAGATACGACCGGGGCACATCGGTGTCATTGCACAGAGCGGCGGCATAAACGTCATCACCGGCTTTCTCATCAATCGCTTCGGTTACGGCGTTTCCTGCGGTATCGGTTTGGGTAATGCCGTCGATATCGACGCCGCGGACGCACTTGAATATCTGGCCGATGACGAAGGCACGCGGGCGATTGCGCTGCATCTCGAAGGCGTACGCCACGGCCGCAAGCTCTACGAAACGATGCGACGCGTTACGCCGCGCAAGCCCGTGGTGGTGTTGGCGGTGGGCCGCGAGGACATCGGCGATTTTGCGCAATCGCATACCGGCAATTTGATCGGATCGTATGCGCTCAAAGCGACGGCGCTGCGCCAAGCCGGTGCCGTGTTGGTCGAGTCCACCGAAGAGCTCGCCGCCGCCGCCGCGGTGCTGTCGCTGTCGCGGCTCGCTCCGAAACGCGCGCCGGGAATCGGCATCGTCGTCGGACAGGCAGGTGCGGGGCTCGTTATTCTCGATCGCCTCAAGTCAGCAGGGGTTTCCGTTCCAACATTGAACGAAACCACTGTCGTGCGTATTGCGAAATTGCTGCCGCCGATGACCTACATCAAAAATCCAGTCGACACTGGTCGCCCGGGCTCGACGTTCGGCGAGGTAATCGCTGCGGTCGCAAGCGATTCGGAAGTCGACGCGATCGTTGCATTCGCGATCAACGAGCCGGCCGCCGTGCGTGTGGAAGACGTTCTGCCGCGCGCCAAGCAATCGATCGGCAAACCCATGGTGTTCGGCACCGTCGGTCCGGAATCCGCGATCAGACCAACGCTAGCAGCATTGCAGCGGCATCAGCTGCATGTAGCTGATTCACCCGAGCGCTTGGCGCATGCCGGCATCGTTTTAGCCCAGGACGCCGCCGCACAGTGGCGGCTGCGGCAGTCTGTCTCGTCGGTGTCGATACCCAACGCCAACGCGATAGCGGAAAACCTCGACGAATACAAGGCGAAGCAAGTTCTGCGGTCAATCGGGATTGCGGTCCCGAATAGCGTCGTCTGCGAGTCGCGCGATCAGGCACTTGCCGCCCTGCGCTCACTGAAGCGCCCCGTCGTCGCGAAGATTTTGTCGAGCGAGATCGCACATAAGAGCGACGTCGGTGGAGTGCACACAAACCTTGCCGACGAAGATGCGCTAAAACGCGCACTGGACGCAATCGATATGATTCCGCTCAATGGCGCGCGCCGCTATTTGATCGAGGAAATGGCGCCGCCGGGACTGGAGGTTATCATTGGCGCGATACGCGACCCGAGCTTTGGTCCGACGGTGATGGTCGGTGTGGGCGGCACCATTGCCGAAGCGATACGCGATACTGCGATACGCCTCGCACCGCTGTCGTTGTCGCAAGCGCTGGAGATGCTAAGTGAACTGCGCGCCGCGGCGCTACTCGATGGTTGGCGTGGCAGCGCAAAAGTGGACCGAGATGCGCTAGCCGAAAGTATCGTGCGGGTCGCGACTCTTTTGGAACAGAATCCGCAAGTGACAGAGATCGAAATCAATCCGCTACGCGTTTACGCGCGCGGTGTGTTGGCACTGGACGCGCTGATCGTCTGAACGCTAAGAAGCATCGGACACGTTTAGCGCTCATCTGTCATTGAGAAATTTCGTGGATCTTTGCGGCAGATTGAACAGATCGTAGTTTTTCGCGGCCAGGGGGCCTTATGTCGCGTTCAGCAAACCTACCAATTCTAATCGCCGGCGGTGGGATCGGCGGTTTGGCGGCGGCACTGGCGCTCGCCAAGATCGGACGCAAAAGTCTGGTGTTGGAGCAGGCCGCTGATTTCAAGGAAGTCGGGGCCGGCATCCAGATCAGCCCCAACGTGTTCAAGATGTTCGATGTGCTCGGGATCACCGAGGCCATTAAGCGTATCGCCGTGTTCCCCGATAGCCTGTCGATCCGAGACGCGCTAACCGCCGAGCAGGTGATGCACATCCCGCTCGGACCGGACTTTCTCGCGCGGTTTCATCATCCTTACGGCGTCATCTACCGACCGGATTTGCTCGATGCATTACTCGACGCGTGCAAACAGTCGCCGCTGATTGCATTGCACGCCGGAAAGTCGGTCGCCGACTATGACGACGGAAGCGTGCACGTAACGGTTCGCACCGACGATGGCGAAAGCTTCGAAGGTGCCGCGCTGATCGGCGCCGACGGTCTGTGGTCGCGCATTCGTGAGCGCATCGTCGGCGACGGCAAACCGCGGGTTGTCGGGCATATAGCCTACCGTGCGGTATTGCCGATCGAGAAAGCGCCAAAGCACGCACAGGAACGCCGAGTAACGTTGTGGGCCGGGCCGAAGATTCATTTAGTGCATTACCCGCTGCGGCGCGGCGAACTGTTGAATCTGGTCGCGGTATTTCACAGCGACCGCTACGCGGAAGGTTGGGATAAATTCGGCGATCCAGAGGAGCTGAACGAGAAGTTCAAACACGCACGCCCTGAGGTTCGCGAGTTACTGGGCTTGATCGACGCTTGGCGCATGTGGGTCTTGTGCGACCGCGATCCGGTAAAGAACTGGAGCGCCGGCCGAGTCACCTTGCTCGGCGATTCCGCGCACCCAACGCTCCAGTACATGGCGCAAGGCGGTTGCATGGCAATCGAGGACGCCGTGGTGCTGGCTCGAAAAGTCGAAGCGACGCCGCATGATTTTCCGCGTGCGTTCCTCGCATACCAGGAAGAGCGGTATCTACGCACGGCGCGCGTGCAACTGACGTCTCGATTCGTCGGCGACTATGTGTATCACCCGCGCGGACCAGCCGCGGAAGTGCGCAATCAAATGCTCAAGAATCTCACGCGCGAGGACATGGCGTGGTTGTATGATGGCGTATAGGGATTCGTTGTGTCGGCGTTGATCGCAAAACGTACACTTGCGCGGCCGCGGGCGGCTCGGAATTGTTGGGAGTAGATCATTCAAACAAATCTAGTCAGAGCAATCGGCCGTTGGAGCCTGCTCGCGCTCGTTATTAACGGTGTCATTGGTGCCGGGATATTCGGCTTGCCGGCGAAAATCTACGCGCTCGCCGGTAGCTACAGCTTGCCGGCGTTTCTGGTGTGCGCCTTCTTCATTGTGCTGCTGGTGCTGTGTTTCGCCGAAGTCGCGAGCCGCTTTGTCGATACCGGCGGCCCGTATCTTTACGCACGGACCGCGTTTGGGTCGTTTGTCGGATTTGAGGTCGGCTGGCTGATGTGGCTCACGCGGCTGACGGGTTTTGCCGCGTTGTGCAATTTGTTGGTCGGCTATCTCGGTTATTTTTATCCGGCGGCGACAGCCGGGGTCGGGCGGGTCGTGACCATCGTCGCAGTAGTCGGCGCGTATGTGTTGATAAATATTCTCGGCATACGCGCTTCGGCGATGACGAGCAACGTGTTTACCGTCGGAAAGCTCATACCCTTGCTCGTGTTCGTCGGTGTTGGCGCATTCTTTATCGAACCCCAGAGTTACTCGTTCGCCGAACCGCCAACGTTCGATGAATTTTCCACGGTTGTGTTGTTGCTCGTGTTCGCCTTCACCGGTTTCGAAGTGGCGCTCATTCCAGCCGGCGAAACGCGCGACCCGCGGCGGCATACGCCGTTCGCGCTGCTAACGGCCATCGGCATTGCAACGCTCCTGTACGTACTCATTCAAGCGGTATGTATCGGCACGTTGCCGTCACTCGCGCAATCCGAGCGTCCGCTCGCCGACGCCGCTGCCGTTTTTCTTGGCGCCGGCGGCGCCGCGTTCATCACCGCCGGTGCGCTCATCTCCATTACCGGAACTCTGAACACCGGCATGATCGCCGCGCCGCGATTGCTGTTCGCGATGGCTGAACACGGCGAACTGCCGCGCGCCCTCGCGCGCGTGCATACACGCTTTCATACACCGTACGTCGCGATTCTTATTTCCGGCGCGTTGATGCTGGGCCTGAGTTTGACGGCCACATTCATTGCCGCACTTAAGATCAGCACCGTCATTCGTTTGATCACCTACGCATCAACCTGTATCGCGCTCATCGCGTTACGCAACAAAGAAGGAACCGAATCGGCGAGCTTCAACGTTTCGGGCGGAATCTTTGTCGCCCTGGCCGCGATCGCGCTCAGCGTTTGGTTACTGCTTAGCAGTACGTGGTATGAAGCAGGGCTTGTCGCAATCGCTGCGGTGGTCGGCGTTCCCATCTATTTCCTTTGCCGCGAGCCGCGTCCCTGACGCCGGCGGTTTCTAAGCGCTAAGTCCGCAATGGGCCTCGATACGGTATCCGTCAGGGTCGATTGCGAACGCGGCGTAGTAGTTCGGCCCGTAGTCGGCCCGCACGGCATCTAGCGGCGACTTTTCTTTTTTCCGCGCGACGCACTTCTTTTCGGTTTGAGATTCAACGGTGGATACCAAGCGCCGCGTCCCTCGGGGGTGGTGTCGAGCACGTTCCAAAGCGGCCACATTGTATCCATGTGGCACGGGTCGCTTTGCGGAGTGAGGTATTGCTTCTCGGTTCCCCAGAAGTGAAAAATCTTTCCGTCACGTTTCACGAATATGTTGGCCATGGTGTCTTGGGCACCGTCGACGCTCTCGCCGAAGTAGTCGATGTTGTAGGAATTGCGTGCGCTCGAAAGTATTCGCAGGTTCTTCCAGCCACGGGCCTGCGTGAACTTGGCGATGCGCTGGATCGGTGAGCGCGCAACGACGACGAGATTGATTCGCTGCGTGATATGCGCCGCGTTTCCGTTCAAGCCGTCAAGGAAGGAGCTGCACATCGGGCAAGCATCTTTCATCTTCGGTCCGTACATGAAGGAGTAAACGAACAACGAATCTTTTCCGTCCTCGAATAGTTCGGAGAGTTTCACTTTGCGCGCGCGACCGTTCTTGCCGAGTTCCTCGAACACATAGTCTTCCTTGAGAGCGCCGCCGAGCGGCAACTGGCGGCGCCGCGCCGCGGTGCGGTCAACTTGGCGCTTTAGATCCAATTCTGCTTTTGCCAGTTCTTCGCGGGCGCGACGGTAGTCGGAGGTTTCATTCGGAAATGTCAATGTGGTCATGCGGACCTCCAATGTTTTGGCGACAATACGTTGGGAGCTAAAACCAACCTAGAGCGCGGAATATTATAGAAAAACTGGGCGCAGACGGTACACTGACTGTATCCACGAGCTTGTCGGCGTCGCATGTCCCAACAACCTATCCTCACCCGCGCATTCGTTCTAGCCGCCTGCGCCGCGCTGATGTTGAATCTGGCGAATTTTCTGCTGGTTCACTTTCCGGGTCTTTTGCAGCAGCTCGGTGCCGAGGAATCGCAAATCGGTCGAATTATGGCGATGCAGGCCTTGGGCGCAATTCTTGCCTGGCCATTTGTCGGTCGTGTCATGGATAGTCACGGTCGGCGTGTTGTCATTGTTGCTGGCTGTGTGCTCTACGTCGTTGCGATTGCGCTCTATCTCTCAATCACCTCGCTCGGTCCGATGGTGTACTTCGTGCGATTCCTCGATGGTGTGGCGTCGACGATGTGGTACGCCGCCTTGTTCACGCTCGGTGCCGATCTAGTTCCGGCAAGCCGGCGCACCGAAGGTCTCGCGATTTTCGGTGCGGCCGGGCTCATTACGATCGGGCTCGGGGCGCAGTTCGGCGACGCGATCTTGACGTACGCCGGGTACCGCGCGTTGTTTCTCGGTTCGCTCGGCTGCGCCGTCGTCGGTTTGCTATTGTCGTTGACGTTGCGCGACGTCAGTAACGCGCGTGCCAGCGCGAGCGGTCGCCCGGCGCGCGGACTCTTTGCCGCCGCCACGCAATCGAACCTGCAGCCGATCTGGTACGCCGCGTTTGCGTTTTTCGTGGCGATGGGCGGGCTGTTCTTCTTTCTCAAGACGTTTGTGGCGACGGTTAACGTCGGCAGTGTCGGTGGGTTCTTTACCGCCTATGCCGCGATAGCTTTAGCGTTGCGTCTGTTTCTGGGTTGGTTACCGGATCGTGTCGGGACACGGAATATGCTTGGTATCGCGATGACGAGCTATGCATTGGGATTCATTGTTTTGGCGTTTGCACATACGCCGTTGCAAATCCTAGTAGCTGGCCTGCTTTGCGGCGCCGGCCACGGTTACACCTATCCGGTGCTGTTCAGCCTGGTCGTCGAGCGTGCCGCATTGCACGAGCGCGGTGCCGCCATGGCGTTTTACACGGCAGTCGATTGGCTGGGATTGTTGGTTGCTGGACCGGCCATTGGATTTACCATTGTACTTACCGGCTATGCGGTTGCTTTCGCGAGTGTCGCGGCAGTTTTGGTAATTGGCGTGGCGTCGTTTTTATCTTTGGATCGATCGGTACGCAAATTAACGGGATAAATTCCGCCGCCGAAAGGCGGCGACGCTGGCCAGATCGCGCAGGAAAATGTCGGCGGATGAATTCGCGACAACGGAAGTCGACTAGATCTGATTCAGCCACGGCCCCAAACTGATTTACACTGTGCCTCCCGCCCAAACTCACTAGATCCTGGAGGCGAAGATGGCGAATCTGCGCGGAAAAACGCTCTTTATTACTGGTGCGAGCCGAGGTATCGGCAAGGCAATCGGCCTGCGGGCCGCGCGCGACGGAGCGAACGTGGTAATCGCGGCCAAGACCGCCGAGCCGCATCCGAAGCTTCCAGGGACTATCTATACGGCGGCGAAGGAGATCGAAGCGGCGGGGGGCAGGGCTTTGCCCCTCGTGGTCGACGTGCGCGACGAGGCCCAAATTCAGGCAGCCGTCGAGAAGACGCTGGAGACCTTTGGCGGCATCGATATTCTGGTGAACAACGCCAGCGCGATCTTTTTGGCCGGTACTGTTGGGACGCCGATGAAGCGCTTCGATTTGATGCACCAGATCAACACGCGTGGGACCTATGCCTGTTCCCAAGCCTGTATCCCGCACCTGAAGAACGCCGCCAACCCGCATATTTTGAACCTATCGCCACCGCTCAACATGGACGCCCGCTGGTTCGCGTCGCACGTGGCTTACACCATGGCGAAGTATGGGATGAGCATGTGTGTGCTCGGGATGAGCGCGGAGCTGAAAAAGGACGGCATTGCCGTGAATGCGCTCTGGCCGCGCACCCCTATCGTGACCGCTGCCGTCCAAAACCTCCTGGGCGGCGAGGCCACCATCCGCGGTAGCCGCAAGCCGGAAATCGTCGCCGACGCCGCTCACGCCATCTTCACCAAGAATAGCCGCAGTTGCACGGGCAACTTTTTCATCGACGATGACGTCTTGAAGGCGGAGGGCGTAACTGACTTGGATCGGTACGCGGTTGTTCCGGGTGCGCCGCTGCTGCCGGATTTCTTTTTGTAGCGTTCAGGCAGATCAGAAATTTTAGCGTTCTGTTTCAATGCGCTTTCCTGATCTCTTGATATAAAAACGAATTAAATTCGTGGACTGAAGCAGCGGAATGCCCTTGGGGATGGTACGAGATAACGCCGCCTGGTACCGAAACAAAACTACGTCGTCGCCTCTCTGCGTCGCGCGGCTGGTACATCGAAGATCTTGCCGGGGTTAAGCAGATACAGGGGGTCGAGCGCTTCCTTGATGGCGCGCATGATCGCGACCTCATCGGGGCTGCGCGAGATGTGTAGCCACGGTTTCTTCTCTAGTCCGATTCCGTGTTCAGCCGACACCGAACCGCCGATTGCCGCAAGCGGCTGATACACCATTTCGCACAGGGCATCGGTTTCGACGCGCCCGGCGGCTGCGTCAGCGGTTCCGACCGCGACGTGCAAGTTTCCGTCGCCGAGATGGCCGAAGATGGAGCAGTGGGCGTGCGGCCAGCGTGTGCGCACGTCACTCGATAGTTTCTCGACGTAGCGCTCCGTCGCCGACAGTGGCAGCGATATATCAAAGACGCGCACCGGCGCGAAGCGGCCGAGTTGGCCGACGTCGTCGCGAATCGCCCACATGGCGTCGCCATCCGCTCGCGACTGCGCGACGGCGGCATCGGCAATGATTCCTTGTCGATGTGCGCTGTCCAATGCCGACAGGAAAGATTCACTGTCGCGCTCGGGGTCGGCCCCGAGCGCTTCGACGAGAACATAGTAGGGATAGCCGCGGGCGAGGGGGGAGATCGACGTCGCCGGTGGTTGCGTGACCAGATCGTAGTGCGCCTGCCACATGACTTCGAAAGCCGAGAGACGCCCGCCCAGTGCGTGATCCGCGTGCTTGAGTAGCTTAACGAGGCCGCCAAAATCCTGAACCGCGGCCATGGCCACGTCGCGGCTCGCCGGGCGTTCGCGCAGGCGTACCGTGGCGCGCGTCACGACGCCGAGTGTTCCCTCGGAGCCGATGAAGAGTTGGCGTAGATCGTAGCCCGTATTGTTCTTGATAAGCCGCGACAAGTTACTCAGCACCGTGCCATCGGCGGGCACGGCTTCAAGGCCAAGCACCATGTCGCGCATCATGCCGTAGCGCACGACGCGATTGCCGCCGGCGTTAGTTGCGATCGTGCCGCCGATGGTGGCACTGCCGCGCGCGCCGAGGTCGAGCGGGAACATCAGTCCCTCCGCTTCGGCGGCTTCTTGCAGCGCCTGCACGGTGACGCCCGCCTGAACCACGGCGGTGCGATCCACGGGGTTGATTTCTTCGATAACGCGCAGGCGCTCGAGTGAAAGAATAATCTCATCGGTGCCGGCGTCGGCGCCGTGAACCAGGCCGGTCAAGCCACCGTGAGTCACGACTGGCGCGCGCGCCTGGTGGCAGGCGCGCAGTACCGCCGAGATCTCCGCGACGCTGCGCGGGCGCACCAGCAATGGCGCTTTGAGCCGATCATTACGAAACACGCCGGCCGATCGCTCGCCAATCTGTGCGGCAGTGAGTACGCCACCGTCGCTCACGATATGCCGCAGCGTTTCCGCTAACGCGCTCACATTCATCGGTCTAACCTCTCGGGTTAAATTTCGTGTTCGGCAAACGCCTGGTCAGCTGGTTTGTAAACTTCGGTCTGTGAGGCGTGAAAGTCAAGCGGATGCTGTGCCGTGTTACCAGAACACTGGAACATAGCTATCCGTTTACGGCGTTTCGCGGCGAAGCTGCGTTAGCTTCTGCTCATCGACTGCCGCGAGAACTTTTAGAGTACCCAGGTTTTCTTCGATCTGCTTTACCGTCTTTGCGCCGAATAAGACGGAATAGCCGGAAGCAAGCGGCGCCTTGCCGGTCCGGTCGTTGTAGCGCGCATCGTCGAGAAAATTGATGCCGCCGTCGATGCTGCGCGCCATCACGGAGAGCGCTTCGCGCTCCTCGATGAACTCGAAAGTCAGCCACGACCCCAGCGACAGCGCCGACACGGTAATGCCCGAGTTGCCCAGCTTTCTAAATTCCATCGTGTCTCCTGACCAGCTGTAGCAAATCAATACTCGAAGTTAACGTCGGTGCATCCGTCTCGAGGCTCTTTCGCGCTACAATGCGACGCGACAAATGTAACGTCTTCAATTCGGATTATCTATCGCCGTTTGGCGATTGCCTCAATGACGAATCTCCAAATTTTTGTATCCTGTATCGCGATCTGGGGATCGACGTGGATCGCCATTACGTTTCAGCTCGGCACCGTCGCCCCCGAAGCGAGTGTGTGTTATCGCTTTCTACTCGCGTCGCTCCTGATTTTTGCATACTGCCTCGCGCGTCGACTGCCGTTGCGCTACAAAGTTCGCGAACACGCGTGGATGGCGTTGTTTGGCGTGTTCATGTTTAGCGTCAGCTACATTTTCGTTTACTACGCCGAGCAGCAAGTGGTTTCCGGGCTCGTCGCCGTCGGTTACTCGGCGAGCCCGCTGCTCGGCATGCTCGGGTTGTGGGTGTTCTTTCGCGCGCCGATGACGTGGTCCGTAACGGTTGG
>Ga0209640_10006274_pt1 | contig 10398 bp, 12 predicted proteins | sample RifCSP10_1_FD_184018 | JGI IMG/M metagenome (GOLD analysis project Ga0209640, IMG submission 184018) | Soil microbial communities from Rifle, Colorado - Rifle CSP2_sed 10_1 (SPAdes) (version 2) | ecosystem: Environmental > Terrestrial > Deep subsurface > Rock core/Sediment | place: Rifle...
CCGCCTGGACCGCAAGGGCGATCGCATAGAGAATAAGCTCGATCGCCGTGGCGACCGCATTGACCGGCGCGTCGATCGCCGGCACGGGGGCGACCGCTGATCCGGTTGCTGACAGCCAGCACATGCGGCACACGCTACACGGGAGGAGAGTCTGGAATCACGCGCAAGTCTGGAGCGTTTCCTTGCCGGTGTCGAACGACGCGCCTTCCGCATGGCGCAGTTCGCCACCGGTAACCGGGATGAGGCGCTCGACATTGTGCAGGACGCCATGCTCGCGCTCGCGCGCCATTACAGCAGACGCGATGCGGAAGAATGGGGGCCGCTGTTCCACCGCATCCTGCAAAGCCGCATTCGCGACTGGTACCGGCGGCGGCGCACGCAAAATCGCTGGCTGGCGTGGCTGGGCGCCAACGACGACAATGATGAAGATCCGCTCGCCGCACTGCCCGATCCGGCTGCACGCCGCCCGGAAGAGCAGCTGGGCCATACACGCGCCGGCACAGCGCTCGAAGCCGCACTCGGCGCCCTGCCACTGCGTCAGCAACAGGCATTTCTGCTGCGTGCCTGGGAAGGCCTGGATGTCGCGGCCACGGCCACGGCCATGGGCTGCTCGCAAGGCAGCGTGAAGACCCATTATTCGCGCGCGGTACATACACTGCGCGATCAGCTGGAGGACCATAGGCCGTGACCGACGACAAGCAATCCCGCTTCATCGCCGCGGCGAAAACTGAACTCGACCGCAGCGCGCAACAGCTGGACGAGCTGACGACCGCGCGTCTGCGCGCCGCGCGCCAGCGGGCACTCGATGCACGTCCACGCCGCCTTGCATGGCTGGCGGCGGGCGGGTTGGCGACCGCCGCGCTCACGGCGACACTGGTCACCTTTCTGCTGTTCGCACCGGCCGTGGCCCCGCCTGCCTCTGGCCTCGAACAACTGGACCTGCTGAGCGAAAACGATGGCCTCGAACTGTACCGCGACCTTGAATTCTATCGCTGGCTCGCCGATCACGCCGATGCCGCCTGAACTGTGTGCTTTGCTGCTCACCGGGCTGCTCGCTGCCGGCAGCAGCAATCCGCCGCCGGAACCGGCCGACAAAGTCCATTGCGCCAATCCAGGCGCCGTTATTGGCGCAATGGACTTTAACGGCGCCTGGATGGAGATGCTGGAATTTCTCGGCGCCTTTGAAACCCAGGGCGGACAATGGCTGGACCCGTTGTCCCTCGATGAGCGCGAGCCGGAAAAACCGAAACCGGCGCGCGCGGAGAAGCAGCATGAATAAGTGGACTGGTTTAGGCCTGGTGTTCGCACTGCTGGCAGTGCCGGTGGCGCAGGCGGAACCGAATGCCATCGACTGGCAGCAACTGAGCCCGGAGGAACAGCGCGTGCTGCAGCCGATGCAGGAACGCTGGAACCAGCTTGCGCCCGAGCGCCAGGAACGCCTGCGCAAAGGCGCGGCGCGCTGGCAAACCATGAGCCCGGAGGAGCGCAACCAGGCGCGTGCGCGGCTCAAGACCTGGCAGCAGCTTGCGCCCGAACAACGCGAGCAGGTCCGCAAACGTTACGAGCGTTTCCGCGAACTGCCGCCGGCGGAGCAGGAACGCATCCGCCGCAGCCTTCAGCGCTACCGCGACCTGCCGCCCGAGAAACGCGAGGCATTGCGCAACCGCTGGCAAAACATGCCGCCCGAGCAGCGCCAGCAACTGCGCGAACGCTGGGAAGGCATGACGCCGGAGCAACGCCGGAAACTGCGTCAACACCGCCAGGAGCAGGAACACAACAACGAGGGCCCACGACCGGAGCGGGACGGCGCCGGTGAGCGCTGATCAGGGCTCGCCGGCCTTCTTGGCGCTGCCGCGCACCTTGTCGGCCGGGTACTTGCGCGCATTGATCACCAGCTTGCGCTGCGCCGCGTCCATCAGATCGATGTCCAGGCGATCGGCGAGACGCACGAGATAGAGGAACACGTCGGCCAGTTCCTGCGCCACCTGCTCGCGCTGCTCCGGGTTCAGCGCCTGGCTCTGCGCCTCGGTCAACCACTGGAAATGTTCGACCAGCTCCGCGGCTTCGACGATCATCGCCATCGCCAGGTTCTTGGGGGAATGAAACTGTTCCCAGTCACGGTTGCGCGCAAATTCGCGCAGCTGGTTCCTGAGATCGTCGAGCGAGTGCATAAGTCTAGAGAAAGCAGTCAACCGCGGATAAACGCGGATATTCAATGCGCTGCCTGTATTCACCGGCCCAGCCAAAGGGTGAATGACCTCGATGCATCAGTAGCATGATTCATTTGCCTTGATCTGCGTTGATCTGCGGCTAAAGCCGTTTTCAGGATAAAATCTTTTGCCGGTTCAGGCGGGCACGTCGCCCACGCAACGAATCCCGCCGCGCCCGAGCGACTGCTTGCTCAGGTACATGGCGCTGTCCACACGTTGCAGCAGGCTGCCCAATTCCTGTCCATGCTCGGGGGCCGCACCGATGCCAATGGACAGGCTCAGCCTGGACTCACCGCTGCGCGCCCACTGCGCCACCGCGGCCTGCAGGCGCTCGGCGACCCGAATCGCGTGCTGGAGATCCGTGTCCGGCATGATCACCACGAACTCATCCCCGCCGTAACGCGCCGCCACGTCGCTCTCGCGGATCGAGGCATTGATCAACCCGGCCACTTTCCGCAGCACCGTGTCACCAACATGATGTCCGAGGGCATCGTTGATGCTCTTGAATCCGTCCAGGTCGGCAAACAGCACGGCGAGGGGGTGTTTCCGGTTCTGCACGTCACAGAACAGAACCGCGGCGCGCTCCTCGAGACCGCGCCGGTTGAGCAGCCCGGTAAGCAGGTCGAGGCTGCTCTGTGCCGCGATTTCATTGCGGTGGCGTTCAATGCGCGCCATGAGCGAGTAGGCGTACAGCACCACGATCGCGCCGAACAGGATAAAGAAAATGCCCGCCATCCACTGGGCGCTCATCGAGTCGGTGAACCGCAAGTAGAGAACCAGCAAGACCAGAAGAAAACTTCCGAGCGCTGCTTCACCGAATTGCCGCAGTCCATAACGCATGCCGTTACCGAGGATAATGGCCAGAAACACCAGGTAGGCCGGCGAGGTCATGCTGGAGTCGGCAAGCGCGCAGAATGCCACGCCCACGAGATCGGTCCACATGGCGAGCCGCCAGCGCAGCGGCGAAAGCGTGTTGCGCCGCGCGTGCAGGAGATAGACCGTGGTCAGAAATACATAGACCAGGTGTACGACATTTACCGCAAGCAGGAATTCGACGCTGCGCGTCACCGGCAACCCGAGGTTGAAGTATACGAGGCCGAGAGCCCAGAACAGGTAGCGGGTGATAAACTGGCTGCGTTGATCGTCCCAACTGACGACGCGCAAATTCGCGGGGCTCGCCAGGAAGGATAAATTCCAGCGCGGCCTGTCGGCTTTGGCTCTGTCGGACTCGCGCCGAAAGTGCATATCCTATCTACTCCGGTCTGTTCACTTTCAGGATAGCAGCTCTACCAGGCCCTACAAACGCCGGTGCGCGCGTTTGATGGCCGCGCGCACCTGCTCGGGCGCGGTACCGCCCAGGTGGTCGCGCGCCGTCACCGAGCCATCGAGGGTCAGTATCGTGTATACATCCGGTTCGATGGCCGGCGAGAACCCCTGCAACACCTCGATTTTCATTTCGCTTAGATCCTGGCCGGTGTCGATGCCGTGACGCACCGCGCGGCCGACGACTTCATGCGCATCGCGGAACGCCACGCCCTTGCGCACCAGGTAATCGGCCAGATCGGTGGCCGTGGCGAATCCACGCTGCGCGGCGCTGCGCATCGCTTCGCGATTCACGCTCATTGCCGGAATCATTTCGGCGAACACCTTCAGGCAGCCGAGCACCGTATCGAGGGAATCGAACAACGGTTCCTTGTCTTCCTGATTGTCCTTGTTGTAGGCGAGCGGCTGGCCTTTCATCAGGGAGAGCAACGTCACGAGGTTGCCGTGCGCGCGCCCGGTCTTGCCACGCACCAGTTCCGGCACGTCCGGGTTCTTCTTTTGCGGCATGATGCTGGAGCCGGTGCAGAACGCGTCCGACAGCTCGATGAACCCGAACTGGCTGGACGACCAGAGAATCAGTTCTTCCGAAAAGCGCGACAGGTGGGTCATCAGCAACGCCGCGGCTGACACAAATTCAATGACGAAGTCGCGATCCGACACCGCATCCAGCGAGTTCTCCGCGGGCGCATCGAAACCCAGCGCCTTGGCGGTGTGCAGACGATCGATCGGGTAACTGGTGCCGGCCAGCGCCGCCGCGCCGAGCGGCATGATGTTCACGCGCTTGCGGCAGTCGCTGAATCGCTCGCGGTCGCGCACCAGCATCTCGAACCAGGCGAGCAGGTGATGGCCGAAGGTGACGGGCTGGGCGACCTGCAGGTGGGTAAATCCGGGCAGGACCGTATCGGCCTCGCGCTCGGCCACGCCGAGCAGCGCCTCCTGCAGGCGGCGCACGGCGGCGTTCACCTCGTCGATGCCGTCGCGCAGGTACAGGCGCATGTCGGTCGCTACCTGGTCGTTGCGCGAACGTCCGGTGTGCAGCTTCTTGCCGGCGTCGCCGATGCGCTCGATCAGGCGCGCCTCGATGTTCATGTGCACGTCTTCGAGCGCCGTGCTCCATTCGAAGCGCCCGGCGTCGATCTCGGCTTCAATGTCCTTGAGCCCCCTGACAATCAGCTCACACTCCTCGGGCATCAACACACCGACATGCGCCAGCATGCGTGCGTGCGCGATCGACCCGGCGATGTCGTGCCGGTAGAGGCGCCGGTCGAATGTCACCGAGGCCGTGAACGCCTCGACGAAGCTGTCGGTGGTTTCCGTGAAACGCCCGCTCCAGGGTTTTTCTGAGCTCAAGGCTGGACACCGAAAAATGGAGAGCCGCCAGTATAACCCAACTTTCGGCGGGGCCTGAGACGGGCTGCCATTTATCCGTGGCGGCATCCCGGTTATCGGTAATCCATTGTTGTGGATGCCGGATGTGGCTACGGTTAGACCTATCGGTTGGGTAAAGAGCAGTGCCCTGGTCCGGACTCTCCTTTGTGCACCCCCCACCCCGAATACCGGACCAGGTGTTAAGACCCCCGCCCAGGATGGGCGGGGGTTTTTTATTTCCTTATATATATCGCCGCCTTGCAGGCAGTGTAAACTTCCCATCTGTTCCCTGGTCTGACCAGGACGATAACAGACCGTTGCAGGCATGCCGCCGCCGGGCCACACCGCTACAGGATTTCGGCAATATAACAGATTGAAGACTCAGCACATGGCCAAGGCTATCGGTGACGGCCAGCACTTTCTCCCCGACTTCGGATCGTTCAAGGTGGCGATCCGCATCGTGCTGCTGGCGGTTATCATTGCCGCCATCATCACCATCAGCCGCAACGACATCTTCAACGAGAAGGCCTGGCAGGATCTCAACCTGCTAACCGGCTTTGCGCTCATTTTGTCACTGATCAGCGTGCTGGTGCTGAAACTGTTTTCGCCCGTGATCCGGCGTCTGTCCGTGAGCGCCGGGTCGCTGCTGGTGTTTCTGCTGATTTTGATCGTGATCGTTGTGGGAACCGAGCTCATGGTATTCGCGCTCTACGATCTACGGCTCATCTCCGAACGCTGGCCGGATTGGCATTATTCCCTGCTGTTGCGCAGCGTCCTGGTCGGTTCGCTCATCAGCATCCTCGGCCTGCGCTACCTGTTTGTCGCACACCGCTCGGAGCTCGACTCGCATGCCGAGCAGGAAGCGCGCCTGCAGGCCCTGCAATCGCGCATCCGTCCGCATTTTCTGTTCAACAGCATGAATTCCATCGCCAGCCTCACCCGCTCCGACCCGGCGCTCGCGGAAACCGCACTGCAGGACTTGGCCGACCTGTTCCGCGTGCTGCTCGCGGATGCGCGCAAGCTGGTGCCGATCTCGGCGGAGCGCGAAATCTCGCGCCAGTACCTGGAGATCGAGAAGCTCCGGCTCGGCGACCGCCTCAAGGTAACCTGGCACGTGAACAACGTGCCCAGGTCGGCGCTCATCCCGGCACTCACGCTGCAGCCGCTGCTGGAAAATGCCATCTACCACGGCATCGAGCCGCGTTTCCAGGGCGGTACGCTGCGCATCGAGATCTGGGGTGAGGACGAGTCGCTGAATGTGATGATCAGCAATCCGCTGCCGGATATCCCCAAGCACGCGCACGGCAAGGGCAACAAGATCGCCGTGGACAATATCCGCCTGCGCCTGGAAAGCCATTTCGGCGATGCCGCCGGCATGCAAGCTTTTCAGGAAGGCGGCCAGTATCATGTGAAGTTGCGCATGCCGATCGTACGGGGTTAACGGATGGCCATCGACACCAGCAAGCTCGCTGCCTGGTCCATGCAGGCGCGTGAACAATTCACCAGCGGCGCGCGCCTGTTGCGCGACCGTCTGCTGCCACGGGCGGCCGACGCCACGGGTCGCCTGCTGCGTCTGTTTGCGCCGGCGCCGGCCACGACCGCGGACGATACGCATTTCCTGCCGAACTTCTGCCGCGGGAACGCGATCGGCGGCATTGTGCTGATCGCGGAGCTGCTGGCGATCGTGATTACGCTGGTCACACGCCGCATCTCCGAGAATCTGTTTCAGGATCTGCTGCTGGTTTCGCTGTTCGTGCAGTGGATCGCGCTTTCCGGCGCCGCCACCCTGTGCGCCGCGCGCCGTTTCCTCGACAGGCTGCCCAACTCGCGCGCCCTCGGCTTTGCCTACTTGCTGCTGCTCGGCGTAGTGCTGGTCGTCAGTGAAGCGGCCGTGTGGGTGATGTGGCTGGTCGGAATGGTCGGCTCGCCGCGCCCGGAGTGGTATGCCTACTTCCACATTCAGAATTTCACGGTGGCGGCCATCATCAACGCACTGGCCTTGCGCTACTTCCTCGCCCGCCACCAGTTGCGCCAGCGCACCCTGTCCGAGGCGCGCGCCAAGATCGAGGTGCTGCGCTCGCGCATCCGTCCGCACTTCCTGTTCAACACCATGAACATCATCGCCAGCCTGATCCGCAGCGCCCCGGACAAGGCCGAGACCGCGGTGGTGGACATGGCCGACCTGTTTCGCAGCATGCTCGCGGACAGCGAGAACCTGGTGCCGGTGGGCAATGAGGTCGCGATCGCCAAGAAATATCTCGATATCGAAATGCTGCGTCTCGACAACCGCCTGCGCGTGGACTGGCACGTCGGCAAGTTCCCGCGCAAGGCGGTGATGCCGATCCTGATCTTGCAACCGTTGCTGGAGAATGCCATCCAGCATGGCATCGAGCCGATCCCGACCGGCGGAACGATCGACGTGCAGCTGCGGGAAGAAAACGACATTATTCATATTCTGGTCACGAACCCGCTGCCGCGCGCGCGGTCCAAGCCGCCGATGGGAACGAGGCGAGGGCCGCGCGACATGGACGTCGCGTCTGCGGCTTCGGCAGCAACGCCGTTGCCGAGCGAACGAGCCCTGGACAACCTGCGCCTGCGCCTGGAAAGCCACTATGGCAAGGCGGCGCGCATCGAAATCGTGCAGGAACCGGAACGCTTCAGCGTGGCGGTGGAAATTCCAATTCGCGGAGAAACAGCATGAGAGTATTGATCGTGGACGATGAAAAACTGGCGCGCGACCGTTTGCGCGAATTGCTCAACGAGATCGGCGGGCACACCGTGGTCGGCGAGGGCACGAATGGCAACGAGGCCGTGGAAAAGGCCGCGGAGCTCAACCCGGACGTGGTGCTGACCGACATCCGCATGCCGCGCATGGACGGACTGGAGGCGGCCATGCACCTCATGGGCATGGAAAATCCGCCGATGGTCATTTTCACCACCGCCTACGACCAGCACGCGCTGCACGCCTTCGAGGTGAATGCCGTCGACTATCTGCTCAAGCCGATCCGCAAGGACCGGCTGGCGGCGGCGCTCGATAAGGCCAAGAAGCTCACCCTGCAGCAGTTGCATGAAATCAATCAGGCGCAGGAGACGCCGCAGGCGCGCACCCACATCAGCGTGCACCTGCGTGGCAACATCCGCCTGGTGCCGGTGCAGGACATCCTGTATTTCATGGCCGACAGCAAATACGTCACGGTGCGCACCACGGGCGAGGAACACCTGATCGAGGATTCGCTGGTCAACCTGGAAAAGGAGTTCGGGGAAAAGGTGTTCCTGCGCGTCCACCGCAACGCACTGGTCGCCACCAGCTACATCAAGGGCATCGAGAAAAGCACGGCCGGCAACTGGCAGGTGGCGCTCACCGGTCTGGAGAAGAAGCTGGACGTCAGCCGCCGGCACGCCGCCGCGGTGCGCCGCTGGGCGCGGCGCTGAACCTCAACGACTGGCGCGACGCAGCTTTTCGCCAGCGCTGACGATCGAACTCTCCAGATAGGCGCCATAGAAATCGCGCGTCGTCAGACCGACCAGATCGGGCGCTAGCGGTGCGCCATCCGGCCCGAGAAAGCGCAGGTGCGGCACCAGCGTGACGTCTTGCCGTCTTGCAAATGCACGGTGGTCCATTCTGGTTCCATCGAACGACACAAGCGGTTGCTTCCCGCCAATCTCGACAGTGCGCAACACAAACTGCGGCACACGTTCGTTCTCCCGCTGCAACCGCGCCAAATAGAGGTCCTCCACCTCGCGACAAAACGGGCAGGTCGTGGAATGAAAAAACAGCACGATCGGCAGGCGCTGCGCACGCGCAAGCCGTCCGTCGGCACGCAGGTCCACTGCCGGCGGCAAGGCATCTCGTGCCTGGCTGCAACCGGGCAGCAGCAGGGTCAGGGCAACGAACAGGAATTCCGGGAGACGGGATCGGAACATGGCAGGAAAAATCCGTACGGTATGATTCGACGACCGCTTTCGCCTAAGTATAATGGCAAGACGAACGCAGCAGGGCCTCGTTGAATTATACCGATAATGCCGGAATCCATCTCGCTACCCACCCAACCGAACCCCTGACCTATGAACCGCCTGCGCATCAGCACCCGCAAGAGTCCGCTCGCCCTGTGGCAGGCCGAACACGTGCGTGCACGACTCATGGCGTTGCATTCAGACCTAAAGATCGAGCTGGTAAAAATGAGCACCGAGGGCGACCGCATCCTGGACGCACCGCTCGCCAAGGTCGGCGGCAAGGGGCTGTTCGTCAAGGAGCTGGAACAGGCGCTGCTCGACGGACGCGCGGACATTGCCGTGCACTCTCTCAAGGACGTCACCGTCACCCTGCCCGACGGGCTGCATATCCCGGTGATCGGCGAGCGCGAAGATCCACGCGACGCCTTTGTATCCACGCGCTTCGATTCGCTGGCCGCCCTGCCGAAAGGCGCGCGCGTCGGCACCTCCAGCCTGCGGCGCACCTGTCAGCTGCGCGCGCGCTACCCGCATCTGGAGATCGTGAGCCTGCGCGGCAACGTCAATTCGCGCCTCACCAAGCTCGTTGGCGGTGAGTTCGATGCCATCATACTCGCCTGTGCCGGTCTCAAGCGCCTCGGCCTGGGCGAGCACATCCGCGCTGAACTCGCACCGGAAATATTACTGCCCGCGGTCGGTCAGGGGGCGATCTGCATAGAGTGCCGGACCGGTGACGTTGCCATCGAGCAGCTCATCGCCCCGCTGCATCACCGGCCCACGGCGACGCGCGTCGCCGCCGAGCGCGCACTCAATGCGCGCCTCGAGGGCGGCTGTCAGGTGCCCATCGCCGCCTATGCAGAACTGAATGACGATGTCCTGCGCCTGCGCGCGCTGGTCGGCGAACCCGACGGCAGCCATGTGATTCGCGGCGAGATCGAGGGCGATGCCGCGCGTGCCGAGGCCCTCGGTGTCGACCTGGCCAATGAGCTGCTGACGCGCGGTGCGCGCACCATACTCGACAAGGTCTACGGCCGTGTTTAGGGAAAGCAAGCCTGCACAACAACCATATTAAGGCCAGCCTGCGCGGCGTGCGGGTGCTGGTAACACGCCCCGCGCACCAGGCCGAGGCGCTCGTCCGGAGTATCGAAGCGGCCGGCGGCGAGGCCGTGCGTTTACCAACCATTGAAATCATCGCACCGGCCAGCACAACTGCCTTGCACGCCGTGCTCGACCGCCTGCCCGAGTTTGCCTTCGCGATTTTCATCAGTCCGAATGCCGTGCGCGGGTTTCTGCCGCTCGTGCGCGTGCGCGGCGGCGTTCCGGCCGGTTTGCGGCTGGCCGCGGTCGGCCAGGGGACGCTGCGCACCCTCAACGAGGAAGGATTTGATGAGGTACTGGCCCCGCTGGAACGCTTCGACAGCGAGGCGCTGCTCGAGCTCCTGCCGCCCGCCGTCGTAGCAGGAAAAGATATCCTGATCGTGCGCGGCGAAGGCGGATACAAAAAGCTCGGCGAGAGTCTGAACGCGCGTGGCGCGCGCGTGGTCTA
>Ga0209640_10006275_pt1 | contig 10397 bp, 8 predicted proteins | sample RifCSP10_1_FD_184018 | JGI IMG/M metagenome (GOLD analysis project Ga0209640, IMG submission 184018) | Soil microbial communities from Rifle, Colorado - Rifle CSP2_sed 10_1 (SPAdes) (version 2) | ecosystem: Environmental > Terrestrial > Deep subsurface > Rock core/Sediment | place: Rifle...
GGGACTTCTCGGATCACTCGTTCGACTTCAGCTGGGAAGACATTGAAACCGCTTCGCTTGATAAGCTCTTTCTTGCGCTCGACGATGTAAACGTATTCCTCAGCATCCTGTCGGGCGAAGTCTCCAGTCCAGAACCACCCCTCTTTCAAGACCGCTTTCGTGGCCGTCGGATCACGAAAGTACCCGTCGAACATCCACGGTGCCCGGACGACCAGTTCCCCTGTCTCCCCGGATGGCAGAGATTGGCCGTGGTCATCCACGACGCGCGCTTCGACTCCAGTCAACACCCGGCCGCAGGAGAGTGGACGTTCCAGGATCTGGGCTGGGTCCGAGTGAGCTATGATGTGTGGTGCCTCAGTCAGGCCGTAAAAGTCAAGCAGAGGACAGCTGAAGCGTTCTCCGAACTGATGGCTGAGGGCGGGTTCTAGTGTCTCCCCAGCCGTAGCACAGAACCGGAGCTTCCCGCTTTCACCCGGCTGCTCGCGGGTCGCCAGGAGCATGCGGTACATGCTCGGCACACCCATCATGCTCGTGATCTTGCCAGCCGCGAGTCGCGCCACTGTCGCATCCGGATCGAAGCGCTCCTGAAGCTCAACCGTCGCGCCGACACGGATGGCGGTGAGGCACTCGACGATCGATGAGTACACGAACGCCAGCGGCATCGCTACGAAGAGCCCGTCCGCGCTTCGCAGTGGCCACGTCATGCTGACCGTCTGGACAATGCGCACGAGGTTTCGTCCCGAATGGACGATCCCCTTAGGCATCCCAGTGCTACCAGAGGAGAAGAAGATAACGGCCGGCGCAGTGGGATCTGGGCTCGCTGCGTGTTCTATCATCTCCGCTGGACCGTTGACCTGCAGTGTGCGCGACGTCATCAAGACGTCGACGGACGGGGGTTGCTTCGGCGGGCTGTCGAGGCGAGACGCTAGGCGATCTTCACAGATGAGGACTCGCAGGTCCGAAACTTCGAGAATCGACGAAATCTCGGTGCCTGTATAGGCGGGGTTCATGGGCACCGCAACGCCGCCTACCCGGGAGATCGCAAAGAACCAAGCCAACCATGCGGGGCAATTGGTCATGAACAGCCCGATGCGATGGCCGTTTTGGACGCCCCGACTCCGGAGCGCGCCTGCGAGCTGTCCACTGACACGCTCCAAGCTTGCATAGCTCCATGTTTCGGGCCCGAAACGCACCGCGGACCGATCCGGCATTCGATCGGCTGTCGCCCGGAGAATCATGTCGGCAATCACGCGGCCGAGCTTACCATTGGGCTGCCGCGAGTTTCACCCCTTCGAAAGGAGACGCGCTATATGGCGGAAGACTGGGACGAACATCTGCGTGTCGTACGTAAGCGGAAGGCTGAGGCCCATGCGCAAGGTGGCCCCGAGGCCCTTGGGCGGCTTCATTCGCGCGGCAAGCTATCGGCTCGGGAGCGGCTGGAACTTCTTCTGGAGCCAGGGAGCTTTCGCGAGATTGGATCGCTGGTTCAAGGAACGGTGGAGACCCCCGGGAGGGCCCCGGTGACCGTGCAAGCCGACGGCGTAGTAACCGGGTGGGGCGAGGTGGCCGGCCGCAGGGTGTTTGTAGCAGCGGATGATGGGAGTGTCATGGGGGGCGCGGCCGGGTTGCTCAACATCGAAAAACGCTTCCGCGTCCGCCGAATGGCTCTTGCGCAAGGGGCGCCCTTCATCGGACTCTATGAGGGGTCCGCGATCCGCTTTCAAGATTCAATGGACGCGGCCATCATGTCGCGCGTACCCGCCTTCAAGGAAGTCGTGGACTGCGCCGGCGCTATTCCTCAGGTCGCAGCCGTGCTGGGGCCCTGTTTCGGTCGTCCCCCAATGGACGTGTTGCTCTCCGACTTTGCCGTAATGGTTCGTGGGACTGGGTTGCTCGGCTGGTCGGGGCCGACGCTGGTCAGGGGCGGCATCGGGGAAACCGTTGACTTGGAGACGCTCGCAGGAGCGAAGATGCAGGCGGAGATCACGGGCCTCGTGGACCGGGTTGAGGAGAGCGAAGCCGAGTGTCTCGCGGTCATCCGGCAGTTCCTCTCCTTCATGCCGACAAGCTGCTGGGAGTTGCCGCCGCACGCTCCCGACAGGGACGACCCGAAGCGGCCCTGCCCCGAACTCCTCGAGATTGTTCCGACGAACCTGCGCCAGCCCTATGACATGCATCGCGTGGTCGCGGCAATCGTCGATCGGGGGGAATACCTCACTTACAAGCCAACGTTCGGGCGAGCCATCATTACCTGCCTCGCGCGGCTCGGCGGTCGTCCCGTAGGCATCGTCGCGAGCCAGCCAGCGCACGAGGGTGGTGTGATCGACTGTGACGCGGCCTACAAAACGCGCCGTTTCATCGCAGTATGCGACGCCTTTCATGTCCCTCTGATCTTCCTCCAAGACCAACCCGGGTTCATGATTGGACAGGCTGCTGAGGCCCACCGAGCCATTTACTGGTGTGGGAGCCTTCTCGCGACCGTAGAGCGTACGACCGTACCGAAGCTCACGATTATTCTTCGGAAGTCCCATGGCGCGGCAACTTGGGCAATGGGGGGCCGATCCGGTGAGCGCCCCGACTTGCTGGCGGCGTGGCCGCTCGCCCTGCTCACTGGGACTGGACCGGCCTCAGCCGTCCTGACCATACATGACAAGGAACTACGAGCGTCAGACCGGCCGGCCGATCTGCGACGCACCCTTGAGGCCCAGTATCGTGAGAGAGGCTCAATCCTTCGAGCCGCTGCAGTGTTCGGAGTCGACGACGTGATCGAACCGCAGGATACACGGGCCTATCTCGCCGCGGCTCTAGACATGGCCTGCAGTCAACGGGCGCGCGCCCTTGGTCGAAAAGCCTCGCTCTTCCCGTGAAGAACCCCAACGGGAATCGCATGGTGGTGGGCCACGAGCATACCTTCATGGTGAGGGGCATCGCCGTCCGGCCTTAGCACGATCCGGCGTTCCGGAGGTTTGTTGCGGGGGCTGGATTTGAACCAGCGGCCCATGGACAACATGAACGCCAGTTCGCATCAGCGTTCGCGCTCGAGGTGTTGGCCTGCCTGCGCTGTGGCGGTCGCCTGCGTCTCATCGCCACCGTGCACGACCCCGGTGTCGTGCGCGCGATCCTCGCCCACCGTGGGCTGGCGCCGGTCCCAGACCCCCTCGGACCGGCCCCGCCCCAGCCCGACCACGCCCGCCGACTCGCGCGATCGAAGAGGCCGCGTCAGGCGCGCTTGAAAGCCTGATCGACGATGTCGACGCCGACCAGCTCGCTCCACGCGTGCAGCAGCCGCCCGACGATCGGCCCCGGCTTGCCGTCGCCGAGCGCCAGCCCGTTGACCTTGACGACGGGGAGCAGGCAGTAGGTAGACGCGGTAAGCATCGCCTCCTCGGCCTGGTAGAGGTCGAACTGGGTGAAGGCGCCCTCGTCCGTCTCCAGACCGAGCTTCTCGGCGAGCTCGACGGCGGTGAGCAGGCTGACGCCGGTGAGGTGCGTCCGGCGCTGCGGGATCCGGAGCACGCCGTTGGAGATGAACAGGAAGTCCGAGCCGCTGCTCTCGGCGATGTTGCCGTCGGTGTCCAGCATGAGCGCGAACGCGTCGGGGTCCGCCGCCTTGGCCTCGAACTCGGCCTGGAAGTGATTCATCTTGTTCGACACCTTCGCACGGGGCGACACCGACTCCGGCGGCGTGCGCCGGGTGGCGGTGACGATGACGGGCGCGCCGTTGCGGTAATAGCGGGCGTGGGTCGCGAACGCGAGCGGCATGCAGTACGCGGTTACCGTTGGCGTGGCGCTCTCGCCGGGCGAGTAGATGCCGCCCACGAGGCCGCGGCTGGCTTGCATGGTGAGGATATAGTCGCCGTCGGCCGCGCGGCGCGCAGGCTCGTTGCGGCGCACGACCTCCTCGCAGAGGGCGGTCACCGCGGCCCTGTCCAGGCACGGGTCGATGCGGGCGTAGCGCAGCGAGCGGAAGAACCGCTCGACGTGCTCGTGCAGCTTGAACAGACGCCCGTCGAAGGTGCGGGTGGCGTCGTAGACGGCGTCGCCCCAGCGGAAGCCGCGATCGAGCACCGAGACCTTCGCGTCCCGCTCGGGGACGTAGTTGCCGTTCAGGTAGACGACACGCTCTGCCATGGGCGGACTCCCTTTCCGTTGAGGATCAACGCACGCGGCGCAGGAATTCCTTGAGGCTCGGGTCCTTCGGCCGGTCGAGGATGTCGGCCGGTGAGCCCAGCTCGACGATCGCGCCGTCCGCGAGATAGGCGATGCGGTGCGCGACCTCGCGCGCGAAGCCGAGGGCGTGGGTCACCAGCACCATCATGATGCGATCGGACAGGAGGGAGCGGATGACGTCTTCGACCTCGCCCACCAGCTCGGGGTCGAGCGCGGAGGTGATCTCGTCCAGGAGCAGCACCTTGGGGCGCATGGCCAGCGCGCGGGCGATGGCCACGCGCTGCTGCTGCCCGCCGGAGAGCTGCGCGGGATAGGCCGACACCTTCGCCTCGAGCCCGACCCGCGCGAGCAGGCGCCGGCCGAGCGCCTCCGCCTCGGCGACGGACACGCGCTGCGCGAAGCGCGGCCCGAGCAGCACGTTGTCGAGCACGGTCATGTGCGGGAACAGGTTGAACTGCTGGAACACGATGCCCATCTGCTGGCGCATGCGGCGCGCCTCGGCCTCGCTCACGCGCCGCCGGGCGCCGTCGGGCGTCGTGCGGTACCACAGCTCCTCGCCGTCGAGCCGGATCTCGCCTGTGTCATACTCCTCGAGGAAGTTGATGCAGCGGAGGAGCGTGGTCTTGCCGCAGCCGCTGCGGCCGATGAGCGCCACCACCTCGCCGTCGGCGATGTCGAGGTCGATCCCGCGCAGCACACGGGCCGTGCCGAACGACTTCTGCAGCCCACGGACGGCGATCACGCGCGCTCCCCCGCGAAGCCCTTCAGGGCCAGGTGCCGCTCGAGCAGCCGGCCCAGGCGGTCGATACCGAAGCACATCACGAAGTAGAACGCTGCGGCCAGGCCAAGGATGGTGAAGACGGCGAACGTGCGCTCGATGATCTCGCGCGCGGCCAGCGTCAGCTCCCACACGCTGATGATCGACAGCACCGACGACGCCTTGACGCTCATGACGCACACGTTGACGTACGGCGGCAGCGTGTAGCGTGTGACCAGCGGCGCCACGATCTTCCGGAACATGGCGAGCGGCGGCAGCCCCAGGCTCCGCGCTGACTCCCACTGCGGGCGCGGGATGGCGAGCACGCCGCCGCGGAAAACCTCCGCGAAGAGCGCGCCCGTGTAGACGATCAGCACCAGCGTGCCCGCGATGTAGGGGCCGGTGCGCAGGTCGAGCGCGGGCATGGCGTAGAACAGCAGCAGCGCCAGCACGAGGAGCGGCGTGCCGCGGACGACGTAGACGTAGACCCGGTAGACGGCGCGCACGGCCGCGAACCGCGAGAAGGCGATGGTGGCGAGCAGGACGGCGAGCAGGGTGCCGCCGACGATCGCCGCCGCCGCGAGCAGCAGCGAGACGACCGCGCCCTGCGCGAGGAGCGCGAGGCTACCGGGCGGCATCGCCGGCGCGTCGTCCTACCGCCACCGCACGGCGCGATGGGTGACGCGGAAGAGGACCTCGGTGCCCGACACGAGAAGCAGATAGAGCAGGGCGACCACGATGAACGCCTCGTACGCCGCGCCCGTCTGCTCCGTGAGCAGCTTGGCCTGCATCGTGAGCTCCGTGATGCTGATCGCGGACAAGAGCGAGGTGTCCTTGAGCAGGAGCACCGTCTGGTTGCCGAGGGCCGGGATCGAGTAGACCAGCACCTGCGGCAGCACGACCTTCCGGAAGGTGCTCCAGGGCGCCAGCCCGATACTGCGCGCGGCGTCGAACTGGACGCGGTCAATCGCGTTCACGCTGCCGCGCAGGATCTCCGAGATGTACGCGCCGTTCTGGAGGACGAGCGCGAGGCCGCCGCAGACCACGGCCGGCCACGGCAGGCCGATCATCGGGAACGCGAAGTAGATGAGATAGATCGGCAGGAGCACCGGCGTGTTGCGGAAGAGCTGGACATAGGCGTCCACGCCGCGGGCCCCCCAGCGCCCCGCCGACAGGCGGATGAGCAGCAGCGCGCAGCCCCAGATGAGGGCGCCGCACGCCGCGCCCACCGCGGTGACGGCGGTCCATCCCAGGCCCGTGAGATAGGTGGGCCCGTAGATCGCCACCCACCGGGCGAAGTTCACCGCGGGCGTCCCCGGGGGGACGCCCCGCGGGAACCGCGCCGTCGCGTGGGACGCACGGGATCAACCGCTCACTGCTGCAGGTAGAACTTCTGAGGCGGCGGGTTCTTGCCGAACCACTTGTGGTAGATCTCGCTGTACTGCGGATACCACGAGCCCGTGCGCATCTCGGCCACCGCGGTGTCGAGCCACAGCCACCACTTGAAATCGCCCGGCTTCATGAAGATGCCGTTGTTCTGCGAGGCGCCGAGCAGGCCGGGGAGCACGTCCATCTCGTCCTTGTTCTGCGCCGCCCAGTACTCGGCCGAGGGCGTGTCGATCTGCAGGGCGTTGGCGCGCCCGCTCTTCACGGCCAAGAACTGCGCCGCCGGTGTGTCGAAGGTCAGGATCTTCGTCTTGGGGAAGAAGCGCTTGGCCCGGTCTGCCATCTGCGGGTTGTTCAGGTTGGCGATCGTGTACTTGTCCTGGTCGAGGTCCTTCAGTGACTTGATCCCGCTCTTCTTGCTGACAAGCACGGAGATGCCGGAGTCGATGAACGGCCGCGTGAACGCCACGCGGATGGCGCGATCGGGATAGGTCGTCGTCCCGCCCACGCCCATGTCGGCGCGCCCGCTCTCGATGGCCGGCCAGCGGCCCTCGGCGCTCACGCTCACGAACTCGACCTTGTTCGGGTCCTTGAACAGCGCGGTGGCGACGAGCCGGGCGATGTCGATGTCGAAGCCGACGAGTTGGCCCTTGTCGTCGTTGAACGCGAACGGCGGCACCGTGGTCAGCGTGACCACGATGAGCTTGCCGCGCTCGAGCACGATGTCCAACCGCGACTTCTCCTGGGCGCCGGCCGGCGAGCCGGCGGCCACGAGGATCGCGACGAGGGCCGCGGCCACGACGTGACGAATACGCGATGTCAGCATAAGCCCCTCCTTTGCAGTTAGGTCAGGAACCGACAGTCAGATCAGGAAACATACGCGCAGGCGGCCTTCCCCGTCAACGCCACGAGCACTTCCACGGTCGCCCGCTCCTGGGCGCGGGCCACCTCCTCGAGCGTCGGGCCGGTGGCGGTGTCGCGAGAGAGCAGGTGCACGGTCGCGCGCTCGGCGACGGGCCCGGCGTCGGTGACGTCGACCACCGTGTGCTCCAGGGAGACCGAGAGGATCGGCGCCGGGCGGCCCGTGATACTCACGCGCTGGCCGGGCTTGCGCAGCAGGATCGAGTTCGAGAACCCGAGCGGCAGGACGCCGACGCGGGTCGGGCGCGCGGCGGTGCGTACGCCGCCGGGACCGAAGCGCTCCCCGGCGGCGATGGTGCGCAGCGAGCCGATGACGGTCGTGATCTCCACCAGCGCCGGGCGCAGTCCCGCAACGTCGATCCGCCGTCCGGCGGCGGACGTCCACGCCGGCTGCACGCCGTACAGGAGCGAGCCGGGACAGACCGCGTTGGTCGTCGCTCCGTCGAGCCCGCACGCCAGGCCCGTGCTCGCCAGCGCCTGGGTGACGAGCCGGCGTCCGGCCTCCTGCTCGATGGCGCCCGCGACGTCGCCGAACGCTTTGAGCCGTTCCTGGATCCACGGCACGCTCTCGTCCGTCGCGAAGGGCAGGTGCGTGAACACGCCGACCAGCGTGACCGACGGCGATCGCACGATGCGGCGCGCCTCGGCGATGGCGGCGGCCAGCGGCACGCCGACGCGGCCGAATCCGGTGTCGATCTTGAGGAACACGGACACGGCGCCGGCGGCGCCACGGGCGAGCGCCGCCGCTTCGTCCGCCGACTGCACGCCGATCGTGATCGACGCGTCGACGAGCAGCTGGAGATCGAGGCCGGCGATGGTGGGAAAGAGCAGGACGGGTGTGACGATGCCGGCCCGACGCAGCGCGAGCGCCTCGTCGGGGCTGCCGAGCGTGAGCCACGGCACTCCGGCGTCCTCCAGGCAGCGGGCCACGGGCACGAGCCCGTGGCCATACGCGTTGCCCTTGATGCAGGCCATGACGGCCCGGTCGCCCGCGAGCGATCGGATCACGTCGACGTTGCTCCGGATCGCCCCGAGGTCGACACGGACCGTCATGGCCTGCACGGCTACTTGCCCCCGAGCAGCAGCGTGCGGATCTTGTCCGGCTCCTTGAGCAGCGAGCCGAGCGTGGTGAGGGCGGCGTCAACGGCGGCGGCGAACTTGCCGGGGCCACCGAACCGCGCCAGCGTCTCCGGCGGGATGAACTTGAACAGGATGTCGGCGCCGCCGGGCGGCATGCCGACGAAGTGCACGGTCAGCATGTTGTGGTCCTGCAGCAGGAGCATGCAGAACGCGGCCGAGGCCTCGAACGGCACGATCGGCGCCTGCGTCACGCCGCCACGCTCCATCGCGATCTCGAGGAGGTCGTCGGCGAGGAGCTGCGCGGTCGTCGGCGTCTCGTGCAGGCGCTTGCCGAAGATCGGACGCAGCGCGGAGGCCACGCCCTTGGTCGTGTCGATCAGCTCCTGGACGCGCTTGGGGCTGTACTTCTCCAGCGTCCGCACGATGGACTGGTAGAGCATCGGCCGCACCTCGAGCCCGCACTCGAAGCCCTTGGCGCGAATGCGCGCCACCAGGTCGGCCGTGCCGCCCATGAGGCCGAACCGCGGCCCGAGCGTACCGTACTTGTCGAGGCCCGTAGCGCCGACGTCCACACCGAGCTCGAGCATCTTCGGCTGGTCGAAGCTCGCCGGACCGACCCGGGCGCCGCCCGCGTCGTCGACGTACACCAGCGCGCCTTTCTCATGCGCCAAACGCACGATCGTCTGGATCGTGTCCACCGGCAGGAGCTCGTACGTCACCGCGAGACGGGTCATGTCGACCAGCGCCACCTTCGGCTCCTTGTCGAGCGCGCGCTTGAACTCCTCGAGGCCCGCCGTGTCCGTGAAGCGCGCGCCGACGTGCGCGGCCGCGCGGAGGACGGACGGGTGGCTGTGGCTGACGGAGACGCCGATGACGGCGTCGCCCGGCTTCACCAGCGTCAGGTGCGTGGCCAGCGTGGCGCCGGTGAGCCGGTTGAAGGGGGCGATGTCGTGCTTCGGCGCCGTGCCGCCGAGATGCTCGAGCGTGAGCGCCTTGACGCGGTCCCAGTGGAGCGCGGGCGCGATCTCGTCGTCGGCCCAGCGCAGGTCTTCCGGCTCCATCGGCAGCGAATGGTCGAGACCCGTGAAGATGTAGATCGCTTCCGGACCGCGCTCACGAATGATCGCCCACGCCCGCTGCAGCTTCGTGAAGTCGTCCGAGGTGGCGGCCAGGATCTTGCCACGCGCGTAGGACAAGTTCGGTGCGAAACGGTTGTCGAAGCGATCGGTGTCTTTGCCCATCCCGTGCTCCTGTGGTGAGCCCGTCCGCGCTCGGGCTACGGTTGAAGGACTGTCCGGGCGCCACGACGCGGGCGCGCATTCCGGGCGTTCGGCCGCCGCCTCGCGGGCGGCAGCCGTGTCTCGGCCTCGTAACGATAACGATCCGCGCGATAGAACGCGTCGGACACCTCCACGGGCCTGGCGGCGACGTCAGTGACGACGAGACGGATGGCCAGCACCGGCTGGGTGAGATCGGTGCCGAGCAGGCCTGCGGTCTCGACGTCGGGCAGGCGGGCTTCGATCGACTGGTGGATCGCGCCCAGCCGCATCCCCAGGCGGTCACGCAGGAACTCGAGCAGCGAGATCTGCGTGAGATAGCGCGGGCGGATGTGCCGGCCGAGGCTGGTGCCCATGTAGTTGACGACGACCGCGAGCGGGGCGCCGTCGACGATCTCCAGGCGAACCAGGCGCGTCACCGGCGTGCCGCGCTCCACGCCGAGCGGCGTGACGATGTGGGCGGGGGCGGGCACGGTCTCGCTCGTGATGACCTTGACCTGCGCCTGATAGCCGAAGATCAGGTTGGTCACGGCCTGCGGGCGCTCCGCCTGCGGCCGCGGCTGCACGAAGCTGCCGCGGCCGCGGTGGCGGGCGATGAGCCCGTCGCGGCTGAGGACGCCGAGCGCCTCGCGGACCGTGGTGCGGCTCACGCCGAACTCCGCGAGCAATGCCATCTCGGTGGGGATGGGCCGCCCGCCGTCCCACTCCCCCGACTCGATCCGCCCGCGCAGGACCCGCTGGATCTGCAGGTGGCGGGGGACCGAGGGATGGTAGGCGATCTCGCTGGATCTCCTCATTTGTATCGA
>Ga0209640_10006276_pt1 | contig 10397 bp, 9 predicted proteins | sample RifCSP10_1_FD_184018 | JGI IMG/M metagenome (GOLD analysis project Ga0209640, IMG submission 184018) | Soil microbial communities from Rifle, Colorado - Rifle CSP2_sed 10_1 (SPAdes) (version 2) | ecosystem: Environmental > Terrestrial > Deep subsurface > Rock core/Sediment | place: Rifle...
CATTCTTTGAGGAGCTGCGCGCGCGCCGTCCCGTTGTCGCGACTCGCGCGTAGCCGCGCGGCGTCCACTATCAGCGTGACCGATTGCCACATGCCGCCGTGCCCGCACTCGACGCGCACTTCCCATGGCCCGGCGTGGGGTTCGATCCCGAATACATACGCTTTGAGCCCGAGCTGCTCGATCAAGTCGGCCGCGGCTTCCTTGGCATCGATAAGCTGTTGGGTCGAAGTGTTCATATCCTCGCTCGGGGCTCGCGCGCTAGACCGTTTGACCGGACACGCTGCCGACCGACCGATTGTGCGGCGACGACACCAGATGTTCGTGCGAATCGACGCTCTTCTGGTCGGCGGTGACGTGGCAGTGTGCGCGGCCGGTACCGAGATTGTAAGAATTTCGGCAGTGAAACGGCCGCAGGTTCTCCGGCACATCGGCACCGCCAGGCGAGATGTTGGCGATTTTCCAACCGTACTCGGAATCCTCGCGCCCGTAATGAGTGTGTTGGATCCACGCGCCGCATTCGTCTTTGCGCCAAACAGCCGGGTCCTGCTCGGGGATCACTCGGCCCTTCTCCCAGATGCGCTCTACCGTCTGCTTGCTGTATGGCATTGAGAGTTCCTCACGTTGGTTGAACGTCCGTGTCGTGAAGTCACCGCGTACCGCGTTGCGATTTCCTGGGTCTCGGCTGACCCGAGCGGGCGCCGGCGGTGGCGGTGGGTTTTCATGCTAGCGCGCCCGGCGTCCGTCACTATGATCTGGATCAAACGTCTGCACCGCGACGCGCGGCTAGTGCGGACCAGACGGCAGGGCCGATGGCACTTCGCGAATTACGGCCTTTGACCAACATCAAAGATTCGGTCCGTGGGCAGTGCAGAATTACTCTGGAGATGGTTATCGACTCGCGGCGGCCTTAACGGTGAAAAGATGCGTAACGATTGCAGCAATCTCGCTCGGTCTGGCGGTTGCCGTCGGCCCAACGGTGACGGCAGCAATGGATAGCGCACGTACGCCGGCCAGCCAAGCTGAAGCCGCAAACTCGATTCGCCTGCCTCCACCGCGTCTCGACAGCGAGTTTGCCTTGGAGCGCGCACTGCGCGAGCGTCGGTCGGTGCGCGCGTTCGGAAGAGCGGCGCTCACGCAAACCGAAGTGGGACAACTCTTGTGGGCCGGGCAGGGCGTCACAGCGCCCGACGGTCTACGCACCGCACCGTCGGCCGGGGCGCTGTTTCCGCTCGAACTTTATGTCGTGGTCGGCAGCGTCGAGAATCTCGATCCGGGAATCTACCGATACGGGCCGCAGCCGCACCGGCTCGCCCGTATTGCCGCCGGTGACGTGCGCGCCGATCTCGCGCGAGCGGCACTCGGTCAGGATTTTGTGGCGCGAGCTGCCGCGGTGCTGGTATTCGCGGCCGTGGAGGAACGCACCACGCGTAAATATGGAAAGCGCGGCGTGCGCTACGTCCACATCGAAGTCGGGCACGCGGCGCAAAACGTGTTCTTGCAGGCGACCGCGCTCGGTCTCGATGCGGTGGTCGTCGGCGCCTTCAACGATCGGATGGTGCAGCGCGCACTGAATTTGCCCGAGGGCGAGGCGCCGCTCTATCTCATGCCGGTGGGTCGGCACTGACGATGCCAGCCGCGTGCGCGTCACGAAGAGTTCAGTTTGCGAAATACGCCTAGCTCCTGCGCCCAGGCGGCCAGTCCGCCGACATCGGACGGTAGCGTTTCCCGTCGCCCGATCACGAAGCCGCCGCCGGGACGCAGGCGCGTGAGCAGCCGCTTCAGCGTTTCGACTTGCAGCGCCTCGTCGAAATAGGTGAACACGAGGTTGCGGCACAGGATGAGATCGAATGTCTCGTGCGGCAGCGTGGCGCAAACGTCTTGCCGCACGAAATCGATTCCCGCGCGATGCTCGGGGCGCAAGCAATAGCGGTCAGCGGTTTGCGTGAACGCCTGGGCGCGCCAGCCGGGCGGGAGCTGCTTCAGCGTGCCGCCGGCATAGCAGCCAATGCGCGCACGTTCGAGCACCGCCGCGTCCACATCCGTCGCCAGCATGCGCAGGTCGATACTCGTCTGGGCGAAAGAGGGTTGTACGCGCAGACGCCAGAGCAGCATGACCGTGTACGGTTCTTCGCCGGACGCGCAACCGATGCTCCAAGCACGCAGTGTCGCGACTCCGCGCTGCGCCGCGCGCGCGGCAAGATCCCTCAACACGACGTCGCCGATAAAATCACAAACCGTCTTGTCGCGATAAAAGCTCGAGATGGTGATCGGCAGCAGCGCTTCGAGGGCGGACCACTCGCGCGGTTCGCGCTCGAGCAATTCGCGATATGCCTGTACGTTCGGAAGCTTCAGTGTTTCCACCCGGCGCTCGATGCGCTTGCAGGTGGTGCGGCGCACCTTGCGAAATCCGGCCCAGCGCCGGTGCAATTGCGGCAGCGCCCATTGCAAGAAGTCGACGCATTCAATGTCCTTCATGTCTTCCGCCGTTTTGCACTGTATCAAGCGCCGGCAGCGCGTAACGATTGTCCCGCTATTGCCGCGCGCGTGACGCGCGCGCAAGCAATTTGCGCGCTTCTTCCAAGAGCACCATGGCAACGGCAAACGGGATCACATAAAGCCAGACCGAGATCGATATCGGCGCGGCGCCGAAGATCCAGTTACCCACCGACGTGTAGTCGATAAGCAAAATAAGCGCGATTTCGACGGCGAGCCCGAAGACGATCAAGCGATTGTTGAACAGCGGTTGCGCGAAGATCGATGCGCGGTCACCGCGGCAAAGGAAAAGATTGACCACTTGCATCGCGATGATGGCGGAAAGGCACGCGGTCGTCGCCTGAAGATAAACCGGATCGTGCCGGTCGAGCATGTCGCCGTAGTTCCATCCGGCCCCGCGCAACACGAAGAAGAAAGCCGCCATGGCGGCCACCGCTTCCACGACGCCGAGCCAAGCATAAGCGCGCACCAGCAGCGGCCAAGTGAGCAGCCGCTCTTTCGGTGAGCGTGGAGGACGGCGCATGACCTGCGGATCGGGGGGCTCCGCGCCGAGCGCCAGTGCCGGCAGGATATCGGTGCCGAGATCGATCGCGAGTATCTGGATGATCGTGAGCGGCAGCGGAATCTTGAACAACGCAAAGGCGAGATAAGGCACCAGCTCCGGGACATTGGACGTCAGAATGTAGGTGAGGAACTTGCGAATGTTGTCGTACACCGCGCGGCCTTCTTCTACCGCCGCCACGATCGAGGCGAAGTTGTCGTCGAGCAGCACCATGTGTGCCGCTTCGCGCGCCACGTCGGTGCCGCTCAACCCCATGGCGATGCCGATGTCCGCTTGGCGCAGGGCCGGCGCGTCGTTCACGCCGTCGCCGGTCACGGCCACGATTTCCCCCTTGCGCTTGAGCGCGCTCACGATGTGCCGCTTCTGGTCCGCGCCGACGCGGGCGAAGAGAATCTCCGGCTCATCGAGCGCAAGCTGCAACTGCGCTTCGCCCAAGCGGCTCAGTTGCTCACCGACAATGACGCGGGCACGCTCGGACCGGACCAAGCCGATTTCGCGCGCGATCGCGCTGGCGGTGCGGGGATGATCTCCGGTGATCATCATGACCTTGATGCCCGCCGCTTGGCACGTGCGAATCGCCTCCGCCACCTCGGGTCGCGGCGGGTCGCGGAAGCCCACCAACCCGGTCAGCACCAGCTTCTCCTCAAGTTGCGCGCGTGCGGTACCGGCGAGCACGACGCGGTGAGCGAGCGCAAGAACCCGCAGACCTTGTTCGGCCATGGCGTCTTCGGCGGCGCGGAAAGATTGCGCGACGTCGGCTGCGAGGGCGATCGTACGCGCGCCGTGTGCCGTGTGAGTGCATAGCGGCAGGATCGCTTCCAGCGCTCCTTTCGCGTACAAGACCAGCGCACGGTCGGTTTGATGCAGCGTGGAAAGCCGCCGCCGTTCCGGATCGAACGGGATCTCATCGATGCGCGGGTGAACGGGTGCGAGGGGATGGGCTCGCTGCGCGAGTTTCACCAAAGCGATTTCCATCGGATCGCCAAGCCACGCGCCGGCGTGCGGCGGGCCGGTCGGTTTCAGGTCGTGGCAATGACGGGCCGTCTCGAAAAAGAACCGGCTAATGTCGGCGAGCTTGGCGAGATCATCGGGGTCGTAAAAAACGCCGGCGCCAAAGAGTTGTTTGATCTCCATGCGATTCTCGGTGAGCGTGCCGGTTTTATCGGTACATATGACCGAGGCGCAGCCGAGCGTTTCGACCGACGGCAGATGTCGGATCAGCACCCGCCGCCCGGCCATGCGTTGACTGGCCATCGCCAGCGCGAGCGTGACCGTCGGCAACAATCCTTCCGGTACGTTGGCGACGATGATCCCGATCGCGAACAGGAGATTGCCCCAGATCGGAAGCCCGAGACTCTGACCGAGCAGGAAGAACAACAACCCGAGACCGCCGGCAATCAGCGCGATCACACGCGAGACGTGGATGATCTCGCGTTGCAGCGGCGACACCCCCGGGGGCGTGATTTGGCTCAGGTGCGCGATCTTGCCGAACTCGGTGCGCATGCCGGTGGCAAAGACCGCCGCTTTAATCTCGCCCGCCACGAGCGCCGTGCCGGCGAGCAGAATGTTGCGTGCCCGCAGCAGTTCCGGTTCGTCGGAACGGATCGCCTCGCGCGCAAGCGCAACCGCTTCGCCGGTAACGGTGGCATTGTTCACGCGCGCGCCGAAAGCCTCGATGATGCGGCAGTCGGCGGGAACGGTATCGCCCGCATCGAGCAGGACGATATCGCCAGGCACCAGCTCGGCGGCCGGCCGCAGGACGACCGCGCCGTTCCGCATCGCCTTCACCTGGTTCGGAACCAGGCGTTTCAACGCGGCGAGCATGCGCTCGGCGCGATACTCCTGCCAGAACGAAAACACGCCATTCAACAAGATGACGCAGACGATGGCGTAGCCGAGGATAGCCATGCCTTGGCCGGGATCGCGATGTTCGGCGAAGAAGGCAAGCGCGGCGGCGAACCATAAGATGACGGCAAAGAAGTGCGTGAAGCCGCGCAGCAGACGCAGCCATACGCGTTCGCCCGCTACGCGCTCGACCCGGTTGGGGCCGAACTCCACTAGCCGTCGTTCAATTTCCGCGGTCGCGAGGCCGGCCGGTCGCGTACGCAGGCTGCGCAGCGCTTCGTCGACCTCCAGTTGATGAATCTTCACATCATCACCCGCGGCATCGGGGTTCAGCGCAGTGGTTCATCGGCCGCGCGCTCGAATCGCCGCCAAGCGCGTTCTTACCGACCGGCTGTTAACGTCTAATCGATAAAATGCGATTCCGGTACCCGGTCACGATACTCGTGCCAATCGCTGACAAGTTGTTAGAGGTAATCCATGTCGGTTCTTATTTTGAGTCGCGCGCGGCGGGATATGTTTTCGAATGAAAGTAGGGACGGGACGTGACATCCCTCTTGCGGCCGGCGCGAAAATACCCCGGCGCGATATCAATGCACCCAGGGCGCCGGGAAAGCAGAGTGCGCTCAGTGAATCGGCGATGCCGCCGCCAGCACCTCGCCGGCGAGATCGTGCGAACAATGCGCAAGATCGTCCACCGATAGTAGCCCGACCATCTTGCGTTCGCGATCCAAAACCGCCAGCCGGCGGACATGCTTGTCCTCCATCAACCGAGCGGCCTCGGCCGGCTCTTGATCGTCGAAGCATATCGTAACGTCCCTGGACATGATGTCGCCGACCTTGATCCCAGCCATCTTTCTCGTGCCACCGAGGCCGCGACAGCAGACGTCTCGATCCGTGATGATTCCAACCAACTCGCCGTCGCTCAGCACCGGCAATGAGCCGATGTTGAGGTCGCGCATTTTCCTGGCGGCGGCCCGCAAGGATACGCCGGGGACGATCCACTCGACCTTCGAACTCATGATTTCCGCGATTCGCATGGTTGTCTCCTCTCAAGCAATGAAGCGTGACGATTTCACGCGCATTTCCGTCGTTGCCGGGCAATTAATAGCAGACTCCGAACTAAACTGTTTCTCCTCAATATATAAAATGAAGTCTAAACGACCGCGATTCGGACGGCTTTGATTCACGTCAATACGGGAGGACGCGGTGATTTTGCAGGTGCAACCATGCTCATCTGCGCCCGTTCGTCATGCCACTGGCATGGCTCAGCCCGCGACCGCACCGGCTAGGTCTTGTGCTTCCTCGCTCCGGCTGGTGGGCGGTAGAACCGGCGCTTAACCGCTTCCGACGCCCCGAGATAGTGGCCGGTGCGCTTTAGCGCCAGAATGATTTGCTCTTTCTGATTCGGATCGACTTCGGCGAACAGCTGCGTGTGTTCGGCGAGATGCCACAGCGCTTCGTCGCGCAATCCGCGTAGTTCCGAGCCGGTCAGCGTGCGCGTCACCTTGGGACCGACTTCGTTGGCGACGTGCAGTGCGACCAGTCGATTGTCGCCGGTAATAATGTTTACCTTGACCCCGAGGCGCGCCAGGTCGGCCAGCGTTTGGCGCGCGTCCGGGTCGGGCGGATCGAAGAACAGCAAGAAGCCGGCGAACACGAGATCGTGCTCGTCCGCGCGCGTATAGGCCGGCTGTGCGGCGAGCGCGCGATAGGCGACGCCGAGGACGCGATGGCCTTGCGCCGCGTAGTCGCGCAGCCGCGCTTGAATCGCGTTGCGGTGCGCCTGCGTGAGCGCAATCGCGGCGTTGGCGCGGTACTCCTGGATGAAACCGAGCAGCGCACTACCGATAACGATGGCGAGCACGGTCGCGGCGTTGACCACGTCCTGCACCAGTAGCGCGACGGCGGCGGCGAACAGCAGAATGAGCATGAGCGGGCTGCGGAACTGACCGAGCCACAGGCGCAGCCACGTGACGCGCGCCTGATCCGGGAGGGTGTTCAGGCCATAGCGGGTCCGGCGCCGCTTGGCTTGTTCGCGGCTTAGGCCGTTGGGGCTTGATCGCAGTGTCGCGAGCAGCCGCTCGGACGGAACGCTCCAGTAGCTTGCGCCCAGAGTAGCCAGAAAATCCGTTGTTGCTGCTGACACGGCGGGAACTCCTTCGCGGCCGCCGGCAACGCGTGTGGACTGATGGCGCTAGCGGCGCCACGCGACGCGCAGCAGATCGCCTTCGTCGGTGTAGTGCGAGTCCAATTCGCCATGATACGCATGATACAACGCCGCGCCGATACCGTGCGTGAGATGCGCATCGGTGAACGTCACTACGATTCGATCCGTTTCCTCGACAATATCGATGATGCGTTCGAGCGGATGCTCGGCACGCGCTTTCGACTCGGTGTTGCGCACGAGATGTAGAATCTCTTCGCGATGCGCGTTAAAAAAATCGCCGCTCACGCTGAGCCGTCCGGCCGGCACGCGGTCGCGCACGCGGCTACACGCCGGGCAGAGATGCTGCTCCGCATCCGGCGCCGCCGCGCCCCATTGCCAGCGGCCGTGATGAAATATCGCGCCGCACTCGGGGCAGACGGTGGGCTCGGGCCATTTACCGCGCGCGCGGTAGGGGTCGCTCACGCGATCCACCGCCGTGCGATCGCCGCGCGGCTGGTGTTTTGCGTCGCGTCGTTTTGTGTGTCCAGTCATGTGTCACCTCGCTTGCCGACTATTACATCGGCGTTGAATCTACGCGCGTACCCGGTGATGCCGGCGACGCGCGGGAAGCGGGACGGCGTCATCAAGTAGTTCTGTCAGCATACTAATCGTTGCCGGCGAAGGATCCTTGAACATGACCCCCGTGCTCGTGTGATCGGACCAGACCACCCGCACCGGTAGTGGCGCTGTCCAGCGCTGGCCCTGTCGATCGATTTCGATCTCCGCTGTCAACAAATGAACTCCCTGTAGTTTGCGCGTGGCTGTCATCAAATACATCCCGCCGAGACTGAGATTCCTTGTCATCGCATGCATCGGTGGCCTGTGGTCGCGCAGTATGACGCGCAGCGCCAAGCCGCGCCGTGGGTTCGTGCGTTTCTCCGGTAAGCTCCCGCGTCGCACTAGATCGCGCCTCCGGTCCATTGAGCGAATCATGGGAAACTTATAGCGTGATGCGAGAAACACTGGGTTGACGTGGATCAAAGGCGCGGTGGAGCGATTTGAAAAACCATAATACCCCACCGGCGCCGACGCAAGCTTGCCCTGGATCAAATGGATTCCCGTCGATCTCTGCGTAAATGTTGTCGAGAAGTTCGGCGCACATCGGGGGTGATGTGATCACCTTGTTTCTGTGTGGCGATGTCATGACCGGCCGCGGCATCGATCAGGTGTTGCCGCATCCCAATAGCCCCGAGCTGCACGAACCGTACGTGAAGTCGGCGCGCGGTTACGTGGCGTTGGCGCAGAAGGCGAACGGGTCGTTTCCGATTCCGGTCGACTTCGCCTATGTGTGGGGCGACGCGCTGCCAGAGTTCGAGCGGGCGGCGCCGAATGCGCGCATCGTCAATCTCGAAACGGCGGTTACCGCGAGCGGCGATTACTGGCGCGGCAAGGGTATTCACTACCGCATGCATCCGCGCAACGTGCCGTGCTTGACGGCCGCGAACATCGATTGCTGCGTGCTCGCCAACAATCACGTGCTCGATTGGGGACGCGCCGGGCTCGACGAAACGCTGGCGACGCTGGCGGCGGCCAAAATCCAAACAGCCGGTGCGGGGGCGAACCGTGCTCAGGCCGAGGCGCCGGTCATCGTCGATCTCGCGCAGCGCGGGCGCGTGCTGGTGTTCGCATTCGGTTCGGAATCGAGCGGCATTCCGCGCGAGTGGGCGGCCACCGATAGTGTCGCGGGCGTGAATTTGCCGGCGGATTTGTCCGACGACACCATGCGGCGTATCGCCGCGCAGGTCGGCGGCGTGAAACGCGCGGGCGATGTCGCGCTCGCGTCGATCCACTGGGGCGAGAACTGGGGCTACACGATTGCGCGCGAGCAAACACGATTCGCGCGTGCGCTGATCGACGCGGCCGGTGTGGACGTCGTGCACGGGCATTCGTCGCATCACGTGAAGGCGATCGACGTATATCGCGGCAAACTGATTCTGTACGGTTGCGGGGATTTCCTCACCGACTACGAAGGCATCACCGGCCATGAAGCGTATCGCGGCGACGTGGGTTTGATGTACTTCCCGACCGTCGATCCGCAAACCGGTCGGTTGGCACGGCTGCGAATGACGCCGACGCAAGTTCGGCAATTTCGGATAAACCGCGCGGCGCTCGCGGATGCGCAGTGGCTCGCGAGTCTGCTGACTCGCGAGGGCGCGCGCTTTGGCACCCGGGCCGACGTTGACGCGGACGGCCGCCTTGCGTTGCATTGGCGCCAGTCCGACACATGATACGGATTCGATGCGCGAAATAGACGGCGCCTACGGCGAGGGCGGCGGGCAGTTGTTGCGAACCGCGTGCGCGCTCGCCGCGATCACCGGCGAGGCGCTGCGGCTGCGCAATATACGGGTGCGTCGAACGCCGCCGGGCCTCGCGCCGCAACACCTCATGGCGGTGAAAGCCGTCGCCGCGCTCTGCGGCGCCGAGGTCGAAGGGCTGGAACTGCGCTCGCCAGCGATCGTGTTCCGGCCGGGCGCGATTCGTGGCGGCGAGTTTCGCTTCGACGTCGGCACCGCCGGCAGTCTGACGTTGGTGCTGCAAGCGCTGCTGCCGGTGGCGCTCGCCGGCGCTACTCCCGTGCGGATGCAATTGATCGGCGGCACCGACATACGCGCCGCACCGCCGCTCGATTATTTTCGCTACGTGCTGCTGCCGCTGCTCGCGCGCATGGGCGCGCGCGTGCAAGTCGATCTTATTCGGCGCGGCTACTATCCGCGCGGCGGCGGGCAGCTCGCGGTCACGGTGACGCCGGGCGCGCTCGAACCGTTGCGCCTCGAGACCGCGGAAACGATCGCGGAAATTTCCGGCCGCGTGCACGTGGCGAATCTAGCGGCACACATCGCCGCGCGCATGATCGACACCGCCGTGCGCCTGCTCGGTGATATCGCGCCGGTGCACATCGAGCAAGAAATCGCCGACAAGACGCGCGCTATCGGGTCGGGTGGGGCAATCGTGCTCTGGGCGCGTGGCGCACATATTCTGCTCGGGGCCGCGGAGGTCGCGCAGCGCGGCGTTCCCGCGGAGCGAATCGCCGCATTCGCCGCCGGCATGCTGCGCGAAGATATCGTTGCCGGCGCGACGATCGATAACCATGCCGCCGACCAACTGCCGGTCTACGCGGCGCTGGCGAAGGGGCGATCCAGTTTTCTGGTCCGCACGCTCAGCACGCACGCGCAAACGGCGCTTTGGTTGTTGCCGCAGTTCCTGCCCCTGCGCGCGCGCCTCAGCCCGAGCGGCGATTGTACCCGCGTCGATATAGACCCTGGCGGCCAGCGAGGGGGCACGTAACGTCCG
>Ga0209640_10006277_pt1 | contig 10396 bp, 11 predicted proteins | sample RifCSP10_1_FD_184018 | JGI IMG/M metagenome (GOLD analysis project Ga0209640, IMG submission 184018) | Soil microbial communities from Rifle, Colorado - Rifle CSP2_sed 10_1 (SPAdes) (version 2) | ecosystem: Environmental > Terrestrial > Deep subsurface > Rock core/Sediment | place: Rifle...
CACCAGAACCGGTCGATGAGCGCCACGCCCGCGAACACGAAGAGCGCCCGGAGCACCAACGCCCCGAAGATGCCCCAGAACAGGACGCGGTGCTGGTAGTGAAGCGGCACGGCGAAGCTCGAGAAGATCACCGCCCACACAAAGACGTTGTCGACGGAGAGGGACTTCTCGATCAAGTAGCCGGAGAGATACTCCCCGGCCGCTTGACCCCCGAACGACGCGGCGACGACGGCAGTGAACGAGAGGCCGACGGTCACCCAGATGGCCGACTCGATGGCAGCACGGCGCGGCGTCGGTTCCTTGTGCCCTCGGTGGGCCATGAGGTCGACGACCAACATGGCCACGATGACGCCGCCGAGCGCCAGCCAGGCGATCGGTGACACGTCGAGCTCGACGTAGGAACCCGATGGATCCCCGGCGGCGACCAGGGCAGAGAACGGGGACATGGTGCTCCTTCAGATACGCGGTGAACACGATCTGAAGGTCTCTCCCACCCGTCCGATCCGGGCCGGGATGCGGGGGCCGGATGGCCCGTACTGACCGCACCTGCGTGTCGGGATACTCCCCTTCCGCGCACACCGTACCGCGCGACCGATCGTTCCTCGGGACCGTGTCGCGCGTGGGCGCGAACGCGGGCGCAGCATGCTGATGAGCGCCGAACCGCGTCAACGTCGGCCGGACGCTCTCAGCCGATCGGGGCTTCCTCGAAGATCGCGGCGAGTCCGGCCACCAGCCAGCGGTGCTCGTCGGGAACCGCCACGCCGAGGGGCTTGCGGACGCTCAGCGCTTCGAGCAGGTCGACGGCCCCGCCACGAAGGACGACGTCGCCGTCAGCGGAGGGGTCATCCGACACGCTCACTCCGTCTCGGACGTCGACGACGATGCGCAAATCCGGATCCGCGGCTTCGATCACCAACGTCCCGGCGTCAGCGGTCTCGGTCATGAGGGCGAACGCCGGAGCGAGCGCGGCAACGTAGCGCAGGGACGCGGCGACCTCGTCGGACTCGACGTCGGGTTGAATGCCGAGCGGCAACAGCACATCGCGCTCGTGTACCCACGCGTCCCAGAGCGCGTGGTGAGCGAGAAGGCGGATCGGCAGATGCCCCGGAGGCGCTTCGGCGAGCGCCGACCATCCCTCTTCGTCCAGCGATTCGATGAGATCACACAGAACCCGGTTGCTTTCGACGAACTTCGCGAGGGTCTCGGCGGGGCTGGTCTCGCCGTCGGCTTCGACGAGCGCGGCCGGCGTCGCCTTGGGGTCAAAGCCGTCGAGGTACCGGGTCGGCGTGCCAGCGAGTCCGCCGGAGATCGACACGCCCCAAAAGTTGTTGGTGCTGACAAGGTGGGTGACCACATCCTGGACCGACCAGCCCTCGCAGCGGGTCGGCGCGCGCCATTGGTCGTCAGTGAGGCCCGCAAGGGCCTCGGCCATCCGTCGTCGCTGCCGGACGACCGTGATCCGCTGATCATCGACCGGGCCGTCGATCGCGATGACCGGGCGGTCCCCGTAACGCGGAGAGATCTGCATCCACCGATCGTACGACGGGTCCGATCTCCCAGGGAATCCCTTCTGGCCCGAACCCGCCCGCCCCCATCTGCCGTGGCGCGCCGGTACTCACCATCGCGAGCGCGACTCCTCCGCGAATCCTTGGAACCCCGTGAAGTTCAGAGACTCCCCCGCTTGGGTGACGAACGTTCCCGACCACGCTCCGAAGACTTGGTGGGTCTCCGTGCCCATGGCGATGGCTTCAATCTTGGTGTGCTTGTCATATCGGGGCGTCAGCTCGAGGTTGAGCCGCCCACCAGGGTCGGACACGCGCCAGGGGCGGAGCGGCTCGTCCCACGAGTAATCCCATTCGAGCTCGTCGCCCAACTTCGTCAGTACCCCGTCGAGGAGGACGCCGTTCTCCGTGAAGCCGGTCCCCTGCGTCCACTTCCCCCCGAGCTGCAATCCGAGCACTCGACCGTCGGCAAGACGGCCCGCTCCGCCACCCCAGTTCCAAACCGTCCGGTAGGGCCAACGGCCTCGCCCGACGTCGAGCACCCCCCAGGCGTCGGCACCGCCGCCCTCCGATCCGATGTCCCATCGGCGGTCGCCGACGACGAGGGCGCCTCGAGCGGGCCGCGCCTGGTGTTTCGACGTGTACTGGAACCGCCGGTTGTCCCACGGGATCACGACGCTGAGCGACTCGTGCGCCGGGGGCAGCCCGACGGTCACGTCGAGCCAGCCGCTGGCCCCGTCGCGCTCGCGCCACGTCGCGCGCAACCGCGTTCCTGCGTCGTCGTCGGTGATCTCAAGTTCGAACTTCTTCCGGCGCACGCGAAGAGGAGCCGTGCCCGGACGGTCCGGCAGCGCGATCCCACGCGCCCCCGGGACGACGATGCCCCGACCCCCCGCTTGTCCTGTTGTCAGGTCGACCCACCAAACGTCGGCCAGGCCGAGGTAGTCGACGTCGGCGTAGACGCTCGATACCACCAGGTCGCCAGCAAGGACGGCCCAGTAGTCCCACCGTTTCGTTCGCCCCCAGCGGCCGCGCAGGTTGGCTCGATGGAGCGGCACGCGCGACCAACCGCGCGCAGCCGGATTGAGTCGCCGCCCGTCCGGCGTCGCAAGATCAACGGGCTCGGTCAGTTCGGGTTCGCGCGTGAAATCGATGGGCGATTCTGTCTCATCGCGCGGGCCTCGCCCGGTCTCGAGACATCGTGGAGGGGAACGACGGTCGTCAACTCTGCCCGTGCGCGGATGCCCTCGAGCATCTTGCGCATCATGGGGAAGTCGCCTATCTCGAGAAGAGCGGCTGCGAAAGCGCCCGATGCGTCGGGTGAGTAGCGCTGCTTGAGTCGTGTCACCAGACGCGTGGTCTGTGCGGTCGTCCGTGTCAGCGTCCAGCTCCAGGTCGAGTTCTCCTTGGCCCACACGAGCCAGGAGGGCGCATCGAAGGAGTGGACCCGAAAGGAGGTGGTCGACGACGCGTGCCGGGTCATCGGTGCAGCGATGTCGCCAACCGTGACCGCCTGCCATTCGGGGAGCACCTCGGTGGCGCTGCGGTGCCCGAGGTTGTCGAGGAGGTCGTAGCTGTAGAAGCCAGCTCGACCGAAGCCGACCTGAACGATGAAGGGCCACACGTCCTCGGGCTCCGCATTGATCGTCACAGCGCGGGTCGCGACGAACTGTGCACGTTGCACCAGATCATCGCCGGGCATCGCCGCGTGGGCTTCGGCATCCGTTGCGCCCCAATGGAGGTGCCAGCGCCGGTACAGGGCCGCGGCCGCTGCACACGCGGCGGCGATCACGACGATCGACATGGCACGCCAGCGCCTTGTCGATACGCGAACCCCGGGGCCCGAGCTGCCCGCCCGGGGACACTCATCGCGGAGCTCGTCCACCTTGCCGGCCTGTCCTGCCGTCATCAGCCCCTTCTGGCTTCGGGTGTTGCAGAGGTTGCGGCTTGGTCCAGGCGGCCGTCGTCGACGTGGCGGAGGAACCGCCACAGCACCGCGGCGCTGCCGACGGCGACCACCGCCCACAGCACGTTGAGGGCGCCGTCGGTGTCGGCGTCGTCGAGCGCAGCGAAGAGGTTGGCGGCCAGGAGTCCCGCGCCGACGGCGACCCCCTTCACCAACAGGATCGGGGCGGCCACGTAGCCCCAGGGTCGGTCGTGGCGAAGCCACCAGCCGGCCAGCAGCATGAGCGGGACGACGAAGCCGAGGTCGAGGACGTACACGGGCGATGTCGGATGCGCGGTGTCGAGGACCAGCTGTGGCGTGTCGCCGGTGAACACCGTCGGGACGATCTGCACGAGCTCCATCAGTCCGAGCGCGACGCCGACGGCGGTCAGGAACCGGGCCGTCTGACGCACCGGCGCGTGACCGTCGACCCGGCCGGCAATGTCGTCAGCGCGCAGTCCGGTCAGCGCCGCGGCGAGCGTGAAGGCCGAGAGCGAGAGCAGCGCAAGGTAGACGAGGAAGAGTCGGGTCCAGCTGTAGGCGAACGTGTAGCTGTACTGGTAGGTGATGTAGCCGAGCGCACCGAGCCAGAGCAGCTGCGCTCGTGCCGAACCGCGCCTCGCCCACCACATCGAGTAGCCGAGCAACGGCACGACGAGGACCACCGACACCAAATCCGCTCCCCGGTAGCCGTGGCGAGCAAAGGGCGTCTCGGCCGAATAGGACGGAAGGAAAAGACCGCTCCCGGCGGCCACGACAAGCAGCACAACAAGGAGGGCGGACACTCGCTGGAGCGACCACGACGTACCGAAGCCCGGTGGCAGCTCCGCGCTCCTTGTCGTTCGGTCGAGGACCGACCTCGACATCGACACCACCTCCACCACGAGCCAACGCCGCGCCCCGCCCGGGCCACAGGGCCGAAAGTCCGCGGGTCGCCGCTGATGGACACAAGGCGACGGCGACCGGCAACCGGCGGCGCCAGCAACGTGCTGGTCGCCACGTTCAGCCTGCACGCGCGGAGCGGCATCCCGTAGGGGCGAAGGCCCCGATGGTGAGCAGGGTGCGGTACAGCGGTGCGCACCCGCGGGTGACGGCGTGGAAGAGCTCGACGTCATGACCGCCCCAGCCCATACCCCTGCCGGTGCGGGGCGCTTCGAGTACCTGGTCGGCGCCGCGCGAGGAGGCGAGCGGCTCCACGCCGCACCTGTCCGACGCGGGCGGGCGGCTCGACGGCGCCAGCCGGCCGCGGCCCGTCATTCGCGATACGAGAGCCAGCCGAGGTGATCGAGGATGGCGCGCCCGCCGGGACGAGCCTCGCAGTGATGTCGTGTGGGGACGTTCCAGCCGGATCACCGTCGTCGCCATGTCAAGCACACGGCGAAGCTCGCTGGCCTCATCAGCTCCGGAGACGAACAGGGCGAGAAGGAAGTACCTGACGCCGTGCTCGCGGTAGTTGTGCACGACGGAGCAGGTTCACCAGGAACACTTCACGCGCGTCGTGGACATCGTGATGCCCGGTCCAGAACCACATCAGCCAGTCGAGATCGATGGCTGCGTACGGCACATGGTGTTCCTCGAGGATCTCGGCCATCTCCTCGACGACCGACGTCTTCCCTGATCCGAACACGCCGGTGACCAGCACCGCCTACGGGGCCATCGCTCAGAGTTCACCTGAGGATCGCCGGCCCGGCAACTCTGTGATCTCCAGACGCCGATCCTCCACCGGCGAGCCCAACACCGCCAACGCGATGGCGAACCGGCTGTCGTTCAAGCCAGGCGGCGCCACTTCGCCGTCGCCGACGTCAACACATCGCCGCTGTCGTCGACGATCTCGGCGACTGCTAGGTAGTCGCGGCCGCTCACGCGTACGACCTCGGCGCGGATGCCCACCTCGACTCCGGTCGGAACCGGTCGCCGGTAACGCAGGTCGAACTCGACCGTGGCGACCTTCACCCAGCCGGCTTCCTCCTGTTCGAGTTCGCCCGTCGAATCGTGATGCGCCTGCACCGCGAACCCCACGGCCTCGTCGAGGATGGCGGCCTGCATGCCTCCGTGCACGAGTCCCGGCGCGCCGCAGACGTGCTCCGGCGCCGTGTATCGGCCCGCGATGCCGCTGTGGCTGACATGCATGAACGTGAGTTGCAACCCGCGCTCATTGTGCGGGCTGCAACCAAAGCACATGTTGTCGGGGAAGTCGAAGTGGAGTTCCTGCCCGATCGCCATGGGCCGACACGGTAGCGGCGCCGGTTTCTGCGGTGTGGCGGTCCTGCTTTCTCCCGCTCGCGTTGAGGGTGGGCGGGCGGCCTACGCCGCGAGCCCCGCGGCGGCGCGGTAGGGACACGGCTCAGCGGGTCAGGTCGGTCACCGAGTGGCGCCGACCGCCGATCGTCAGCCACACCCCACCGTCGCTCGAGGGCGCCATGGATGGACGCGGGGTGACTGGTAGGGGGCCGGGCAGCTCCAACTGCTCGACGAGGGGCGCCCCCTCGGCGGGCTCGGCCTCTTGGACCTCGAGCAGCGTCGCCACTCCCGGGCGGGCCAGCCACGCCGTGCGCGTCTGGGCCATGTCCCGCAGGCAGGCGGGAACGAGGAGCCACCCGCGGACGAGGCCGAGGAACGCTCCCAGATCGGGGACGTTGAGTGCCACATGGTGCAGGCCCGAGCCTCGCTTCGCGAGGGCGCGCGCGTAGGGGCCCTTGGTATCGGTCGGCTCCATGAGGAGCAGTCGAGCCAAGCCGGCGCCCAGGTAGACCTCCCGCGTCCCTTCGCTGGGGAAGGACTCGATGGGCCCGGCGTCTAGCCCTTCAAGTCGCTCCAGCACGGGCTCGAGGTGGCGGACGACGAGGGCGACGTGGTCGATGGGATGGCTCATGGCGCTCAGCTCTACGGCGGTTTCTCCGAGCTGGCGATCGTAACGAGATGCCGTGGTTCCTGATGGACCGCAGCCCCCGAGATTGGCCTCCGCTGCCGTCCGGCTTGGTTCGTCTGAGTCCGTGTTGATGCAGGGCACGGGCACAGCGCGTTGCCACCGCGCCCACTCTGGATGACCGCGGATCATGCCCGCGTCCGCAGAATTACCTACGTCGGTTTGATGCGATAATCGACGATTCGCCCGATGGCGGGCGCTGCTTTCATGCGTACCGTCCGATTCGAGGCCGCCGCAGGGGCAGCCACGAGAGGACGAGCGACATGAGCAGCACCACCCACCCGCATGTAAAGGTCATCGAGGGGATGACGGCGGCCGCGATCAACGGCGACAAGGACGCACTGGCCAAGATCTTCACCGACGACATGCAATTCCACGTCCGCGGCCCGCTGCCCAAGGTCGGCGACCACGACGGCGTCGACGGCTTCACCGACGTGATCGGAACGATCTTCGAGGTCACCGAGGGTGACGTGAACATCGAGGCCCTTCTCATCAGTGCCAACGACACGTGGGCGACCGAGTGGGAGCACGCAGTGCTCGGTCGGAACGGCCAAAAGCTCGACACCCACAACGTCTTCACCTACCGGTTCGAAGGCGACCGCATCGCCGAAATGTGGATGGTCTGCACGGCACCCGCCGGCAGCGAGGCGTTCTGGTCCTGAGGCAGACTCCTAGCGTGAGAGACGTCGAGCCGCTCGAGCCGGACGAACTCGAGCGGCTCGCGTCCGCCGCGTATCTGGGCGGCCGGCGCGACGAGGCGTACGAGCAATGGGCCGCCGCCCACAACGCGCACACGGCGCAGGGCGACGTCGCCCGGGCGGCGCGGTGCGCATTCTGGATCGCCTTCGGGCTCCTGAACAGCGGGGAGCTGGCGCGGGGCGGTGGCTGGGTCGCGCGTGCCCAGCGACTGCTCGACGAGGCGGGCCTCGACTGCGTAGAGCACGGCCACCTCCGCTACGCCGGCGGCCTGAAGGCCATCTTCAGCGGCGACGGTGAGACGGCCCACGCCGGCTTCACCACGGCCGTGCACATCGGCGACCGCTTCGGTGACATCGAGATCAGCACGCTGGCGCGCATCGGCGTCGGCCGCTGCCTCATCTACATGGGCGAACCCGCCGCCGGTGTCGCACTGCTCGACGAGGCGATGGTGTCCGTCGGTGCCGAGGAGGTATCGCCCATCGCGGTAGGCGACGCCTACTGCACGGCCATCGAAGGGTTCTACGAACTGTTCGATCTGCGTCGCACCCATGAGTGGACCTCCGCGCTGAGCCGATGGTGCGACTCCCAACCGAACCTCATGATGTACCGCGGACACTGCTTCGTGTATCGGGCCGAGGTGATGCAGTTCCGCGGCGAATGGTCCGACGCGCTGGACGAGATCAAGCGCGCCGCCGACCTTGTGGCCGACCCCGCGCTGAGGATCGTCGGCGCCGAGGTCTACCTGCGCGCCGAATTGCACCGTTTACGCGGTGAGTTCGCCGACGCAGAGGACGCGTATCGTGAGGCCAATGAGCACGGCCGGAACCCGCAGCCCGGGTTGGCGTTGCTGCGGCTGGCCCAGGGGAAGACCGACGCCGCCGTCGCGGCGATCCGACGAGTCGTCGACGAGGCTGAGGGGCCGATCGCGCGCATCGGCGTGCTCGGCCCGTTCGTCGAGATCATGCTGGCTGCCGGAGACGTCGATGCCGCGCGTGCCGCGGCTGACGAACTGACCCAAATCTCCAAGGACCTGACCGCACCGGTCGTGCAGGCGATGGCTGCGCACGCGTCGGGGGCGGTACTCGTTGCCTGCGGCGACGGCCGCGCCGCTCTGAAGCAGTTGCGCAACGCGTGGACGATCTGGCGGGAGTTCGAAGCGCTGTACGAAGCCGCGCGTACGCGGGTGCTTCTGTCACAGGCATGCCAGCTGGTGGGTGACGACGACGGTGCGGAGATGGAGTTGGACGCGGCCCGCTCCGCGTTCGATCAGTTGGGCGCGGTGCCCGACCTCGCGCGCGTCGACTCCATGTCGGGGGCGGAGGTCACCGGAGCACCGGGTGGCCTCACCGCCCGTGAAGTCGAGGTGCTGCGCCTCGTGGCCCAAGGCAAGACCAACCGAGCCATCGCCGACGAGCTCATCGTCAGCGAGAAGACGGTAGCCAGCCACCTGAGCCACATCTTCACCAAACTCGACCTGACGTCGCGCGCCGCGGCAACGGCCTTCGCGTACGAGAACGGCCTGGTTTAGGGGGCCAAGCGTCGGCGGCGTGCGCTGGTGACACTGTGGACACGCAGCGAGGCACCCGCAGGGGACGGCCCCTGACCTGCGCAGATTGGTGGCGGGGGCCGGGTTTGAACCTGCGACTTTCGGGTTATGAGCTCATTCCATCCGGCGGGATCACGGCGTCGCTCGCTGCGGCGTCAAGAACCCGAGTCACAAGGTCCGCAACCCCGAGCTCTCCGCTCCACCGATCGAGATAGGCCAGATCCAGATCCTGCACGGCGGCTACAGCAATGGCATCGGCGAGCTGGCGCTGTGAACCCGAAGCCTCGCACCACTCCAACTTCGTCAGCACCGTGTCCTCCGCGGTTGCGACGAAGGTTGCGACGCCGCCGATGCTCACCGGGATCCGACGACGGAACTCTTCGACGCTGAAGGGCCGCTCCTTGCGCACGATCAAGTCGACCTTCCAACCGGTCACGCTATCCACGACATTGAACATGTCACGCCTCTCGAACGCAGCGAGCGCATCCCCAACGTAGAAACGGCCGCGGTCAAGGCTGGCGGTGAATTCACTGATCGAATCGGCAGTCGGATCGATCACCAGATCGATGTCGCGGGTCATCCGGGGCTCACCGTGGAACGTGCTGGCAAATGAGCCAGCGAGCATGTGGGGAATGCCGGCGTCGTTCAGCAGGCCGACAATGACGGCGAGAAGGGCGAACTGCATCAGGGGACCCCGGCTGCAACCTCTTCTCCGTGGAGAAGCCGGATCCACTCGGCCGAAATTTCGCGGGCGGAAAGACAACCACCCCGAGCCCGAATCCCCGCGAGAGCGATCTCCTTCGTCTGCTCGGCCATCTCGACGGCCATCGCAACCCGCTCCTCACCCGTGAACCGAGCGAAGGCAGCAACGTGCTGCACGCGCGCCCCGGGCGAAGTGTCCGCCACCTGCATGCTTCGAACTGTAGACGGGCGTTGTGACATGTCTAGCGGACAACGCAGAAGGGCCAGCCCCGAGGGGGCCCTGTCTGCTTCATTGCGTGCCAGTCGGCGCCTGTCGTCGTGTGGTGCGCTGACAAAAGCGCCGACACGACCGGAGTGCGGTTTGCCGCCTACTCAGGGTTTCCGGGCCGTGATCAACCAGACCGCGCTACCGAACCGAACGCCTTCAGGCGTCTCGTGCGATCGGAGCGCGGCCTTCAGCTTCTCGTGTGCATCCGCTCGGGAGACTTCGTCAAGACCTTCCGATAGACCTTTGACGATCCCGATCCCGCCCACGAACGCGTACGCCGCGTCGGCATCGGCGCCAAACCACAGCGGCTCCTCGAACGACGTGCATTCGACCGCCTCGAAACCGACGCCCGTCAGCAGGGCTTCGACATCGTCAGGGTCGGCCAGCGCGGCCGGGCCCGGCTCGCCGGGCGGAGGCATCGGCAAGTCACGCCCCGCAGCCATCGACTCGCGCACGACCATGATCCACTCGTTGCGCGCGGTGGCCTGCCAGACCAACAAGGCCATGCGACCTCCCGAACGCAGCGCCGAGGCGATGTTGGCAAAAGCGGCCGGCCGGTCACTGAAGAACATCGATCCAAAACGGCTGATCGCGACGTCGAAGGTCGCGGTGTCGAAGGCATGTACCTGCGCGTCGGCCCGGAGGAACTCGACGTTCGTGAGGGCCTGCGCGTTGGCCCGCCGTCGACCTTCGGCCAGCATCGACTCGGAGAGGTCTACTCCGAGCGCCGACCCGTCCCTCGCGAGCCGCGCCGCGTCACGAGTCGACTGACCGGAGCCGCAACCAATGTCGAGCACACGATCGCCCG
>Ga0209640_10006278_pt1 | contig 10396 bp, 5 predicted proteins | sample RifCSP10_1_FD_184018 | JGI IMG/M metagenome (GOLD analysis project Ga0209640, IMG submission 184018) | Soil microbial communities from Rifle, Colorado - Rifle CSP2_sed 10_1 (SPAdes) (version 2) | ecosystem: Environmental > Terrestrial > Deep subsurface > Rock core/Sediment | place: Rifle...
CCGGAGGGCGGCCAGGAGGTTGGAGATCGTCTGGAGGGGGCGGACCACGCGCTCGCGCAGCAGAAGCGCGCCGAGCAGCCAGGCGCCGGCCGCCAGGAGCATGAAGGTGAGCCGCACCCGCAGCGGGTAGTCGCCGGCCCAGAGCAGCCAGCCCGCCACCATGACCGCCGGCAGACCGGCAGCCAGGGCGCCGGTGAACACGCGCGATTCGTGACTCCGGGGTCGCTTCCGGCTAGAGCCCATAGTGCTGGAGCCGCCGATAGAGGGCGCTGCGGCTCAGCCCCAGCGCCTTCGCCGCCTGGCTCACGTTGCCGTCGTGCCGCTCGAGCGCCTTCCGGATGAGGAGGCGCTCCACCTCCTCCAGCGGAAGGTCCTCCAGCCGCGGCGCCGTTCCGGGCGTGAGGCGGAGGCCGAGATCCACGGCGCGGATCGCGCCTCCCTGAGCCATCAGGACCGCGCGCTCCAGCGTGTGGTCCAGCTCGCGCACGTTGCCCGGCCACGAGTGCGTCTCCAGCGCCTCGACCGCGTCGGCCTCGAAACCCACCAGCGCCTTCCGGTAGCGCGAGGCGTAGCGGCGCAGGAAGTGGTCGGCCAGCGCCTGGATGTCCTCCCGGCGCTCGCGCAGCGGCGGGAGGCGGATCTCGATGGTGTTGAGCCGGAAGAGCAGGTCCTCCCGGAATCGCCCCGCCGCTACCTCGGCGGCGAGATCCGCATTCGTGGCCGAGAGAAGGCGGACGTCTATCCGCCGCGCGCGGGAGGCGCCGACCCGCTCCACCTCGCCGGTCTCCAGGACGCGGAGCAGCTTGGCCTGCTGCCGCAGGGCCAGCGTCCCGATCTCGTCCAGCAGGAGGGTGCCGCCTTCGGCCAGCTCGAACCGGCCGATCCGGTCCGAGCGCGCGTCGGTGAACGCGCCCTTCACGTGGCCGAACATCTCGCTCTCGAAGAGCCCCTCGGAGAGCCCGCCGAGGTTGACCGCCACCAGCGGCCGGGCGGCGCGGGGAGACGCCGCATGGAGCCACTGGGCGACGACCTCCTTGCCGGTGCCGTGCTCGCCGCTCACCAGCACGTTCGCGTCGGACGCGGCCACCCGGTCCATGAGCTGGAGCACGGGGCGCATCGCCGCCGACTCCGCGATCAGCTCGGGTGCGCCGTCACGACGGAGGAGGCGGTTCTCGCCCTCGAGCCGCCGGGTGCTCCGGAGAGCGCGCCCCAGCTCGACCTGCGTGCGCAGGGTGGCTAGGAGGCGGTTGTTGTCCCACGGCTTCTCGATGAAGTCGCGGGCGCCCCGGCGCATCGATTCCACCGCCTTCTCCACGCTGCCCCACGCGGTCATCACCACGGTCGGCAGGGTGGCGTCGATGGCCTGGAGCTGGGAGACCAGCTCCAGCCCCTCGCGTCCGGTGGTGGTGTCGCGGGCGTAGTTGAGATCGAGGAGAACGGCGTCGAAGTCGGCGGCCTGCACGGCCGAGAGCACGGCGGCGGGGGAGGCGGCGGTCTCGATCGCGTAGCCCTCGCCCTTGAGCAGCAGCCGCAGCGCCTCACGGACGTGGGGCTGATCGTCCGCGACGAGAACGTGTGCTGTGGGGGACGCGGGAGAGGTCGGCACGGGTGGTCAAAATGTAGCGGTCGGAGGGGCGGCCGGGCAGGCGGGGCTTTGTCACCCTGAACGAAGTGAAGGGGGCCATGCCGGGTTCCGCCCCTTCGCTCCGCTCAGGGCGACATCAGCCCGACAGCCCGTCCTTCGCTATCGCGCCGGCACCGCCTGCGCCGGCTCCACCACCCAGCCATCGTGCAGGTTGATCGTCCGGTGCCCGTACGACGCGTTCCGCTCCGAGTGCGTCACCTGCACGATCGTCGTCCCCTGCCGGTTGAGCTTGGTGAAGAGCTCCATGATCTCCTCGCCCTGCGCGCTGTGCAGATTGCCGGTCGGCTCGTCGGCGAGCAGGAGCTTCGGATTGGCGATCACTGCCCGTGCCACCCCGACGAGCTGCTGCTGGCCGCCGGAGAGCTGGCTCGGGTAGAGATCCTTCTTGCCCACGATGCCGAAGCGGTCGAGCGCGTCGGCGACCAGCGCCTGGCGCTCCGACTTCTTCAAGCTCCGGTACGAGAGCGGCACGTCGAGGTTCTCCGCCACCGTCAGGTCGTCGAGCAGGTGGTACTGCTGGAAGACGAAGCCGGTGTTCCGCTTGTGGAGCTCGCCGCGCTGCTTGAGCGAGAGCGCGCCCACGCTCTCGCCGGCGAACCGGTACGTTCCCTCCCAGTCGCCGTCGAGCATGCCGAGGATGTGGAGGAGCGTCGACTTGCCGGCGCCCGACGGCCCCATCACGGTCACGAACTCGCCCGGCTCGAACGCGAACGAGACGCGCCGCAGCAGCCAGGTGCGGCCGGCGGGACCGGTGACGGACTTCTCGAGGTTCTCGAGCTCGACGAGCGGCATGGTGGGGCTCCTGTCGGATGAAGTTCGAATCGCGGCGCGGTCGCGCGGTCCGAGGGTCGGACGCAGCGGGGAGCGCGAAGGGATCGGCATCGTTCTCATGGCGGTCGATCCGCTCCGGCGTCACTCGTCGCGCAGCACGCTCGCCGGATCGAGCCGGGCGGCGCGCCGCGCGGGGCCGGCGCATGCGAGCAGCGCGACCGAAGCGAGCAGCAGCGTCATGCCGACGAGCGGCACCGGGTCGAGCGGGTCGATGCCGTAGACCACGCCGCGCAAGAGCCTGCCGCCGGCGAGCGCCAGGACGAGACCGGTGCCGGCTCCCCAAGCGGCGAGCCGGAGTCCGTCGCCGGCGATCTCGCGCGCGATCGCGCCTGGCGCGGCGCCGAGCGCGGCGCGGATGCCGAGCTCGCGCCGGCGCTGCGCCACCGCGTAGGCGAGGACGCCGAAGACGCCGACCGCCGCGAGCAGCAAACCCTGGGCGGCGAACAGCCCCACCAGCTCGGCGAGCAGCCGGCGTTCCTCGAAGGTCTGCGCGAGGCGCGCCGGCATGGCGAGGACGTCGAAGACCGGCGCGTCCGGCTCGAGCGCAGCGAGCGCCGCGCGCACCGAGCGCGTGAGCGCGGCCGGGTCTCCTTCGGTGCGGACGAGCAGCGCCGAGGTCCGCCACGGCAGGCGGCCGTAGGGCACGTAGAGCTGCAGCCGCGAGCGCGGCGTCTGCTCGGTCAGCTCCTCGTAGACGAGATCGGGCACCACGCCGGCGACGGTGACGAACGGCGCGTCGGCGCTCTGGCCGTAACGCAGCCGGCGCCCGACGGCGTTCTGGCCGGGCCAGAGCGAGTGGGCGAGCGCGCGGTTGACGAGCGCCGACGGCGCGTCCTCGCGCGCGCCCTCTTCGGCGGCGAACGGCGCGCCGGCGAGAAGCTCGACGCCGAGCGTGCGGAAGAGCTCGGGCTGCGTCCAGACCACCGAGACCGGCAGCGTCTCCTCGAGCGCGAGCGAGCTCGACTCGGTCGCGACCCGCGCGTCGGCGCCGCCGTCGTCGACCGGGATCGCGCCGGTCGTCGCGGCGGCGACGACTCCCGGCAGCGCGGCGATCCGCTCGACGAGCTCGCGGTGGAAGCGGGCGCGCGCGCCGACCTCGTCCCAGGCGTCGCCGGGGAGGTAGAAGCGCAGGGTCAGCAGCCCTTTCGGCTCGAAGCCGACCTCGGCCCGGTTCAGCGCCAGGAAGCTGCGCGTCATCCAACTGCCGGCGGCGAGCAGCGCCAGCGCGAACGCGAACTGGGCGACGACCAGCACGCGCTGCGAGCGCCGGGCCGCCGCGCGGTCGCTGCCTCGGCCGGCTCCGGCCAGGCTCGGCAGCAGGCGTGCCTCGCTCGCCCGCAGCGCCGGCCAGAGCCCGCAGGCGACGGCGGTGACGAGAGCGAGGAGCGCACCGCCCGCGGCGAGCCGCCAATCGTAGTCGAACGACAGCCACGGCGGCCGGTCCTCGGCCAGGGTGGAGATCGCGAACGAGAGCCACCAGCGCCCATAGAGCGCGCCGAGCGCGGTGCCGGCGAGCGCGAGGAGCAGGCTCTCGGCGAGCGTCTGCCGCACGAGACCGGCGCGGCCGGCGCCCAGCGAGGCGCGCACCGCGAGCTCGGTCTCTCGGCCGGCCGCTCGCGCGATGAGCAGATTGGCGACGTTGGTGCAGCAGAGCAGGAGGACGGCGACGACGACCCCGCCGAGGAGCGCTCCCAGGTGCTCGGCGTCGGAGCCGAGCGCGCGGCGGAGCGGGAGGAGCTTCATCTCGCGTGGCTCGCTGCCCGGCGGCGCCTGCTGCGCGAGCGCGGCGAAGACGGCCTCGACGCGGCTCGACGCGGCGGCGAGATTGCCGGCGGCCGGCCGCACCAGGGTCCAGAGCATCGGCTGCGCGCGGTCGACCTCGTCGTCGGGCGCGAACGGCAGGTAGACGAGCTCGCGATCGGGCAGACTGAAGCCGGGCGGCAGGACGCCGACGACCTCGACGCGGCGCTGGTTGATCTCGATCGCGCGGCCGACGAGCGACGGATCGCCGCCGAAGCGCGCGAGCCAGAGCGAGTGGCTGACGAGCGCGACGCTCTCGAAGCCGAACGAGCGACCCTCGTCGGCGGCGAAGGTGCGGCCGAGGATCGGCGCGACGCCCAGGAGCTCGAAGAAGCCGGGCGTCACCGAGGCGCCGAGGACGCGCTCGGGCTCGCCCTCGCCGGTAAGGGTGAGGTTCCGCTCGATCGCTCCGGCCGTCGCGGCGAGCTCGTCGGTCGCGGCGAGGGCTTCGAGCTCGTGCCACGAGAGCTCGGCGTCGTCGGGATCGACGGCCTGCCGCTCGATCACCGGGACGACGAGCTGGACGTCGGTCGCCGTGACCGCCGGCAGCGGCCGCCAGAGCAGGCCGTAGAGGAGCGCGCCGACGCCGGCCACGGCGCCGATGCCGATCGCGAGCGTCGCCACCGCCGCGACCGTGAAGCCCGGCGCCCGCCCGAGGCGGCGCGCCGCGTGTCGCAAATCGTGGATCAGGTCGATCATCGCCGTCGCTCCGAGGTCGTCATTCGCTGCGCAGCGCCGTCGCGGGTGCGACCGCCGCGGCGCGGCGAGCCGGAACGAGCACGGCGAGGAGCGCGACGCCGCCGAGCAGCGCCGGAACGCCGAGGAAGGTCGCGAGGTCGGTGGGCGAGAGCCCGAAGAGCAGGCTCGCCATCAGGCGCGAGAGCGCGAAGGCGAGCGCGAGGCCGACCAGCGCGCCGCCCACGATCGGGGGCGCCGAGTCGGCGAGCACGAAGCGGACGACGTCCTCGGGGCGGGCTCCGAGCGCCATGCGCAGCGCCAGCTCGCGCTTGCGCGCCGCGACCGCGAAGGCGACCACCCCGTAGAGCCCGACCGCGGCGAGGAAGAGGCCGATCGCGCCCGCGCCGCCGGCCACCGAGGCAGCGAGCCGCTGCGGCAGCGTCGACGTCTCGGCGACCTCGAGCAGCGGGCGGGGCGGGCCGGGCGGCAGATCGGGATCGACGCTCTTCGCCAGGGCGTCGATGCTGCGAGTCAGCGCGCCGAGGTCGGACGTGCCGCGGACGAGCAGCGAGACCTGACGCACGTCGGCCTGCTCCGCCGCGAGCCAAAAGAAGAGCGAGGGGCCGTCTTCGAGGGCGTGAGCGCGGATGTCGGAGGCGACGCCGACGATGCGGTACGGCGTGCGCGACTCCGGACCCTCCCGGAGCTGGAAGACGCGCCCCAGGGCGCCGTCGGGGAAGAGGCGCTCGGCGAACGTCCGGTTGACGATCGCGACGCGCTCGCCGTCGGCCCGGTCGCGGGCGTCGAAATCGCGCCCGTCGAGCGGAATCGCGAGGGTGGCGAAGAAGCCGGGAGCGACGATGTTGGCGTCGGCTTCGAAGCCCCGGCTCGAGGGGCTTTCGACGCCGTCGACCTCGATGCCGCCCAGCCCCATCCGCGAGCGGTCGAGCGGCAGCACGCGGGCCGCCGTCGCGGCGTCGATCCCCGGCAGGGCGCGGGCGCGCTCGAGCAGGCTCGTGAGCGCGCCGCGCGCCGTGGCGTCGGTGTAGCCGGCGAGCTCGAAGTTGAGCTCGTAGGCGACGACGCCGGCGGAGCGGAAGCCGGGATCGATGCCTCGGGCGGTGCCGAGGGCGCGCAACAGCAGGCCGGCCAGCACGAGCAGCAACAATGAAAGCGCGAGCTGGGCCCCGACGAGCGTCCGCCGCAGGCGCAGCTGGCGCGTGCCCGAGCCGGCGCCGCCGTCGTGGAGCGCGGCGCCCGGAGCCTTGCCCGAGGCGCGCAGCGCCGGCGCGAGCCCGAACAAGAGACCCGTCGCGAGCGAGAGCGCCAGCGCGAACGCCGCCACCGTCCAATCGACCGGGAAGTCGAGGAAGATCGGGAACGGCGTCGGCGGGCGCAGCGCCGAGATGATCGAGACGCCCCAGCGCGCGAGCAGCAGGGCCGGCGGAGCGGCGAGCGCGAAGAGGAGCATCGACTCGGTCAGCAGCTGGCGCACGAGCCGCCCGCGCGGCGCGCCGAGCGCCTGGCGCACAGCGATCTCGCGGCGGCGCTCCTCGGCGCGCGCCAGCAGCATCGACGCCACGTTGATGCAGGCGATCGCGAGCACCATGCCGACGAGAGCGAAGAGCAGCGTGGAGAAGAGCTTGACCGGCGTGTGCGCGGGCCCCGGCAGCGGCTTGGCCGCGAGGACGCGGACGCCGCGCTCGCCGTGGCTCTCGGGAAAGGTCCGCGCGACGCGGGCGGCGACGACGTCGAGCTCGGCGCGCGCACCGGCGAGCGTGGCGCCGGGAGCGAGCCGGCCGCCCATCAGGAACCACGCTCCGCCGCGGGAGGTCAGGCGCCGCGTTTGCCAGGTGTCGTCGGAGAGCGCCGTGGTGAGCGGCGCGAAGACTTCGGGCCGCAGTGCGAAGAGGTGGCCTTCGAAGCCCTCGGGCGCGACGCCGATCAAAGTGAACGGCCGGCTGTTGATGCGCACCACCGTGCCGAGCAGCGCCGGATCGCCGCCCAGGTCGCGAGCGAAGAAGCGGTGGCTGACGACCGCGACCGGCGCGCCGCGCGCTTGCGAATCCTCGTCGGCGCGGAAGAAGCGTCCGAGCTCGGGCCGCACTCCGAGCGCTTCGAAGTAGTTGGCCGAGACCGAGTAGCCGAGCACGCGCTTCGAGCTCTCGCCGACGCGGACGAGGAACGGGTTCATCTCGTAGCCGAAGATCTGCTCGAGGCTCTTCGAGCCCTCGCGGAAATCGACGAGGTCGGGGTAGCCGAAGGTGTCGAACCCCTCGCCGCGCGTGGTGCGGCCGATGTCGACCAGCCGCTCGGGCTCGGCGACTCCCGCGAGCGGCCGCAACAGCAGGGTGCTCACGATCGAGAAGATCGCAGTGGTCGCGCCGACGCCGATGGCCAGCGAAGCGATCGCGGCGAAGGTGAAGCCGGGGCTCCGCGCGAGCCGGCGGAGCGCGTAGCGGACGTCGCCGCTGCCGGTCACGGCCGGACCTCGTGGGTGTGACGGAGCTCGTCGGGCGGGACGCTCATGACATCTCCTCTTTCGTCACTCTTCACGCAACGCCGAAGCCGGCTCGATTGCCAGCGCCCGGCGGGTCGGCACCAGCGCCGCGGCGAGCGCCACCGCGAGCAGCCCGGCGACCACCGCGCCGAAGGTCGCGGGGTCGCGCGGTGCGATGCCGAACAACAGCTTCTCCAGGATGCCGCTGGCGCCCAGCGCGGCGGCGACGCCGACCGCGAGCCCGGCGACGACCGGGACGGCGGCGTGCGCGATCACCCAGCGTCCGAGCTCGGCGGGCGCGGCGCCGAGCGCCGAGCGCAGCGCCAGCTCGCGCCGCCGGGCGTCGACCGTGTAAGCCAGGATGCCGTAGAGGCCGATCGCGGCGAGCAGCGCGGCCAGGCCGCCGAGCGCCGAAGCGAGCGACGCGGTGATGCGCTCGACGCGCAACGAGCGGCGCGCTTGCTCCTCGAGCGTGCGCAGCTCGACCACCGGCAGCCCGGGCGCGACCTCGGCCACCTTGCGGCGGAGCGTCGGGACGAGGGCGGCCGGGTTCGATCGGGCGCGCACGTAGAAGGTCGTCGCGCTGCCGTCGTGCGCCTGCGCCCACGGCACGTAGACGAAGCGCGCTTCGCTCTCGCGCAAGTTGCCGGAGAGCACGTTGCCGACCACGCCGACGATCTCGGCCTCGCGATCGTCGCCGCCCCAGCGAAAGCGCCGGCCGACGGCGTCGCCCGCCGGATAGTAGTCGCGCGCGAGCTTCTCGTTGACCAGCGCGACTCCCGGCGACTCCTTGCGGTCGTCGGGGGTGAAGCCGCGCCCGCTCCGGAGCGGGATGCCGAGCGTCTCGAAATAAGCGGGCGAGACGGTGTCGAAGCGCGCGTCGTGGCCCGCGTCCTCGGTCGCCTCGAAGCCCGCGAGCTCGAGGGTGCCGGAGCGGATGGAGCTCTCGAGCAGGGTGGTCTCGGCGCGTGCCACCGAGGCGACGCCGGGCAGGCCGGCGAGCTCTCGTTCGAGCCGGTCCACGAGCTCGCCTTCGGCCGCGAGTGAGAGGCCGGTCAGCCGCGGGTCGACGCGGAAGAGAACGACGTCCCCGGTCCGGACTCCGGCATCGCGATCGGCCAGGCTGGCGAGCGAGCGGACGAGCAGGCCGGCGCCGATCAGGATCGACGCCGAGAGCGCGACCTGCACGCCGACCAGGATGCGGCGGGTGCGGGCGCCGCGATGTCCGCCGAGCGCCGCGCCAGCGGTCGAGCGCAACCGCTCGGCGATGCCGCCGCGGGTCGAGGCGAGCGCCGGCAGCAGGCCCGAGCCGAGCGCCGCGGCGAGCGCGAGCCCGAGCGCGCAGCCGACGAGCAGCGCGCTCGGCTCCGGAACGACCGCGCCCGGCTGATCGACGAGCCGCGCGGGCAGCGTGCGCGCGAGCACGGCCACCAGCGCGAGGCCCAGCGCGGCGGCAACGGCGGAGAGGATCAGCGCTTCGGCCAGGATCCGCCGCACCAGGTCGCCGCGGCTCGCGCCGAGGGCGAGCCGGACCGTGAGCTCGCGCTCGTGGCGCGTCGCGCGGGCGGCGAACAGGTTGGCGAGGTTGGCGCAGGCGAGCGCCAGCAGGAGCCCGACGAGGCCGAGCACGGCGAAGAGCGCGCGCCCGAAATCGCCGCGCAGATCGGAGCGGCCGGTCCCACCCGGCAGGAGCGTCAGCCGGCGATCGATGAAGCGCCGCCGCGTCTCCTCCGAGAAGGTGCTGGTGGGCGCGAGCTCCTCGCTCGAACGGCGGTAGATCTGGTTGGTCAGGTTCTCGGCGTCGGCGAGCGAGACGCCGGGCGCCAGCCGGGCGACGACGTTGAGCCAGCGGCTGCGCGGGTTCTCGAGATCGTTGCGCAGCGGGGTCGCGACCGGCTTCATCGCCATCGGCAGCCAGAGCTCGGGCGCGAACTCGATCTCGAGGCTGCGGAAGCCGCGCGCGGCGACACCGAGCACCGTCATCGCCTGCCCGTTGACGACCAGCGAGCGGCCGACCACGTTCGGATCGCCGCCGAACCGGCGCTGCCAGCCGCCCCAGGAGAGGACGACCACCGGGTGGCCGCCGACCTCGACGTCGTCCGCGGCGGTGAGCAGCCGCCCGCGCTCGGCGCGCACGCCGAGGACGTCGAAGTAGTTGCCGGAGACGATCTCGCCCACGACCTCGTCGGTCGTGCCGTCGAACGCGATCGCGAGCGCGACCGGCGCGCGCGCGGCGACGCCGGTGAACGGCCCCTCCTGCCAGCGCGCGAAGGTGCGGTACTCGGGATACGTGAGCGGGACGGAGAAGTCCGACCAGCTGTTGCTCTGGCCGGCGAACGGCCCGGTGGGCGGCTGGAAGACGACCAGCCGCTCCGGCTCGGCCACCGGCAACGGCCGCCAGAAGATCTGCTCGACTATCGACAGCAGCGCGACGCCCGGGCCGAGCGCCAGCGCGAGCGTGGCGACGACGGCGACGGAGAAGCCCGGCGCGCGCAGGAGCGAGCGAGCCGAGTGGCGGAAGACGACGGCGATCGAGCGCATGGCGTTCTCGTCACTCCTCGTGGAGCACTTGCGAGGGCTGGGTGCGCGCGGCGCGCACGCGGAGCTCGTGGGCGACCGTGGACATCGCCGCCTCAGGCCGCTTCGAAACTCTCGCGCACGATGCGGCCGTCGAACAGATGCACGGTGCGCTCGGCGTGGCGCGCGAAGCGGGTGTCGTGGGTGACCATGCAGATCGTCGAGCCGTCGCGGTGGAGCTCGCGCAGCAGCCCCATCACCGCCTCGCCGTTCTTGGAGTCGAGGTTGCCGGTGGGCTCGTCGGCCAGCATGATGGCGGGCCGGCCGCCCAGGGCGCGGGCCACGGCGACGCGCTGCTGTTGGCCGCCGGAGAGCTGCGCGGGATAGTGCTTCATGCGGTGGGCCATGCCGACTTTTTCCAGCGA
>Ga0209640_10006279_pt1 | contig 10395 bp, 10 predicted proteins | sample RifCSP10_1_FD_184018 | JGI IMG/M metagenome (GOLD analysis project Ga0209640, IMG submission 184018) | Soil microbial communities from Rifle, Colorado - Rifle CSP2_sed 10_1 (SPAdes) (version 2) | ecosystem: Environmental > Terrestrial > Deep subsurface > Rock core/Sediment | place: Rifle...
CGCGCCCTCCAGATACTCCATGGCGATGAACGATCGGCCGCCCTGCTCGCCGATGTCGTAGATCGTGCAGATGTGTGGATGGTTGAGCGCCGATGCGGTTCGGGCTTCACGCTGAAAGCGGCTCAGGGCCTCGGCATCACTCGCCAGATCTTCGGAGACGAACTTGAGCGCGACGGGACGGTGAAGCCGCGAGTCTTCAGCTTTGTACACCACGCCCATCCCGCCGCCGCCGAGCTTCTCGACGATGCGGTAGTGCGAGAGCATCTGACCGATCAGCGGATCGCCGCCGGCCTGACTGCCGTCGTCTCGGCGCTCTCCGGCGAGCTCGCGTGCGGCGAGATCAATCGCCGGCGCGCCGAGGAATCTGTCCGCACGGTCGTGTGCGACGAGCAGCGAACGGACTTCTTCTTCCAGCCGTTGGTCGCCGCCGCACGCGAGGCGAAGAAAGGCGTCGCGCTCTACCGCAGGCCTGGCGAGTGCGGATTGCAGCAGCCGATCGACGTGATTCCAGCGGTCAGTGTCCATTGGCGGTCGGGCCGGCGAGCTCTCGATACAACCAAGCTCTCGCGCTTTTCCACTCGCGCATCACCGTGATCGGCGACACGCGCAGCACTTCGGCTGTCTCGTCGACGCTCAGGCCGCCGAAGAAGCGCAGCTCGACCACCTTGGCTTTGCGCGGCGCCCGCGCCGCCAGAGCGGTCAGGGCATCGTCCAGGAACCCGAAGTCATCGGAGCGATTGGGCCGGAGAACAGCCTCGGCATCGAGCGAGACATGCTCGGCGTTCGCGCCGCGCTTCGCATTGCGCCGCCGCGCGTGGTCGACGAGGATGCGGCGAATGGCCTGCGCCGCCGCCGCCATGAAATGAGCCCGGTTCTGCCATTGCATGCGCTTGTAGTCGACGAGCCGCATGTAGGCCTCGTTGACCAGCGCGGTTGTCTGCAGGCTGTGGCCGGCCCGCTCGCGTTTCAGGTAGTAGTGCGCCAGACGGTGGAGCTCGTCGTACACGATCGGGGTGAGCCGTGCGAGCGCGTGCTGGTCTCCATCGGTCCACGCACGGAGCAGCGCACTGACGTCGTCCGGAGCCGTTTCACCCGTGCTTACGCGCTCAGGCATGGTCGCTGGTCGCGTCATTATGGGGGGGGCTTCGCCGTTTCTTCGGATGATAGCTCTTTCCCGGCTTCCGCGCCTATTTCCGTAGAGGGCGCGGATGAACCAACGGCTGGCGAAGCAGCGACGGATGTGGTGAAGAACATCGTCAGAGCACCGGTGATGAGCGGCATTATTTATCGCCGTGCTCACCACGTCAACACACGTAGTGGGAGCGGCCGAACAGGGTGAGCGCTTCGTGGGTGTGGCCTTTCCGCCAGACCAACGTCTTCCGCACGAGGGTGGAGCGATGCGACGACGACTGAACGTGGTTGCCCTGTTGGTGATGGTGACGGCAGGACCGGTGGACGCTCAGATCGCCAGTGAAGGCACGGTGCGGGGTGTGATTCGCGATGCCGGGGCGGAGTACTGCCAGGGGTCACCGTTACCGCGGTGAGCCCGACCGTTCCTGGCACCCACATCAGTGTCAGCGAGTCCGACGGGTCAGTACCGCCTCCTGAACCTCCCGCCAGGCGTCTTCGAGGTCGTCGCGGAGCTGGCGGGCTTCACGAAGTACACGCGGCAGGGCGTCGAAGTCCGGGCCGGGCTCAACCTCACCCTCGATATCGTCCTCACGCTCGGGAGCGTGGTAGAGAACGTTATCGTGAGCGGCGACTCGCCGCTGCCCGAAACGCAGAAGCCGATTCAGGCCGTCAATGTCGCCGGCGATTTCCAGCGCACGCTGCCGCTGTCGACCCGACGCGACGTGACTGACGCGCTCGAGGTCACTCCGGGGGTGACGACCCGCAACCTCATCTCCAACAACGGGACCCAGACCTACATGCTGCGCGGCACGGATGTCGAGCAGCACGTGGTGCAGATCGACGGGGCCGACATGGTGTCGTCTCGTCAAGGACGCATGGAAACCGTCAGGCTGCCCACCAATGCCGTGGCGGATTCGCAGGTGAAGACCGGCGGAGCCGATGCGTCGGCGCCGGCGGGGCTGGGCGTGGTGTTCAACGTAACGACCAGGGTTGGCACCAACCGGCTTTCAGGGACCGCGGGAGTCCATCATCAGAACCGCGGGTGGAACGCCGACAACGATCCGCTGGGCGTGCCCGCGATTGCCGAGAGCTCGGAAGTCGAGGCATCGTTGGGGGGACCGATTCGGGCCGATCGCGCGTGGTTTTTTGCCTCGTATTTGTTTCTCCATCGCAACAGTCAGATCTCACGCACCCCGACCCAATTGAACAACCTCCGAGCGTCGATTCCCGGGTGGCAACCGTTCGACAATCGAAGCCGGCACGGCACGGGATTCATCAAGGTCAACGCCCAGGTGCGCTCTCGACATCAACTGCACGGATTCTTCCTGAAACCGCGCGGCTTCGAGGAGGCCAATGCGTCGACGGGCAGCCGCCGCTTCAGCCCTAGCGGCACCACTGGCAGCGGCGTCGCCGGACGGCTCTATTCGGCCTGGACCAACAGGCTGACGACGACCATTGGCGCCTCGTTCAACACGTTCGGCGCCAGGACGTCGCTCGACGCCTACAAGGGGCTGGACTACGGCGGCCCGCGGGTGGTCATCTACGACTCGACCAACACGTCGGCCGGACGGCTGGTCGGCAACGGTCTCGTCGCCATCACGGGCAACAGTCAGAACTTCAATGTGACGCCGGCCAGCAAGCTCACCGTGCAAGCTGACGTGAGCTGGTTCCGTCCGGGGTGGATGGGTTCTCATGAGTTCCAGACCGGGATCTTCATCCAGCCGTTGCTGCGATTGAGCTCGCAAGCGAACTACCTCAATGGGGGATTCATCCTGGAGGAGGTCCGACTGCGCGTTCCAGGAGACCCGCGCTCGGACTACATTCCCTTCCACCGTCAGTTCGTGGATCCGTCCCAGTTGGTGATTACCGCTGAGAAGAGAAACTCCCAGAACTACGCCGTCTACGTGCAGGACTCCTGGAAGCCCGTGCCGCGATTGACCCTCGTCGGCGGTATTCGATTCGATCGCGTGGTGGACGATGACGAGTTGTTCGACGTGCGAACGCAGTCGAGCCTGGAGATCGGCCCGCGGGCGGGCGTGATCTACGCCCTGACGGTCGACAGCAAGAATGTCGTCCACGGGAGCTTCAGCCGCCTCGCCGCCAAGCCGGAATGGATTTACCTGCCGTCCTTGGGGGGTAGCGTCACGGTGACGACGACCGACACCTACGACACCCGCGGCGACGGGAGCTTTGCGACCGTGTTGGTGACGCCCGCCCAGACCCGAGTGGCGGCCAACCGGCGCATCGACCCGGACCGGCATCAGCCGTTCAGCGACGAGATCCTGCTCGGCTATCGGCGCCAACTGCCCGGCCAGATCTCTTCCAGAAGCCCGCCGTTGGTGCCGGGACCGAGGAATTGGTGCTGGCAACGGCCCAGGACAAGATCCAAACAGACTGGTCGCCCGACGGGCGCTGGCTGCTCTATTGGAGCACAGACCCAAAGACAGGTGATGACATCTGGGCGTTGCCTATGGGCGGAGACGGCCCGTCGACGAGCTCGGGGCGCCCTGAGCCTGCCGAAGGGCGAAAGCCCTTTCCGATCGTGCAGACGAGTTTCGCGGAACGCGATGCGCAGTTCTCTCCGGACGGAAAGTGGATCGCGTATCAGTCCAACGAGTCGGGCCAATTCGAGATCTACCTCCGACCGTTTCCCGGCCCTGGAGGCACACTGCAGGTGTCCACCAACGGCGGCGCGCAGGTGCGCTGGCCGCGTCGCGGTAAGGAATTGTTCTACATGGCGCTCGACGGGCGCCTGATGGCAGTTCCCCTTCGGCTCCCTTCAGGCCCCCAGGCCGCGGAACCGGGACTTCCCGTTCCCCTGTTCCAAACGCGCGTGGGCGGCGCTCTGCAAGGCACCTTCATGCAGCAGTACGATGTCTCGTCGGACGGTCAGCGGTTCCTGATGAATACCATCACGGAGGAGGCCGCGTCGCCCGTCACCGTGGTGCTGAACTGGAAGCCTCCGGCGAAATAGCCAATCGTATGACGACGCTGACGATCGCTCCGAAGCGCTGGTACTCCTGGGACTTCATCGTCACCCGGGACACTGGGCGGGGTGAAGCCCACGCGGTACGGCACGACGCTACGCTTCGGCATGACGCGGGGCCTGAAGCCGTCGCGCGGGCTAAAGCCCGCGCTCTACACCAGGACGATGGCCGTCCGGTGGCAGACATGGACCTCTCCTGCTGGCGCGAAAAGGGCGTACTTTCCGTCCAGGGCGCTGACTACCGCGTGTCCCGCGAACGAGCTCTGAGCGGCGACTTCATCCTCGAGCACGCCGGGTCGGTGCTGGCCCGGGCCACCAAGCCCAGTGCGTTCCACAGGTCCTTCGTCCTCAGCTACAACGGCAGGCGGTACACCCTGCAGGCGAAGTCTCCGTTCAGACGCGCCTTCGTGCTCCTCGACGGCGCAGTCGAGATCGGTTCACTGACACCCGACAGCGCCTGGACCCGGCGCGGCACGGTCAATCTTCCGGACGACTGGCCGCTCCCGGTGATGGTCTTCGCCATCTGGCTCACGATCATCCTGTGGAAGCGCGATGCCGACGGAGGCGCCGTGGCGGCCTCGGCGTAGCTGCTTCAGGTCGCAATATTCGTGGCCCTCGTGGCCCGAGCCCGGATAAGGGACGTGCGACATCGCCCGGAGCGCGGCCCAGCCCTCTACGCAGATTGCGCCGAGCTGCGTGAGCGCGGGGTCCCAATTCATGGGGACGCGGTCGATGTATTCCGTGCCGCGCTTCACCTCCGGTGACGCTCGCGGTTCTCGAATGCCCTAGGGGATGTGCAGTCCGGACTTGCGACCGATTGAAACGCGCCCACCGGAGGTGCTGCTCGTGCTTGTCACCAGAGCGCTCCCACCAGACACGATGCTCGTCGGCGTCAGCGTCACGGAGTACTCAACCGCCTCCTCGCGTGGCCCAAGATTCAGCACGATAAGCGTGCGCGTTCCGCCGGGTGCGTTCGGGATCGAAAGCACACGCGGTTTCGGCGCCGCGGTTTCCGAACGCACGGTGAACTGGCACTCGCACGACGCTTGAAGTGGACAGGCGGGTTTCGCGAACTGATCGACAGTGCAAGCACCATTCGCCACCCACATCCACAACGTGTTGGTTGGGATCGCCCAATCGACCGTTGCCTCCCACCGACCTGTCGCCTGATCCGTGATGGCGGCCATGGCGAAGTAGTAGGAATCGGCGGTTGGAGCGGGCAGAGGCATGCTTCCCTGCTGAAGCAGGCGGGGCGTGGGAGCGACGGGTGTTGGTGACGACGGGCCGTCCGAGCCACCGCAGGAGGCGACGAGCGCGGCAGCACACAGCATGCCAAGGGTGAGAACGCGAGTGGTTTCGTATCTCTTGGGTGAACCTCAAGGGCAAATCCGCGCTGCCACCCGACTAAACGACGCAGGCGGCAAAACCGTACAAGAAGCCTTCGTGGCCATCCCACGCGCGGGCTGAAGCCCGCGCTCTACGGGTCTTCCATTCGCCGGGTCTTCCATTCGCGGCGGGACCCCCGATGGGGACGCGCTATGATCGCCCTCATGGCGCAGTGGCTCGTGAAGGAAGAACCGGAGCACTACGGGTACGACACGCTCGAGAAGGACGGCAAGACCGTTTGGGCTGGCGTCAGAAACCCGCTCGCGCAGAAACACCTGCGCGCGATCCGGAAAGGCGACCGCATCTTCTACTACCACACGGGCAAGGAGAAGGCGATCGTCGCCATCGCGAAAGCCACAAGCGACGCCTACCCGGATCCGAATGACGCCTCGGGCAAGCTCTCCGTCGTCGACATCGCGCCAGGCAAGCCGCTAACGCGCCCGGTCACGCTGGCCGAGATCAAGGCCGACAAGGCGTTCGCCGCGTTCCCTCTCGTACGCATGTCGCGGCTGTCGGTGATGCCGGTCATGGACGGGGAGTGGGAGAGGATCGAAGCACTTAGTCGTTCGGAGCCTTCGGGACGTTCGGGGCGTTCGTGACGTTCGGAGCGTTCGGATCGCTTGCCGCGCCGAAGCCGCGAGGCGGAGGCGGGTTCGTTGGAGTAATCGCTCTCCTCGCGCTGTGCGTAATGCCGGTTGCGGCATTCGCCCAGACACCGCCCGACATCCTCGTCTCACGCCAGCTTGCCGAATCCGAACACCTCACCGTCGGCACCATCGTCTCTCTGGCGGTAGACGCCGCGGGAACGGGCGCGCGAGAGTTTCGCGTCGCGGGGATCTACGAGCCGACACCGGACCCGGCCCGACTGGGCGTGGTCCCCCGCGCGGTTCGGTTGCACTTGCCGGACCTGCTCGACCTCACCCGCCGCGCAGACGTCCTGGCCGGCACCGAATACGTCTCATCCGTCAACGTCGCGCTAACGAATCCAGCGGAGGCGCGCACCTTCGCGCGCGACGTCAACGCCCGACTCCCCGGCGTGCTCGCGCGTCCGGCCACTGAGGCGGCGGGCGCAGCCGGCCCATTCCAGGTGCTCGAACGCTTCCACCTGGCGATCGCGATCGTCACCATCGTGGCGGCCACGGTGTTCCTGCTTGCCCTCACCATCATGCTGGTCGACGAGCGGCGCGAGACGGTCGGCGTGCTCCGCCTGATCGGACTACCGGTGCGCCGCATCCTCGTACAGATACTTCTCGAGGGCCTGCTCGTGGCCGCGGTCGGCGCGGTCTTCGGTCTCGTCCTGGCGGTGCTCTCTGAGCAGCTCATCAACACCTTCTTCCAGTGGCGCTACGACACGGCGCTCGTCTTCGTCCGCGTGACGAGAGACGTGGCGCTCACAAGCGTGTCGATTGCCGTCCCGCTCGGCGCATCCGCAACGGTCGTCGCGTCGTGGGCCTTGCTCCGCCGGAGCGGGTTGAGGCTCGCAAGACGATGAATGCGGTGGGGTTTGCGTGGAGGAGCCTGGTGCGCCAGCCGGCGCGCGCGACGCTGGGCATCGTCGGCGTGGCGGCCGTTGGTGCGCTGCTCTTTGACATGCTGCTGCTGTCGCGCGGGCTGATCGTGTCGATGCAGGACCTGCTCGACCGCGGCGGCTGGGACATCCGCGTGAGCGCCGGCGAACTGCCAGTCGACAGCCGGTTCATCCCGAACGCCCTCGACGCCGCGCAGGTCATCGCGGCGCTGCCGTCGGTGGAGGCGGCGCTCGTGATTCGCGAGGCCGAGGCCCAGGTGGATCGCATATCAGGGCCTCCCCTGCGCGCATCGTTTCAGGGCGTCACCACCCGCAGCTCGACGAGCGTCGGCTCGGCCCTGCGCGCGCCGTGGACGATCATGCGAGGGCGCGACGCCGAGCAGCCGAACGAAGTGGTCGTGGACACAGACGTCGCATCGAGTGCCGGGCTCGAGCCTGGCAGCCAGATCACGATGAGAGCCTCGTGCCTGTCGGACCTCGAGGCGCTGCCGGTTACGCGGCTCCAGGTGGTCGGCATCGCGGAATTTCCCTTCGAGTCCACGAGCGAGAACACGATCGGCGGCACCTTCGACGCCCTTCAGGCGGCCTGCGGTGGGAACATCGGCGCCGGCGCGAACCTCATTCTGGTGCGCTCCACGGGCGACCCCGACGCCGCAACCGCAGCCATCCGAGCCTCGCAACCCGGGCTGAGGGCCGCCACCAACACGGAGGTTCTGGGACAAGTGCAGCGGACCGGCTTCACCTACTTCCGTCAGATCTCGAGTGTGCTGACGACGGTGACCGTGTCGTTCGCCGTGCTCCTCATCACGGTCCTCCTGACCGTGTCGGTGAACCAGCGGCTCGGCGAGATTGCGGCGCTTCGTGCGCTCGGCTTCTCGCGGACCCGGGTCGTCAAGGACGTCCTCGCCGAGTCCGCATTGACCGTCGGCATCGGCGGGCTGCTGTCGCTCCCGCTCGGACTCCTCCTTGCCTCGGGCCTCGACCGCATTCTCAAGGGCATGCCCGGTATTCCGGCGGCGCTGCACTTTTTCGTCTTCGAGCCGCAGGCTCTCGTCGTCCACGTCGCCCTGCTCGTCGCGACGGCGCTCATCGCCGCGCTGTACCCGATGCGCATCGTGTCGAGACTGCCAATCGCCGCGACGCTGCGGAGCGAGGTAATGGGATGAGATCGGGACTCGGGGCTCGGGATCCCGGACTCGGGACTCGGGAGGTTGTCGTCGATGCGAGAGCCGTGAGCCGTGTCTTCGCGATGCCGGCCGGGCCAGTGACCGCCGTCAAAGACGTCACGCTGCAGGTCCGCGGCGGCGACCACGTGGCCGTTCGCGGGCCGTCGGGATGCGGCAAGTCCACGCTCCTGCACATGCTCGGCTGCGTGGAAACGCCCTCGTCTGGAACGCTGCTGTTCGACGGCCAGGATGTTGGCGGGCTTTCGGACGCGAGACGCAGCCTGCTGCGGCTGAACCAGATCGGATTCGTCTTCCAGCGCTTCTTTCTGCTGCCCATGCTGACGGCGTCGGAAAATATCGAGCTGCCAATGTCGGAGGCCGGCCTCGCCAAAGCCAAGCGGCGAGCGCGCGCGCGGGAACTGCTCGAATACGTCGGGCTGGCCGCTCGTGCCGATCATCGGCCGTCGCAACTGTCGGGCGGTGAGATGCAGCGCGTGGCGATCGCACGCGCACTGGCCAATGGTCCCCGTCTGCTGCTTGCCGACGAGCCGACCGGCGAACTCGACGAATCCACGGGCGCGCAAATCGCTTCCCTGCTCGACCGGGTCAATCAGGGGGGCACGGCCCTCGTCATCGTCACGCACGATCCCGCGCTTGCCGATCGCGCGGCGCGAGTGCTGATGATGAGGGATGGACGGATTGAAAGCGAGCAGGCGCAGTGATTGGCAAGCTGGCGCTCAGATCGCTCACGGCCCATCCCGTCCGAAGCGCGGTGCTCGCCGCCGGCTTTGGCGTGGGCGTCGGTGTGATGGCCATCCTGCTCGGAGTGGCCGGAATTGTGCTCGAGCAGGCGCAGTCACCGGCGCTCGTGGGAGGCGGCGACGTGCACATTCGCCTGTCCCCGTCGGTGCCGGCGCGCCTCCTGCTGTCGGGGACGCTCCAGTCCGACGCGCTTCGCCCGCGCGTACGCGCCGTCGCGGCAAGCCACACGACCGACCTGTTTCTCCTCCGCGAGGGACGAGTGACGCGCGTGGCCGCGCGGGGCGGGATTCCGAGCGTCGAGCGAGCGCTCGGCGATCGGGAAACAGGCGCCGTGGTGCGCTGGCGCGACACACCGGAGGACGCCGCGTGGACCCAGGCGTCGCCCGACGCGGTGCTTCGACAGATCGATCGGTTCCACGAGGTGCCAGACGAGCCGGAGTGGGCCGGGTCGTGGGCCGAATGGCTGTACTTCAACGGGCGATCGGAGGACGCGCGTTTCTATCTGACGTTCCTCGTGGGTCCGCGCACCTCGTCTGGAAAGCGCGTCGCCGGCGTGCGCCTCCAGATCGAGCGCAAGGACCGCATGGAGTCCTACAGCGCAGGCACCGAGGTCGCGGATGCTGAGCTCGCGCGCGCGCCGAACATCACGATCGGCGCCAGCTCGGTCACTCTCGACGGCATGGTCTACCGCATTCACCTCGACGTGGCTGACGCACGGGGCCGTCGCGCCACGGGTGACTTCGCGCTCGAAGCCACCGCCGGCCGACTCGTGCCGCCGATCGAAATTACCGGCGCGCGCGGCTGGCGCACAGGCTACGTCGTCCCGGTGATGTCCGGCAGACTCGACGGCGCACTGACGGTGGGAGCAGACCGCGTGTCGCTGTCCGGGGGCACCGGATACCACGACCACAATTGGGGATTCTGGAAAGGTGTCTCCTGGCAGTGGGGCCAGGCCCAGCAGGGCGACCTGTCGCTCATCTACGGGCGCGTGTTTCCGCCACCCGATGCGGCCGACCCGGATCGCATTCCCGGTTTTGTGGGCGCACTGGGGCCGGATGGTCCGATCGGCTACTCCACCAACGTGCGGATCACCGAGACCAACGACGAGCGGGGACAACCGCGCTCGATCGCCGTGCGCGCCGAGGGTCCCTCGCTCACGCTGGATCTCCGTTTCGACGTCGACTCGATCGAGACGAACCGCATGACACAAGGCCCGCTCGGCAACGGCGTGGACTTCCTGCAGATGCGCGGGCAGTACACCGTGTCCGGTCGAGCCGGCACGCGCGAGATCGCGTTCACGGCCGCGGGCGCGGCGGAGACGTTTCGGGGACGTTAGGCTCAGGGCTCAGGGCTCAAGGCTCTGGGGCTTTCGCACCCTCGCACCCTCGCACCCTATTCCCCCAACGCATGTCTCGCGGCGATCTGCGCCCGCCGAC
>Ga0209640_10006280_pt1 | contig 10394 bp, 12 predicted proteins | sample RifCSP10_1_FD_184018 | JGI IMG/M metagenome (GOLD analysis project Ga0209640, IMG submission 184018) | Soil microbial communities from Rifle, Colorado - Rifle CSP2_sed 10_1 (SPAdes) (version 2) | ecosystem: Environmental > Terrestrial > Deep subsurface > Rock core/Sediment | place: Rifle...
ACTGCACACACCGGGTTTGCATCTACTCGGCGTCGCCGATCTCGCGGTTCCACGGGCTCAAGAGTCGTTGCTTCGCGTTGGTTGGCCAGCCGAGCGAATTGCAGCGAAAACGCTTAGCGTGGCGCGCGAGCGCGGGACCACGCATATTGGTGAGGACGCCGCAACGCTCATTGCCGCGCCCGGCGTCGATATCGTCATCGACGCCACCGGCGACCCGGCGGCCGGCATTCGGCACGCGCTCACGGCATTCGCGCACGGCAAACACATAATAATGGTCAACGTCGAAGCGGACGCGCTCGCCGGCCCATTGCTCGCGCAGCGCGCACGCGCGGCTGGCGTCGTGTACTCGCTCGCGTATGGCGATCAACCGGCGCTTATCTGCGAACTGGTCGATTGGGCACGGACCGCCGGCTTCGACGTCGTCGCGGCGGGGAAGGGGACAAAATATCTTCCGTCGTATCACGCCTCGACTCCCGACACGGTGTGGTCGCATTACGGTCTGACGCCGGAGCGGGCGAAGCTCGGTGGGATGAACGCGCAGATGTTTAATTCGTTTCTCGACGGCACTAAATCCGCGATCGAGATGACGGCAGTCGCGAACGCGACTGGATTGCTGCCGTCACCGCAAGGTTTGATGTTTCCGCCTTGCGGCGTCGATGATTTGCCACGCGTGCTGCGGCCCGTTGAGGCCGGCGGACAGTTGCATCACAAAGGCCAAGTCGAAGTTGTCTCATCGCTCGAACGCGACGGTCAGCCGGTGCTACGCGATTTGCGTTGGGGCATGTACGTCGTGTTCGAGGCGCCGACCGATTACGCCGCGCATTGTTTCGCGGAATACGGATTGGTTACGGATCCGTCCGGGCGCTATTGCGTAATGTACAAACCGTACCATCTGATCGGATTGGAGCTTGGCATCTCTGTCGCCTCGATTGCCCTGCGCAATGAATCGACCGGATCGGCCACCGGTTTTCGCGGCGATGCGGTCGCCATTGCCAAGCGCGATTTGAAAGCCGGTGAAAATCTGGATGGCGAGGGCGGCTACACCGTTTGGGGCAAGCTGATGCCAGCCGCCGACTCTTTGCGTCTCGGTGGTTTGCCGATCGGTTTGGCACATCGCGTAAAGCTGGTAAATCCGGTTTCGCTCGGCGTGCCGATTCGCTGGAGCGATGTCGCTGTCGACGAGACCACGGAGCCGGTAAAAGTGCGTCGTGAGATGGAAAAGGTTTTTGGCGGCGAGCGCGACGACGCGCGTCGCGCAATCGGCTAAAGACTGAGAAGTCCGCAAGATTTGTCAATTCACCACGAGTGCGCACCGACAAATGACCAGATCGATAAAATTCGAAGACCCGAATGTCGCTGCGGTTTTCCGCAGTTACCCGCAAGAGGTAAGGGCGAAACTCATGCGGCTGCGTCAGTTGATTTTCGATGCTGCAGCGTCAACCGACGGAGTGGGGGAGCTGCAGGAAACACTGAAGTGGGGGCAGCCAAGTTACGTAACGGCCAAGACCAAGAGCGGAAGTCTGATCAGGATCGATCAAATAGCGTCGCGGCCGGGGACCTACGCGATGCACTTCCATTGCCAGACCACGCTGGTTGGAACATTCAGGGAGATGTTTCGCGACGATTTCACGTTTGCGGGGAACAGAAGCATCGTGTTCCAGACGCGCGATCCAGTACCTTTAAAGCAATTACGCCAGTGCGTCGCGCTCGCACTTACTTACCACCGCACCAAGAAGTCGGCGCGAAAGAGCCTACCGGCCGGCGCGCACGCCGGTGGATCTGTGTCGCGAGGCCCGAGGCCGAAACATCGATTTTGAAATCGACTTCGGTTTGCCAAAAAGATAGCCTTGTGCCAGATCGAAACCGAGTTCGCACAGCACGCGCGCTTCGTTTTCGGTTTCGACGCCCTCGGCGAGCGTTTGTATGCCACTCTCGCGGCATAGCTGCACCAGCGCGCGCAGCAGCTTGCGCTTGGCCGGTGGCGCGCGGTCGAGATCGCGAATCAAGGTTTCATCGAATTTGAGGTAATCCGGCGGGACGTCGATCAATTCGTTAATGCGACTGCGGCCGGCACCGAAATCATCGTAGGCCAGCTGGATGTTGAGCGTGACGAGCGTACGCCGCAGGTCTCGCATTACCTCGGGGTTGGTCGCCGCTTGCTCGTGGATTTCGAGCGCCAGCCTTTCGTTCGGCAGCTCGCGTCGCAGCGTGTGCAGCGAATCGATTAATCCGGGTTTCTCCAGTTCCGCGGGATGGGTATTGAAGAACAACACCGGACGCCCGGGCAGATCGCGCAGGCGTGGCATGCCGACAGTGCGAAACAGTCGCGAAAGCTCGCCGGCGACGCCAAGCGCCGCAGCCAACTCGAACAGCGCCGTCGGGCTTTGCGGTAGTCGATCGGACGCGCCGCGGCCGAGCAGTTCGTAGCCGAATACATCACCCGATGGCAAACGCACGATTGGCTGCAAGGTTGAAACGACGGCGCGTTTGCGCAGCAACGTGTTCAGTTGGCGCGCCCGCGCGATAAGCTGGCGCGGAAGTTGGTGATGCATGGCCGTGCGCGTTTTCAAAAAGTCGTCGTTTTCAAAGGGCGCCAGACCGCCGACGAGAAATTCAGCGTTGGCAAAGTGCAGCACGTCGCCTTGTTTGAGGCGGGCCGCTTTACTGTCCGCGAGGCGCACGCCGTTTACGAATGTTCCGTTGGTGCTACCGAGGTCGCGCACCTGAAGTAATTTGCCGATAAGGAAGATTTCCGCGTGATCGTGCGAGATGAGCGGCGAGAGCAAACTTAAGCCGCTGCCCGGTCGGCGCCCGACACGCACCGGTAACTCGTGCAACGGAAATCGCCACAAGCTATTGCTATCCGGGGCGTAACTTTCGAGATACCAAACGCGTGCGCGCGCCCGCGCGGACGGAGGCTTTTCGCGAACGCGTGCACTACGCGTTGCGCGCACAGGAACTGGGTTCCGTGAAGACGACACCTACGACTCTCCTTCGGACGCACCGATTGACGCCACGGATTGCGACATCACTTTACGTTGACGAGCGATGCCCCGACCGTCGTCGCTCGGCGAATTGTCGTTGCAAATAGATAGTAGCCCGAGAGTTTACGGTACGGGCGGCAGATCCCGGGCGACCGCGTGCGGCCGGACACGCGCGCGGCGGTTGCAGATTCATCGGGCGCGCCTAGTATTGAAAGAGACCCAATCAACCAAGCAGGGGAAAACGACATGAATGTGTGGCGGCGAACTTCGTTGTGGATTGTACGGATTCTCATAGGTGGCGTGTTTGGTTTGGGCTTGTGGGCGACCGCCAGCGCCGGGCTGGTGACCACAACCGACGCCATCGATTCCACGCGCATGGCCGAGACGCGGGCGCAGATGAAGACGCTGCTCCAGCGGCCGGAACTCGCTGCCGAATTGAAGTCGCTAGGCGCCTCGCCGGCCGAGGCTCAGGCGCGCGTCGACGCGATGACCGACGATGAAGTGGTCGCCTTAGCCGGAAGGGTGGCGGACCTTCCCGCGGGCGGTCGTTTGTCGAACAACGAACTTACGCTTATCCTCGTCATCATTTTGTTGATACTGCTCTTGTAGCCACTCACTCCGGGGCCGGTTCCACGGAAGGGCGCATGCACAAAGCGTGTGCGCCCTTTTTTATTTTCCAGATTGCGCTTTCTGGCCGGACCGTTTCGGCTAGCGTCGCCCGCGCCTCTTTCGAGATTTGCTTCAACGCTATAAGCTCTTGGGTCACCGGCCTATTCAGGAAAGCAACTTCATGAACTACAGCGCGCGACCCGCGTGGCATAACCAGTGGTGGCAGATCGCGCTGGCCGTCGCGCTACCGGTTCTGTTCCTTTTGGCGTTGATTTGGGGCGAGCGCTACTTCTCGTCGGCCAATTTACGAGTGGTGCTTGTCGTCATGGTGGCCGCGTTTCTTTATTTGGTAGCCGTGGTCGGCTACCGTCGATTTAGTTGGCGCTACGCCATCGATGGCGAAACGATTGAGAGCCGTCAAGGCGTGATCGCACGCAAGCTGCAATCGATACGGATACAGGACTTGCGCAACATCAACGTACAGCAATCGCTGATGCAACGATTGCTCGGGATAGGAAACGTCGAATTCAGCAGCGCCGGCGGCAGTGGGATCGAAGTGGTGTTCTTCGGTGTCGACGATCCGATGGCGGTAAAGGCGTTGGCGCAGCGCCTGCAAAGCAAATAGGCACGATCGCCGTGGCTGCGGTCCACGCTTTGATCGGCATCGAAGTCGGTGGCAACCGCGCGTTAGTCTTTGGTGGAGATAATTCTGTGCGCCGCCGCGAACCGAGCGAAGACGACGAGTCGGTACCATGATTACCGAAGCACCGGCGGTTGCGGACATCGCGCTCGACGCCAAGGTCGCGCTGCTTAGGGATCCGCGAACCTATCCGGATTCGCCGCGGGCGATCACCGCGATCGAAACACATATGTCGTGGGTGTTCCTCACCGAAACCCACGCGTACAAGCTGAAGAAGCCGGTACGGTATCCCTATCTGGATTTTGTTGCGTTGGACGCGCGCGAGCGCAATTGTCGCGAAGAGTACCGCTTGAATCAGCGTTTGGCGCCGGGCGTCTACCTTGGCGTCGTGCCGTTGTGCCGCGGCGACGCGAACACCGCGCGGCTGGAAGGGGTCGGCCGCGTCATCGAGTGGCTGGTGAAAATGCGCCGCCTGCCGGCGGATCGCTTTCTCGACCATTTAATCAAAGCGCAAACACTGACGCCAGGCGATGTCGCGCCACTCGCCGCCGTGCTGGTTGAGTTCTACCGCGAGGCGGCGCCGATCGCGGTGAATGCGGACGCGCATCGCGCGCGGTTCTGCGCAACGATCAGGCGCAACCGCGATATTCTGGCGGCTCCGCAATACCGGCTGCCGATTAAGCTCGTCCGCGGCGTGCATGCGACGCTTCAGGGGCTGGTCGAATCGGCGCCGGAGCTGTTCGATCGTCGCGTGCGGGACGGAAGGATAATAGAAGGTCACGGCGATTTGCGGCCGGAGCACGTGTGTCTCGAGGCGCGGCCGATCGTATTCGATCGATTGGAATTCAATCGCGATCTGCGAATCATCGATCCGGCCGAAGAGCTGTGTTTCTTATCGATGGAGTGCGAGCGCCTCGGTGCGCCGTTCGTGAAAGAAATCCTGTTCGATGCGTATCGGCATGCCAGCGGCGACGCACCACCGGCGGCGCTGCTCGACTTCTATTTGGCGCATCGCGCCTGTGTGCGCGCGCGACTCGCGGCGCTGCATATCAACGACGCGCCACGGTCGCGCTGGCCGCGGTGGCTCGTCCTCGCGGCCGAGTACCTAGGTATTGCCGCGAGCTACTGCGACTGTCTGACGCGCGACATGGCCGCCTCGTCGCACCGTTGACTCGATCTTCGGCGGCGCACTATTCGCGCAGAATCGCTTCCTTGTTTTGCTGTCGATGGCTGATGTGCGCGAGTGCGGTCATTTCGCGTGACAGTTGCTCGAGCAAATCGTCTTCCGACACGATCCCGACCAACTTGCCGTCGGGATCCACCACCGGCAGCCGCCGCACGCCTTTCAAGCCCATTTTCTGAATAGTTTCGTATACGTCATCCTCTTCGCGCGCAGTGACCAGGGTTGGATTCATAATTTCGCCGACCAGTACCTCGCCCGGATCCATTTGCGCCGCCACGACGGCGACGGCGATATCGCGATCGGTAACCAACCCGATTGGAGTGACGCGGTCTTGCTCGCCGTCCGCGACCACCAGCGTGCCGACGTGGAACTGGCGCATGAGTTGCGCGGCCTCGGTAACGGTCGCATTACGGTGCGTGCATACCACCTGCTGTGTGCAAACATTGCCGATTAACATGGGAGCCTCCTTTCACGTTGATACAATGCTATTTTTAGCGCGTCCTGACCAACGACCTCTTGATCTGAGTCAAACATCGATGTCCTGTTCAATGAACGTCGAGCAATTCGACCAGCGAACCGCCTTCGTGAATACGACGAACGGCGTCGGCGAATAGTTCGGCCACCGGCACGATCGCGAACCGGCGTTGCACCAGTTCCGGTGGCAGCCTAAACGGCGGTATCGTGTCGGTGATCGCGAAGAGCTGGATAGGGGAATCGTCGAGCGTACGCTCGGCGTCGCCGGTAAAAAGCCCGTGCGCGGCGGCGGCGTAAACCGCAGCGGCACCGGCGTCGCGACAGGCGCGCGCGGCATGGGCGAGGGTGCCGCCGGTGCTAATGAGATCGTCGACGATGATTGTCGCGCGATCGGCGACGTCGCCGACCAGCTTGCCCGACGTCAATGTGCCCTTGGCGCGCGCTTTCTCCATGAACGCCACCGTCGGCTCGTCACCGCGCAGCTGGGCCAGCTGTCGGCGTAACCGCTCGGCGCGTTTCATGCCGCCGGCATCGGGCGATACCACGGCAACGCGAATGGAATCGTCGAGCCGTGCGGTGAAATAGCGCGCGAACAACGCGCTCGTGTCGAGATGGTCGGTGCGACAGCGAAACGCGTTTTGAAATGCGGCCAGGTTGTGGACATCGAGCGTCACCACGCGGTCGGTATTCACAGCCTCGAACAACGCGGCGATGTAGCGCGTCGTTACCGGATCGCGCGGTTGCGTCTTCATGTCCTTGCGCGCGTACCCGAGGTAGGGCACCACGGCGGTGACGCGCGCGGCCGCTGCGTCGCGCAGGGCGCCGATAAACAGCAGCAAGCGTATGAGCTTGTCGTTGACGCTGGCGCTGGGTTCGCTGTAGAGCGAATGCATGACATAGACATCGCGGCCGCGCACATTTTCGAGCGGCCGCGCCTTGTGTTCGCCGTCCTCGAATTCCCGTTCCTCGTGCGTACCGAGCACCGTACCGAGATGTTCCGCGACGCGCGCGCCGAACGCGTGCGTCGCGTTTAGCGCGAAGAGCAGCGGCAGCTGCGGCGTCATGTTCGGCTGCTTCGAACCGAACAAAGTCACGCGCCGCGCTACTGGGTGGTCCCGCGACGGTCGGTCTCGAGCGATGGGCGGCTGTGCACTTCATGCTCCGATTGACGCGCGATGAGCTTTACCATCAGCGTCATTTCCTCCGCCAAGATTTCGAGTAGATCGTCCAAGGCGACGATCCCGACCAGAGCGCCTTGACGATCGACCACGGGCAGGCGACGGACACTCTTGCGTCGCATCAGTTGGAGCGTGCGAAACACGTCTTCGGATTCCACCACGCTGATCAGGTCGCGGCTCATGATGTCGCCGATTGCGAGGCGGTCGACCGAGACATTTAGCGCCACCACTTCGATGGTTATATCGCGGTCCGTGATCATGCCGATCGGAAAATGTTTGCCGCCGCGCGCCTCGACCACGACCAAATCGCCGACATGTTGTTCGCGCATCAAACGTGCCGCGTCGGCGACGCTGGTGGTCGCCCTACAATCAATCACGTTGCGTACACAGATTTCACCGATGTTCATAGCGAATCTCCTATGGGACTACAGGCATCGACAAAGCTTCCCGTTCCTCGCAAACGGCGGCGTTATCGGCAAACCAATGCGAGCGGCCTTTGAATTCACCATCACCATAGCGGTGCGAGCTTTAAGTCTCTTTGATCTGTGTCAAAACGCCCAATTTCGACCTTTGACGCACATCAAAGCGGCAGCATGAACGGGGAGTTAAGGTGTTGGCGATGCAGCTTCCCATGCAAATCGTTTTCCGCAACATGGAGCCGTCGGCGGCGGTCGAGGCCAAGGTTCGGGCGCGCGTGGACAAACTGGAACAGTATTACGATCGGATCATGAGCTGTCGCGTGGTGGTCGAACAGCGCCATCGCCACGCGCATCAGGGCAACCAATTTCACGTGCGCATCGACTTGAAGGTGCCGAATGGCGAGCTGGTGGCGAGTCGCGATCCCCCGGAACAGCAAGCGCACGAAGACGTCTACGTCGCCGTACGCGACGCGTTCGACGCGATCCGTCGGCAACTCGAGGATTACGTGCGCCGCCAGCGCGGCGACATCAAGGCGCACGCGACACCGCCGCATGGGCGCGTGGTCGAGCTCTATCCGGGCGCCGATTACGGGCACATCGAAACGCCGGAAGGTAAACGAATTTATTTCCATCGTAAAAGTGTGGTGGACGGGGATTTCGCCAAGCTTCAGATTGGGGCCGAGGTTCGATTCGTCGAAGAGCCGGGCGAACTTGGACCGCAGGCGTCCACCGTGCACGTTCTCGGCAAGCATCATCTAGCTGGTTAGCGGGTCGGTGCGATGGCGCCGGTCGCCATATTCAAAAATGGTCTTTCGGCGCCGCCGTACTTGGCCTATTTTGCGAACGGTCAATGAACGGGAAGACACACCGGCAAGCGAAATTTTATTCTTGGAATAGGAGACACGACGATGGCTAAGAGCAAGTCTGCTGCACCCGATTCGCGTGTTCGCGGTACCGATCAATTGGTATCCGGAGAAGCCCGTGCGCATATGGTCGCCGAAGCGGCCTACTACCGCGCGCTCAATCGCGATTTTAACGGTGGCGATCCGATCGACGATTGGATCGCCGCGGAGCGGGAAATCAGTCAACGACTGCCGAACGCGAAGCAACAGAAGGAAGAAGTCGTTGTCTACGAAAAACTGCGCGAAACAGTCAAGAAACTGTTCGCGGATGTGCAGGGTACCGTGAATAGTGAAACCGTGAGCCGCGCGTTCGATAAGGCGACGGAAGAGATGAAAAGGACCGGCGCCCACACCGCCGAAACGGTCGGCAAGATCGCGACCACGCTGCGCAAAGACATGGCCGCAACCGCCGCGAAGATGGGGCCGCAGTGGGAAGCGTTTTCGGATAAGTCCGCCGACTTGTTCGCCGTGTGGCGCGATCGCGGCAACGTGTTCCTCGGGCAGGCCGCGGACGCGGTCGGCGAGTGGTTGCAGCAGACCGGTGCCAAGCTCGCGTCGCCGACCTATCGCACCGGCGAAATGGTCGCGCGCGGTACGTTCGAGTGTACCCTTTGCGGCGAGCGGCTAACGCTCGGCACCGCCGCGCATCTTCCGGCGTGCCCAAAATGCGGCAAGCTCGACTACCGGCGCGTCTAAGTCGGTAAGTCTCGCGCCCAAGCCCCATACCCCTCTCGGTTTGGCGGGGGAGAGGGGCGTTACTGCGCGCGAAACATAGCGGCTTATTGGATCTTCACGCTGTGGCGTTTCGACTTCTCCACCTTCGGCAGCGTCAGCTCGAGGATGCCATCTTTGAAATCGGCGTTCGCTTTCGCGCCGTCCACCGTCGCCGGTAGTCCGACCGTGCGCGCAAACGCGCCGCTTACCAGCTCGTGCCGATAGTAATCGCCCTTGGTTTCCTTTTCCTCGCGGCTGGTCGATCCCTTGATCGTCACGGAGTCTTCACCGACGCTGATGTCGATGTCCTTCTTATCGACACCCGGTACTTCGGCGCGCACCACGACTTCGGTCTCGTCATCGATAACGTCGATTTTCGGAAAACGACCGGTGAACGGCGTCAACGCTTCCGGCAGCGCCGGCCAATCGAAGCGCCACGGGCGCAGCCAGGAACGGTGCGAGAACGCGTCGAATAGCCGGTCCATCTCCTCGAACGGGGTCAGCGCGTGCGCCGCCGGGACGTGCGTGGGTTCCTTGGTTCGAACTTCATGTTTAGTTGCGGTTGTCATGACATGCCCTCCTGATAACAGTTAGTGATGCCAAAAAAATGGGCGCCCGCCGCGGCGTCTTGCGCCATTACGCGCGGTCGCCACCGTGTGCGTCGCCGTGCTGCACTGACTTGGCCGGCGCGCGCGGCGGTGTATCCCGCATTACACGATCGATCTCGCGTTCGGCTTGGAGCCAGTCATCTACGTCATTGCCTGCGGAAAAACCGCGAGGCTCCGCCCGGTAGTAGGCCGCCTTGGTGATCATCCCGATTCGTTCTTCCGCGCCGATCGGTCGCGCGGTGTTCGGATCGAACACTTTCTTACGCGCTCTTGTTTTGGATGTGCCCATGGTATTTGTCTCCTCGTCGATAGCGCTCATTCGCCGGTCGAGATAGTTCGGCTTACGCGTTCCAAACCATCGTCCGATGCCGCGGCTACGACCCGTCGGGCCGATTCCGCGTAGAGCACTTGACGCACCAAATAGTTTGTAAATGCGGCTGTTTCGAAAAACATCAAACCGATACCGTTCGCAGCTACGCGTACAACCATCGCCTGCAGGCGAAACGCCTGCTCGACGTCGGCGCTGTTGATCAGGGCGAATCCGACGAGAACCGCAGAGTTGATGGGAAAGCTAAGAGGGTCGGTTGCGACATACATTCCGCCGAGCCCGATGTTTCGGATCTTGGCAACAGTTATACCGCTCTGCAGGGAGGTCAACACGGCCCTGCCATCCTTTGGTTCGC
>Ga0209640_10006282_pt1 | contig 10394 bp, 9 predicted proteins | sample RifCSP10_1_FD_184018 | JGI IMG/M metagenome (GOLD analysis project Ga0209640, IMG submission 184018) | Soil microbial communities from Rifle, Colorado - Rifle CSP2_sed 10_1 (SPAdes) (version 2) | ecosystem: Environmental > Terrestrial > Deep subsurface > Rock core/Sediment | place: Rifle...
CCCGGCCTACGTCGGCGATGACCTCGCCCACCAGCGCGACCAGCTGCGTTGGTTTGGGGGCATGGTGGGCAACCACGTCGTGGACATGGTCAACCGATATGGGGATGACGCGGCCAAGGTGCCCACGGTGCTCTCCGACTACATCAAGGCTCGAGAATCCTACGACTACCAACATCATGGGCGAGCCCACAACACCTCAACGGACTTCGTGCCCGATGACATCGTGGATCGGTTCTGTGTGGTTGGCCCGGTTGAGGCGCATGTCGAGAAGCTGTCCCTTCTCAAGTCGATGGGTGTGGGCCAGTTCGGGATTTATCTCATGCACGACGACATGGAGGGGACCCTTCGGGCATATGGCGAACAAGTGATCGGCCGACTGGCTTAACCGCCGAAACCCGGGTCCCCTAATGTGGCGGTCTGGTGTGGATCCCTAACCGTGCCCACAATGCCCACTGAAACCCTCCCTACCGGCACTGTCACCTTCCTCTTCACCGATATCGAGGGCTCGACCCGTCTCGTTCAGGGACTGGGCCCGCGCTGGGTGGAGCTTCTCGAAGCTCACAACGACCTGGTGACTACTGCGATCGAAGCCAATCACGGCACGGTGGTCAAGACCGAGGGCGACTCATTCTTCGCCGTGTTTGGGTCCGCACTCGATGCGACCCTTGCCAGCGGGGCCGCCCAGGATGCGCTGGCCATCTATCCCTGGCCGGAAGACGGGCGAATCCGGGTGCGGATGGGCCTTCATACCGGGGTCGCAACCCTCGGCGGCGCCGACTACGTCGGCCTCGATGTGCACCGCGCCGCCCGAATCGCCGATGCCGGACACGGCGGCCAGACCGTTCTCTCGGAATCGACTGCAATCCTCGTGGAGCGCGATCTTCCCGCATCACTCACCCTTCACGACTTGGGAAAGCACCGTCTCAAGGACCTTTCCGAGCCGGAGACGATCTTCGAGCTGATAGTGACCGGTCGTGAGGAGGTCTTCCCCCACCTGCGGACCCTCGATGCCATCCCCAACAACCTCCCCCTGCAACTCACCAGCTTCGTGGGGCGGGAACAGGAGCTGGCCGAGGCAGTGCGTCTGTTGGAGCGAACCCGGGTCCTCACCCTCACCGGTCCCGGTGGCACCGGCAAGACGCGTCTCTCGCTCCAGGTGGCCGCCGAGGTGGGAGACCAGTTCCCAGATGGGGTGTTCTTCGTGGAGCTGGCCCCGGTCAGCGAGGTGGAAGTGGTCCCGTCGCAGATCCTGAGCTCACTGGGCATGCAGGTGGCAGCCCGTGACCAATCACCGGCGTTCAGCCTCACCGAGCATCTCCGGGCCAAGAGCCTGTTGTTGGTGCTCGACAACTTCGAGCAGTTGTTGGAAGCGGCTCCACTCGTGGCCGATCTGGTGCGCGCCGCACCCCAATCCAAGTTCATCGTCACCTCCCGTGGACCCCTCCAGATCAGCGGGGAGCAGGAAATGCCGGTGGCTCCGCTGCCCATTGCCGAGCCCGGTCAGATCGACGATCTGGACGAGTTGGTGCATGTGGCGTCGATCTCACTATTCGCCGAGCGGGCTATTGCAGTTCGCCCTGACTTCGAAATCACCCTGGAGAACGCTCGAGCGGTTGCCGAGTTGGTTCGGCGACTGGACGGTCTGCCATTGGCCATCGAACTGGTGGCCTCCCGGCTCAGGCACCTCCCCGTGGCGACCATCCTCGAACGACTCGATGCCCGGATGCTGAGCTCGGGGTCAGTCGACCTTCCTGAACGGCAACGCACCATCGAGGGTGCGATTACCTGGAGTTACGACCTTCTCGACCAGCCAGCAAAGCGGTTGTTCGCACGAATGTCAGTATTCGCAGGTGGCGGCCGTCTCGATGAGATCGAGGCAGTCTGCGGCCCGGCGAGCGACCTGGGCGTCGATGTGATCGAGGGGCTGGGTCTCCTTCTCGACCAGAGCCTGTTACGGCGGGTCGACACCGATGACGCGCCCCGGTTTCAGATGCTGTATGTGATCCGGGAATACGCCATGAACTGCCTCGACGATATCGGGGAGGCTGTCGAGCTCCACCACCGCCATCTCGAGGCCTATACCGAGATGGCCGAGAAGGTGGCGCCCGAGCTCTTGCGCAAGGACCGCAAACGCTGGCTCGACGTGATGGAGTCCGATCACGACAACATTCGGGCCAGCCTGGAGTGGGCGATCGCCAACGGAGAGGTCGATCTCGGGCTCCGGCTGGTCGCTGCCTCGTGGAGGTTCTGGCAGGCTCGGGGGCATCTGCACGAGGCGCGTCGTCGGGTCGAGGCCGCCCTCGCCATGGAGGGTGGTGAGCCCCGCCACCGGGCGAAGGCGATGGAGGCGCTCGGCGGCATCCTCTGGTGGCAAGCCAAGATGGAGGAGTGTTTCGACGTCTACCAGAAGGTGCTGGAGATGCAACGGGAGCTGGGCGAACCGAAAGAGATCGCCAACGCCCTCTACAACTATGGGCTGGTGGTGGCTTTCAGCGGAACCAACGTAGGCAAGGAGATCGGACTCGACGAGTTGAACGGCATGTTCGACGAAGCTGAAGCCATCTACACGGGGCTCGGCGACTTCGGCGGTCTGGGGGATATCGAGTGGGCTCGAGGCACCGCAGTTGGCTACGTCGTCATGAACCCCGAAGCCGCCAGCGAGCACATGAAGAGGGCGATCGACTTCTACTCGCGGGCCGGCAACGAGTTCGGGATGGGGTGGGGGCTCTTCGAGGTGGGTGAGATGGCGCGGAAATCTGAGAGATTCGAAGAGGCCTGGGAGTACGTGCGGCGGGGCCTCGATCTCTTTGCGGGTCATCGCGATGTCTCCGGCGTCACTCTGTTCCTTGCTTCCACCGCAGGAATTGCCCGGGGACTCGGTGACGAGAGACGAGCGGCCCGTCTCGCCGGTGCCTTCACCACGCTTCGCATCAACTCCGGCACCGACATCGTGTCTTATGAGGCAAACGAGGTTGCAGGTCTTGACTTCGCCACCCTGGAAGCGCTCACCGGCGATCTAGCCCTGGCCTACCGGGAGGGCCGGGCCATGGATATCGATGATGCGGTGGCCTATGCCTTGGCCGGTCCGACCGATGAGGGTTTCGAGGATCAGCGGATCCAGTAGAGCCAGCTCACCTGCCGACACGTGAGCTTCCTTTGGGTGTCACCCGATGCCGGCTCCTCTTCGTCTGTCTATGAGACGATCAGGGAGCAGAGTTCATGTCGAGATTGGATAAGTTCGCCGCGGTGGGAGTGGGAATCGCGATTCCGGCGGCGATGCTGATAGGTGTCATGCTGGGCGGCCGGGCTTCGCTGGTCGTCCTCATTGTGGCGGCGGCGGTCGGCTGGCGTTATGTGCCGGGATTCCTGAGCACGATTGGCCACGGGCTCCTGGCTGGCGCGATAGCGGGAGCACTCATCCTCGGGCCCGGCTTCCGACTGGCGATGCGGGTTGTCGCCATCCTCGATATCCGAAGGGTCGAGTTCACCCTCGAGGGCACCTTGTTCATCATCCTGTTCGTAGGCGTGGTCGTGGGCGGGACAGTGGGCACCGGGGCGGCGACGCTGAGAAGGGGCCTGGGTTGGTCGGGTGCCCTCACGACCGGGGTGATGACTGCAACCATCATGGGTTTGCTCTTGGTCGACACCGGGCTTCGCTCGGAATTCGTTGAGCTTGGCGCCGGGCCCTGGCTCAACATCCCCATGTTCACCGCGGTCACGGTCGGCTACGCGTTGGTCACCAACCGCCTGATCGACCGATTCGCAAACAGGAGATCGCATCGAATGACCAGGGAGCCGGCCGAGGTGCCAACATGAAACTCAACATGAGAGTCGAGTCGTCGTGAGCTGGTGGGTCATCGAGTTGGCGACGAACGTCGTCCTGCTGGCGTTGGTCCTGTTGCTGGGCCCGCTCATAAAGAGATTCGGGCGCAGCTACGCCGGGGATGTCTTTCGGGGCAACCCTCGCACCGGCAAGAGTTATCTCGTGTTGATGGACGTTGCCTACTACCTCATCTTTGTCGCCCTCATTCTGTTCACGGTCAACTTCAGCGATGAATGGAGGACGGTGAGCGCCCAACTGGAGGAAGAGGTGACGAGGATCGGCGGCATGTTGCTGTTGATGGGGGTTCTTCATGGGCTCAATGTGTTGACCCTGCCTTTGGTGGGACGCTTGTTGGGCCTGAGCCGGCAACTCGAAGAGGACTCCCCTCCACCTGTGGCTTGACCTTGTACTGGGCTGAGGCGCTCGACAACACGGTGATATGGACGGCGGAGACGCTCGATCGCCGCGCTGTGATGGAGGCCCTGTACAAACAGGAAGCATCTTCTCTCGTTCGGCTTGCGAGGCTCTTCACCGACGACCGGACCGCCGCCGAGGATCTGGTCCAGGAGGCGTTCATCCGCCTCTTCCACTCGGCGCATCGAATCGACGACCCGGGAAAGGCCGTGGCTTACCTCCGTTCGATCGTCCTCAACCTGGCTCGCGATCACAACCGACGTGGTCTCCTGTCACTTCGCCACCAAGAGACGGTCGTCGACAGGGTGCTTCCGGTCGAGCCCGACGCAGAGGTCGTGCGCAACGAAAGCGAGGCCGAGGTCCTCGATGCTCTCCGCTCCCTTTCCCCGCGTCAGCGTGACTGTCTAGTTCTGCGGTTCTACCTGGACCTTTCGGAGCGAGAGATCGCCGCCACCCTCCACATCTCGCCCAACTCAGTGAAAACCCACTGCCAACGTGGGATGTCTGCCCTCGCCTCGATCCTCGGGGAGGAGGCATGAGTCTCGAGCGACGTTTGATCCATACTCTGCACCGGGCCGACGACTTCGAGCCAAGCCCTGATCTGTTCGCAAGGGTCGGGCGCAGTCTCGAGGAGGACCTGCGTCATCGACGTCGGGTGCGGTGGGTGGCTTTGAGCGTGATCGCCGGGGCCGTCGCGATTGCCATCTTCCTCCGAGCCGTGATCTCGGTTGCCCCGAGTGGGCGGTTGATCGCGCCGGGCTGGGCTCTATTTCTGGTGACGATCCTGGTCCAGGTGGTCGTGGTCGTGACTCTGGGCCCGACGCTCCGCCGCTTCGGCAAACCTCTCATTGCCGACGTGTTCCGACTCGACCCCACAACTGGTCAGCGTTTCATTTACCTGTTGGACATCGCGTTCTATCTGTTCCTCTTTGGTGTGATCCTGGTCAGAGCCGATCTTCAGGCCTGGAATCGAACCGTGGTCCTTGGCGTGGACCTCCCCGAATGGACGGCGAGAGTTGCGGTCTTCCTCCTTGCGATGGGGATTGCCCACGCTTTCACCCTCGCAATGCTTCCTGTGGTCGGGCTGTTCTTCTCGTCGTCGATGAGGCGGGTTCGGAGACTGCGCGCCGGGGCGGCGGCTCCGCTGGTGTCGGTCCGCGCCGAGCGGGCGGAGCGAGTGGTCCAGTTGATCGTCTGGGGGATTGCCGGATTGGCCCTGGCGGCGGTTGTGATCGGGGTTGGCCTGTTCCTTATTGGCGGCGTCGTCGATCCCTGATCCGAGATCGTCGCTTCCAAGACGGTTCGGAGCCGTCTTCGCTGCCAGACTGTCGCGATCCGAAAGGAGTCATGGTGAGTTCCCTTGGCCAACGGGGTGGAGTCGGTGGTCTATAGCCGAGATTCGAGCGGGCCCGGTGCCCGGGCACGGGTCGCGATCCCGAAGCCAAACCGCAGCCTCTATCGACGATTCCTAAGGGACACCGCCAAGGCCGGTCTCCCATCGGGCCCAGGCTCTGGCGAGGTGGTCGCCGAGGAGGACCTCGCTGACTTGCCGGCGACTGCGCAGCGCTACATGGCGTTCATGGGCGTGCCGGGCAGGCCGAGGGATTGGTCGCTGCGGGCCCGGTTCGTCGGCCGCTTTCGGCTTCGGCCACATGCGGATTGGCTCCCGGCCGAGGCCTGGCAGTACAACACCGCGCTTGAAGTGGGTCGGGTGTACTCGATGAGGGTCGGCTTCGCAGGCATGCTCCCGATGATGGGCAAAGACACCTATCTACGCGGCCGGGGGCAAATGTTGGGAAAGCTGCTCGGTCTGTTCAAGGTGGCCGAGGGGCACGGTGACGAGTTCGACCTCGGGGAACTGACCACCTATCTGAACGATGCCGTGCTTCTGGCTCCGTCGTTTCTCCTTGGGCCCAATACGACCTGGGCCGAGGTGGACGACGACAGCTTCGATGTGACGCTGGCGGATGCCGGCCGTCGGGTCACTGCAAGGATCTTCATCGATGAGCGGGGGGCACCGGTCGACTTCAGCACGACCGATCGTTTCGCCGATCTTCCTGGTGGCCTGGTCAGGGCGAAATGGACCACTCCGACGCCGGTCTGGCTCAGTGGAGCGGGGCGGCCGGTTCCGGGGCCGGTCTCGGCCGTCTGGCACCTGGCCGATGGCCCGCTGCCCTATATCGAGGGTCGTCTCATCCCCGACAGCATCGCCTACAACGTGGCGCCGGGGTCCTGACCCTAGGGGCACGGGTGTTTGTCACCGGGCTTAGGCGATCACGTCTATATGCCGACATTTATCAGATGGAAAACAGCCCCCTCGGGCGTCAGGTGTATTCCGACAACGCGAGCCGGTCGCTCACCGCTGCTCGGTTGTTGGCAACGACGATTGCAGTCGTGGGCGTTGCCTTCTCGGTCGTCATGTACATCCGCAACGAGAACTCCGGCGAGCAACGAGCCCGTGAGGCGCTCGCCAGCACCGGCGAAGAGCTGACACGAGTGGTCGCAGACCTCAGAACGGCGGCAAGTGAACAGACCGAGGCGCTGGAAGGCCTTTTCGAATCGAGCACCGAGGTCACCCAGGAGGAGTTCGATCATTTCGCCGTGGTGATCGGCGGCGCTCCGGCATCGAGTTTGGTCTTCGCATCGCCGGTCCCGACCGGCGACCCCGACGTGTTCTCATGGCCGGTGGTGTACGAGGCCCGATCGACGGCATCCGGATTCGACAAGGGCTTCGATCTTGCCCGCGATCCCGCATTGCGCGATGCAATCGATCGTGCACTCCGCGGAGAGGACGCCGCTTCGTCCGGTTTCATCAGCCTGCCCGGCGATGATGACCCTGGGGACGTGGCGCTGGTGTCGGCCATAACCAGACCGAGTGGCGAGGTGGTCGGCATTGGAGTGGCGATCATTCAGGTCGACGATGTGCTTGCCGAACGCGCCGGGCTGCTGCTCGAGGGCCATACCGAATGGCGGATTCGCGAGGTGGAGCCAGGTGAGGAGTCGATTGCGGTATCCACGGCTGATCGCTGGTCGGAGGCAGTTACGATCGGCGATCGTGGTTTCGTCGTCGAGTTGGAGGCTCTCCAGACTGGCGAACGGCGTTTCGGTCAAGCCTCCGATTGGCTCGCCGTTCTTGGGATCCTCACCAGCAGTCTTGTCGCCATTCTCACCTACAACTTGATGAAGCGTCGGGCAACGATCCGTCGGATCGAGAAGCTGGAACAGACGCTGGCAGAGAAAGATCACTTCCTGGCGACTGTCAGTCACGAGCTCCGGACCCCACTGACCGCGGTGGTTGGGATGCTCGAAGTGATCAATGACAATCTCGACCACCTCACGCCGGGCCAGTACGCGCTTTTGCTGGGTGACGCTCGCGACGGGGCACTGGAGTTGGAGCGTCTCATCGAGGATTATCTCATGGCCGCCCGCCTCTCCTCCGGAGCTTTGACCATGAAGACCGAAATAGTCAACCTCGACATCATCTTCACCAAGACCGTCGCTCGTCTCAATCTGCCCGAAACCCTCAGCGTGAAAGTCGGCCCGCTGGGATCGTGCACCGGCGACTCGCTCCGTATTCGCCAGATTGCCCGCAACATCCTGCGCAACGCAGCGCGATACGCCAGTCACCAGATCGAGATCAAGAACACCGGAGATGACTCGTTCGTTGTTGTCGAGATTCGAAACGACGGCGATCCGGTGCCGGATGATCTCCTGGACCGGCTCTTCGAGCCGTTTGGCGGATCGAACAGCCTTCGAAAGGCCGAGCCGATCGGGCTCGGGCTCTCCGTTTCACGGGGTCTGGCCAGGAGAATGGGCGGCGACCTCCGCTACTCCGTTGAAGGAGATTGGATCGTGTTCAGAGTCGTGCTCCCGGTGGCTCCTCGGACGGATGATCCGACAAGTCTCAGCCGGGAGTCGGTCGAAGCTCTCTGAAGGGTCTTCAAAACCACCAACGGTGCCGATGTCGATGCCCGAAGAACGGCTCGGCGGTGGCAGTGGCCCTGTTTCCGGAATCATCGGTGCCGGTCACCGTCAACAGGAACTCCGGAGCCTTGATGTAGAGAACCCCGCGGGCGTGAGAGGCTTTGGTGGCCTCATCGGTCTCCACCAGATACACCTTTTGACCGTCTCGCACCGGTATGCCGTTGATGTCGCCGACGCATGTGGGGTGACGGTCAACTAGGTCCCGGCAGGAGAAGTCGACCCGGAACCATCCTCGACGATGGTCGGTCCAGTAGCGGTCGAACTCGGCCTTGACCCATGGGGGCTTGAGGTCGTCTCCCGGCGGCACAGGAGGCGGCTCGGGCATGGTCGTCGACGTGGTCGACGTGGTCGACGTGGTCGATGTCGTGGTCGTAGAGGTCGTAGAGGTCGTGGAGGTCGAGGTCGTAGAGGTGGTCGTCGTGGTGGTGGTTGGCGTGGTAGCGACGTAGGAGCCGATGGGGAATGGTGCCAGCGCCGTGGCGTTGGTCGCGGTTGAACCGACGAGAGCGTTGATCCCGCTGAAAGTCCAGTTGGACAGGATGAAGGTGGGCCCGTCGGCTCCGGTCCCCAAGTTGCGGTATGCCCATCCATTCACGTATTCCCAGGGCTGCCCGGTTCCGTCGACGCTGATCTCCCCGAAGACATCGACGACCATCCCACTGCGGAACAACTCGATGGCGTCGTCGCCATTGACGTTGAGGGCAGTGGTGAGGTAGTCAGGGCTGAACCCGAAGAAGTTCACGAACTGGTTGCCCTCGAGAGAGACATAGATGAACTCACCGGCCGTTGCCGGGACGTTGGGGAAGGTGAACTGCTGACCATCGGTGCCGCCGCCGTTGTCGGCTGAGCCCAATCCGTAAATGCCCAGGTTCGGGATGTCGTTGACGACTAGGAGTTCGACGGCCTTGGGGTTGGCGCCATTTCTGGGGCCCTGGATGACCCCGGTTATCACCAGATCACCGGTGGTGGCCGCCGCCGGGGCGACACCGATCGGGATCAAGGTGCTCAGCATGGCGATGACCAACAGCAGGCCGAGTCTGGAACGTGACAAGTGCTGCTCCTCATGCTTCTTGGCCGATCCCGGGGATCACGTTGGGAGTCGGCTGGTTGTCAATGAACAGGGAGCACTATCAACGACCGATATTCGACCTCAATTCTGCAGTCTGGCAAGACCCATTCCTCGGCGACTGTGGAGCCCGGCACTGACCGGCATGTACCCTGGCCTCGATGAAAGGCGACAGCGATCGGAGGACACTGGTCGCCTTCTTGATCGGAGCGGTTTTTGCTGCCGGCAACCCGATCAGCGTCAAGTTCAGCAACATCGAGTTGGATCCTCTCTGGGGTGCGACCTTCCGATTCACGCTCGCCGCCACCCTGATGCTGATCGTGATGGCCGCGCTCAGGCTCTCGTTCCCACGGGGCCGGGCCCTGTTGGGGGCTGTGCTCTACGGTCTCTTCAATTTCGGCTTGGCCTTCGCCTTCCTCTTCTACGCGCTCGTTGAGCTCGGCGCCGGATTTCTTCAAATCCTTCTGGCGATTATCCCTCTGACGACCCTGCTCTTGGCGGTCCTGCAGCGACAGGAGCGCTTTTCCATGTCTCCCGTCATCGGGGCGTTGCTTGCCCTGGCCGGCGTGGTGCTGATGTCCCAGGTAGCCATCACCGATTCGATTTCGCCCCTTTCGATACTCGCCGCGGTGGGAGCGGCCTTCTGTCTCGCCGAGGGAGCGGTGCTCGTCCGCATCTTCCCCCCGGAACACCCAGTGAGCCTCAACGCGGTCGGAATGGTCACCGGTGCGGTCGTCCTCTTTCTCGGCTCGCTGCTCGCCGGCGACAGTTTCGCCCTCCCCACCCTTCAGGCGACCTGGCTTGCGGTGGCGTACATGGTGGTCATCGGCTCGGGCGTGGTGTTCATCCTCTGGGTTTACGTCCTGAAGCGGTGGAAGGCCTCGAGGGCGGCTTACAACTTCGTGTTGCTCCCCCCGATCACGTTGATCTTCTCGTCGTGGATCCTCGATGAGCGGATCAGCATCGACCTGGTGTTCGGAGGATTATTGGTGCTGACCGGGGTGTACATCGGCGCTCTTCGCCCACAGCGCGACCCGGTGGAGGTGCGTGTCTGACGGTGACCTTCTCGTTCTCGTTCTGGCGCGGAGTTCTGGGGCTCTGGCCCCA
>Ga0209640_10006283_pt1 | contig 10394 bp, 9 predicted proteins | sample RifCSP10_1_FD_184018 | JGI IMG/M metagenome (GOLD analysis project Ga0209640, IMG submission 184018) | Soil microbial communities from Rifle, Colorado - Rifle CSP2_sed 10_1 (SPAdes) (version 2) | ecosystem: Environmental > Terrestrial > Deep subsurface > Rock core/Sediment | place: Rifle...
GATCGTGGCCGCTTCGTCCAGCGCCGGAATCACGACGGTCACCGATGACGGCTCAGCCAACCAGCTGCTCCACGACGCCATCCCAGGTGACCTGCACCGCTCGCGCGCGGCCCCGCTCCCCGAGTCGCTTCGCCAGATCCGGATCCGACGCCAGCCGGGCGATGGCCGTGCCGATCGCGTCCGGCTCCGGGGAGCAGACGAAACCGTTTTCGCCGTCGCGGACGAATTCGAGCGTGCCCCCCGAGTCGGTGGCGGTCACCACGGGTTTGGCGCTGAGAAACGCCTCGAGCGTCACGTAGCCGTAGTCTTCGTCGAACGGCGCGTAGACAACCGCCAGCGCGCCGGCGTAGAGCGCGACGAGATCGTCTCCGCTGGTGTCGCCGGCAAACACCACCCGCCCCGCGACGCCGGCGTCGGCGGCCGCCTGCTCGGCGACGTGGCGCTGGGATCCCTGGCCGACGACGACCAGCCGCGTGGGCGGCGGCACCCCGGCCATCGCGCGAACGGCCAGGTCGGGCCGCTTCACCGCCTCGAGTCGCCCGACCACCAGTACGTAATCGCCGTAGTCGCCGGGATGCAGTCGATCCGCCAGCGGCGGGGGATGGTACAGCGGCTGCGCAGGCACCCCGTTGAACTTCTCGAGGCGGCGGGCCGTGTTCTGCGCGTTGGTGAAGACGCGCCGGCATTCGGCGAGCATGCGGCCATCCAGCTCGAACAGCCGCCGGCGGAGTCCGACGTCCGCTTCAGTGTGATTGAAATCGCTGTACGCCGTGCCGCACAGCTCGTAGGCCGCGCGATGCTGATGGATGATCCACGCGACCTTGCGCGGGTGCCGCGCGTAGTAGCTCGGAAATCGCGTCGCGATCAGGAGATCGATCGGCTGAGTGTTGCTCGCCGACAGGTCGAGCAGCCGCCATGCGGCTGCCTGTGCGAGCACTTCGGACTTCGGGTGGGCGCGGAACGGGACCGCCACCTTCTCGACTTCGTAGCCGCGGCGCCGCAACTGGTCCACGAGCGCCGTGACGTGCAGCTCGGCTCCGCCCTGCACGAAAGGCACCTGGGCATCGGCGACAACGATCCGGCGTAGATCGGGGCTAGGTGGCAAATCGGAAGTTGATGATATCGCCGTCCTGGACCACGTACTCCTTGCCTTCGAGGCGCACTTGACCGTGCTCGCGGCAGGCGACCATCGACCCGCGCGCGATGAGGGCATCGTAGGCGACCACCTCGGCGCGGATGAAACCGCGCTGGATGTCGGTGTGAATTTCCCCTGCGGCCGCCTGCGCCGGCGTGCCGCGCGCGATCGACCAGGCCCGGCACTCGTCCTCGCCGACCGTAAAGAACGAGATGTAGCCGAGCAGATCGTAGGTGGCGCCGATGACGCGATCGAGCCCCGAGTCGGTCAACCCGAGATCGGCGAGAAACACCGCGGCCTCGCCGGCCTCGAGCTGCGAAATCTCGAGCTCGATCGTGGCGCACAGGGCCACCGCCCGCGTGGCGGCACGGGCCAGAAAGGCGCTCAGGCCCGTGTGCGCCGCGGCGCGCTCGACGCGTGCGCCAACCGCTCCCACGTCGGCCTCTTCCAGGTTGATGACGAGCAGCAGCGGCTTGGCCGACAGGAACTGGAATCCGCGCAGCCGCTTGAGGTCGTCGCCGGCCAGCTCCAGCGCCCGCAGCGGCGTGCCCTGCCCGAGCGCGTCGCGGCAGCGCTGTAGGAGGTCGCGTTCCTTCTCGAGCTCCGCCGACTTCGCCTTTTTCAGATCCTTCTCGAGCCGCTCGACCCGCCGCTCGGCCACCCCCAGGTCGGCAAGCAGCAGCTCGTCTTCCATCGCCTGCGCGTCGCGCGCCGGGTCGACGGCCCCGGACGGATGCGGCACCGCGGGGTTGCCGAACGCGCGGACGACATGGACCAGGGCGTCGGCGTTCCTGTACGCCACCACGTCGACCAGTGCCTGCGCGCCCGTCCGGGCCGGCGCAATGAGGTCGGTGAATTCGACCGTCGCCGGAACGTGCTTGCGCGGGTTGTACATCGCGGTGAGCCTGTCGAGCCGCGGGTCGGGGACTTTGGAAATGCCGATATTGACGTCGCCCTTGCCGCGGGGCGCTTCCCGCGCGCTGGTCATGAGCTGGAACAGCGTGGTCTTGCCGCTTGCCGGAAAGCCAATCAGGGCCGCACGAAGCATGAATGGGCAGCCTAGCACGCACCTTGAGTCGAGTCGTTGAGGGGGTCGGACGCCGGTGACCGGGGGAGCCGGGGTCGGAGCCTCCGCGGAACACCATCGAAAAAGCGGCGAAAGTTTGGCGTAACTCCAGAAAAGTGAGTGGTTTATGGGTTGACATCCCTCTCGGTCAGACTTACTATCCGTGTGGATTTTTGTGGAGCAAAGTGGACCAACGAGGGCTCAGAGGCAGCTCTCCGGCCCGCATCGACGACAAGGGCCGGCTGAAGGTGCCGACGGTATTTCGGGGGGTCATTCAGGACCAGCACGGGCCGGACGTCTTCGTCACGAGCCTGACGGGGGAGTGCGTCCGCATCTATCCGCTCCCGACGTGGCTCGAGATCGAGCGAAAGCTGCTGCAGATGCCCGCGAGCCATCCGTCGCGGTTGAAGTTCCTCGATCGCGTCAACTACTACGGCCAGACGGGCGAGCTCGATGCGCAGGGACGCGTCGTCATTCCGGCGCACCTGCGCGAGAGCGCGGCCATCGTCGGCGACGTGCGCGTGTTTGGACGCATCGACTATCTCGAGGTCTGGAACGAAGAGCGGTTCCTCCACAAGCTCCAGCGCGAACCGTGGACCGACCACGACGGTCTCGGTCTGGCGGAGCACGGAATCTAGTGATTCGTGATTTGCGATTTGCGATTTGTGATTCGCGATTTGTGATTCGCGATTTGTGACTTGTGACTTGGTTCAGGGATGCACGAGCCCGTCATGGTGGCCGAGGTGCTCGAGCAGCTGGCGCCCTCGCGCGGCGGGGTGTTCGTCGATTGCACGGTGGGCGCCGGCGGCCACGCGCGGGCCATGCTGGAGGCGGGTGCCACCCGGCTGATCGGGCTCGACCGGGACCCGGAGGCGCTCGAGCACGCGGCTGCCGCCCTGGCGCCGTATGCACCGCGTGTCGAGCTGGTGCACAGCGACTATCGGCGCATCGATGACGTGCTCGACGCGAGCGGCGTGGCAGGCGTCGACGGGCTCCTGGCGGATCTCGGCGTCTCGTCGATGCAGCTCGAGGCGCCGGCGCGCGGGTTCAGCTTCCGGCGCGACGAGCCGCTGGACATGCGGATGGACCGGACCGAGGGCCCGACGGCCGCCGAGGCCATCCGCGATGCGGACGAACGGACGCTCGCCGACGTCATCTACGAGTTCGGCGAGGAACGGTACGCACGGCGGATCGCGCGGGCGATCGCCGCGGCGCGGGCGGGAGGCGGCATTGCCACGACCGGGCAGCTCGCCGACGTGGTGCGGAAGGCCATTCCGCGAAAGGGGTACTCGCGAATCGATCCGGCGACGCGGACGTTTCAGGCAATCCGCATTTGGGTCAATCGCGAGCTTGAGGGACTCGACCTGTTTCTGGCGCACGCGGCGCGCCGCCTGCGTCCGGGCGGAAGGATGGCAGTGATCACGTTCCACTCGCTGGAGGATCGGATCGTCAAGCACACGCTGCGGTCGCTGCAGGCCGCGGGCGAGGTCGGGCTGACCGTCCGCACGAAGCGGCCGGTCGTGCCGAGCGAAACGGAGATCGGGCGGAACCCGCGCGCGCGAAGCGCGAAACTGCGTGCGGCGGAGCGGACACCATGACTGCGGACACATTCGAGTACGCCATCAGGAAGGACGTTCGCAACAACCCCATCGTCCGCGAGGTCGATCGCGATCGGCATCGCGAGATGTGGCGGACGGCGGCGGTGTGCGTGTTTCTCGTCGGCGTGCTGCTGTTCTGGGCCTGGCAGCACTTCGAGCTGCTGCGGCACGGCTACCGCCTGGAGCAGGTGCAGCGCGATCGCGCCGCCGAGACGGAGATCAACCGCCACCTGCGGCTCGAAATCGACACGCTGCGGTCGCCCGCGCGCATCGAGCGCCTGGCGATCGACCGGCTGCAGATGGTGGCCCCTGGTCCGGAGGACGCCTCGGTGATCGAACGCGTGCTGCCGCCGCCGGCGCCGCCGCGTTCGGCCATCGCGCGCCGGTAGCGCCATGCGGTTCGAGCGGGCGGTGCAATAAGTGGCCGAGAAGCCCACCTTCGTCTGGCGCACCACCGTGAAGCGCCGGCTCGTCGTCGGCGCCGTCGGGCTCCTGGCGTGGTCGGCGGCCATCGAGGCGAGGCTCGTCTACCTGCAGGTGGCCCGCCACGCCGACCTCAGCTCGCGGGCGGAGCGTCAGCAGCAGCGCACGGTCGAGACCGCGGCCAAGCGGGGCGAGATTCTCGATCGCAACGGCCACGTGCTGGCCTACAGCGTCGACGCCGAGTCGATCTACGCGGTTCCCACGGAGATCGCCCAGCCCGACCAGGCCGCCGCCGCCCTCTGCGGCGTGCTCGATGAGTGTCGCGCGCGCGAGCGGCAGGCGATTGCCGACCGCATCCGCCGCGGCCGGGCGTTCGCCTACGTGCGCCGCCAGGTCTCACCGGAGGAGGCGCGCCGCGTCGCCGCGCTCACGCTCGATGGCATCGGCTTCATGAAGGAGAGCCGCCGCTTCTATCCCAACAGGGAGCTGGCGGGCCACGTGCTCGGGTACGTCGGCGTCGACAACAAGGGCCTCAACGGCCTCGAGGCGACCTACGACACGCTCATCAAGGGCCGCCCGGGCACGGTGCTGATTCACACCGACGCGCGGCGGCAGGCGTTCAGCCGCATCGAACGTCCGCCGACGGCCGGTGCGACGCTGGAATTGACCATCGATCAGTACCTGCAGCACGTCGCCGAGCGCGAGCTGCGCGCCGGCGTCGAGGAGAATCGCGCGTCCGGCGGGGCGGCCCTCGTCATGGATCCGCAATCAGGCGAGATCCTCGCGCTGGCCAACTGGCCGAGCTTCAATCCGAATGCGTACCGCGAGGCGTCGAAGGAGGCGCAGCGCAATCGCGCGATCCAGGACCTCTACGAGCCGGGCTCGACCTTCAAGGTCGTGACGGCCTCGGCGGCGTTCGAGGAGCGGGTCGTCAACGCCGACGATCTGATCGACGTGAGCGCCGGGCGCATTCGGTTCGGCGCCCGGATCATTGACGACGATCACCGCTACGGCGTGCTGTCGTTTGCGGACGTGATCGTCAAGTCGAGCAACGTCGGCGCCATCAAGGTCGGACTGAGGCTCGGACCGCAGCGGCTGGGCACCTACGTGGAGCGGTTCGGCTTCGGCCGCCGGTCCTCGCCCGACTTTCCCGGAGAGAGCCGGGGCATCGTGTGGGACCCGGCCAAGCTGACCGAGAGCGCGCTCGCCTCGGTCGCCATGGGATATCAGGTCGCGGTGACGCCGCTGCAGATGGCCGCCGCGGTGAGCGCCATCGCCAACGGCGGCGAGCTCATCGAGCCGCGTATCGTGCGCGCCGTGATCGCCGGCGGCCAGCGCACGCCTGTTCCCCGCAAGGTCGTCCGGCGGACCGTCTCGCCCCGTACCGCGGCGCTTCTGACCGACCTGATGGAGCAGGTGGTCGAGCGCGGCACCGGCACGCGGGCGCGCATTCCCGGCTTTACCGTGGCCGGCAAGACGGGCACCGCCCAGAAGGTCGTCAACGGTCGCTACTCCACATCCGACTACAACGCGTCGTTTGTCGGCTTTGTGCCCTCGCGGCAGCCGGCGTACGTCATCGTCGTGGTCATCGATTCACCGCACGGGCCCAATCTCTATTACGGCGGCTCGGTGGCGGCCCCGGTTTTTCAGCGCATCGCGCAGGCCGGCCTGCGCCTCTCCGGCGTGCCTCCGTCCATCAACCCTGCACCGCCGGTGCTCGTCGCGCGCCAGCAGGACACGCGGGAGCGGCCCGCATCGGGCCCCACCACGATGCCCGCGATCGTCACGGTGAACGGCGGCGCAACCGGGACGGCGCCCCTCTTTCCCGATCTCCGCGGACTCCCGGCACGCGACGCGTTGCGGATGCTGGCCCGCCTGGGGATGACGGCACGGCTGCTCGGCACGGGGATGGTGGTGGAGCAGGACCCTCCGCCCGGAAGCGCCATCGAGCGCGGCGCGGCGTCCACGCTGAGGCTCGAACGCCACGCGGAGGGCGACGCGTCCGCGTCGTTTGCGGGATCGCCGCCCCGCGGCGCGCTGCCAGCCGGGGGGCCATGACCGTTCGGGACCTGCTCCAGGCGCTCGCCCGCGCACGGCCGGACGAGCGCTTGGAGCTGTCCGCGTGGGGCCGCGCGCTCGATGTGCCGTGCCACGGGGTCACGTACGACTCGCGGCGCGCGGCGCCGGGCTGGGTGTTCGTCGCGCTGCCGGGCCTGAAGGCCGATGGTGCCGACTTTGCGCCGCAGGCGATTGCCGCCGGCGCCGTGGCGGTCGTCGCCGAACGCCCGCCTGCGGCGGCCTCCGACGCGCCGTGGATCGTCGTCGCCGACGCCCGGGTGGCGCTGGCCTGGCTCGCGGCGGAGTTCTTCGGTCACCCGAGCCGCCAGATGCGTGTCGTCGGCATCACCGGCACGAACGGCAAGACGACGACGAGCTATCTCGTGCGCGCGATTTTCGACGCGGCCGGCGTCAGATGCGGGATGTTGGGGACGGTGATGTACGGGATCGGTGATCGTGAAGTTGCCGCGACGCGGACGACGCCCGAGGCGCCCGACCTGCAGCGGTTGATGCGCGAGATGGTCGAGGCCGACTGCGGTGCGTGCGTCATGGAGGTCTCATCGCACGCGCTCGCGCTGCGCCGGGCCGACGGGATTCACTTTGCGGCCGGCGTGTTCACGAACCTGACGCGCGACCATCTCGATTTCCATGCGGACATGGAGGACTACTTCGCCGCCAAGCGCCGCCTGTTCGAGCTGCTGCCCCCCGATGCGCCGGCAGCCGTCAACGTGGACGATCCTCGTGGATCTGCCATTGCCGAAGCGTCACCGCGGCCCGTGACGTACGCGGTGAGCCGCCCCGCCGACGTGACGGCCGGACCGCTGTCGCTCTCGCTCGACGGGCTCGACTTCGACGTGCGCGCGCCTCAGGGGTTGATCCACGTCCGGTCGCCGCTTGTGGGCCGGGCCAATGTCTACAACATTCTGGCGGCGGTCAGCGTGACAACGGCGCTCGATGTGCCGCCCGATGCCGTGGAGCGCGGCGTGGCCCGGCTGCGCGGCGTGCCCGGGCGCTTCGAGCGCGTCTCTTCCCCCGGCGATGACATTACCGTCATCGTCGACTACGCGCATACCGATGACGCGCTGCGAAACGTGCTGGAAATGGCCCGCCCCCTCGCGGCGCGGCGTTTGATCACGGTCTTCGGAGCCGGCGGCGATCGCGACCGCACCAAGCGTCCGCTGATGGGGATGGTGGCCGCCCGGCTCAGCGATGTTGTCGTGATCACGTCGGACAACCCGCGCTCGGAGGACCCGCAGCGCATCGTCGACGAGATCAATCTGGGCGCACAGCCGGAGATCCGGCAGCGGGGCGCCGAGGCGCTGACGATGGTCGATCGTCGCGAGGCCATCGTGTACGCGGTGAGCCAGGCGTCGGCAGGGGATCTGGTGCTCGTCGCGGGGAAGGGCCACGAGAAGTATCAGGAAGTCGGCGGCCAGTTGCTGCCGTTTGACGATGTCGCGGTCGCGCGCGAGGCGTTGGAGGCCCGGCGCCGCAGGTTGCGGGTTGGGTGACGGACTACGCCTCAGCCTGCGGTGGGTGGCCGGTGCGGTGGGCGGAGCAATCCGGTCGGGCGACCCCGACATGCACATCGGCAACGTCGCCATCGACACGCGGACGCTGCAGCCCGGCGATTTTTTCGTGGCGCTGCGCGGACCCCGCTTTGATGGGCACGAGTTTGTGGGCGACGCGCTCGGCCGGGGCGCCATCGGTGCGGTGGTCGAGCGCGGGTTCGCCGGGCGCGGCGTGCCGCCGCCCCGCGATGTCGCCTTGGTCGAGGTCGGCGATACGACGAAGGCGCTGCAGGATCTCGCGCACGCGGTGCGGAAGGCCAGCGGCACACGGGTCGTCGCGATTACAGGGAGCGCCGGGAAGACCACCACGAAGGAAGCCATCGCGGAGTTCCTCTCCGCGCGGTTCCGGGTGGTGAAAAACAGGGGGAACCTGAACAACCACATCGGGCTGCCGCTCTCGCTGCTGCAGCTGCGGGAGCGGCCGGATGTGGCGGTCATGGAACTGGGCATGAACCACGCCGGGGAAATCAGCCTGCTCGTCGCCATCTCGGAGCCCGAACTGCGCGTGTGGACCAACGTTGGCGACGCGCACCTGGGACTGCTCGGCTCGCCGGAGGCGATTGCCGACGCCAAGGCGGAGATTCTCGAGCGGGCGGGCCCCGACCATGTGCTCGTCTGCAACGCCGACGATCCGCGCGTGATGGCGCGGGTCGGCCGCTTCCCCGGGCGGACGGTGACGTTTGGCACCTCGGCGCGTGCCGACGTGCGGGCGCGCGAGGTCGAGGAGCTCGGCATCGACGGCATGCGCGCGCGTGTGACGACGGCCGCGGGTGAACGGCCGCTCAGCACAGCCCTTGTCGGCCGGGGCAATCTCGACAACGTCCTGGCGGCAACGGCCGTGGCGCTCGACTTCGGCGTGCCGCTCGACGCGATCGTCGCCGCCGCGGCGCGCCTGACGCCCGCCGATCGGCGGGGCGCCGTGCGCCGCCTGCGTGACGGCGTTGTCCTCATCGACGATTCCTACAACTCGAGCCCGGCGGCGCTCGGGCGCGCGCTCGAAGTGGTGGCGAAGGAGTCGCGGGCATCGCGGAAGGCGGCGGTGCTCGGCGAGATGCTCGAGCTGGGCGAACACGCGATCGCGCTCCACCAGGAATCCGGCCGGGCTGCCGCGGCGGCCGGGCTTGGGCTGCTCGTGGCGATTGGGGGCGAGCCGGCGCGCGCCCTGGCGGAGGCCGCCGTCGACGCAGGCTTGCCGGCTTCCGCGGTCAGCTACTTCGAAACGAGCGAGCTGGCCGCGCCAGCGGTGGCCGGCGCCATCCGCGCCGGCGATCTCGTCCTCGTCAAAGGCTCCCGCGGCACCCGGACCGACGTCGTCGCCGACCGCATCGCGGGGGAGTTCAGCTGATGCTGTACCACCTGCTGCTGCCGCTCGAGCCGTCCTTCGGTCCCCTGAATGTCGTGCGCTACATCACGTTCCGCACCGCGGCGGCCAGCCTGACGGCGCTCTTCATCAGCCTCGTGCTCGGCCCGTGGCTGATCCGCAAGCTGCGCGACTTCCAGGTCGGGCAGATCATCCGCCAGGAAGGGCCGCAGTCGCACCGCGAGAAGGCCGGCACGCCGACGATGGGCGGCCTGCTGATTCTGTCGTCGGCTCTCGGCCCGACATTGCTCTGGGCGGACCTGTCGAACCCGTACGTCTGGATTGCCGTGCTGGCCACGGTGGCCTTCGGGGGCGTCGGGTTTGCCGACGACTACCTCAAGCTGACGCGCCGATCGCACCACGGCCTTCGTCCCCGCTACAAGATGGGGGCCCTGCTGATCGTCGGGCTCGGCGTCGGTGTGTCGGTGCTCGTGCTCGCGCAGCAGAATCCGCCGCTCTACAACACACGGGTGATCTTTCCCTTCTTCAAGAACGTCATCCCCGACCTCGGCGTCTTCTACGCGCTCTTCGCAGCCGTGGTGCTCATCGCGGCCACCAACGCCGTCAACCTGACCGACGGGCTCGACGGGCTTGCGATCAGCACGTTCGGCGTGGCGGCGGCGGCCTTCACCGCGCTCGCCTACGTCACGGGTCATGCGGTGCTCGCCGACTACCTGCTGCTCGTGCGCTTCCCACCCGCCGGCGAGCTGACGATCTTCTGCGGCGCGCTCGTCGGCGCGAGCCTGGGATTCCTCTGGTACAACTCGTACCCCGCCGAGATCTTCATGGGCGACGTCGGCTCGCTCGGGCTTGGCGGGGCGATCGGCACGGTCGCCATTCTCATCAAGCAGGAGCTGCTGCTGCCGATCGTCGGCGGCATCTGGGTCATCGAAGCGCTGTCGGTGATCATCCAGGTCGCCTCCTTCAAGCTGACGGGCCAGCGCGTGTTCAAGATGGCGCCGATTCACCACCATTTCGAGCTGATTGGCTGGAGCGAGCCCAAGGTCATCACGCGCTTTCTCATCGTCGCCGTGATCTTTGCGCTGTTCAGCCTGACGACGTTGAAGCTGCGGTGATGGCGTGGGTGAGCGTGACTTCTCGGTCGGAAAACGCCGTGTGGTGGTCGTGGGCGCGGCGCGCAGCGGGATCGCCGCCGCGGAGCTGCTGGCGAGACGGGGGGCCG
>Ga0209640_10006284_pt1 | contig 10394 bp, 11 predicted proteins | sample RifCSP10_1_FD_184018 | JGI IMG/M metagenome (GOLD analysis project Ga0209640, IMG submission 184018) | Soil microbial communities from Rifle, Colorado - Rifle CSP2_sed 10_1 (SPAdes) (version 2) | ecosystem: Environmental > Terrestrial > Deep subsurface > Rock core/Sediment | place: Rifle...
CCACATCATCACCATCGAGGACCCGGTCGAGTACGTGCACCCGCACAAGAACTGCATGATCACCCAGCGCGAGGTCGGCGTGGATACCGACTCCTGGCAGACGGCGCTCAAGAACACCCTGCGCCAGGCGCCCGACGTGATCCTGATCGGCGAAATCCGCGACATGGAGGTGATGGAGCACGCCGTGGCGTTCGCCGAAACCGGCCACCTCGCGCTCGGCACGCTGCACGCGAACAACTCCAACCAGGCGATGGACCGGATCATCAACTTCTTCCCGGAGGCGCGCCGCCACCAGCTGCTGATGGACCTGTCGCTGAACCTCAAGGCGGTGATCTCGCAGCGCCTGATCCCGTTGAAGGAAGGCAAGGGGCGCGCCGCCGCGATCGAAGTGCTGCTCAACACCCCGCTCATCTCCGACCTCATCTTCAAGGGCGAAATCCACGGCATCAAGGAGATCATGAAGAAGTCGCGGGAACTGGGCATGCAGACCTTCGACCAGGCGCTCTTCGACCTCTACGAGCAGGGCCGCATCAGCTTCGAGGACGCGCTGCGCTTCGCCGACTCCACCAACGAGGTGCGCCTCAACATCAAGCTGCACGGCAAGGAATCGAAAGACAAGGACCTCACCAAGGGCATCGAGCACCTCGACATCGTTTAGTACTTGCGTCGTCCCTGCGGCTTTAGGCGGGGACCCACTTGAAAAAGGGCGCTCAAGCGCCCTTTTTCATTTCCGCAGCTCGGATTGCTTTTCCTCCGCCGCCCGCCTAACGTATTGAGATGGAAAGCGAAGGAATGCCGCTGTTGCAACTTGTGCGGTTTGCAAACCGACCACAATTAGCAACTAAAAAGTCAACTAATACTAGTTGCACGAACCCGGAAGCGCCAGCGTAGACTTTCCGCCAGTTCGTTCACGAGGGACCATGGCTCAAGTTCGACGCAGGCAATTCCTCTTCGCCGCAGGAGCGCTGCTTGCTCCGCATTTTGCGTATGGCCAGCCCCGCTTTCGCATCGCAGTACTTGCGGCGAGCACGAAGAGCGGAGCGCGGCATTTAATGCAAGCATTTGCTTCGCAGTTGGAGGCGCTCGGCTGGCGCGACGGCCAGAACGTGTCCATCGACTATCGTTACGCAGATGGCGATACGAAGCGTTTGGACGTGCTTGCTGGAGAAATCGTCGCGGCAAGACCAGACCTAATTTTTGCGCCTCCCGAGCCGGCGGCTCTCGCGGCGCGAAGAGTGACCAGAGACATTCCAATTGTCTTTGCAATTGCCTCGGATCCGGTGGGCAGTGGGCTGGCAGCAAGCCTGTCGCACCCAGGGGGCAATGCGACGGGACTGAGCAATCTGAACGTTGAGCTGAGTGCGAAGCGACTTCAGCTGCTGAAGGATATATCGCCTGCGATCGAGCGCGTAGTGGTACTCGTCAACTCGAACGTGAAAAATACGATGCTGAAGTTCAACCTCGCCCGGGAGGCCGGTGAAAAACTCGGCCTGAAGATCCTGATGGTGGACGTCCCAACCCAGGTCGACTTGGAGCGCGAATTCGGTGCCATAGCTGCGAAGAAGCACGTAGATGGTCTTGTCATCCTCGCCGATCCCTTGCTATTCACTCAGCAACAGTGGATCGCGAAGCGCGCGCGCAACGCTCGGCTGGTTTCAATCTCTGCGTTTGCCGAGTATCCAAGTGTCGGCGGGCTTGCCTCCTACGCAGTGGATTTCTCCGCCCAGTTCCGCCGCGCAGCCGCCTTCGTGGACAAGATCCTGAAAGGCGCCAAGCCAGGCGATCTGCCGATCGAGCAGGCAGCGCGGCTGGAACTGGTGATCAACGTCAAAACCGCAAGATTCCTCAACCTTACGATACCTCAGCCCATTCTGCTGCGGGCCGACCGAGTAATCGAGTGATCGCTTCTGGCCGATCGCGGTCTTTCGCGGTATGGCAGTTCGTGCGCGCGTGCCGCCGAACAACGGCTTGCAGGACCACGCGCCGCGAACGGCGCGCGCCTGAAACCGTGCGTTGGACCAATACTCCGCCGGAGCAATCGAACGGATCGAGACCATAGGCGCAGATGGACCGGCTCTTCTTCGCCATCGGCAGCCTCTCCGGATTCATCGGCGTGGCGCTGGGCGCGTTCGCGGCGCACGCGCTCAAGAGCCGCCTGAATGCCGACCTGCTTGCGACGTTCGAAGTCGGTGTGCGCTACCAGATGTATCACGCGTTCGCGCTGCTCGTCGTCGGCTGGGCGCAAACGCGCTGGCCGGGCCCGGTGCTGGACGCGGGCGGCTGGCTGTTCGTCGCCGGGACGGTGATTTTTTCGGGGAGCCTCTACGCCCTGAGTCTGAGCGGGCTGCGCTGGCTGGGGGCGATCACGCCCATCGGGGGGCTGGCCCTGCTCGCCGGCTGGCTGTGCCTCGCGTGGGCGGCGTGGAAACAGTGAATGGAGTTGCCGGGCTCGCGCGCTAGGGGCGGCGATTGCTGCCGGCGACGATGCGGATTTCGAACAGCCGGCATTCGAGCGCGCCGTTGTAGAGCGGCACGCGGCGCGAGGGCTGCAGGCGCAGCAGTTTGGGCAGGCGCAGGTCGGCGGTGAAGAAGTGGCAGCGCCAGCCGGGGTAATTCTTCTTCAGCACGCTGCCGAGTTTCGGATAGAACTCCGCGAGTTCCTCCTTCGAGCCGATGCGCTCGCCGTAGGGCGGGTTGGCCACCATGACGCCGGCGGGCGCGGGCGCCGGACGATCGAGGATGTCCACCTGTTCCAGCTGCACCCAGCGGTCCACGCCCGCAGCCGCGATGTTGCGCCGCGCGTCGCCCAGCACGCGGGGATCGTTGTCGCTGCCAAAGATTTGGAGTTTGACGGGCTTGGTCGTTCGTTCGTCGGCTTTCATTCTGGTCCACAAATTGGAATCGAAGATCTTCAGCTTTTCAAAACCGAATGCCCTTCGAGCCCCGGGCGGGCGGCCGCGCGCCATCGCCGCGGCCTCGACGAGCAGCGTGGCGCCGCCGCACATCGGATCGAGCAGCGGTTCCTCCGGCTTCCAGCCCGAGAGCAGGATGATGCCCGCGGCGAGGTTCTCGCGCAGCGGCGCTTCGATCGCGCCCGAGCGCCAGCCGCGCTTGAAGAGCGGCTCGCCGGAAGTGTCGAGGTAGAACGCCCCGCGCGCGGCCTCGAGGAAGGCGTGCACGCGCACGTCCGGATCGGCGCGATCCACGTTCGGCCGGCTGCCCTGCGTTTCACGAAAGCGGTCGCAGACTGCGTCCTTGATGCGCAGCGTGGCGAAATCGAGGCTCTTCAGCGGGCTCTTCTGCGCCGACACGTTGACGCGCAGGCTGCGATCGACCGCAAACAGGCGCATCCAGTCGACCTTGCGCGCCGCTTCGTGGATGTCCGTTTCGCTCGCATAGTCGAACTCGCCGACGCGCCACAGGATGCGCGAGGCGAGGCGCGACCAGAGATTCGCCAGGTAGCAGACCCGCCAGTCGCCCGCGAACGCGACGCCGCCCGGCACCTCCTGCACGCCCTGTGCGCCGAGCGGGGCGAGCTCGGCGGCGAGCAGCGACTCCAGGCCGCGCGGTGAAGTGGCGAAGAACGATTCCATCGTGAATTGACTCCGCGCAACGGGCCGGGCGAGGATAACAGAACCATGACGAACGCCATGCAATGGATTGCCGAAGGCCATGCGCATTACGAAGCGCAGCGCTGGAATGAAGCCTGCATCGCCTTCGAACGCGGCCTGGCCCTCGATCCGCGCCAGGCCAACGCCTGGTACCGGCTCGGCAACGCGCGCGAAGAACAGGGACAGAACGACCTTGCCGTCGTGACCTGCTTCGAAAAAGCGGTCGCGCTCGAGCCCTCGCATGCGCAGGCCTGGAACAATCTGGGCAACGTGCAGCAGAGGCTGGGGCGCGCCGAGCAGGCCATGGCGTCCTACCGCAACGCGTTGCAGGCCGAGCCGGGCCTTGCGCAGGCCTGCCTGAACCTGGGCAGGTTAGCCCAGGCGCGTGGCGATCACCCGCTCGCTCTCGAATGCTTCAGGGCGGGCCTCAAGCACCATCCGCGGGATCCCACCTTCGAGCACCTGGTCGCCGCGGCGGCGGGCCTCACGCCCGACCGCGCGCCCGCGAGCTACATCACCAACCTGTACGACGGCCTTGCGCAGCAGTTCGAGAACCACCTGGTGCAGGACCTGAAGTACGGGGTTCCGGAGGTGCTTGCGAACATGGTGCGCCCGGAACTCGAGACGGCGCGCAACCCGGCCGCAGCCGCCCGGGTCATCGATCTGGGCTGCGGTACGGGTCTTGTCGGCGTGGCGCTCGCCGCGACGGGCGCGCAGATCGTCGGGGTGGACCTGTCCCCGCGCATGCTCGAAATCGCCGCGCGGCGCGGCGCCTACGCTGGCCTCGAACGGGGCGAAATGGTCGAGGTCCTCGCGCGCACGGCAGCCGGGTCGGTTCAGGCGGTGGTGGCCGCCGATGTCTTCATCTACATCGGCGACCTGGCGCCGGTATTCGCGGCAGTGACGCGCGTGCTGGCGCCGCGGGGATTGTTCGCGCTGTCGGTGGAGGGAATGGACGAGGGCACGTACCGGCTGCAGGCCAACGGCCGCTACACCCACGCGCCGGCGTACCTGCGCGCGCTGGCCGCGCAGTGCGGATTGGAGGAGCGCCGGCTGGAACGCGCCACCATCCGGCGCGAGGGCCGCGGCACCGCCGAGGGCTGGCTGGCGCTGTTCGCCAGGCCCGGCACCGGGGCGGCCGCTACAGCGGCTTGAAGACGGCGAGCAGGATCACGCCGATCAGGACGAGGACCGGAAATTCGTTGAACCAGCGGTACCAGACGTGGCTCCGGGTGTTGCGCCCCTGGCGCAGGTCGAGCATCAGCTTGCCGCACCAGACGTGATACGCCACCAGCGTCCCGACCAGGGCAAGCTTGGCATGCAACCAGCCGCCCGCCCCCGGAAACCAGGCCAGCCACAGCCATAGCCCGAACACCAAGGTAAGAACGCCGCCCGGCGTCGCGATCCCCCAGAACAGCTTGCGCTCCATGACCTTGAAGCGCTCGAGCGACACCGGGTCGTTCGCCTGCGCGTGATAGACGAACAGGCGCGGCAGGTAGAACAGCCCCGCGAACCAGGTCACCATGAAGACGAGGTGCAGGCTTTTGACGAACAGCATGTCTACTTGAAAAGCCTTCGGCGGGTAAGCACGGTCGCGAGGTAGAAACCTGCCGCAGCATAGCCTGCCAGCGCCGCCACGTGGAGCAGCGCATGCACGGGCACCGCGCCGGCCAGCAGCGGGCGCACCAGTTCCACGCCATGGTAGAGCGGCGTTGCCTGCGCCACCGCCTGGAGCACGGGGGGCAGGCGCTCCACCGGGAAGAACACGCCCGAGAGCATCATCATCGGCGTGAGCAGCAGGGTCATGTAGTAGCTGAAGAAATCGTAGCCCGTGGCGAGCGCGTTGACCGCCAGGCCGAGGGCGGCAAAGGCGAGCCCGATCAGGATCACCACCGGAATCGACGCCAACGCGAGCGGGAAATGCGCGTACCCGGCTACGGCGACGATGGCGAGCAGGCAGATGCCGGCCGCGAGTCCCTTGGTCGCCGCCCAGGCCCATTCCCCGGCGAGCACGTCCTCGAGCGTCATCGGCGCGTTCACGATCGCTTCCCAGGTCTTCTGCACGTGCATGCGGGAAAACGCCGAGAACAATGACTCGAAGGTCGCCGCGTACATCGTGGTCGAGGCCATGAAACCGGCGGCGAGAAACGCGAAATAGCTGCCGCCGCCGAATTCACCGAGCACCGCGCCCAGGCCGTAGCCCAGACCAAACAGCATGATCAGCGGATCGGCCAGGTTGCCCAGGATCGAGGGGATGGCGAGCTTGCGCCAGACCAGGAAATGGCGCCGCCATACCGCGATGAAGCGCAGGCTGGGGGCGGGTGGCGCATACAGGCGCGTGTTGTCCAATTCAGTCTCTCAGGTCACGGCCGGTGAGCTTGAGGAACAGGTCCTCGAGGTTCGCCGGCCGGTGGAGATAGGTCAGTTCCGTCCGCGAGCGCAGGCTGGCGATGACGGGCTCGACATTGTCGGCGTAGCAGAACACGGTTTCGCCGGCGAGCTCGGTGCGCGAGGCGAGTGAGCGCGCATCGGCCATCCAGGCCTCGACGCCGGGGCCGTGCGCCTCGACCACCTGCGACTCGATGTGGCGCGCTATCAGCTCGCGCGGAGTGCCCTGGGCGATGATCCCGCCGTGATCCATGATCGCCACGCGGCCGCACAGGCGCTCGGCCTCCTCCATGAAATGGGTGGTGAGGACCAGGGTGCGGCCCTCCTGCGTCAGGCGCCGCAACCGCTCCCAGATCAGGTGCCGCGCCTGGGGGTCCAGGCCGGTGGTCGGCTCGTCCATGAACAGCACCCGCGGATCGTTGACGAGCGCCCTCGCCAGCGTGAGGCGCCGCTTCATGCCGCCCGAAAGCGCCTGGATCTTGGATTCGGCGCGCCCGGCGAGCCCGGCGAACTCCAGCAGCAGGGGAATGCGCGGCGCGATCTCGCGGCTCGTCAGGCCGAAATAGCGGCCATAGACCATCAGATTCTCGGCGACGCTGAAATCCGGGTCGAGGTTGTCGAACTGCGGCACCACGCCGACCTGCGCCCGCGCCTCGCGCGCGCGCGCCGGCACCTCGTTGCCGAGCAGCCGGATTTCGCCCGCGTCGGGATAGGCAAGGCCCAGGCACAGGCGCAGCGTGGTGGTCTTGCCCGCGCCGTTGGGTCCGAGCAGGCCGAAGCACTCCCCCGGCGCGACTTCCAGATCGACGCCGCAGACCACCTCCTGATCTGCGTAGCGCTTGCGCAGGCCCCGCACTTGGAGCGCCTGTGGCGGGCTCATCGCCAGTTGTTCTGGATGATGGCGCGCAGGATGTGCAGCCGGCGATGGAAGAAATGGTCGGCCCCGGGGACCACCACCACGGGCAACTCCTGCGGCCTCGCCCAGGCCAGCACGTCGGCCAGCGCTACGGTGCTGTCCTCCTCGCCGTGGATCACGATCGTGCCGGCGGGCACCGGCGGCACGGGCAGGAGCCTGACCGCCACCCCGACCAGCACCATGCGCGAGGCGGGATTTCCTTCCCGATCGAGCCGCTCGGAGAGCCGCGCCTGGATCGCCGCGCCGAATGAGAAGCCCGCCAGCACGGGCCTTTCGCTTTTCAGGTGCCCGAGGACGGCGGCGAGATCCTCAAGTTCGCCGCGGCCCTCGTCGTGGCCGCCCTCGCTTTTGCCGACACCGCGGAAATTGGGCCGCCAGGCCACGTAGCCGAGCTCGACGAACGCGCGCGCCAGCGTTTGCACCACTTTGTTGTCCAGCGTGCCGCCGTGCAGCGGATGCGGGTGGGCGACGAGCGCGACACCGCGCGGCTCGGCGGCGGGGAGGTCAACGGCGCATTCGATTTTTCCTGCCGGACCCGCGACGAATTCGCGTCGGGTGGAGGAACGCATCACGTGAGTGACATCAAATGCGGAGCCGCTCGACGGTACGGCCGTGCTGCAGGTGCTCCTCGACGATCTCGTCAATATCGGCGCGGTCCACGTAGGTGTACCAGACCGCCTCCGGGTAGACCACGATGCAGGGGCCTTCCTCGCAGCGGTCGAGGCAGCCCGCCGTGTTGACCCGCTGCTTGCCGCGGGTTTCGTCTCCCTCGGCCAGGCCCAGCTCCTTGACGCGCTGCTTGGCGTAGTCGCGCATGGCGCTTGCACCCTTGTCGTTGCAGCAGGTCTTGCCGCCGTCGCGCTGGTTGCAGCAGAAAAAGATGTGTCGCTGGTAATACGCCATGGACCGATTTTACCGGACGGGGTCGCGCAGCCGCGCCGAAGCGAGATAAACCAGATAGGCCAGCGCCGCAAACGGCCACGCGGCCGACACCAGGCGCGTGAGGCCGTTGAAATTCAGGAAGTGCCCCTGCTCCCAGACCTTCAGCGTCGCGGCGAAATAGGGATTCGGCGGCGCCAGGTTGACCAGCACCGTCGCCACCATCAGGAGCACGGCCGCCAGCGCCAGGCGCGCGATGTGCGGCAGCCACAGCGCCGCCGCCGCAAGCGCGACGCCCGCGGCGAGCCCCAGTTGGGCGCCCGGCGTCAGCCAGGCGAAAACGTGCTCGGCGCGCATCAGAATCGCGAAGGCGAGCGTCTTCACCCCGAGCGCCACGACGACGAGCAACGCCACCAGCCGGCGCAAGGGCGCCCCTGGCCGCGCTCCTGCCGAGGCCAGCACCGCCACGGCCGCGAGATTCATCGCCGTGATCACCGCTTCGATGGACACGAACAGCTCGGCCTTGTGCCGCGCCCCCGCGGCGCCGGCGAACAGGTCCCTCAGGTCGCCGCTGCCGAACAGCAGCGTCGCCGGGTGGAGCTGGGCGAACAGCCAGAGCGCCAGCAGCGCGAGCCCGAGGTCCGCCGCGGCACCGGGTATCAGGTTCTGCGCGCGCAGGCGGCGCAGCGGCCCGCCGTCGAGCAGCCACCGGGCAAAGACCGCGGCCGCGACCCCGCCGGCCGCCGCCCCGGCGACGTTCGCCAGCACGTCGGCGTTCGAGGCGATGCGCGCCGGCAGGAAACTCTGCGCGGTCTCCAGCAACAGCGACAGCAGGGCGCCGGTAACGACGGCGAGCGCAAGCGCCACGCCGCGCGGATAGCGCCGGACGGCGGCGAGCGCGCACAGCAGGCCATAGGGGAGATAACCGAAGAAGTTCGCGGCCAGGTCGAAGGCCGTGACGTAGCGCGGCCACGGCGCGGCGAGAAATGCGAACGCCGAGCCGCCCGGATCGCGCCAGCCCGCCAGGGGATAGAGCGTCGCATACGCAACCAGCAGGACGTAAACGGCAAGGAAGAATCGCGTCAGCGGAAACTGCAAGCTAGCGCTTGTGCTGCGGATGGCCGTGATGCGCCGGGGCCGCCGCGTGCTCGTGGGGTATGAACGAACCCATCAGCATGCCGAAAACGGAGCACGCGAGCCCGACCAGCGCCGGCGGTACGGTGGCGTCCCCGGCGACCGCTTCGGCCACCGCCCAGGCGCCGAGACCGAACACGACCGACAGCAGCGCGCCCGGCACGTTGGCGCGCCGCCAGTAGATCCCCGCGGCAAGGGGCACGATGCACGACACCAGGGTTACCTTGTAGGCGTTCTGCACCATCTCGTACATGGTGCTCTTCGAATTGAGCGCGAACAGCAGAGCCGCCATCGCGAAAGCGACCAGCACCACGCGCAGCAACAGCAGGAACTGCTTGTCTCCCATGCGCGCGGCGAACGGCCGGATCACGTTCTCGGTGAACAGCGCGGTCGGCGCCAGCAGCGCGCCCGAGGCGGTGGACAGGATCGCCGAAAGCAACGCGCCGAAAAACAGCACCTGCGCCCACATCGGCGTGCGCTCCAGGATCAGGCTCGGCAGGATGCGCTGGATCTCCCGCGCGTCGTCGCCGGCGAAGAGCCTCGCGTATCCGGGGTCGATCACCAGCGCCGCGTAGGCGATGAAAATCGGGACGAAGGCGAAGCAGAAGTAGACCGCGCCGCCGGCCAGGCAGCCGCGGACCGCGGTTTTCTCGTCCTTCGCGGAGGTGACGCGCTGGAACACGTCCTGCTGCGGGATCGACCCGATCGCGAGGGTCATCCAGGCGGCGGTGAACCAGAGCCACTCCTTGGCGCCGCCCGTGGGCCAGAACTCGAACCTGCCCGCCGCGGAGGCCGCAGCGATCACCTTGCCAGCGCCGCCTGCCATGTCGCCCACCAGCCAGGCCACCGCGACCAGCCCCACCAGGATCACCACCGACTGGAACAGGTCCGTCATCGCCACCGACCACATGCCGCCCCAGATGGTGTAGCCGACCACGATCACGGCGCCGATGGCGATGCCGGCGTTCAGCTCGAGCGCGCCGCCCGAGAGCACGGAGATCACCAGCCCCAGCGCGGTGAGTTGCGCCGAGGTCCAGCCGAGGTAGGAGGCGGTGATCGCGAGGCTGGTGATCACTTCCACCGGCTTGTTGAAGCGCTTGTGGTAGAAGTCGCCGATCGTGAGCAGGTCCATGCGGTAGAACGCGCGCGCGAAAAACAGCGCCACGAACAGCAGGCAGAACGAGGAACCGAACGGGTCGGCGACGATGCCGCCCAGGCCATCCTTGGCGAAGGTGGCGGATACCGACAGCACGGTTTCGGCGCCAAACCAGGTGGCGAACACCGTAGCCGCGCTCATGTACAGCGGCAGGCTGCGGCCCGCGACGAGGAAGTCCTTCGAGTTGTGCACCCGCCGCGCCGCCCACAGGCCGATCGCGATGGTTACGATGAAATACAGGGCCACCGAGGCGATCAGCATGGCGCTGGAATAATACTAGAACGGGGCTAGGCGGAAAAAAACGCCGCCA
>Ga0209640_10006285_pt1 | contig 10393 bp, 9 predicted proteins | sample RifCSP10_1_FD_184018 | JGI IMG/M metagenome (GOLD analysis project Ga0209640, IMG submission 184018) | Soil microbial communities from Rifle, Colorado - Rifle CSP2_sed 10_1 (SPAdes) (version 2) | ecosystem: Environmental > Terrestrial > Deep subsurface > Rock core/Sediment | place: Rifle...
AAACGGACCGCGGGCACCGTCGCACCGGTCTGCATCAGCGCGCGAGGTACTCCGCGGGCACGTCCGTGAAGCCCCAGGCCTGGAGCTGGCGCGCCCACTCGCCGAGCGTCTCCTTCGACACGCGGATCAGCTCCATCGGGATGATCTCGGGAACCTCTTTCTTGTACCACACCTTGTCGATGACCGTCCGGACGCTCTCGTAACCCCAGAGATAGACGGGCTGCGCGAGCAGCACGGGCGCGACGCCCTTGTCGACGTACGCGAGCTGCGCCGGCAGCGCATCGACCGACACGATCTTCATGCGCGCCGGATCGAGGTCCGTCAGCAGCGTCGGCGTGAACAGCGCCCAGCCACCGATCATCGCCCAGCCGTTGATCTCCGGGTACGCGTTGTTCACGCGGATCACTTCCGCCGCGGCGTCCTGGGGCGTCTCGGTGTGGTTGAACGCATCGACGATGCGCATCCCGGGGTATTTCGCGGCTTCTTCGCGTGCGCCCTGCACGCGCCGCTGCAGGTTGGGCGCGTTCTGGTTGCCGGCGAGAATCGCGATGACGCCCTTGCCGCTCATGAGCGTCGCCAGCTCCGCCATCACGCTGCGGCCGGTCTTCAGGTCGTCGACACCGTAGTAGGCGAACCGCTTCGAGTCCGGGGCATCGCTGTCGAACGTCATGACGGGCACGCCGCGATCGACCGCATCGTTGATCGCGCCGGTCACCTTGCCCGCGTCGGAGACGGAGACGAGGATCGCGTCGGCGCCATCGTTGACCGCCTGCTGGATGCGCTGGGCCTGGAGCTGGCCATCCTCCTGCGGTGGTGTGAGCCACGCGATCTCGATGGTCACACCCTCGGGCGCCAGCTCCTTCGCGGCCGCCTCGGCTCCCGTGCGCCCGGCGAGGAAGACGGGGTTGGTCGAGCTCTTGGCGATCATCGCGATCAGCATGTGATTCCCGCCGCCGGCCCCGGCCTGGCTGTCGCCGCCGCCACCCGCGCACGCGATCAGCCACACGCCCAGGGTGCAGACCAGTAGTGTGCGAAATACGCGATTCATGGGTCACTCCTCGGTGATTGGACTTCCGTCTGCGATCCTTGTTCGGCCGCGCGGCTGAGTCTGCGGGCCGTCAGTCTCGTGCTCCATTGGTCGATCACGACTGCGACGATAATGGCGCAGCCGATGATGATCCACTCGTAGTTCTGGTCAAAGCGCAGGGTCCGGATCGATTGCCGGATCAGCACGATGAGCAGCGCGCCGAGCATCGCGCCGATCGAGCTGCCCCTGCCGCCGACCAGGCTCGCGCCGCCGACGACGGCCGCAGCGATCACGTAAAGCTCGTAGCCCTGCGCATCGCCCGATGACGCGGAGCCGTAGAAGCTCGCCCCGAGAAACGCGGACAGCCCCGCAGTCAGACCCGACACCGCGAAAACGCCGATCTGGATGCGGTGCAGCGGCAGGCCGGCGAAGCGGCTGGCCTCGAGGTTGCCGCCGAACGCGAACACGTGCCGGCCCATCACGGTGCGCTGCAGGTATATGCTGCCCAGGATCGCGAGCGCGAGCATCGCCAGCATGGGCACCGGATAGAGCCCCGTGCTCAGACCCAGCGAGGCCTTGGCCACGGACGTCAGCGACGACGGCACCAGGATGCTCTCGGCGCGCGTCGTCACGAACGCGATGCCGCGCAGCATCCACATCGTGCCCAGCGTGATGATGAACGGGTGGACGCGAAGGCCCACGACGAGGGCGCCGTTCAGCAGTCCGCACAGCAGCCCGACGCCAGCGCAGGCGGCGAGACCGACGGCAAGGGTCGCGGTCGGGCCGAGGCCGTTCATCGCGCGCAACAGCATGGCCAGGCTCACGCCCGACAGAGCATAGATCGAGCCGACGGAAAGGTCGATGCCGCCCGAGATGATGACGACGGTCGCGCCGATCGCCATGATCGCGAAGAAGCTCGCGTCCGTCGCAACCTGGATGAGGGTGCCGGAGTTCCAGAAATTGTTGACCAGCTCGCCGGTCCGCCGGTCGACGTGCGAGCCCGCCAGCAGCGTCAAGGCCAGAGTCACGATGATGACGACCAGCACGAGGCCGGTTTCCTGTGAGGCCATGACCCTGCGGAGGACAGCGTCCGGCCGCATCACGGAGTCCCGCGTCGGGTTCGCTGGCAGGTTCGACGCCATCAGCCGATCGTCTCCGGTCCCGGCGGAGCCTTCACGACCGGCGCCGCGCGGTCCGGTGAAACCCGGGGGACCGAGGCAGCGCCGAACCACGCTCGATAACGACGGTACGCGTCATCGTACGCCGCACTCGCCGCTGCATCCGGAACTTCGAGCGACGTCCGTGTGAGTGTGGCGGCCGCCGCAGCCGCGAGATCCGGGTATGCACCGGCTCCGACGGCGGCCAGCAGCGCCGCGCCATAGGCCGGACCCTCCTCGCGGTTCACGCGGCAGACGGGCATCCCGAAGACCTCAGCCTGCAGCGTGCGAATGAAATCGCTGTGCGCGCCGCCGCCGGTCAGCAGGAGATGATCCGGGGCAAGGCCGAGGTCGCGCAGGATCGAGAGCGAATCGCGCAGCGCGAAGCAGACGCCTTCCAGCACGGCCCGTGTCATGTGCGCCCGCGTGTGGGCCAGGCTCATGCCCAGGAACGAGGCGCGCAGCGATGCATCGCGATGAGGCGTCCGCTCGCCTTGCAGGTAGGGAAGGAACGTGACGCCGCCAGCGCCGCGGTGCACGGTCGCGGCCTCGGCGGTCAGTCCGCTATTCGCACTCGCGGCATCGCCGAAATCGCGGCCGAACTGATCGCGATACCACGCGAACGCGCCGCCCGCCGACAGCACGACGCCCATCACGTACCACATCCCGGGAACGACGTGGTTGAACGTGTGCGCGCGCAACGCCGGATCGACGCGCGGCTCCGCCGTGGGCGCGAGCACTGTGCCCGATGTGCCCCAGCTGCTCACCGCGCTGCCCGGCGCGACCGCACCGGCGCCGGCCGCGCCGCAGGCATTGTCGGCGCCGCCGCCGACGACGGCCGTGCCCGGCTGGAGCCCGCAGAGCCGAGCGGCCTCCGCCGTGACACGACCGAGAATCTCCGCCGACCCGCCGATTTCGGGCACGATCGACCGGGGCAGCCCGACGGCAGCCAGGATCTCATCGCTCCACCGCGTCCTCGCCGTGTCGAACATCAGCGTGCCCGACGCGTCCGATGGCTCGCTCGCCATCTCGCCGGTCAGGCGGTAACGGATATAGTCCTTCGCGAGGAGCACGCGCGACAGCCGGGAGAACGCCTGCGGCTCGTGGTTGCGCAGCCACAGCACCTTGGGAAGCGTGAAGCCCTCGAGCGCGGGGTTGCACGCCAGCTTGCGAAGCCGCGACTCGCCGCCGACCCGCCGTTCGATCTCCGAGCACTCCGCCGTCGTCCGTCCATCACACCACAGGAGCGCGGGCCGGATGACATCGCCGCGCGCGTCGAGGAAGACGGACGAGTGCATCTGCCCGGAGAGGCCGATTGCGGCGATGTTGTGCTTCGCGGTCGAGAGGACCGAGCGCACCGACGAAACGCTCGCCCGCCACCATTGCTCGGGATCCTGCTCGGCCCAACCCGGCCGGGGTGTGGCGAGATCGAGCGGGGTTGTCGCCTGGCCAACGACGTCCCCGGCGGCATCGACGAGCAGCGCCTTCACGCCGCTCGTACCGATGTCCAGGCCGAGGAAAGCGTCAGCTTTCACGACGGCCGGACTCCGAGCAGCAGCTCCATCGTCAGCTGGTCCAGACGCTCGTACGCGTAGCCCTCACGGCGGATCGACGGCAGGTCGAACGCGCGCGATTTCAGCGCCCTGGAGTGTTCGACGCTGAAGACAGTGGCAGGTTCGGAACCGCGAGTGCGCAATTCGCCGAGCAGTTGCTGGATCTCCGCGTCCCCGTTGAAGCGCGCGACCTTCGCCTTGAGGATCAGGTACGTCCGCAAGCTGCCGCGGGCGAAATCCCACACACCCTCCTGATCCTCCGTCCGATACGCGTGGCTGTCGAAATGCCGCATTCCCGTCCAGCCCGCATCCTCCAGCAGCTTGACCAAAAAGAACGCGGCCTTCGGGTCGTCGCTGCCGAAGCGGAGATCCTGGTCGAAGCGGCCCGGCTTCTGTCCGTTGAGGTCGATGTGGAAGAGCTTGCCCGCGTCCAGCGCCTGGGCTACCCCGTGCGTGAAGTCGAGCCCCGCCATCTGCTCGTGCGCGACCTCCGGGTTCAGGCCGACCATGTCCGGATGATCGAGCGTATGGATGAACGCGAGCATGTGCCCGATCGTGGGCAGGAAGATGTCGCCGCGAGGCTCGTTCGGCTTCGGCTCGAGCGCGAAGCGCAACGCGTAGTCCTGCGACCGCGCGTACTCGCACAGGTAGTTGATCGCGTCGCGGTACCAGCCCAGGGCCGAACGCGGGTCCTTGGCCGCATTCGTCTCGACGCCCTCGCGACCGCCCCAGAACACGTACGTCTCCGCGCCCAGCTCGACACCGAGATCCATCGCGCGCATCGTCTTCTGCAAGGCATACGCCCGCACGCCCGCATCGTTGCTCGTGAAGGCGCCATCGCGGAAGACGGGATCCGAGAACAGGTTCGTCGTGGCCATCGGCACGCGCACGCCGGTCGCGTCGAGCGCCGCCTTGAACTCGCGCACAATGCGATCCCGCTCCGCCGCCGTCGCGTTCTGCGGGACCAAGTCGTTGTCGTGGAGATTCACGCCGTACGCGCCCAGCGCCGCGAGTTTCTCGACGATCGTCACGGGCGAAATCGGCGGCCGCACGGGCTCGCCGAACGGGTCGCGCCCCGGATTCCCGACCGTCCACAGACCGAACGTGAAGTGGTGCTCGGGCCGCGGCGTGTATTCGTCCAGCCGTGCTGACATGCTCAACGTCCGAGCGCGCGATCGATGGCCCGGCCGATGTCGTCGCACAGGTCGTCCACGTGCTCGCAGCCCAGGCTCATGCGGATGAATCCCTCGCCGATCGCATCGCCGCCCCAGCGCGCGCGCCGCTCCGCGGTCGTGTGCAGGCTGCCGAAGCTCGTCGCTTCGGTGACGAGCCGGCTGTTCGCGAAGAAGCTCGCGGCCGCGGCGGCGTCCGGCAGCTCGAACCCGATGACCGGTCCGAACCGGGTCATCTGGCGCCCGGCGACCTCGCGCGACGGATCCCCCGGCAGTCCCGGATAACGCACCTGCACCAGATCGCGTCGCTCCGCGAGATACGTCGCGACACCGAGCGCGTTCGCGCACATCCGCTCCAGGCGGACATCCAGTGTGCCCAGCGACCGGTGCGCCAGCCAGACCTCCATGGGTCCAGGGATCGAGCCCGTCTCCGTGCGCCACACGCGCAGTTTCGCGGCCCGGTCCGGATCGCGTACCGCGACGTGGCCCAGCACGACATCGCTGTGGCCGGTCAGCGCCTTCGTGTCCGAGGCGACCGAATAGTCCGCACCCAACGCCAGCGGCTTCTGCCCGCCGACGGTCGGCGTCGTGTTGTCCACGGCGACGAGAATGCTCCTCTCGTGCGCGGCCCCCGCGATTCGCGCGATGTCGTACGCGTTCAGGGAAGGATTGCTCGGCGTCTCGATCCACAGCATGGCGATGCCGTCGAGCGCGGCCGCCGGGTCGGCCGTGCCGCCGATCATGCGCACACCGACACCCCGCTCCGCAAGGTGCCGTGCGCCGACCGTGCGGGTCGCATAGTACGCGTCGTGCGTCACGCCCAGCACATCGCCGTGTCCGAGCGCCGTGCCCAGAGCCGCGAAGACCGCGGCCATTCCTGATGCGAACACGATCGCGGGCCCGCCCTCCAGCTCCTCGAGCGCCGCCTCGAATTGCACCCACGTCGGATTGTGGTAGCGTCCGTACTGGTACGGCGAGGACGCCGGATCGCCCGCCAGATGAAATACGGATGCGAACGCCGGCCCCTGGCGGAACGGGGCGCCCTGAGTCTTTTCGGGTACGCCCGCCCGGACGATACGAGTCGCATCCCTCATTCGGTTCCTTCTCTCCACGAGCTTGTCCAGCCGTTGGATTTACGGACTGACGTCCGGGTGGGCAAGCAGCCGCGGGCGGGCCCGCAATGATCCTGTCGGGCCGAGGCGTGGCCCCTGCCCATCACAGCTGAAGGGGCGCGGCTCGGTCATGAGATCGGCGCCCGAGAGATTCACCGGTGCCTGGTGCCCGAACGCCCGCCGCGAATTGACGAAGTCGAGCGTCGTGCCGAGCGGGCCGGTGCCGTTCGGACCGGCGGCCTCGTAGTAATTGTGCATCACGTCCGCGTAGGAAGCGAGCTTGATGTCCGTGCCCTGCTCGTACAGGATCGGCTTGCCGCCATCCGCGATGATCTGGCCGTTGTAGCCGCTGTAGGGCAGCGACTGGTACGGCTTGTACAGCTTGGTGAGCGCGTTGTGGCCCGTGCTCCAGCGCGTCGTGTGCTGGATCCGCGGATCGGTCTGCGTCGCGACCAGGTCCTGCGTGCCGAACGTGCCGGTCAGGAAATGCGGATGCACACCCAGCGCGTGGTTCGCTCCCGTCACGCGGGCGTTCATCGTATTGGTCACGATCTGTTCCTTGTACTCGACCCACCACACGAAATTCGACGGCACCTGCGCCGCGGCCGACATGACCTTGGCCTTGTCGCCGGATAGCAGGGCCGCGCGGGCCAGGCCGGAGCGCGCCAGATTCAGCACGTCCGTGGCACTCGAGCCCGCGGCCGTTGCCACCTGCATCGCTTCCTCGAACCGCGGAATCGCAAGATCCGCCAGCTCCTTCGGCGAGTAGATCTTGTCGCCCACGGCGATCGTCGCCTCGCACATCGTCTCGGCCATGAGCGTGTACGCATAGCCGGCGTTGGCCAGCATGAGCGCCAACCGGCGGTCCTTCGTCGGATCGGTGAGCAGCGTGCGCAACCGGCGCGAACCCGTGCACAGAGCGGCCTGCAGGTGTACGACTGGACCGTCGATCCGCAGACGCACCCGTCGAGTCGCGCCTTCGCCTACTCGTTCGTCGGCAACGTCGCCGGCCTGGCGCTCGGCATGGCCGTCGCCCGCGAGTGCATCGGCATCCGGCCGAGGACAGCATCATCGCCAAGTGTGACACGTGGCCGACGGTCGGCGCCGCGCTGGCGGCGGTCACGCTTCCGGCCATCGGTGGCGCGATCGGCGCCCGTCTCGGCGGCCGGACGCACGCATCGCGCGGCATGCTCCTGCCGGCGAGCGTCGGTGCGGTCATGGCTCTCGTGCCCGGCTACGCTCTCGCGTTCACGAGCGACCGCGAGAACTCGGATGTCCTCGGCGTCATCGCCGGCAGCCTGCTCACGGTGGGCGTGCCATTCCTCCAGACACTCTCCGACAAACTGTTCCGCTCGATCCGCTGATCGCGGCCGGCCAAGGTCATCCCCTTTCGCCCCCCAACCCGCCGACTGCGGCGGTACAGGCTGCTGCGCGGGTTCGATGGAGGCTCAGCTTCCGGGTTGGAGGCGCTCGGCCACGGCCCAAGCGAGCAGCGGGATCATGATCTCGTGGTGACCGGTGATCTGGTAGCCGGTCCCGCCACCGCTCCGCGTCGGCCTCTCGACGACGTTGACCCGCGGGCGGTAGTGCCGGGTCATGTCGAAATCGGCTGCCGTGAATCGGGGAGGCTCACCCCGGTTGACGTTGCGGCAGACGGTGAGCGCCTTGAGAAAGACTTCGGGCATGATCACGGCGGAACCGAGATTCAGTACGACGCCGCCCTCGAGTCGTTCGAGATGCGCCGCCAACCGGCGGAAATCGGTCAGACTGGTGGCGCCGATGGCCGCCCCATCGGCGGCCGGGTGCTGGTGGATGATCTCCGCGCCGAGTGCGGCGTGAACCGTGAAGCCCACGCGCAGCCGGCGGGCCGCGAGCAGCAGCGAAAGCTCCGGCCTTGCGAGGTCATTGCGCGCTTCGAGTGAACGCGCCACCGATTCGCCCATTCCGGAGCCGCGGCGTGCCCCGTCGATGAAGGCTTCATTCATGCCGCGGCCGGTCTCCTCGCCCATGCCGAACGATCCATCGGCGAGGCCGGCCTCGACGTCTTCGCTGGTCGCGCCCCACCTCGCCATCTCGTAGTCGTGTATGACGGCCGAGCCGTTCGAGGCGAGGTGGGTGATCGCGCCTCGCTCCATGAGATCGATGAGCACGGGGGAAAGGCCGGTCTTCACGACGTGCCCGCCGAGCATGACGACGATCGCTCGACCTTCTCGCGCGGCGGTCGCGACGGCATCGACGACGGCGAGGAAGCTGCGCGCCTCGAGGATGTCGGGCAGCGAATCGAGGAATGCGCGGAAGCTGCGATCCGGACCGGGCGGCTTCGCGAACGCGGCCGCGGCCACCTTGTTCGGCCGTGTCGCGACGGGAATGGTGCGGATTCGTGAAGGGTCGACCTCGGGTACCTCGCCGTTCGAGCCCCGCGCCGACCCGCCGGTCACCGGGTTGCCCCGTCGTTCGCGTCGGGAACGCCCGCCACGAGCTGGCGGCCCGGCGTGTAGCTCTGCAACCACATCTTCAGCGTGCCGATCGACATCTTGGCGCGCAGGTGCACGATCAGCCGGCGCTCATCATCCGAAAAGTGGACCTCGGCCTCGCCACCCTCGCTGAAGATGCCCTTGGTCCGGATGATCGGCTGGACGACGATCGTGTGGTACGTGTCGCGGTCGATCTTCACGCTGTCCCTGCGCAGCACCTTCACGACGACCGGGTTCCCCTCCGCCTTGAAGTAGCGGTCGAACTTGTACGTCTCTCCAACTACGAGCGGGAGCGTGCGGACGAAGTAGAGGAACGACACCTCGTCGAGCGGCTCCGCGGAAGCCAGGACGCCGAACTCGTCGTTGTCCTGCCGCGTCCACTCCATCCGGTCGATATCGAAATCGTAGATCTTGTGACGCTTGTAGTTGACCTCGTGCTGCTTCTGGTCGAAGCGCCGGGTGAACAGCCGCGAGACGTCGAGCCAGGATTGCATCTCGTCGTCCACCTTCGCGAAGAGGATGCCGCCCTTGACCTTGAAATTCAGGTGGTAGCTCGGATACCCGTGCATTGTGTCCACGCCGACCACATCGAGCGAGCCTTCGCCGACGGACCCGAAGACGCCCCACTCGACCTTGTACTTCTGCGACTCGCCGGGTCCGAACGGAACGGGCGCCACGGGGAAGGACACGGTCTGGGCGAGGGCCGAGCCGATCTGGGCGCTGGCGGGCGACGCGAGCGTCGAAGTCAGGACCGGGACCAGGAGCCATCGGTGCGCATTCATGAGCCATCCCCGTCGGCCAGGGTGATTGGAGGTTCGGGCGACGCATCCGCCCCCGCCTGATCCTGTGCATCGACGGTGCCATTGACGCTGCGAGGGCCGCGGCGGCCCCGCCCACCCCGTCTCCCGCGCCGGCGGCGAACTCCCTGAGCCGTTGCATCCGATGGTTCCGCAACACCTTCCGGCGAATCTTGCGGATCCGACAAAGCTTCGGTGTCCGGCGCAGCGGGCGGCGGGGAGGACTGGCCTTCGGCCGGGACAACGCTGTCCTCGCTGGCGGACGAGGGCGGGCCACCCTGGCGATTCCGTCCACCGCGGGTGCCGCGCCGGCGGCGTGGCCGGGTGGAGTGCGACGCGGCTTCGGACTCGCCCGACCCATCGGCCACCACCGATCCGGCCATGGGTGGACTCCCCTGGTCGGCATCGGTGGGCGCGGTGCCCGTCGCGGCCTCCTGGCCGGCAGTCGGCTGCTCGGCGTCGGCCGGCTTCCGCGGTCTGCGATTCCGGCCGCCCCCTCCCTCGCGGCGCGACCGTTGTTCGGTCCCGGGCTCACCGCTTTGTCCCGCGCGTACAGTACCGGCGGCCGGCCGGCGCCGGCCATCCGGTTTCTTCGATTCTTCGGATCGGGTCCGCTGACCGCGCGGGCCGCGTGGCCGATCGCTGTCGGATCGTTCGCGGCGGCGGGACGATCCGGCGCTTTCGCGAGCGCTGTCGCGGGTGGCCGGCTGTCCCCCGTCTGCGGGGAGACCTCGCCCGTTCGCAGCCGGATCCTGGAGCACGGAGAGATCGCCGTGCACCTCGTCGGGCGCGATCCCGGGGATCGGCAGCAGGCCGCCGGCGTCAGAGCCCGAAGCGAAGCGGCGGACCTCCCGGATCAGATCGAGGGCCGCGAAGCGACGGGGGCGCTGCGCGCGCTCGGGATGGCAGCGGATCTCGACGACGTCGATGCGACGGGCGTGGGGCGCCGCCGCCTTGAGCAGCGCGGCGTTCACGGCCGGTCCGTTCCAGCGGAGGAGCCGGCCGTCCTGCAGATCCTCGATCGCCCGCTTCAGCGTCATGACCCGATAGGCATTGAGCCCGTTGAGCGGGTCGGCGTTTTCCGGCCAGTCCATGCGATGG
>Ga0209640_10006286_pt1 | contig 10391 bp, 12 predicted proteins | sample RifCSP10_1_FD_184018 | JGI IMG/M metagenome (GOLD analysis project Ga0209640, IMG submission 184018) | Soil microbial communities from Rifle, Colorado - Rifle CSP2_sed 10_1 (SPAdes) (version 2) | ecosystem: Environmental > Terrestrial > Deep subsurface > Rock core/Sediment | place: Rifle...
CGGCCGTCCGTCGGCGCCGAAGTAGCTCTCCTCCACGGTGTTGCCGTCCGGGTCGTACTGCCAGCGGATGATGGCCACGCCCAGGCGCCGGTCCGCTTTCAGCTGCTCGTTGGGCCCGAAGTGTCGCTCCTCGAGCGGCTGGCCTTGCGGATCGTATCGCCAGCGGAAGACGGCCAGGCCGGAGTCCCGTGCTTCCTTCGGCCGATCGTCGGCGCCCAGGTTCTTCCATTCGACCGGGTTGCCCTTGTCGTCGTACCGGAGCGCGACCGCGTAGGCGCCGTCATGGTTGGCCGTCGGCCTGCCGTTCACGTCGAGGAACACCCGCTTCTCGAATCCGTCGGGATGCTCGATGCGGATCGTGGCGACCCCGGAGGTAGGATCGGGGCTCAGCGCGCCGCCCCGGCGGTAATCCACGCGCACGATGCGACCGCCCTGATAGACGAAGTGATAGCAGTTGCTGTCCCGGAGGGCGGTGGCCGACTCCCGGGACGTGCCCTGGATCGCGTAGCGGGCGTCGAGGTAGATGTGAGGATAGCAGTCGGACTGGGTGGTGGCAGTCGTCGCGCAACCGGCCAGCACGACCGTCCCCAGCCCCAGCGCCGCGACCAGGCCGCAGGAGGCATTCACGTTTGGCATTCGCGCTCTCGCCGGGTCCTATGATACACGGCGGGCGCAGCGTTCCATAACGGTGAGCGGAGGACTCGGAAGTGGGGTCAGTCCGCGCCGGCGGCCGACGGCGCGCCGGGCGCCAGCTCGACGATCAGGGCCGGCAGGCCTGGATCGCCTCCGACGCCGAGGACGTGGCTGCTCTCGCCTCGCTGTCCCCGCCGATCGCCGCGCCGGCGCTCGGGCTCGTGAGCGTCCTGGCGCCCGCGCCGCTCGGACAGCCGCCGATCGACGAGGACCTCGACGTCAGGATTTCCCACGAACTGTCGCTGCAGATCCGCGTACACCTCGGGATGACCGCGGGCCACGATGAACAGATAACGCGGCATCTCCCTGTTCTCCCGAGCAGCCAGGGCCTGATCCAGGGACGAGAAGGGTGGAGGCTTGAGGCACTGTAAGAAGGGGGGGTGTCCTTGTCAAGGACGATCCCGGCGGGGCCGCGTTAGCGGTGGAAGGCCCCCTCGACCCGGTGGCGCTCTTCGTGGGCCAGGCACGCTCCGTCTTCGTCCGCGCACACGATGATGTGCCGCACGGTATAGCATCCGGCCACCCGACCCAGCTGCATCGTGCGGCCCTCGGCGGCCGCCCAGCGGCCCTCGGCGCGCGCGACGTCGCCACCCAGCGATGCGCAGAAGTTCCGGCTCACGTCCCCGCTCCGCGCGAGGACATACAAGGTGTCGCCGCTCGTCCGGAGCCGGACGTCCTGCCCGGAGAACCCGGCCGAGCTGCACCCGGCCATCGCCGTCAACAGCGTGAGGAGAAGAGCCGAAAACACTCGAGGCATGACGGGGCCTCCCTTTGCGGGAGACCCCCTCAACTGCGAGAGTTCACGATACCCTTCCTTCGATAACCCGGCCGTCAGGCTGCTGCGGCCTGACCCGTGGCTTTGCGTCCCCACCTCGCGGCGGGTTTGCCCTTGTCGGGAAGGGGTCTCTTCCGCTGCTATGGTGTCTGAAGGGGCAACCTTGGTGCCAGATCGGTCTGGACCGTCTGTCAGCCTGGAAATCTCCGGAAACCGGCTACTTAGATTGCATCGCCCTCAGGGCTCGAGCGCCGGTCGGCCTCTGGCGCCTCCGGGGCGTCCGTCCTTTGACACCCGGCCGGCCCAAAAGTGGCGGAGCCCTTCGTGAGGGGGTGCATCGCGGGGGCCCTGCTGCTCGTCCTGGCCGCCTCGTGCAGCATGCCCGCCTGTCGTCCTCTGACCATCGTGGTGGCGCAGAAGGAGGAGCGGGCGCGGCTCGAGAGCGTGCCACATGGCATTCGCACGACGGAGACCGGGCGCCTCGAGGAGGACCGCCGCACCGAGATCGTCCGCGACTACTGGGTACGGGCGCAGGACGGGACGTGGTATCCGGTCTCGATCGACCGGTACAGCGCGGCGGAGGTCGGCCGGCCACTGGAGCTCTGCCGATAGCGTGACCCTGGGCTTTTCTCGCGTGGACGGCCGGCGGCTGGGGCGCTAGAGTGGGGGCCCCTCGGAAGGCCACAAGGGAGAACCACGATGGCGACATCGGCGACGGCCGGGCCGGCCCGCGAGCGCCTGCGGTTCCTGGACGCGGTTCGCGGCTGGGCCCTGATCCTGATGGTGCTCAACCACACGGGCCGCTGGTGGCAGGACGCCGTGATGCGCTGGCCCCGCTACTACCTGATCTACGTCACCCTCACGCTCGCCGCGCCGATGTTCGTCTTCCTGGTCGGCTTCTGCCTGCCCCTCTCGGCCTCGCGCGCCGGCGGCGATGAGCGGGCCGCGCTCCGCCGGTGGGCCGTGCGCGGGGTGCGGATCATCCTGGCCGGTCTCCTGCTCAACGTCCTGGTCTTCCCGGAGGACCCGATCTGGAACAACGGCGTGCTCCAGACCCTGGGCATCAGCATCCTGATCGCGGCGCCGGCCGCCCTGCTGCTGCGCTCCCGGGCCGGTCGCTGGGGCCTCTTTGCCGCCGCCGCCGTGATGTACCTGCTCTTCGTCGCCGCGTTCCCCCGGCTCACCGCCTGGGTGGCCGCCCATCCCCGGAGCTCGCGCGTGCTCTTCTTCGAGTTTCCGCCCTGGCCCTGGCTGAGCCTGGTGCTGGTCGGCCTCGTGCTGGGCAGCTGGTGGGTCCGGCGGACCGATGCGCCCGGCCGGGCTCGCTACATGTGGGGGATGGCGGCCGCCGGCGTCCTCTGCCTCGCCTGGTTCTTCGGCTGGGACGCGTGGGCCCACACGGTCAAGCCCTGGATGTTCACGCGCGACTTCAGCCTGAACAACCACTGGACGCCCCGCGGGGCCACGCTGGCCTGGGTGCTCGGCATGATCTTCCTGCAGATTCCCCTGGCCTACTACCTCGTGGAGATCCGGCGTCTACCGTCGCGCTGGCTCGTGATCCTGGGCCAGACCGCGCTCTTCCTCTACTTCACCCATCACCTGATCGTGCTGACCCTGATCAACCAGTGGCTCGGCGCGCGGTTCAACAACTGGTGGACCTATTCGGTGGCCAACGCGCTGCTGCTGCTGCTGCTCGTGGCCATGGGGCGGGGCTGGCAGGAGGCCAAGCGGTGGTACCGCGACCACGGGCCCGCGCTCGGCGTGTTCGGGCGGGCGTGAGGACTTGCGGCCGAGCAGCCGCCGGCACGATCAGGACTGGAGGTGACGGCCATGGCGAGCCATATCGTCAACGAGCTGCGAGCCACGACGGACGCCGTTTGGGCCAGGCTGAGCGCTCAACTCCACGGCATGGAGTCCTACATGGAACGGGCGGACGCGCCGGGAGAGTGGACGACGCGGCAGGTGCTCTGTCACCTCCTCTTCGAACCAGGCTGGAGGCCGGGGCCCGTGCTGTTTTCCTTCGCCACAACAGATCTCCCGGTGATCGAGATCCAGCCGGGCCAGATGCATCTCAATCCCGAGCGCCGGATGATGACCCTCCGGCAGTTCGAGAATGCGCTCGACCGGCACCGGCGGGAGGCGTTGGCGTACCTGGAGACGCTGGGTGACGAGGACCTTCAGCGGAAGGCTCGCATTCCGCTCTTCAAGCAGCTTCTGGGCACCGACGAGGTCACAATGCCAACCTGGGTAAGGGTTTTCTTTGTGATTCACTGGGGCGACCATGCGGACCAGCTGGCCAAGATCCGGAAGGCGGTGGGTCTCCCGGAGGTAACGGCGCTGGTGACGGCTACCTAGCGGTCATCGAGCGCTGCCGTCAGCGCGCTCCCGGCGCCCCGGGCATCTGGTCGATGACATGGATGCGGCCCGAGGGCGCGAGGATCCGCCGGTAGGCCACCTCGTGCAACACGCGAGCTCCGGCGGGAGCGCGGTTGACGATGCCGTAGCGGAGCGCCTCGCCTCCGGTGACCCAGGGCACCAGGACGTCTCCATCGGGCGCCCGAGCGGCATGTTCGGGATGCGCGTACTGCAGCCACCCGTTGACCACGTATCCCCCATCGAGCTCGCGCTCTGCGATCCCGGCCCGTCGAGCCCAGCCCACCGCGTCCCACAGGGCGTGGCTGTACTGCAGATGGTCCCAGGTGCCCACGCCGCTGATGACGGCGAGCATCGCCACACCCGCCAGGGCAAGGCGCGGCCGTCGGATTCTCGCGGTGCCCAGTCGCAGCGCGGTCACGAGCACGACGAGGGGCAGCACGTAACGGTCGTAGAACAGCCACAGCGCCGTGGCCAGGACGAAATAGCCGAGCGCGCCCCACGCGAGGCTTCTGGCTTCGCCGGCCGGCCTTCGTCGCACGAGCGGCGCCAGCGCCAGGGCCACCAGGAAGGTGGCCACGAGCGTCGCCGCAAGGGGCCACCCGGGCGGCGGGGCGGGCGTCGTCGCCGGCGGAACGAGCGACTCCGTCCCTCCCAGCTCCCGGAGACTCCAGATGAACTCCGGATCGAGCGGGGCCCGGACCCGGTCGCGGAGGAGAAGCTCGGCTGACAGGACCGCGGCGATCGGCAGCGCGCCCGGAAGCGCCGCGCGCACGTTCTCGCGAGAGAGGCTGCCGAGCGCCAGTGGCGCCAGCGCCCCGCCGAGCGTCCCGACCACGACGGTGAGATTCATGGCGAGCCACTTGGGCAACTCTTCGAGGCCGACCCTCACGTTCGCCATCCGCCACGGCCACGAGCCTTCGATCCAGGTCAGGTCTGCGCGGTGCGCCGTGAGCTCCTGGCGGGTGAGCATCAGCATTGCCACGACGACGACGGGCGCCGCCGCCACGGCGAAGCGCTGGATCCGGGGGCCCCATCCGGTCGAGGGGAGCCGGGGCGCCAGGAGGAGGACCCCGGACAGGAAGACTCCCACCGGGCGAATGGCGACCGCCAGGCAGGCGAACAGGAGCGCGGCGGCGAGGGCGCGGGCCGAGTCTCGCTTGATGGCTCGGACGAGGGCGGCGAAGAACCACGTCACCATCGCGACGAACGGGACGTCCGTCATGAAGGAGAAGGACAGGATGAAGTAGACGGGATAGAAGCACACGAGCGCGACGCCCGTGAGCGTGTCGCGGCGGCTCGCGCCCAGCTCGCGGAGCAGGGTGTAGAGGCCGACGAGCGCCAGCAGCGAGGTCACCCAGGTCGAGAGCCGCAGCGCCGTGAACGAGAACCCGAACGGGAGGCAGAAGAGCGCCCCCCAGAGCACCTGCGCCACGTTCAGGCTCACCGACCAGTCCAGGATCTTGAGCTGGCCGGTGCGCAGCAGGTGCTCGACCGACCAGGCGTACGTCCAGTCGTCGATGAAGGGCGCGTCTTGCAGCGGCCGCAGCGCGACGAGGGGCACCACCGACATCAGGGTGACCAGCCCCAGGTCCCAGAGCTGCTCCCGCCGCGTCAAGGCTCTCCGTGGAGCCGCATGATGCTTTCGACCGTGCGCGCCACCTCGTCGTCGGACAGCGGAGGCCCGCAGCGGCGCGCGTTCCAGCAGAGCAGGAGGTCCAGGACGACCTCGGGGTCGACCCCGTGCCAGAACAGGTGCCCGGCCAGCGAGGCGACGGAGTTGTTGCGCTCGCCTTCCTGGATGCCCTCTTTCACCAGCCGCCGCCAGTGCGCGAGCGTATGGCCCGGGCGATAGCCGCGTTCCTGGACCAGGTGGAGGAGCCACGGCGGCATGGGCGCCGGCAGCGTGTCATCGCCGGGATCGGGCCCGAGCCAGGCGTAGTGGCGCCCCGACGGATGGACCGAGGGCGGGGCCACCACGAAGCCGCCGTCGCCGCGCAGGTCGATCCCGGCCACCAGCCCCACCTTGTTGTGCACGAGGCCGCCGGGATGGGCAAAGTACACGTGGACGCCGCCTCCGCCGGTGGCGGCCCTGATGGTGTCCGGCAGCGGCCCATGATCCTGCTCCAGCGCCTCGAGGCTGTCATCTCCGCCGTGGAGGGGATCCACGTCGACCACCACGAGCGAGGACACCGCGCCCGTCACGATCCCCACGTTGGCGCTCGGCCAGCGGCGAAACCACAGCCGGATCTCGGCCTCCGCCGCACGGTGGTGCTGATACGGGGCCCACGGGATCAGCGGGCGCTTCTCCCCGGGCCAGAGCGGAATGACCGACCACCCCCTCCGCGCGTACGCGAGCGCGGAGTCCAGTACGTCCGCCACCGGAAGCCGCCCGGGCCTCAGGTCCAGGCGCCCGGGATCCTGGTGGCGCAGCCGGGACAGACTCCGCCCGTGGGCGTCAGAAGGTTCTGCCGGATCTGGTAGCCCACGCGCTCGATGAGTAGCGCTCCGCACGAGGGGCACCAGGTATTCTCGAACGGGCCCACCGCCCCCGGGATGTTGCCCGCATAGACATAGCGAAGGCCCTCCGCCCGGCCGAGCTCGGCCGCGCGGAGCAGGGTGCGCACCGAGGTGCTGTGGCGGTCCGTCATCTTGTAGTCGGGGTGGAAGGCCGTGACGTGCCACGGGATGTCCGGCGAGATCGAGTGGAGGAACTGCACGATGTCCCGGAGCTCCTCCCGCGAATCGTTGAAGCCCGGGATCAACAGGGTGACCACCTCGAGCCAGAAGCCCCGCGCATGGATCATCTGGATGGCGTCGAGCACCACCTGCAGCACGCCGCCCAGGCCGCGGTAGCGCCGGTCATCGAAACCCTTGAGGTCCACCTTGTAGAGGTCCACCCAGGGGCGGATGTAGTCCAGCACCTCGGCGGTGGCGTTGCCATTGGACACGTAGGAGCCGATCAGCCCCCGCGCCTTGCCGGCCCGGAAGACCTCCACGGCCCACTCGCTGGTGATGAGCGGCTCGTTGTAGGTGGAAGTGAGGATGCGGGCGTGCTCACGCAGGGCGAGGTCCACGATATCGTCGGTGCTGACCCGCTCGGGAGCCACCCTCGCGCCGGGATCGCGCAGGGCCTGCGAGGTCAGGGCGTTCTGGCAGTTCGCGCAGTGGAAATCACAGCCGAGCATGCCGAAGGAGAGCGCGCGGGAGCCCGGGTAGGCGTGGAAGAAGGGCTTCTTCTCCACCGGATCCAGCTGGAGCGCGGCGACGTACCCCCCGGGCACCATGAGGCGGCCGTCCTCGTTCCAGCGGACCTTGCAGACGCCGCGCTGGCCGGGCGGGATGAGGCAGCGATGGCCGCAGGCATGGCACCCCACCCGCCCCCCGGGGAGTCGCTCGAAGAGCTCCCCCTCGCGGGCCAGCCCCGAGAGGACCTGGTCGAGAGTGGTTGCGCCCGCCATATCAACCATCACTGTACTCCCCACTGCTATCGCCTCGGGGAACCGCTCATGATGTTCAGGCCTCCTTGCTTCGCACCCCTCGGGTGGCCGCGCGCGCCTCGACGGCGACCTGCGCCTTGGCCTCGATGCGGTCGATCCTGACCAGAGGGACCAGCAACCAGCCTGCCGCGGTGAAGGCCGTCGAGATCAGCACGAGGGCGGTGTAGCCCAGCCAGTCGTAGAGGTAGCCGCCCACCACTTGCGAGCTCTGGCTGCCGGCGTTGAACACCGCCATGAGCAGGGCGAAGAAGGTCGCCTCCACGCGGCGCGGACAGGCCTTGGCGGCCAGGTCGAGAAAGACGAGCTGGGTGATCATGCCCACGCCGCCGAAGACGATGTCGATGACGACGGCCGACCAGGCGTCCCGATAGAACAGGTAGGCGAGGGTGCCCGCCACCCCCGCGCCGATCGAGGCGTTGATGAGGCGCTTGAGCGGCACGCGGCGGGATAGCGGGGCGCAGATGAAGGCGCCGGCCACCGCGGCGAGGGAGCCGAGCGCGCCCAGGTGGCCGATGAACTGCTGGCTGAACTTGAGCACGTCGGTCTGGTAGTAGAGCAGCGCCGGGCCGAAGGACGGGCTGAAGGTCCAGAAGAAGATGAAGCCGGCGACGATCCACAGATCGCGCTCGCCCAGCGCCTCGCGAGTCGCCGCCATGGTCTGGCGGAAAGCCTTGCGGTCGGCGCGCGCCGGGGGGTCGTGAACCACGAAGAGCGTCATGCAGAACGAGATCAGGGGGAAGAGGGCGGCCAGCACGAACGCGGCGCGGAGGCTCCGTCGCTCGGCGAGCAGGCCGCCCAGCTCGCCGACGAGGACGGCGGCCGTGTAGATGGCGCCCCACTGCACGGCCTGGAAGGCCCCCGTGAGGCCCCGGGGCCTGCCGGTCTCGACCATGAGCGCGTCCACCAGCACGTCGGTGAAGGCCAGCCCCAGTCCCATCACGGTGAACAGTCCCACGAGCCACCAGTAGCTATGCGGCGCGACGAGCCCCATGGCCAGGCCGGCTCCGCCGGCCAGCGCGGAGGTCAGGAGCAGGTAGCTCCGGCGGCGGCGGCCGAAGAGCGGCACGAAGTCGGACAGGAGCCCGTAGGCCGGCTTGATCAGCCAGGGGATGATGCTGAAGGTGAAAAAGGTCGCGACCTGTCCGGCGGACAGCCCGCGCTCCTTGAGCGTGATGGTCAGGGTCTGGTTCGGCAGGGACCACATGCCCTGGGCGAAGTAGACGACGGCGAAGAGGATGGCGAGGCGCTGGGCGTCGGGGGTCTGAAACGGGTGCAGCCGTCTCAGACGGTCAAGCATGTGAGCAGTGTACCGCCGGCGACGCACAATCTCGGCTAGACTCCGCGGTGAAGTCCGGGCATTCTTGTGGATGTCTCTCCGAGCGCCTCTCTTCAGGCAGAGCCGATCCGGACAGGAGGACCGCGGTGGAGCTGATCAGCCGGATGATGGACGGCTCGATTCCCTATGACCCCGAAGGCCGACTGGAGCCCGTCTCGTCCGGACCTGGAGCCAGGCAGGAGGACAAGATCGAGCGGCTCCAGGAGGTCTCGCTCTTCGAGGAATGCAGCCAGCGACAGCTCCGGAGCGTCGCCAAGATCGCCCGGGTCTTCGACGTCGCGGCGGGCACGGTACTGACCCGTGCCGGCGAGCCCGGCGACGAGTTCTTCCTGATCATTGACGGCACCGCTCGAGCCGACGTGTCGGCCGACCGGCACGTGCTCCTCCACCCGGGCGAGTTCTTCGGCGAGATGAGCCTGCTGGACGGCGGGCCCCGCTCGGCGACCGTGGTGGCCGACACGCCGGTCCGACTGCTCGTGATCAGCCGCCGGCACTTCGCCGCGCTTCTCCGGGACGTGCCGGGGCTCACCCAGACCATCCTGGTGACGCTCTCCGGGCGCGTCCGCCAGGCGGAGGAGCGCGCCGAACGCCTCGGGTCCGCCTCGACCGGGCTATGAGCGAGAGCCAGGACAGAATGCCGGTGGGCCTTCCGGCGCCCGGTCGGACACGACGCCCAGGCCCAGCGGTCTCCTCCGATGCTCCTTGACTCCAACTCGCTGGAACAGCGGCCCTCGAGCGTCTTGCCCACCCTGGCATCGAATAAGCACCCGCGCCGCCCCGGGGCCGGTGCTTTGCGCGAGCTTCGCGAGACCATTGTCGGATTGCTCCGAGAGCCCGGTCAGACCATGTGCGCCGAGTGCGTCGCGACGGCGCTCAATCAGCGAGTAGGCGTCGTCATGATGACCATGCTTGGACTTGATGAGCGGTTTGCCTCGTTCCACGGTGTCTGCTCCACCTGCCATCGGCACGCTCGCGTCATCAGGCGTGAGGCCCCCGGCGGCTGATGGACGGGCTGGCGGCAATCGTCTGGAACCTGATCACGGAGACCAACGGTGCCCCGGAAGCCGTCTGGGCGGCCGTGCGGGAGCACATTCGAACGGACCCGGGGATCTTGCTCGACGCGTGGGACGAGCTGACGGACCTGGGGGCGGACGCCAGACCGCACGTCAAGGATCAAGTCGCGCAGGCGCAGCAGCTGGTCACCGACGTGCTGCACGCCATCGGCGATGCCGCCGGGGATCGCCGGCGCGATCTCGGCCCGGTGGCTCGGGGCCTGGTCGTCCTGATGGCGCGCGAGATCGTGGCGTACAAGCAAGGGCGAAAAGCCACGTCGCGCGCGGCTCGGCGGGGCCGGCGGCCGGGCCGCGCCAGGTAGCGGTGCTCAGGGCAACCGCGGGAGGGGACTGAATGTCCGGATCGCCGGCTCCGCATGGTCGTGTGCTGGTCGTGGCCCTCACGCCCGAGTCCCGGGCCGCTCTCGGCGCCCCGGAGGCGCAGATCGAGCGGTTCCCCTATCAGGTCGGCCGCGAATCCCGCGGGATGCAGCGAACGCCCGAGGGGTTCGTGAGCGAGCGCCGGAGCCCCGGCTCCCGGCCCACTTCCTGATCGAGCGCGACGGCGCCGGCTACGTGCTCGTGGATCGCGAGAGCACCTGCGGCACGATCGTCGAAGGCGAGATCGTCGGCGGCGGCACCCGGGGCGGCACCATCGCGCT
>Ga0209640_10006287_pt1 | contig 10391 bp, 12 predicted proteins | sample RifCSP10_1_FD_184018 | JGI IMG/M metagenome (GOLD analysis project Ga0209640, IMG submission 184018) | Soil microbial communities from Rifle, Colorado - Rifle CSP2_sed 10_1 (SPAdes) (version 2) | ecosystem: Environmental > Terrestrial > Deep subsurface > Rock core/Sediment | place: Rifle...
CCTTGACGACGAGCTCGAGGAAGACCGGATGCCCGACGAGCGCCTCCACCTCGGGTCGCGCGCGGGTTCCGATCTCGCGCACCATCGCGCCGCGCTTGCCGACGAGGATCCCTTTCTGAGACTCGCTCTCGACGCATATCAATGCCCGTACGACCTTGTCACCGACGTCCTCTACTTCGACCGTGAGCGCGTGCGGCACCTCCTCGCGGGTGAGGTGGAGCGCCTTCTCGCGAATCACTTCCGCGACCCGCTCCTCGAGAGCGAGATCGGTGGTCTGCTCGCGGCCGAAGTACGGTGGGCCTTCGGGAAGCAGGAACACGAGATCGCTGCGCAGAAGGGCCACGCCGTCCTTCGTGACCGCGCTCACCGGATGGAGCGCGTGGAAGTCCCCGAGCGTCGCGGCAAGCTTCATCTGGGACGCGATGTGGCCGGCCTTGAGCCGGTCGATCTTGTTGAGCGCGATGATGACCGGCTTCTCGAGCCCAAAAACGCGCCGTGCCACGAACCTGTCACCCGCGCCGATCCGGGCGCGAGCGTCGACCACGAGGAGCACCGCATCGACGTCGTCGAACGACGAATCGACGGTCTGCTGCATGCGCGCGGTGAGGGCGTCCATCGGACGCTGGAATCCAGGGAGATCAACCAGGGCGAGCTGGTAGTCGACCCCGTTGGCAATGCCGAAGAGTCGCCGGCGGGTCGTGTTCGGCACCTTCGAGGTGATCGCGACCTTCTCGCCGCACAGCGCGTTCACAAGTGTCGACTTGCCGACGTTAGGGCGGCCCGCGACGGCTACGAAGCCACTCTTCATGCCCCCGCTCTTCTGGGGCACCCCGGCCCACCACCCACTGCGAGCATATCGCCGAAGTGCTCACGGGTGGGAAACGTGAGCGTGCCGAGAGCGTGCCTACTCGTCCACAGGAAGCTCACCGGAAGTCCGAGCTGTCGAACGATTCCGGGAGCAGCTCGTCGGGCGTCATCGTCACCACACGACCGCCGTTGCGGAACACCACGCGCTCGACACCCATCTCGTGCAACCACTGCCGGCAGCCTCCGCACGGGGATGCGGTGATCGCGGCCACGACCAAGTCGCCTGGCCGATACCCCTCGGCCACGGCCCGCGAGAAGGCGGTTCGCTCGGCGCACACACCGAGCGGGTACGCCGCATTCTCGACGTTGACGCCCTCGATCACGCGGCCGTCGCGCGCGAGTACCGCGCAGCCGACGTGGAATCCCGAGTACGGCGCGTAGGCGCGCGCTGCGGCTGCGTCCGCGGCCGCGAGCAGCTCGCTATCGCCCAAGACACTCATCCGAACGCCTGAAAGAGAAGGAGCGTCACGAGCGCCCCGAGTACGCCACCGCTCGCTACCTCGGAGGTCGAGTGGACACCGGTCTCGACACGAGTCTGCGCCACCAGCAGAGCCATGATGAACGTCAGCGAGGAGATCAGGAAGCGGTGGTTCGAGTTGGCGAGGATCAGCGTCACGGCCATCCAGCCCGCAAACGCGACCGCCGCGTGCCCGGACGGGAGCCCGCCTCGAAGCGGCGTCCCGCGCCCGGTGTACGCCTTGATCGCGATGACGATGATGACCGTGACCGCGAGCGCAACGAGCGTCAGCTCGGCGGGCGCGTCGGAGAGCCGGGTGAGGAAACGCGAGCTCCGCGTGGCGACCTCCCCCGAGAAGACGAGGTAGCCGATCGCCACCGCATTGAGCGCGGCGACGAGGACTGCGCCCGCGGCCATATCCTTCGCGAGCTTCGCCATGGGATCGAACGCCGTCGAAGCGACGTCGACAGCCGCCTCGACCGCCGTGTTCACGAGCTCGGCCACGAGCACGAACGTGATCGCGAGCAGCAGCACCGCCAGCTCGAGCTTCGAGGCGCCAAAGCCGATCGCGGCGACGAGCACGACGACGGCAACCGCGAAGTGGATCCAGAGATTCCTCTGCGTGCGAACCGCGTGGACGATCCCCTCCGTGGCGTTGTTGAAGCTGCGGAAGAGCGAGGGGCTGCGATGTCGTCGCGTCATCGAGTCGCGTGCACCCGCTCTCGCTCGTCCATCTCCACACCGTGGTCATACCCGATCAGGTGCAAGAGGCCATGAACGAGCGGGCCGCGCCACTCGGCGCCGACGACGTCCGGACATAGCACGACATCGCCGAGCGCACGCGGGGAGCCCTCCGGGAGCACATCGCGGCCGTCGAGTGGGAACGAGAGCACGTCCGTTACCTCGTCGATATCGAGGTGCGCCTTCTTGAGCGCGCGGATCTCCTCCGAGCCGACGAACGAGATCCCGAGCTCGCCGCTCGAGACACCCTCTGCGTGAAGAGCGCGCCGTGCGAGCTCCGCCACGGCGTCCTCGTCGACGGGCGCCCCGCTGCGATTCGAGATCTCGACGTCGATCACCTGCGACGGGCCGTGCCGGTCTCTTCGGCGTGGCGTTTGTACGCCTCGACGATTCGCTGCACGAGCTTGTGCCGCACGACGTCGTCGTTCCCGAACTCGACGAACGCGATCGCGTCGATCCCGGCGAGGATCTCGCGCACCTGTATGAGCCCCGAGGCCTGCTCGCGCGGGAGGTCGACCTGCGTCACGTCGCCCGTCACCACCATCTTCGACCCGAAGCCGAGGCGTGTCAGAAACATCTGCATCTGCTCCGGCGTCGTGTTCTGCGCCTCGTCGAGCACGATGAACGAGTCGTTCAGCGTCCGCCCGCGCATGAAGGCGAGGGGCGCGACCTCGATCGTCCCCCGCTCCATGTAGCCGGCGAGGCGCTCGGCGTCGAGCATGTCGTAGAGGGCGTCGTAGAGGGGACGCAGGTAGGGATCGACCTTGGCCATCATGTCGCCGGGAAGGAACCCGAGCCGCTCGCCCGCTTCCACGGCCGGACGAGTGAGGATCACGCGTCCGACAGCGCCCTCGGAGAGCGCGGACACGGCTAGCGCCATGGCGAGGTACGTCTTGCCCGTCCCAGCCGGCCCGATCCCGAACGTCACGGTCCGCGCCCTGATCGCGTCGACGTAGCGCTTCTGGTTGACCGTCTTCGGCGTGATGTTCTTCCCGCGGTGGCGCCAGACGACGTCGTCGAACACCTCGCGTAGATCGTCAGCCTGGTCGAGCGCGTTCAGCACAGCGCCGACCGTGTCCGGGCCGATCTGGTGACCGCCTTCGACCAACTCGACAAGCTCGTCGACAACGGCGCGGGCAGCCGTCACGTGCTCGTCGTCACCACCGAGTGTCAGCCGGTTACCGCGCAACGCGATCGTGCAGTCGAGGCGGTCGCGCAGCGCGTCGAGCACACCGTCCTCGACGCCCGCGAGTTCCGCCGCCACCTCGTTCGAGACATCCAACACCTGCTGCACGCGCTCAGTGTAGGAGGCGCGGAGGCTACGCCTGAGCTATGTCCGCGAGACCGCCATCCGAAACACGACTGCTCGTGCTAGCGCTCGGACAACCACTCGAGGAAGTCCTTGGAGACGGCCGGCGTGAGCTCGAGGACTGCCTCAGCGACATCTGCAGGGCCCTTGGCCGCCGTAATGGCCGCAAGGGCAACGCACAGGAACTCGGCGTCCCACTCGCGTGTGGAGGCGTGTGCGACAAGCTCCGGAAGCAGCCCCAGTGCCTCGAAATAGCCCCGTTTCAGATCGAATGGAATTTCTGTGCGATTGCGCTGACGGCAAATCTCGATCCAGGCCGGGAAGTGAAAGAAGTCCACCGGGGCCGACGAAGGCGCGGTCGACAGAAGGCGCACGACGTGCGGCGTGGCGGCGAAGGAGGCCGAGTACACGTCGCCTTGATGCGCGAGGGCACTCCACAAGGAATGCCACGGCTCCGACTGCCCATCGCCGCCAGGCAGATCGTCGAGTGCTCGAAGTAGGTCAGGGATGTCGTCGGCCGAGCCGTAGGCGTGGACGAGTTCCGCCCACCGCGAACTGTCGAGCTCCAGCACGCCGTCAGTCTAAGAGGCGGGCGACGGCCGGCTTCTCGGCAGTCAGGCCAGCTTCTCTTTGACGAGCTGGCTGACGGTGGAGCCGTCGGCACGGCCCGAGACCTGGTGCATCACGCCCGCCATCACCCTGCCCATGTCGCGGATGTTGGTGGCCCCGACCTCCGAGATGACGTCGTCGATGATCTCCTCGATCTCCTCCTCCGAGAGCGGCTCGGGCATGAACTCCTCGAGAATCTCGAGCTCGTACTCCTCGTCTTCCGCCTGCTCCTCGCGACCTCCGGTCCGGAACGCCTCGGCCGCCTCGAGCCGGCGCTTGCGCTCGCGCTGCAGAACCTGAAGCTCCTCGTCGTCAGAGAGGGGGCGTTGGAGCTCCTTCTGTGCGGCCTGCAGCGAGTTCAAGACCAGACTGAGCGCGTCGCGACGATCCTCGTCGCGCGCGAGCCGTGCCGCCTTCAGCTCTCCCTCGATCCGCGCGATGAGGCTCATGGGTCGCTTGCCGGCCCATGAGCGGGGAGGGGGGTGGGGAACCGGGAGGTTCCCCACGCTCTCAGGAAGAAGGGGGGACACGGGGGAAACATGGTTTCCCTCGTGAACGCGAGCCGAGGGCGAGCGTTGCTCATCCGGTCGCCTCCAACGCGCGGGCGATGCGCTCCTTGTCTGGCCGGCCGCCGAGGACGTGCCAGTGCAGGTGAAAGATGGTCTGACCGGCGCCTGCGCCCACGTTCACGAGCACGCGGTAGTTCGAGAGCCCGGCCGCTTCGGCCGTTTCCGACACGAAACGGAGCATACGGGCGGCCTCGTCGTCGGGAAAGGCTGCGACGTCTTTGAACGTGTCGACGTGCCGCTGCGGGAGAACGAGCAGGTGCGTCTCGGCGATCGGGTTGATGTCGCGAATCGCGACGAAGCCGTCGGCGCTGTGCACGTGCTCGCCGTCGGCCACGAGGCGGCAGAAAAGACAGTCCTCACGCGGCGACGGCAAGGATTCCCTCCTCCGAGAGCGCGATGGCGCGTGCGTCCACGAGCTGTCCAACCGCTGCGTCGAGGAGCCACGGCGTGTAGTCGTCGCCGTAGCCGCGCCCCGGTCGGTCGATCAGCACGCGATCGGTCGTGCCGATCCGCGACGCCCAGCGCCTCCGGCAGAGGTCGTCCGAGAGAGCGCGCAGCCGCGCGCTGCGCTCCTTCTTCACGCGGGCCGGGACGGAGTCGGCGGCGGCCGTCCGCGTACCCGGCCGGGGCGAGTATGGAAAGACGTGCACCTTCGTGATGCCGGCCCGTTCGACGAGCTCGAGGGTGCGGCCGAAGGCGTCCTCGTCCTCCCCGGGAAAGCCGACGATGACGTCGGCGGTGAGGTTGAAGTCGCGGAGGGGCCCGAGCTTCGCCAGGTACTGCGCAGCCGTGTACCGGCGGCGCATCGCCGCGAGGACGCGGTCGTCCCCGGACTGCAGCGGGACGTGCAGGTGAAGCGACGCCGCGGGAGTTCCACGCAGGGCGTCCACGAGCTCGTCCGTCAGGTGGTTGAGCTCGATTGACGAGAGCCGCAGGCGCTCGACACCCGGCACGGCGCTGGCCTCGCGGATGAGTCGCGGGAGCGTGAATCCCGCTTCGCGGTCACGGAAGCATCCGAGATTGACGCCGGTCAGGACGATCTCGCGGTGCCCCTGCGCCGCGCGCAGAGCGATCTCGCGTAGGACAGGCTCCGCGCGACGGCTCCGCGTGGCGCCGCGCACGAGTGGGATCACGCAGAACGCGCACGCGAACGAGCAGCCGTCCTGGATCTTCACGAAGGCGCGTGTCCGCTCCAGGCGCGTGTCCGCCTGGACGCACGCGATCGCTCCAACGTCACCGGCGACTGCGGCGGCAGTCTCCTCGCTCGGCCGTGCGACCACGCTGACGTTGTCGGGCAGCCCGCGGAACGCACCCGCGAGCCGGGCGCCGCAGCCGGTGACGTAGACCCGGCCGTGGGTACGAGAGGCACGCGAGGCGGCCTGGCGTGACTTCGACACGGCCTCGTTCGTCACACAGCAAGTGTTGACGACCGCGATGTCGGCTGTGCCGGCCGGATCGGCCTCGACGTGACCGTCGGAGAGCAGTTGCTCGCGCACGGCCTGTGCGTCCGTGAACGAGACCTTGCAGCCAAGGAATCGCATGGAGAAGGTCGCCATGGAACTGACTAGCTTAGTGCTGCTCGGCTGAAAACGTCTGCCGCCCAGCCGTCGAGCTCCATCCGGTCGACGCCGATCCAGCCGTGTGCTCGCGGCTGCTCCGAGGCGAGGTACCCCGACGTCACAGCGATGCCCGCGCGCGCTCGCGACAGCAGCTGCTCGACGACGGCCAGCTCGATGTTCGCTACGACGACGTCCGCGACGGGAAGCTCGTCACGAAGAACGTCGGCGCATTCGACGTGTACCTCGACCTTGTTCCTCCTCGCCGTCTCGGCAGCGACACCGACCGCGACGTCGTCGATGTCAACCGCTCGGACCGGGGCGAACCCGAGCCGGGCAGCCGCGACAGCCACAACGCCCGAGCCGCAGCCGGCGTCGAGAAGACTCCCACGCTTGAGCGCCGAGAGCAGCTCGATGCAGGCCCGTGTCGTCGGATGCGCACCCGTTCCGAAGGCACGGCCGGGATCGACGACGACCGCGACCGCATCGATCGGCGGCGATATCCAGGGCGGCCCGATCCAGAGCCCGCCCGCCCGTACGGGGCGGTGGAACTCCTTCCAGCGATCCTCCCACCCCTCATCGACGAGCTCGGAACGGGCGCCGGGAAACGCGCCGCAAATCTCGACTTCGCCCATCTCGTCGGTGTAGACGGCGAGCTCCGTGGCGCCGGGCGCGTCGGTCTCCTCGAATCCGCTCGGAAAGCGCTCGAGAAGCCACGCCCGCGCGATCTCAACATCCGCCGCCGGCACGTTGACCGCGACGCGCCGAAGCCCCTTCAGCGCAGCGCGCTCTTCAGGCGTCGGAAGAACCCTCCGTCCTCGTCGTCGGATGACGCGTACGACTCCGGCCCCACCTGCGCGTCGACCTCCTCGAGAAGCTTGCGCTGCTCGTCGGTGAGATGCTTCGGCACAGCGACGTCGAGCCTGACGTACAGATCCCCGCGACGCGAGCTGCGGAGCGAAGGCATTCCCTGGCCCTTGAGCATGCTGACCTCGCCAGGCTGAGCTCCGGCCGGAACCTCGAAGTCGACCTCGCCCGCGGGAGTCGGCACCTTCGTCGCGAGCCCGAGCGCGGCGTCGATCATGGTCAGTCGCAGCGCGGTGTGGAGATCGTCGCCGTCTCGCACGAATCGTGGATCGGGTCGGACGCGCACGATGACGAACGCGTTTCCGCGATCCGCCGTGCGGAATCCTGCATGGCCTTCGCCGCGAACACGGATCTGCTGGCCGTCGTGGATCCCTCGCGGAACGTCGACCTCGATCGTGCGTCTTTCGGCAACCCGCCCGTCGCCACGACACCGGCTACAGGGGTGTTCGAGAACCTCGCCGACGCCTCCGCACTCTGGACACCCGCGCTGCTGCACGAACTGACCGAAGATGTTCTGCGAGACGCTCCGCACGACGCCCGCGCCCGAGCAGGTGCGACACGTGCTCGCGCCCGTCCCCGGCTCGGCGCCGCTCGCGTCGCAGGAATCGCACGGCAGCGCAACCTCGAACGGCACCGAGACGCTCACACCCGCAAAAGCCTCTTCGAGGTCGACCTGGACCACAGCCTGTACGTCACCCCCACGCTGCGAGCGTTGGCTCCCGGCGGCGCCGCGCAGGAGATCCTCGCCGAAAAACGCGGCAAACACGTCCGCGAGGTTCCCGAAGTCGGCATACATCGGCTCGAAACCCCCGCGCTTGAGGCCTGCCTTGCCGAAGCGGTCGTAGGTCGAACGGCGGTCGGAGTCCGAGAGCACCTCGTACGCTTCGACGATCTCCCGGAAGCGCGAGTCGGCGTCCGGCAAGCTCGAGACGTCCGGGTGGTGCTCGCGCGCGAGTGCGCGGAACGCACGCTTGACGTCGGCCTCGCTCGCGTCACGCGACACGCCGAGCAGGTCGTAATAGTCGCTCTCGGTGGTGGCCATCTAGGTCTCTTCGTAGATGTCCTCGACGAAGCGGGAGAGCTCGAATGCCGCAGCTCGCACGGTTCGGATCGCCTTCTCGTAGTCCATCCGAAGAGGACCGACGAGCCCCACCGCGCCGAGCGGGGTGCTCCGGATCCCGTACGTGGCGCCGACGAGAGACACCGCATGATGCGGGCCTCCCCCCACGTCGGGCCCGACGTGCACCACCGGCCGTCTCGGCTCCAGTGCTTCGCTCACCAGCTCGAGCACGGCCGCGCGCCGCTCGAGAAGCTCGAGCAGGCGCATCGTCGCCTCGACCTCTTCAATACTCGCTCCACCGAGCAGCCCGGCCGTTCCGCCGACGAACACCTCCGGGCCCTCCTCGGAGCCGACATCGAGCAGCGTCTGGCCGATGAGCTCGAGAAAGACGCGCTCGCGCGGGGCGAGCTCAGGCGCCTCGAGCCGACGTCGAACGACGCTTGAGCCGAGCCGCACGCCGATCAACTGCTCCTCGAGGTATTCGGACGCCCACGCCACGAGCCCGGGGTCGACCGGCTCCTCGAGCCGGAAAAGGCGCTTGGTCACGCCGCCCGTCGACGTGATGACAACGACCATGACGCTCGTCGGCTGAAGCGCGAGGACCTCGATATGACGGATCGACGCGGTCTCGAGCGAGGGCGCTGAGACGAGCGCGAGCAGCCGCGTCGCCTGCGAGAGCATGTCCGTCGTCGCCCGCAGCGCCTGTTCGATCTCGTCGCGCATGGAGCGGAGATCGACGCCGATGCCCTCGGGGCGCCCCTCGACCGTCTCGACAAGCTCCTCGGCGTACAGCCGGTAGCCGCTCTCGGTCGGCGTTCGCCCCGCTGACGTGTGGGGATGGGTCAGCAGCCCGAGCGTCTCGAGCTCCGCGAGCTCGCCCCGAACCGTCGACGAGGACACGCGCAGCCCCGAGCGCTCGACGAGCACCTTGGAGCCGACCGGCTGCCCGGTCGCGACGTACTCCTCGATGACGCGGCGAAGGATCTCGCGCTTGCGTGGAGTGAGCTGCATCCCGCTTCCGATGGTAGCCGCGAAGCCTGCTGAATCCAGCTCGGGGCGCGCCTTACGAGGTCAGCAGGGCCGCGGTGACGCCTCCGCCAAGGAAGCGCCCGTGCCGCGTGAGGGAGATCTCCTCGCCGCGCCCGTTCTCCGTCAGATCGACCAACCCGCCAGCCGCGAAGCGCTCGAGCGCACTGCGATCGACGGCGTCGGCGACGTCGGCCAGGACCAGCGGCTCGTCTAGCCGCAGGCCGAGCATCAGCTTCTCGCGCTCGCTTGTCTCCCGATCGATGAGCTCGACGTCAGAAGGCGGCCTCGCACCCTGTACCAGCGCTGCGACGTAGCGAGCGAGCCCGGGTGCATTGCGGCGACGCTCGCCCGAAACTGTCGAGACCGCTCCCATGCCGATGCCGAGGTAGTCGCTCCCGTGCCAATAGCCCAGGTTGTGGCGGGCTCGGAGCTCTCGCCCATGTGCTCGCGTCCCCTCGAGGCAGAAGTTCGCGGTCTCGTACCAGCGGTAGCCGGCGGCGGTCAGCGTGTCGACGACCTGCTCGAAGTAGCCCTCCATCGCCTCGGCCTGTCGCGCAAGCTCCGCGCCGTAGGCGTGCGTGAAGCGCGTTCCCGGCTTGGCCTCGAGCTCGTAACAGGAGAGATGCTCGGGCGCGAGCGCCAGCGCCTCCGCGAGATCGCGTGCGAGGTCGGTGGAGCTCTGGCCGGGGATGCCGTAGATGAGATCCAACGAGATGTTGTCGAAACCCGCCTCGCGCAGGTGAGCCACCGCCTGCCGGACGTCAGCGGGAGTCGCACGCCGTTCGAGGACGGCGAGCAGGTGCGGCTGGAAGCTCTGCGCCCCTAATGAGATGCGGTTCACGCCCTGGTCGCGAAGCATGCGCGCGAGCCCCGGCGTCACCGTCTCCGGATTCGCCTCCACGGTGAGCTCCTCCGCAACCGGAAGGCGCTCGAGAAGACGCGCAAGCTCGGCGGGCTCCGTGAACGTCGGCGTCCCGCCGCCGAGGAAGAGGGTGTCGAGCGGCTCGGCCAGAACTGAGCGCTCGATCGTGAGCTCGACGAGCAGCGCATCGACGTACGAACCGTGTTGGTCGTGCCGACCGACCGCGGTGACGAAGTCGCAGTACCCGCAGCGGTGCGCGCAGAAGGGGAGATGGACGTACAAGTGCCGGACGTGGCCCACGGCTAGCGCTTCCGCTCCGAGTCGAGGTTCAAGACGGCGAGGAAGGCCTCCTGCGGGACCTCGACCCCGCCGACCTGCTTCATCCGCTTCTTCCCCTTCTTCTGCTTCTCGAGCAGCTTGCGCTTGCGCGTGATGTCGCCGCCGTAGCACTTCGCGAGCACGTCC
>Ga0209640_10006288_pt1 | contig 10389 bp, 7 predicted proteins | sample RifCSP10_1_FD_184018 | JGI IMG/M metagenome (GOLD analysis project Ga0209640, IMG submission 184018) | Soil microbial communities from Rifle, Colorado - Rifle CSP2_sed 10_1 (SPAdes) (version 2) | ecosystem: Environmental > Terrestrial > Deep subsurface > Rock core/Sediment | place: Rifle...
CGGTGCGCTCGACGAAGGCCGACTGGTGGTAGGGATCGGGGGAGAGGCCCTCGACGTCGAGCCCGCCGGTCTTGAGCAACCGCGCCGTGGAGCCGATGCCGCAACCGACGTCGAGGACCGAGCGCACCCCGTCCGGAATCCAGGTCAGGAGGTGGCGTGAGAAGCGGTCCTGGGCGATCTTGAGGCCGTCGAGGGTGAGCGGCTCGCCGTTCCACAAACCGTAGTGGAGGTGATCGAGGCCGACCACCTCGTGGTAGAAGCGCAGCGCCGTGTTCACCTTCACGCGGCGGGGGCTCCGGCGCTCCGCGAGGCGGCGAAGGAGCCCCGGGCTACGGCCTTTCGCGGCGGAGATCATCCGGGGTCGCTCGACGAGCGGCCGGTCGTCAGCCACGGCTTCTCGCATCCGGTGATCCTAGCACGCGCGGTCCGCAAGCCAGGAGCGGTGCGGCCCTCCATCGCGGGTCAGGAGGAGGCACCCAGCCCCCGGAGCGCCGGGTCGTCCGGCCAGCGCTGGCGAGCGTAGGCGAGGAGCCGTGCGGCACTGCCGGGATCGCCCAGCAGGCCGAGCGTCTTGACCGCGAGGGCGTAGGCGGCGGCGGTCGGGTTCGCCTCGACCATCCGCCGCAGCGCCAGGCCGGTGCCGGGCCCGTCGCCCTGGAGCGCCCGGAGCACGGCCAGGTGCGAGTAGGCCTCGAGGTCGTCGGGGAAGACCTCGATCTCGCGCTGGAAGGCGGCGGCGCCCTCGTCGGCTCGCCCGAGGCTCGCCAGCGCCTCGCCCCGCAACCGGAACAGGCCCAGCGGCACCTTCCCGCCCGCCTCTCCGGCCGCGATCTCCTCGATCCTCCGGGTGACCTCGATCGCCCCTTCGTGCTCCCCCCGGCGTTCGAGGATCTCGGCGCGCAGGAGGAGGGGGCCGGGCAGCTCGCCCCGCGCGGCGATCGACGCATCCACGTACCTTTCGGCGTGCTCGAGGTCGTCTTGCTGGAGGGCGATCCGCGTCAGCAGGTCGTAGGCCTCCGGCTCGGCCTCGGCCGCCTGGAGGGCGTAGGCTTGGGCCTCTTCGAAGCGCCCGAGGCGGGTGAGCGCCACCCCGTGATGGTAGTAGGCAGCGAGGTAGTCGGGATGGCCGGCGACCAGCTTCTCGAAGTGGCCGAGCGTCCTCCCGATCATGGCTCTGCCCCCTTCGACCCTCAAGGCCTGCGAAAATGAAGCGGATCTCTGAGGTTCTGCAGCTCCCGGTAATAGTAGAGGGGCGTGGGCCGCCTGTCCTTGAACTTCAACTTCCCGAGAAACGCGACTTCCTCCTCGGTCGCGGTGCCTCCAAGAAATTGATCCCGCAGGAATTCCGTCAGCCCCGGTTCTTCGAAAGGCCTCTCCGATTCCCCCTCGGTGAACTCGAAGCGCTTTACCTGCCCGGGAACCACGCTCGGGTTCAGCACGATCTCCAGGCCGAACGTATTGAGGTCGATATCCCAGGATTCAATCAGTGGATCCAGGAACGAGACGCAATGTTCGACGGAAAGGTGGAAGATATCCGTATCCAGGAAGTCGAGCACGATGACGCGCATCCCCTCGGAGTCCAGGCCGCTGAGTTTCGCCACCCTGCCCAGCCACTCGTCATCGTGCAGCTGGTTCCGGGCCACGCGCTTGACCACGTCGAGCAGCTTCTGCGTGACGAGCCGTTCCAGCTCGCCGAAAACCTGCTTCTCGAAGATCGCACGTACGTGGCTGGCCTTCTTCTGAGCGCACTTGCGCAGGATCAACTCGCGAACTTCCCGAAAAAGGGGCGGGGACCCCTCATCCAGGTCTCGCTTCAGCTCTTCCTTCCGCTGCAGGACCGCCAGCCTCGCCAGCTCCCCCTTCGGCAGCTTCAGGACCTTGTCCATCCTGCCATAAATGGCCGTGCGGTTCGGCGCCGGGGGCGCACGCTTGCGCGCGAGCAACTGCGAAACGTAGGACTCGGTCACGCGCGCAGCGCGCGCCAGATCCTTCTGCTCCAACCCCAACTCCTCGAGCCGCTGCCGGATCAGCAACGAGACGTCCACGTCCTTGTCTTCCCTTGGAGGATCGGTTGTGCCATCCAAAAGATGCGCGAATTTCGCGGGAGATGCTTAACAGAATCATTTACGTGGTATGTCCTGAATCAACGTCACTTGACAATGTTAGTTAAGTCCGGTACGTTGAGCAAGTCCGGAACGCAGTCGTTCCCGCAAGTTCACCTTCAACAAGGAGTTCGACAAATGTATGCACGCAATGTCTCCATGCACCTGAAGGGCAACACAACGGGTGAGTTCACGCGGACGTTGGAGAGGGACGTTCTGCCTTTGCTCCGCAAGCAGACCGGCTTCACGGACGAAATCTCGTTCGTCTCGGCGAACGGGTCGGAAGCGGTCGCGATCAGCTTGTGGAACCGCAGAGAGGACGCGGACGCCTACAGCCGGGACACCTATCCGCAGGTGCTCAAGGCGCTGTCGAAGGTCGTCGAGGGGAGTCCGAAGGTCGAATCCTTCGAGGTTTCGAATTCGACCTTCCACAAGATCGCGTCGAGCAACTGAGGCTGATCGGGCTCGATAGAGCCTGAGAGTCTGTCGGAGAGAGGGTGGCCTCGCTGCCCTCTCTTCGGTGAGCCCGGGATGACCTCATCGCTCCAGTCGGAGGAATCGCGCATTGATGGCGACGATGACGGTGCTGACCGACATGAGCGCGGCGCCCATGGCCGGGCCGATTACGATGCCGGCCCAGTAGAGCGCGCCCGCCGCCAGCGGCATGGCAACGATGTTGTAGCCGGCCGCCCACCATAGATTCTGCACCATCTTGCGGTACGTGGCGCGCGACAGCTCGATGATTGCCACGGCGTCGAGCGGGTTGCTGCGAACGAGGACGATGTCGGCGGTTTCGACGGCGACGTCGGTGCCGGCGCCGATCGCAATGCCGACGTCGGCCTGGGCGAGCGCGGGCGCGTCGTTCACGCCGTCGCCGGTCATGGCGACGATGAATCCGCGGGCCTGTACCTCCTTCACTTTTTCCGATTTCCCGTGCGGCAGGATTTCGGCGAAGACCTCGTCGAGGCGGATCTGATCGCCGACCCAGCGGGCAACCTGATGGTTGTCGCCGGTCAGCATCATGGTGCGGATGCCCATCGCCTTGAGTCTCGAAACCGCTTCCTTCGATTCCGGCCGGATGATGTCGGCGAGGGCGAGCGCACCTGCGATGGCGCCATCGACGACCACGAACACCACGGTCTTGCCCTGGGCGGAGAGGCGATCGACGCGATCATCGACGACGCCACCGTGGTGCTCTCGCACGAATCCGGGACTGACGACCTCGACCTCGCGGCCCTCGACGCGGCCGGTCGCGCCCTTGCCGGGGATCGAGCGGAAGCCCTCGACTGCGGGCGGATCTGTCACAGCCGAAACCACGCCGCGCGCGATCGGGTGCTCCGAATGCGCCTCGACGCCCGCGGCCAGACGCAGGACATCGGTTTCGGAGAAGCCGTCCGCGAAGACGAGCGTGTCGGTCACGCCGAACCGGCCTTCGGTCAGCGTGCCGGTCTTGTCGAAGATGATCGCGTCGAGCTTGCGCGCGCTCTCGAAGGCGGTGCGGTCGCGGATGAGCAGGCCGTTGCCGGCCGCGAGCGCAGTGGATACGGCGACGACGAGCGGAATCGCCAGGCCGAGCGCGTGCGGACACGCGATGACCATGACCGTGACGGTTCGCTCGAGCGCGAACGCGAAGTCCCGCGACATCACGGCGGTCCAGACCAGGAGCGTGACGGCGCCGCCGCCCAGAGCCACAACCGTGAGCCAGACCGCGGCGCGATTGGCCAGGTTCTGCGTCTTCGACTTGCTCTCCTGGGCCTGTCGCACGAGATCCACGACCTGCGCCAGGTAGGAGTCCCGCCCGGTCTTGCGCACCTCGACGACGATCGAGCCTTCGCCGTTGACGCTGCCGCCGATGACACGAGCGCCCGCCTCCTTCGTGACCGGCTGCGATTCCCCGGTGAGCATCGCCTCGTTCACCGATGATTCGCCTTCGATCACCTCACCGTCGACCGGGATCTTCTCGCCCGGCTTGACCAGCACGCGATCGCCGGCTTGCAGCGCTTCGAGCGGAACGTCCTGCACGCCGCCGCCGCCAGCGAGCCGGTGCGCCTCCGACGGCATCAGCCGGGCCAGCTCCTCCAGCGCACGCGACGCGCCCATGACCGACTTCATCTCGACCCAGTGGCCGAGCAGCATGACGTCGATCAGCGTGGCCAGCTCCCAGAAGAAGATCTTGCCTGACAGACCGAACACGACGGCGCTGCTGTACACGTACGCCGTCGTGATAGCGATCGCGATCAGCGTCATCATGCCCGGTCTGCGCGAGCCGAGCTCGGTCCCGAGTCCCTTCAGGAACGGCCAGCCGCCGTAGAAGAAGATGGCGGACGAAAGGGCGAACAACAGGTAGAGATCGCCGCCGAAGCGCAGCCGGTCGCCGAGACCGGCGAACTGCTGGAGCATCGGCGACAGGACCAGGATCGGGACGGTCAGAAACAGGGAGATCCAGAAGCGGACCTGGAAATCCCTCACCATGTGGCCGTGATGACCGACTCGACCGGAATGCGTGGAATCCCGAACCATCGCGGACGCGCCATGGCCCGGATGGCCCGTCCGTCCGGACGCGCCATGGCCCGGATGGCCTGTCGGTCCGGACACGCCAGCGCGGTCGACGTGTTTTTCTTCGTTCATGGCAGTCATCAACACACCAGATGCACGGAGCCGTCGAGCTCAGGGGCCGTCCGTGCTTTGCGCGTTCGCATTCATCTCCGTTGTCACGACTATGGGCCCGGACATCGGGCCGGGCAACGCCGAGCGTGACGCCGCCTTCGAAAGTACACCTGCGGCGATTACGATCGGGTGAAGCCAGCATGAAGAACTCTTCATGATTAAGCGATCTTCATGCTGCCTTCACCATCCCTTGTCCCGGCCGCTGCTATTGTGCGCCGGACGGCCCGATGTGGGGCGGAAGAGTTCAATTTCCCGGCGGCGCGGCGACGCGACGGGAAGCAGCGCGAAGGCGAGGAGAGACGGGGGATGACGAATCGATCGAACGCGATGCATCGGTGCGTGCTGCAGTGTGCCGGCCTCGTGTTGTTCCTCAGCGCGACCACGGTCACGGCCGCGGGTCCATTGGCCGGGCAGTCGATTCTCACTCTGGAGGAGGTTCATGCCCTGCTCCGTGACCGCAATCCCCGGCTGAAGGCCGCGCGCGCCATGACGGAAGCGACGGGCGCCCGCGAATCGATGGCGGGACTGTTGCCGGACCCCACGTTCCAGTTCGGCGCGATGAATCTGGCGATGCCCGGCTTCTCCGCGAGCATGCCGAATTCGATGGTGCCATCGGTGCGGGCCATGCTGATGGTCCCGTTTCCGGGCAAGCTCGGGTTGAACGGGCGCATCGCGGGGCAGTCCACGTCGATGGCGGAGGCTGGGGCCTCGGAGGTGTGGTGGGAGGTGCGGTCGCAGGCGGCGATGGCGTTCTACGAGATCTGGCAGGCGGACCGGCAGATCGAGGTGATGCGCAAGACGCTCGGCCTGCTGCACGATTTCGAGCAGGTCGCGAGGGCGATGTACGCGTCGGGCACGGGCCGGCAGAGTGACGTATTGCGAGCGAACGTGGAGGTCGCGCGCATGGATGCGGAGATCGTTCGCATGCAGGCGATGCGTGAGGGCGCGGCGGCCCGGCTGAACGCGCTGATCGACCGACCGGCCGAGGCGGTGCTTTCCGATCCGCAGCTGGGCGCACTTCCACTGGCGGTTCCCGATGCGGACACGCTGCGTGCATGGGCGGCGTTGAGCCGGCCGATGCTCGAGCGCTCGCGTATCGGCGTCGAGCAGGCGGAGACGCGCCGCACGCTCGCGCACCGCGAGATCTGGCCGGACTTCACGGTCGGGATCGAGTACGGGCAGCGACCCATGGACGATGGCACGGCAAGGATGGCGAGCGCCATGATCGGCTTCAGTCTGCCGATCTTCGCCGGCCGCCGGCAGCTGCGAATGCGCGACGAGGCGGCGGCAATGGAGCAGATGGCGCGCGCGGAGCTGAGCGAGGTGCAGGCGGACGTCGGCGCGCGCGTCGGCGAGTTGCTGGCGGATCTCGGGCGCACCCGCGAACTCGTCCGGCTCTATCGGACCGAGATCCTGCCGCAGGCGGATGCGAACGTGCAGTCCGCCTTCTCCTCCTATCGCGTCGGGGCGGTCGATTTCATGACCCTCGTCGATGCGGAGATGCTGGCCAACCGGTTCGAGGGGGAGTTGTACGGATTGCTGGCCGACTACGGCCGTTCGATCGCGGATCTTCAGATGACGATCGGCCGCGAGCTGCCGGTGACGGGCGAAACCATGGCGGAGGCCTCATGACGACGCGCAAGCAGATCATCCTTTCGATCGGCCTCATCGGCGTCGCGGCGGCTTTCGTCCTGGTGAAGGCGGTCAGGCAGGCGCCCGCTGCGCCATCCGACCAGGAGCAGGACCACGCCGCGATGGCCCGGACCTCCAGCGAGCCGGGCCCCGTCCATCTGGACGCCGAAAGCGCGCGCCGCATCGGCGTGACGTATGCAGTGGCGACGATGAAGCCGTTCCGGCGCGTGGTCAACACGGTAGGCGCCGTGACCTGGGACGAGACGCGACTGTCCAGCGTGAACTCGCGAATCGATGGCTGGGCCGAGGAGCTGTACGTCGAATTCACGGGTGCGCCGGTGCGTGCCGGCGAAGCGCTGCTCGCGGTCTACAGCCCGATGCTCGTGTCGGCGCAGGAAGAGCTGATCATGGCCCGGCGTCTTCACGACAACGCGGTGAAGCAAGGCGCCGATCGAGCGGCCGACAATGCGTCGGAACTGCTCGAAGCGGCCCGCCGCCGGCTGCGCTACTGGGACATTCCCGATGATGAGATCGCGCGCATCGAGCAGGCCGGAACAGCACAGCGGACGCTGACGCTGCGTTCGCCCGCCAGCGGCATTGTCGTCGAGAAGAACGTGGTCCAGGGTGCGCGCATCATGCAGGGCATGGAACTCTATCGGATCGCGGACCTGACGCGAGTCTGGATCGAAGGCGAAGTCTTCGAGAAGGATCTCTCGCTGGTCCGTCTCGGACAGGTCGCGGTGGTGAGCTTCGATGCGTATCCGGGCGAGGAATTCGGCGGCCGGGTCACGTACGTCTATCCGACGGTCTCCACGGAGTCGCGGACGGGACGCGTGCGCGTCGCGCTGGCGAATCCCGGGCAGCGGCTCAAGCCGGGCATGTACGCGAAGCTCGATCTGGCCGCCGATGCCGGGCGCATGGCGCTGATGGTGCCGCGCGAGGCGGTCCACTTCACGGGCGAGCGGGCCCTCGTCTTCGTGCGCGATGCCGACGGCATGCTGGCGCCACGCGTGATCACGCCCGGGTTGGCGGCGGGCGCCGAGATCGAGGTCCTGAGCGGACTCCTCGTGGGCGAAGTCGTGGTGGCGTCCGCGAATTTCCTGATCGACGCGGAGTCCAACATGGGCGCGACGATGGGCGCGATGCCCGGCATGGACATGGGCGTGCCCGCGGCCCCGCCGTCCCGTCGCGACACGATGTCGATGGCGCCCGACTCGGCCATGGACCACAGCGGCCACTGACGGAATCAAGGCGGAGCGATGCTGAAGAAGCTCATCGAATGGTCGATCGCCAACAGGTTCATCGTGCTCGTGTTGGCCGCTTTCGCGGTGGCCGGCGGCATCATCGCCATGCGGCGGACGCCACTGGAGGCGCTGCCCGACCTGTCCGACGTGCAGGTCATCGTCGAAACGAACTACGAGGGCCAGGCGCCCCAGATCATCGAGGACCAGGTCACGTACCCGATCGCCTCCGAGATGCTGAAGGTGCCGGGCGCGCAGACCGTGCGCGGCTACTCGTTCTTCGGCGTCTCGTTCGTCTACATCATTTTCCAGGACGGGACGGACTTGTACTGGGCGAGAAGTCGTGTGCTCGAGTACCTGTCTGCGATCCAGGGTCACCTGCCGGACGGCGCGAACGCGGCGTTGGGCCCGGATGCGACGGGGCTGGGCTGGGTCTACGAGTACGTGCTCGAGGACACGACGGCGCGCTCGTCGCTCGCGGACCTGCGCTCGCTGCAGGACTGGTACCTGCGCTATCAGCTGACGGCCGTGCCGGGCGTGAGCGAGGTCGCGTCCGTGGGCGGATTCGAGAAGACCTACCAGGTCGAGGTCGATCCGGTCCGGCTGCGCGCCTATGGGATCCCCGTGTCGCGCGTGATGCAGGCGATCCAGGCGTCGAACCAGGATGTCGGCGCCATGATGATGGAATTGTCGGAGCGCGAGTACATGGTGCGTGGTCTCGGCTATCTGCGCGGGCCGCGCGACATCGAGAGCGTCGTCGTGGGCGCCACGGCGACCGGCACTCCGATCCGCATCGCGGACATCGGCAACGTGCAGCTGAGCCCGGAGGTCAGGCGGGGCATCGCGGACCTGGATGGTCGTGGCGATGTCGTGGCCGGCATCGTCGTGATGCGCTTCGGCGAGAACGCGCTGGCCACGATCGACCGCATCAAGCAGAGGCTGGCGGAGATCGAAGCGGGTCTGCCGCCCGGCGTCGTGATCCGTCCCGTGTACGACCGCTCGGACCTCATCCATCGCGCGATCGACACACTGAAGGGCAAGCTGCTGGAGGAGTCGATCATCGTCGCACTCGTCTCCATCCTGTTCCTTTTCCACGCCCGCTCGGCGCTGGTCGCGATCCTCACGCTGCCGCTCGGCATCCTCATCGCTTTCATCGTCATGCGCATCATCGGAGTCGGCGCCGACATCATGAGTCTGGGCGGGATCGCCATCGCGATCGGCGCCATGATCGATGCGGCGATCGTGATGGTCGAGAACATGCACAAGCACCTGGAGCGCGCGATCGCCGAAAAGCGGGAACGAACGCGAGCGGGCAGCGAGTCGGTCGCCCGAGCGGACGTGTTCGACACCTCGGAGCTGACGACGCGCGAGCGCTGGGAAGTGGTCGTGCAATCGGCGGGCGAGGTCGGGCCCGCGCTGTTCTTCAGCCTGCTCATCATCACGGTGTCGTTCCTGCCCGTGTTCACGCTCGAGGCGCAGGAGGGCCGGCTGTTCCGGCCGCTCGCGTGGACGAAGACGCTGTCCATGGCCGCGGCGAGCCTGCTCTCGGTCACGCTCGTGCCCGTGACCATGGGCCTGTTCATCCGTGGCCGGATCCACGCCGAGCACCGCAACCCGATCTCGCGCGCGCTCCAGCGAGCGTACCGCCCGATCATCGATGTCGTGCTGCGCAACCGCTGGCTGGTAATAGCGGCGGCCATTGCGGCGCTGCTGCTGACGTGGATCCCGTTCCGGCAGATCGGCGCCGAGTTCATGCCGCCCCTCAACGAGGGCACGATCCTGTACATGCCGACGACGCTGCCCGGGATCAGCGTGGCCCGCGCGAGCGCGACGCTGCAGCGCCAGGACAGCATCCTGAAGTCGATACCGGAAGTCGCGAGCGTATTCGGCAAGGCGGGTCGTGCGAGCACGGCCACGGATCCCGCCGGCCTCGACATGTTCGAGACCACGATCGCGTTGAAGCCGGAGAACGAGTGGCGGCCGGGCATGACGATGGACAGGCTGATCGCCATCATGGACACGGCGGCCCGGTTCCCGGGTGTCACGAATGCATGGACCATGCCGATCAAGGGGCGGATCGACATGCTGGCGACCGGAATCCGGACGCCCGTCGGCATCAAGATCTTCGGGCCGGATCTGGCCGAGCTCGAACGGATCGGCAAGGAGCTGGAGAACGCCGTGCGCACCGTGCCGGGCACGCGCTCGGTCTTTGCGGAGCGCGCCGTGTCGGGCTACTACCTCGACATCGACATCGACCGGGCGGCCGCGGCCCGCTACGGCCTCAACGTCCAGGACATCCAGGCGGTCATCTCGGCGGCGATCGGCGGCATGACCATCACGCAGACCGTCGAGGGCCGGGAACGCTACGGCGTCCGCCTGCGTTACCCGCACGAGCTTCGCGACCAGCCGGAAAAGCTCGGCGAAGTACTGATTCCCGTGCGACAGGAGGGGGCTGCCACGGCGGGCGGCGGCATGCCGGGTATGGACCGCGCGGCGCCGTACGGACAGGCTCCGACAGTGCAGGTGCCGCTCGGTCAGGTGGCCACCATCCGGCAGGTCAACGGCCCGATGGCCGTCAAGACGGAAGGCGCGTTCCCCACGGCCTGGGTCTACATCGACGTCGCCGGACGCGACATCGCCAGCTACGTGACGGACGCTAAGGGAGCGGTGGAGACGATGGTCGACCTGCCCGCTGGATACACGCTCCAGTGGTCCGGGCAATACGAGTACATGCAGCGCGCCAAAGA
>Ga0209640_10006289_pt1 | contig 10388 bp, 9 predicted proteins | sample RifCSP10_1_FD_184018 | JGI IMG/M metagenome (GOLD analysis project Ga0209640, IMG submission 184018) | Soil microbial communities from Rifle, Colorado - Rifle CSP2_sed 10_1 (SPAdes) (version 2) | ecosystem: Environmental > Terrestrial > Deep subsurface > Rock core/Sediment | place: Rifle...
GAAGGCGTACCAGAACCCGTGGAGCTTCCCACCGACCGACTCGATGTACGACTGAGCGGCCTTTCGGCGGTCCTCTGGGTTGCCGATCAGCCTGGCCCAGGTCTCCGGCGTGTAGCTGAACTTCGTCAGATAGAGCGGCATGGTCACTCCCTCTCGCTCGCCGACCTGCGCGAGTCTCCGTTAGGCGCCGAGTATGACGCGCCGGGGACGCACATGCGCACGTCGAGGCTGGTTACCTCCTCCGCCATCACGTCCTCCTCGGTCACGCCACACCGCACACGTTCACCGCAGCCCGCGCGTAGACCTCGGCCGTCTGCACGAGCCCGTCGATCGCCAGGTTCTCGCCCTTGACCGTGTCGAGGAGCCCCGACGACGCCCCGTAGTTGACGGTCGCGATGCCGTAGCGAGTCAAGACCGAGGCATCGGAGAACCAGCGCGTGACGTCCCGCTCCGGCGGCGCTCCGAACACCTCGGCATGAGCGGAGTCAAGGGCTCCGACGAGCACGTGGTCCTCGGCGATCTCGGCACCCGGCGCCGTGACGTACACCTGCCCCTCGATCCCGTGATCGGGGAAGCGCTCTCGCAGCGATCGTACGAGGTCGAGCACCTCGCCCCGGGCCGCCGCCATCTCCTTGGTCGGCGGCACTCGGACGTCGAGGAAGAGGTCGGTGCGATGCGGCGTCCGCGAGACGCGCCAGCCGAAGCCACCTTCGATCGCGCCCACGTTCACGATCGCCTTCGCACCGCGGTAGGCGTTCGAGGGATCGTCCTCCCACGTCGGGATCCACTCGAGAACGGCGTCGAGCACCTCACGCATGCGCACGATCGAGTTCTGGTCTCGCTTCCCCTCGCTGAACGCGGTGTGGATGAACGGGCCCTGCGTCGAGATCCGCGCCCAGAGCGAGCCGAAGTGCCCGAGCACGACCTTGGACTCGGTGGGCTCGCCGAGGATGCACATGTCCGCCACGCCTCCGTGGGAGACGAGGTAGCGCGACCCTGCGGCATAGCCGCGGTACTCCGCGCCGACGGCGTCGCCGTACTGTGTCTTCTCGATCTCGCCGCAGACCGCCGCGATCATGAGGTCGCCGCGGAGCTGAATGCCGGCGTCACCGAGGGCGCGCAACGCCTCGACGTAACACGCGAGAGCGCCCTTCATGTTCGAGATCCCAAGCCCGTACAGCCGCCCGTCCTCGACGAACGCACTCGGCTGGAAGCCCGGCACGTGCCGCAGCCAGGGCTCCCTCCCCGAGTACGAGGTGTCCATGTGGCCGTTGAACATGAGGCTCGGCCCGCCGCCTGCGCCCTCGCGGATCCCGAGGACGTTCGCGCGGCCATCTTCCACCTGCTGCCACTGCACGTGCAGCCCCAGGTCGAGGAACGTCTCGCGCATGAGCTCCGCCATAGCCTGCTCGTCGCCGGTGAAGCTCGGCGTGCCGATCGCCCGCGAGGCCCACTCGACGAGCCGATCCTGATCGATGCGGAGTGTCGTCGCCATCACCTGTAGGGGCGAGATATATCTCGCCCCTACGTCTCGTGCCGGACGTGCGGAAGCACTTTCTCGCCGAAGAGCCGGATCTGGTCGTGCCGCCGGTCGCCCCACAGCTCGAGCATGACGTGCGTGCACCCCGCCGCGCGGTACTCCTCGATCGCCTCGATGCAGTCGGAGGGAGTCCCCGCGATCGCCTGGCAGCGGTCGAGGAGCGAGTCGGTCACCTTCGCCTTCGCCGCCAGCCGCCCACCCCGCTCCATCGCCTCCGCGACCGGGGCGAGCTCCTCCATCTCGATCCCGGCGAGCTCGAGCAGCGTGTCGGCGGAACCTCTGATGTTCTGGAACTTGTTCGCCAGGTACATGCCCGCGATCTCGCGGGCGCCGTCCCGGCCTGCATCGCGATCCGACTCGTGGATCGACGCGACCACGGTGCAGCCGATGTCGATGTCCGCGGCGACGTTGTCGCGCGTGTAGCGGACGAAAGCCGGCGTCGTGATCGAGGGCGTCAGGCAGCCGTCCGCGATCTCGCCGGCGAGCGCCTGCATCTTCGGCGCGGTCGCGGCGACGTAGACGGGCGGGACGCCACGGGGCGAATCCGCTTCCGGACTGAGCGCGGGCACGGACGCACTCCACGTGTCGCCCTCGTACTCGAACGCACCGCCGCCGAGCACGCCGCGCACGATCGCCACTGCGTCGCGCATGGGCCCGAGCGTCTTCGACGTCTGCGAGCGGATGTTGTTGAGGAAGATCTTCGAGGTCCCGAAGCCGAGCAGGAACCTGCCCGGCCCAGCCGCCTCCTGCACGACCCGCGCGTCCATCGCCACCTGCACGGGGTGGCGGGTGAACGGGGAGATGATCCCCCAGCCGATCGTCAGCTGCCTCGTCTCGCGCGCCATGAGCGCCGAGACGACGGTGGACGAGCGCGCCTCCATGCCGTGCTTCCGCCACCACGGGTAGGCCTCGGCGAGCCAGATGGTGTCCATGCCCGCCTCGTCCATGACGCGAGCCGACTCGAGCATCTCCTCGAGCGGCTCCATCGTCAGCTGCATGACGCCGATGTGGAAGGGCGGGCTCACGGGGTGAACTCCTCACGCCCGCCCGTCTTCTCCACTGCCACGACCTCGCGGATCATCTCCATCGCCACCGACGCGCGAGGGTACCCCACATAGACCGCAAGAAGCGTGGTCATCGCCTCCAGCTCGTCCGCGGTGAGACCGTGATCGAGCGCCCAGCGCACGTGGAGGCGCAGCCGTTCCTCCACCGCGCCTTGCGTTACGAGAGCCGTGAGCACGACGAGGCTCCGGTCGCGCAGCGATAGGACATCGTCGACCCAGGCACCGCCCGCGGCGTTGATCGCCTCCGTCGCCATCCGCTCCCCGACGATGCGCTGAAGCTCCTCGACGGCCTCGCTCTCGGGTAGCCGAAACTGACTCGCGTAGGCTGCGCGGCCACGCGCGGCGCGGTCGCCCTCAGCCATGGATCTCGGCGTAGAAGCACTCGATCGCGAACCCGATCCACTCGGGCGCGTCCCACGTGGGGTGGTCGGCTCGGATCTCGGGCTCGAGCTCCGCCTTCACCTCCTCCACCGTGCCCGATGCTCCACCTACCCGGGCGCGAACGTCCCGGAGATACGAGCGCACCTGCCCGATCAGCTCCGGCCCCGTTACCTCGCCGTGGCCGGGAACGACAACGACCGGCTCGAGCTCCTCGAGCCGGTCGAGCACCTCGATCCACCTGCTGCCGTTGACGTCGGCATCGTGCGGGGGGAACCACGGGACAATCGGGAAGATGCGGTGCTCGAGCAGGTCGCCTCCGAAGAGAACACGCTGCTCCGGCAGGAAGACCACCTGGTCGCCGCGCGTATGCGCCAACCCGAAGTGCAACAACTCCACCGCGAGGCCGCCGAGGTCGAGCGACGCGCGGTCGTCGTAGAGCTCGTCGGCCGCCACGAATTCGACGCCCTCGAGCTGCCCTGCCACGGCATCGCCGAACGTCCGGAACATGTCCAGGTATGCCTGGCCCTTCTCGTCGAACTCCTCCTGTTGCGACCGGTTGTAGACGATCCTGACGCCGGCGTCGGCGAACACCTTCGCGCCGTAGCCGTGCTCGGGATGGAAATGGGTGATGGTGAGCACGAGCGGCTTGTCCGTCAGCGAGCGCGCCTTCTGCAGGACACGCTGCCCGTTCATCAGCCCCATGCCCGTGTCGACCACGAGCGCCTCGCGCTGCCCCACGACTATCCCGACGTTGGGCACGAGCGGGACTCGCCCGTCGGGGATCACGTGTACGTTCTGCGCGACCTCCTCGGGCTCCGCGTCGGAGATGACAGGCGGTGGTGCACTCTGCGGCTCCGTTGTGTCGGTCATCGATCCTCCTTCGGTTGTCGGACGGCGGGGAGTGGGTGTCCGGTCATCGCGGCGAGCACGCGGGCGGGCGTCATGACATCCGGCGTGAGCTCGCCCGTAACCGCTCCGCGCTCGAAGACGACGACACGGTCGGAGAGCTCGGCCAGCTCCTCCGCGTCCGTCGAGACGAGCAGCACTCCCACGCCGGCGTCGCTGAGTGTACGGATCTGAGCGTGAATCTCAGGCCTGGTCGCGACGTCGACGCCTGCCGTCGGGTCGTCGAGCAAGAGCAGGCGCGGGTTCGAGCCGATCGAGCGTGCGACGAGCGCCTTCTGCTGGTTTCCGCCCGAGAGCGAGGTGATCGGAGCTTCGGTATGCGCCCGTAGCGCCACGCGGTCGAGCAACGTCGCTACCGCAGACTTCTCCGCACGGGAATTGACGAGGCCGAAGCGCGCATAGCGCGAAAGCGACGGCAGCGCGACGTTGTGACGGACCGTATGGCTCGGGAACGTGCCGAGGCTTCGGTCCCCGGGAAGGAAACCGACGCCGGATTCGACGGCGAACAGGGTGTTCGCCGACCGGAGTCGACGACCGCCGAGAGTGATGGAACCGTCCGTGAAGGGAGCAGCTCCGCACACGGTGAGCAGAAGCTCACGCGCGCCGGAACCGGCGAGGCCGGCGAGGCCGACGATCTCGCCTGCTCCGACGGCGAGCGACACGTCACGGAGCCGTGGACCCCAGACGGAGCGCGCCTCGAGCACGACTTCGCGGGGAGAGCGTTCCTCCCGCACGACGCGCGGTTCCGAGACGCGGTCGGGGGCCAGCAGATCGACGAGCGTCAGGTGAGTCGCGCGCTCGAGATCCGCGATGATCCGCCCGTCCCGGAGAACCGTCACCGAGTCGCACACTGCCTCGATCTCCCGCAGGTGGTGCGACACGTACAGCACGGACACCCGCCGTGCCGCGAGACTGCGAACCGTCTCGAGAAGGAGCGCCGCCTCGTGCGGCGAGACCGTGGCAGTAGGCTCGTCGAAGATGACGAGACGCGCGCTGAACGAGAGGGCGCGCGCGATCATCACGAGCCTCTGCTCGATGAGCGGCAGCTGGCCGACCGGCGCACTCAGCGGGACGTCGAGCGACACGGACGCGAGCGCATCCTTGGCCCTGCGTCGCGCCTCGCGCTTCCGCACCCATCCAAACGGGCCCCGCGGCTCGTGTCCGAGCATGATGTTCTCCGCCACGGTCAGTGTCGGCGCCACGGTCAACTCCTGTGGAACCGACGCGATCCCGGCACGCAGCGAGTCCACCGGACGGCCCAGCGGCAGCGATCGGCCGTCCACGAGCACTGACCCGCCCGTCGGGCGAACCATTCCCGTCAGGCACTTGACGAGCGTCGACTTGCCAGCGCCGTTGACGCCGACCAGCCCGTGCACCTGGCCCGCGCACGCGACGACCGACGCACGGTCGAGGGCCAGGACACCGCCGTAGCGCTTGGTGAGCTCCACAGCCTCGAGCCAGGTGGGAGCACTACCGGCCAATCGTTCCCCCTCGGCGCACCGAGACGCTGGCCACGGCCAGAAGCAGCACGACCCCCTGGACCAGCGCGGCCACCCACGACGGCTGGTTCATCATCGTCAGCCCCGTCGTCACCGTCGCGAGCAGCAGCACGCCGATGTAGCTCCCCACGATGTTGAAGCGACGTCCGCCGCCGAGCGAGAGACCCAGGAACGCGGCGGCGTACGCCGGCAGGAGGTAGCCGGTACCGAGGTTCGGGTAGTACTGAGTTGCCGACGACGTCACGAGCACCGCGGCGATTCCGGCGGCGAGACCGGCCAGCATGAAAGCGATCACGCGCACGCGCTCGACAGGCACGCCCGAGAGGCGCGCCGCGGCGGAATTGTCGCCCACCGCTGCGGCATGGCGTCCGAAAACGGTCGTGCGGAGAAGCAGGAGGAAGGCGAGCACCACCCCCGCCGCGATGATCGCCCGGAGCGGGATCGTCCACACTCGCGTCGTCGCGATCTGGACGTAGGACGACGAGAGACCTTCGAAGATCGCGGTCTTCGTGATCGCAAGCTCGACCGCGGCGGCGATCGACCCCACCGCGAGCGTCGCGATGAATGAGGGGATGCGAACGTAGGCGACGGCGATCCCGCTTGCGACGCCGGCCACTGCGGCCGCGCCCAGCGCGACGGCGACGGCCGCGCCCACCCCCCAGCCATGGAAGGCCATCACCGAGACCCCAGCAGCGCCGGCGAGGCCGGCCACGAATCCCACGGAAAGATCGAACTCCCCGATGACGAGAATCACCGTCACACCGGCGGCGAGCACGCACAACACCGACGAGTCGTCGAGGATGGCCCTGGCATTGTCCCACGTCAGAAACGAGTTCGGCCGCGCGACGGCGAAGAAGACGAATGCACCGAGGAACGCCAGCACGAGGCTCCAGCGCTCTGCGACCTCGCGGGCCGAGGAACGGATCCGCATACCGTGGCGAAGGAGTCCTAGCGGTCGCCCAGGCGCGGCGCTCACACCGGAAAGTCTCCCTGCTCGAACGCGCCGGTGGGGGCGGCGGCGCGGCACCACCCCCACCACCCGCCGTGACTCAAGAGGCCGGCAGGATGTAGAGCTTTGCCCACCTCTTCTTGAACTGCGCGAGTATGGGCGCCGTTGGGTACGGGTACCCCTTCGCGGCGTTGGTCCTGTCGACGATCCTCTGCTTGTAGGCGAACACCGGCGGCATCCGCTTCGCGATCGGATTCTTCGTCGCGAAGAAGGCTGCGAGCTCGTCCACAGCGACGATGCCGCCCTTCTGGTAGTCGGACACCTCGAGCACCGCGAGGCCGCCCTTCGCACTCGAGATCGATGACGGGATGCCATGGAGAGCGTAGACCTTGATGCTCTTCCCCGACGATCGGATTGCGGGAATCGCACCGGTCGGCGCGAAGTCGCAACAGCCCCAAATCGCGTCGATGCCGGGGTTTGCCCGGATCATGTCGCCGACCGCCTTCTGGACGTCCGGCACGCTGTTCTGAACGTCCGTGTCGTGCCGGGCGACGATCTTCCAACCGGCTCTTTTCGCCGCTGCGACCATGAGGTCGCCGGCAATCTTCGCGTTCAGGAACTGGGGTAGCTCGATCAGTCCGATCTCCGAGCCACGCGGCAGATCCTTCTTCATTCGAGCGAACAAGAGACCGAATTCCTTCGCCGGGCTGAGGAAGTACTCGCCTGCGAAGAGTGGTGATGAGTGCGCCTGGGTATGCGTGTCGATGACCGGGATGCCCTTCGCCTTCGCAGCACGCAACCCGCTCGCGATGACCGCCGGTTCGATCGTCGTGAGGACGATCGCGTCGACGTTCGAGTTGACGAGACTCGTCATCCCGGAAGCCATCTTGGCCGGGTCGCCCAGCGGGTCGACCTGAATCGTCTTCCACCCGAGCGCCTTCGCCGCAGCGACCGTCGCGTCGGTGCCGAGCTTGATGATCTCGGCTGCGTTGATCGGCCCCATCACGCCGATCGTCTTCTTCGGAAGCCTGACTTTGCTCTGCGCTGGTTCGGAGCTGGCGCCACCAGCCGCGCCCGCTGCGATCACACCGAGGACGGCGAGCGCGAGCACCACCGCGAGGAACCGCCCTCCAAGCCTCTTGCCCATGATCCGCCCCTTTCTCTTGGATGTCGCGTTCTTCCTGGGTCGGACGCGATCATAGAACAGCGGAAAAAGTGGATCAACTTGTCACGATGTTCGACGTCTCGACGAGCGACAGTGGCGGCCCCGGCGCCGTCCAGCGAACGCGAGCAGGGCGTTCGACCCGTCCGTCCGACGTGGCTTCCAGTACGACGCCGTTCGCGTCCGCCACCCTTAGCAGTACGTCGAAACGGTGGTCCGGCTCGGCGTCGAGCACCATCCCGATCGCCATGTCGATCAGGTGGAGCTCGTACAACCGCCGCGTCCGCACTGCGTCCCCTGCTTTGAGGGCTCGCAGCAGCTCGCGGTCGATCGCCAGGAAGTCCTCGAACACGCGTGGGCGAGACATATACGCCTGCTGGTGGCGGAAGAGGTGCCGGTGCACACGAACAACGAGATCGGCGATGAACGGGCTCGAGTAGTCGACAGCCGCGACCATATGAAAATCACGGTGCGCGACCTGGAACTCCGGCGCGTGATCGCCCGCCGCCTCCATGCGCTCCAGCTGCTCGTGCATCCGACCGAGCTCCGCGGGCGTCAATCGTCCGGCAAGGGCGCCGACGAGCGGGGGCTCGACGAGCAGGCGAACGGCATAGAGCTCTTCGGCGTAGGAGACGGCCGCAGGCGCGACCCGGACGCCGCGGTTCGGCGTCGAGATGACCAGACCATCCGCTTCGAGCCGGTGTAGCGCCTGACGAACGGACATCCGTCCGGCGCCGAGCCTGTCTGCCAGCTCCGCGTGCGTGAGGCGCTCGTTCGGCGCGTAAGCGCCTTCGACGATCAGATCGCGAAGGCGCGTGTACGCGCCTTCGACCGCGTCACCGGCACGGCCGGTTGCACTGCGCGCCATGCCCGCGACTCTACTCGGGCGAATGTGGATTGAGCCCTAGTCGGCTCCGGTCCCGGCGCGTGCTGCTTCGATCACCCGCTGCTCGAGCGCGGTGAGCACCAGCGAGACCTGCTGGCTCACGATCGGCTGCAGCACGCGCTGCCCCATTGCCCCGACCGGGCCCGCGATCTTGACGTCCGCCTCCCAGGCCATCGAAGTCCCTCCGCTGGCCTCGGAGAGCGTGAAGGACGTCGTCATGTCCAAGAGAGCGCCGACGCCCTGCCCCTTCGCCCGCATCGACGCGAACTCGGGCGCCCGCTCCTCGAGCTTCTCGAAGTTCATCGTCATCTTGAGACCGCCGAGTCCGAGCGGCACCTTGACCTTGGCGGTCCAGTGGCGCTCGTCGGTGATCTCGAAGCTCTCCACACCCGGCATGAGCTTCGCCATCTCGGACGGCTCGTTGATGACCCCCCAGACCGTCTCAGGCGGAGCGGAGAGCTCCTTCGTCCCGCTGACGATCATCTCGACACGACTTCCACGTTGGCCCTCGTTGCCTCGGGATCCTGGAGCATCGACCACACGCGGTGCGGCGGGTTGCAGCTGTCGTAGACGATCGCCTTCCCTGCGGCCGCGAGCGCATCCTGGATCGCGGCACAGATGCAGTGGATGCCGCCTCCGCCACCCTCGCCCATGCCCTTCGCGCCGAGCGGCGCAACAGGCGACGGTGACTCCATCGCACCGGTCTTGAGCGGGGGCATGTCCATCGCGTGGGGGACGTGGTAGTCGTAGAAGTTGGCCGTCAGGAGCGTGCCCTCCTCGTCGTAGACGAAGTCCTCGGAGAGCGCCGCCCCGATCGCGTGCGCGGTTGCCCCATGCACCTGCCCCTCGACGATCTGCGGGTTGATCCTGACCCCACAGTCGTCGGCGGCGGCGTAGTCGACGATCTCGACCTCGCCGGTGTCCGGGTCGATCTCGACGACCGCCGCGTGGATCTGCGTGGCATACGTGAGCGTCAGCTGGCCGGTCTTCTTCTCCTTGTCGACCATGCCGAAGTACGGCCGGCACACGTAGCGGTGGTTGAGCGTGGGGTTGAAGTCCGGCGGGAGGAACGCGTTGTTCGCGTTGACGATGGCGCCGAGCGCCATGAACGGGAGCGCCGCCTCCTCGGGCCCGTCCTTGATCCGCGCCATGCCGTCCGCCAGCTCGATCGCCTCCTCGGGGGCCTGGAGGACGAAGGCGGCGAGCTGGATCATCTCGTCGCGGAGGAGCTCGGCTGCCCCCTTCACCGCGCCGAGCCCGGTGAACGCGAACTGGCTCGCATAGGTCCCGGAGAAGCCGGCATGCGAGTTGAAGAACGTGTCGTGCCCGCGGCGGACGTTCACCTGCTCGGGCGGGCAGCCGAGGATGTCGGCGACGACCTGGGCCGACGTCGTCTCGTGGCCCTGCCCCTGCGGCACCGTGCCGAGCGTCACGACGACCTCTCCGAAGATGTCGAGCTTCACCGACGCCGCCTCGTTGTTCCCCGAGAACTGGAGGTCCGGGTTCAGGAGCGTCGACTGGCCGAAGTTGTTCGTGCCGGAGTCGAGCGTCGAGCCGATACCGAACCCGAGGAGCTTCCCGCGCGAGGCCGCCTCCTTCCGCCGCTCCTCGATCGAGCCGTAGTCGATGAGGTCGAGCGCGATATCGAGCGCGGCCGCGTAGTCGCCCGAGTCGTAGACGCAGCCGTTCGGCGTCTCGTACGGCATCTGCTCGGCCTTGACGTAGTTGCGCTTCCTGACCTCGACCGGGTCGAGGCCGAGCTCCGCGGCGACGATGTCGATGATCCGCTCGGTCAGCCAGAGGTGCTGCATGCGCGAGTAGCCGCGGTTCGGCGAAACGGGGGACTTGTTCGTGCAGACCTGCGTGAAGTCGACGCGGATGTTCCGCCAGCCGTACAGGCCGGGCGTCACCTGCGCCCAGATGATGCAGCCGAGCGGCTCGTAGCGCGGGAACGCACCGCAGTCGTCCAGCGCCTTCACCTTGAAGCCGGTCATCGTCCCG
>Ga0209640_10006291_pt1 | contig 10385 bp, 7 predicted proteins | sample RifCSP10_1_FD_184018 | JGI IMG/M metagenome (GOLD analysis project Ga0209640, IMG submission 184018) | Soil microbial communities from Rifle, Colorado - Rifle CSP2_sed 10_1 (SPAdes) (version 2) | ecosystem: Environmental > Terrestrial > Deep subsurface > Rock core/Sediment | place: Rifle...
AGACCGCCGCGCCGCTGGAGATGTCACGTGCGACACACGCGGCCGCGCGAGGGGTGAAAGGCACGCCGAAGTCCCTAGGCAGGGAGAGGCTCTGGACCGACGCGTGCTGATCGAGGTCGCCGAATCCGTCGAGCGCCGTGACATCGAACCCCGCCAGGGCGGCGGATTCAGCAGCGGCGCGAACGGAGACGCCGGCGATCAGGACTCGGGGGTTCGGTACCTCGAAATGCAAAATTCAAAATGCAAAATTCAAAACGCAGAATTCAGATGCAAGACAATGCAAGAATTCAGGTGCGAAATATGCTGGCGGGTCGTCTCCGCACTGCGTCTGCATTCTGCATTCTGAATTCTGCATTACAACTCGTGGCTCATCTCCGCAATCGTCTCGGCGTCGAGCACCAGGTCATTCCGCTCGAAGAGGCGCGCAATACACGCCTTGTGGATCTTCATTTTCAGATTGCCCACGCCGAGCGCACCGAACACCCTCACACCCTCCCGCATCACCCCATCGTCGCTGACCTCGATGCCTTCGACTCCAGCTGGTGGAACGGCGTTGACATCGGCAGCCACACGCAGTGCGCGGCCCTTCCACGCTGCGGCGGGAACGAGGCACACGCCCGCGGGGCCAGCGTTGAGCAGCAGTTCCGCTCCCTCGAGCACGCCGGCGGCGCCGGAGCTGTCGGGCATGGCGACGTCGCGGACGATACCGCCGAACCGCCGACGAATGCGTTCGGCGAGCGCGCCGTCCGGGGCGCGGCGCGAGGTGACGAGAACGTGGGCTCCAGCCTTCGCAAGCAAACCCGCGGCCCGCAGCCCGACAGGTCCTGACCCGGCGGTGACGACCGCCGAACGTCCGTCGAGCGAACCAGCGGCCTGTCGCATCTTCGCGACGGCGGCGACGGCCGTCGTGTTGGAACCGTTCGCATCGAGCATGACCGACACGCGGAGCGGACCGAAGAACGCCTTGCGCACCGCGGCCAGGAGCCGCTCTCCCTGCGCCATGTCGGTTCCACCAACGAAGACGGCGGTTTGGTGGAGGTGCTTGGGCCCGCGCGTGAAGATCGCGCCGTGCACCAGGTCGCGAACGGCATCCTCGGTGACGCCGCCGTAACTCATGACTTCGTCCGCGCCTCCATCGAAGGCGACGACGCGGTCGAACACACTGGGGTGCAGGGAACTATCGAGCTGGAGAAGGAGCTTTCTCACGAGGATGAGAGCGTCAACTCCCAACTTCTGACGCGTGCCAGTCGTTGGGAGTTGAATCCTGTCTTACTTCGGACTGAACGGGTGCTTGGCCGTCTTGGACCCGGCAACCACCTCGGAGACCGTCGGCTTGCCCGCGAGGGCGCGCTGAATTGATTCCTTCGTCGCCTGGTAGTTGTAGTCGTAAATCTTCTTGTCGTCACTCGCCTCCCAGTGGATGAACACGCCCACCAGGATGCACAGGTCGTCGGCCTTGTCCTTCGGGATGACCCCGCTCTCCACCGAATCGACGACTGCCCGCGCCACTGCCGCCTGCGCCGGCCCGAACATCTGCACCGCCTGCTTCGCGCCCTTGATCGTCACCTTGTTGAACAGCAGGGTGTCCGGCTTGGCCGGCAGGTTCGGACTCACCACCGCCAGCAGCGTCGTGAAGCCGTCCTTGTTGTTCGCCAGCGCGTTGCAGAACGCGGTGCCCGCCGGGCCTGATTTCGAGCCGATGATCAGGTCGATGTGGGCCACCTCATTACCATCGCCCACCAGCGACTCGCCGAGAAAAAAGTCCGCTGCCATATCGACAAGCTCCTGTCTGGAATAAGGGTCCGTAGTCCTCACCGGCACCGGGTTGACCGGCTCTGGTCCGAACGCCCCATGGACCCCTGGCGCGCCGGAAACCGGACGACTATATCACTATCACTCAAACGTCAACGGACGCGAAAGTCGGGACGCGAAAGTCGGGAGGCGATGGTAAAGTGAGCGCGCCGCGCCATGAAGACACTCATTACTGCTATATCCGCTATCCTGATCGCCCTCGCCGCGCTCGCGGCGCAAACCCGGAGTACGCCGGACGCCGGTGACTGGCCGATGTACAGCCGCGATCTCGCCGGAGCCCGTTTTTCCCCGTTGACCGACATCAACACCGACAATGTGGCCCGGCTGAGCCAGGCGTGGTCGATGCGGCTGACGCAGCCGCCGACCGGACGCCGTGGAGGCGGGCCGCCCCTCGCGAGCGGTGCGGCAGCCGGAGGGCGCGGCGCAGGCGGGGCGGGCAACGCCGCCCCAGGCCGAGGGCGCGGCACCCCCGCCGACGACCTTCAAGCCAGTGGCAGCAACCCGCAAGCGACCCCCATTGTCGTGGGCGGCGTGATGTATCTGCCCGCGCGCGGCAACCAGGTGCTCGCGATCGAGGCGCACACAGGAAAGCAGATCTGGCGCTACCTCCTGCCGCCTGGCCTGGCGACCACGGCGCGAGGTGTCGCCTACTGGCAGGGCGATGGTCGGCTGGCGCCGCGCGTCCTGCTGACGGCGGGTTCCCGGCTCCTGGCGCTCGACGCCGCCACCGGACAGCCTGCATCCGGGTTCGGCAGGAACGGTCAGATTGAGATTGCGGTCCCGTGGAACGGCGTGCCGACGATCTACCGGAACATCGCCATCCTGGGCGCGACGACCGGCGAAGTGGCGCTCGGCGCGCCGGGGGATACGCGCGCGTTCGACGTGCGGACGGGCGCGCATCTCTGGGACTTCCACACCGTGCCGCTGCCCGGCGAGGTCGGGCACGCCACCTGGCTCGATCGAGGGTGGCGGAACCGGTCCGGGGTCAACGTGTGGGCGTGGTACATGACCCTCGACGAAGAGCGCGGCATTCTCTACATGCCTGTAGCGGGACCGGCCGGGAACTACTGGGGCGGCGACCGCCCCGGGAATAACCTCTTCGCCAACTCGATCGTCGCCGTCAACGCCGAGACCGGCAAGTACCTCTGGCACTTCCAGACCGTGCACCACGATCTCTGGGACTCGGATATGCCGAATCCCCCTGCGCTCGTCGACATCATGCAGAACGGCCGGCGTGTTCCAGCGCTCGCCTCGGTAGGCAAGACAGGGTACATGTTCATCCTGAACCGCGTGACGGGTGCGCCCATCTTTGGCGTCGAGGAGCGTCCCGTTCCGAAAGGCAGCGTGCCGGGAGAGTGGTACGCCCCGACGCAGCCGTTCCCAGTGAAACCCGCGCGCCCGCTCGTCCGTGTCGAGTTCAACAAAGACCGCGACATGGTGAGGCCTGAGGACACCTCAGCGCAGCACGTCGTCGAGTGCCAGGCGCTTTGGGACAAGAGCGGCGGCTTTTTCAACGCCGGTGCCTTCACGCCGTTTTCGTTTCACCGAGCGGGTGATCCGCCCAAGAGCACGATCCAGTTTCCCGGCGGGACGGGCGGGGTGAACTGGGGAGGGGCCGCCGTCGATCCCACGTCCGGCTACGTCTTCGTGAACGCCCACGACACGTCGCTCGTGGGCTGGATCGAGGAGAAGCGCCCGGGTCTCGACTACGGGCGCGGCACCGAAGGATCGACCATCCCCTACGACCGTGGCAGCGTGAACGGGGCGGGCCCCTACTTCACCTTCAGTGCCCCGCTCAAGGACGAGACGGGCGCCACGATTGCCAACCTGCCCTGCCAGCGACCGCCGTGGGGACGACTTGTCGCCGTCAACGCCAACACGGGAGACATCGCGTGGGAGTCCGTCCTCGGGCTGACCGAGGCGCTACCCGAGGGCAAGCAGTTGACCGGAAACAGCGGCAGCGCGGGTCCGACGGCTACGGCGGGAGGGCTGGTATTCGTTGGCGCTACAACCGATCGCCGGTTCCGGGCCTTCGATTCCAAGACCGGTAAGGAGGTCTGGGCCACCCAGCTGGACGGCCAGGTGAACGCCAACCCGATGAGCTACCGCGGGAAAGATGGAAAGCAATACGTCGCCGTAGTGGCCACTGGCTCGCTGGTGGCGTTTTCGGTGCCGTAGCGCAGAAGTGCGCAAGACCGTTATCCTTGCATCACCCGTCCCGATTGATCCATGATCTTGGTTCGAAATACTCCCTTCAATGGATTCATCCATTCGGGCAACGACGACTTTCGTAATATTCCCGCGAAAAATCCCTCGCTTCAGCTCTAAGATCAGCCGGCGTGCAGCTTGCTCTGCTGAGTTTCTGACACGTAACACGAGGTCACGTTTTCCAAGGAGAGACTCCGATGCGTGGACGCATGAGTGCTTTCTGTCTGGGGCTGCTGCTGGCCTCACCCAGGTCTGACAGCCGCACGAGTCAGTACGACACTATCCTGGGTTTGGAAGGAACAGCAATGAAGACGACTGCTCTACTGGCGACATGGTTCTTCTTCCTGATCGGCTTCGCCGCTAGTTCATTCGCGCAGGGGACTCAGACGGGCGTCCTGCGCGGCACGGTGCTCGACGAGCAATCCCTCCCGATCCCGGCCGTGATGGTTACCATCACGTCCCCCCAGATGCAGGGCTCGCGCGACACGTTGACGGAATCGGACGGCACCTTCGTCTTCCGGCAGTTGCCCGCGGGCGTCTACGAGATCAGCTACGAGAGCACCGCATTCACCTCGGCCAAGCAGACCGCCACGCTCCCGCTCGGCGGCGAGATCGAGCGGAGCGTGACGCTGCGCCTCGGCGGCGTGACTGAGGAAGTGCTGGTCGTCGCCCAGGCATCGGCGCCCATCGAGTCGCCGTCGGTCGGCCTCAACATCCGCCAGGTGGACGTGGAATCGCTGGCCACCTCGCGCACGCTGCAGGGGATCGCGACGCTCTCGCCAGGGCTCACCGACAACACGCCCAACGCGGGCCAGCTCAGTATCAACGGCGCTTTCGCTTTCGACAACATCTTCATGCTGAACGGCGTCGATGTGAACGACAACTTGTTCGGCACGCCGTTCAATCTGTTCATCGAGGACGCGATCGCCGAGACGCAGGTGCTCACCTCCGGCATCACCGCGGAGTACGGACGGTTCACCGGGGGCGTCGTGAACGCGATCACAAAGAGCGGTGGAAACACGTTCGACGGCAGCTTTCGCGTGAACTTCGACAATCCGGCGTGGAATGCCGAGACGCCGTTTGAGAAGGACCGCGACATCGAGCACAACAGCAAGACGAATCGCTACTTCGAGGGCACCATCGGCGGCCCGATCCTGCGCGATCGCCTTTGGTTCTTCGGCGCCGGCCGCTACACACCGACGGAACACAACGCGCGCATTCTGGCGGAAACTGGCGCCGACTACGACCTGCAGCTCAAGAATCGCCGGTACGAGGCCAAGTTCACTGGCACCGTGCGGAACAACCACACCATTCAAGGCGGCTACCTGAACAACTACACGGAGCAGTTCAATCGGCCCGCGCTCGGCTTCACGATCGATCCCAAAGCCCTCGACGATCGCAGCCTGCCGAATTGGTACACGTACGTGAATTACCGCGGGATTCTCCGGAACAACCTGCTCGCTGAAGCGCAGTATTCCCAGCGACTGTTTCGCTTCAACGACAGCGGCGGCTCGAATCCGGCCATCGTGGAATCGCCGTTCATCTCCCTGACCGAGTTCAATCAGTACAACGCGCCGTTCTTTGACGCCGCCGATCCGCAGGAGCGGAACAGTCGTCAGTTGACCGGAAACGTGACGTCGTTCTTCGAACGCGGCGGGCGACACGAGGTGAAGGGTGGCGTCGAGTTCTTCCGGAGCCAGCTCATCGGCGGCAATTCGCAGTCTCCCAGCGGGTCCGTGTTCATCGCCGACTACCTCAAGGACGCAGACGGTGCCATTGAGATCGACGGCACCGGTCACATGATTCCGGTCTTCGCACCGTTTGAAACCCAGGTCTGGAATTTCTACGCCGTGAGAGGCGCCACACTGAACGTCGACAACTACTCGGTGTTCGCCCAGGACCACTGGACGATCAACCGGCGCTGGTCGGCAGACCTGGGCGTGCGCGGCGAGTTCGTGCGCAGTGAGGCCACGGGCAACATCATCGGCATCGATACGACAACGTTCGTCCCGCGACTGGGTGTGGCGTATGACGTCAAGGGCGACGGCCAGTACATCATCCGCACAACCTACGGCCACTATGCGGGCCGTTACAACGAGGCGCAGATTGGCGGAAACGCAAACGTCGGCAATCCGGACGAGGTCGACTATCTCTACACAGGGCCGGCAGGCCAGGGCCGCGATTTCGCTCCCGGCTTCAATCTCTCGAACTACACCATCCCCATCTGGGGTGGGTTCCCGACCGCGAACGTCTTCATCAAGGACGGACTCTCCTCACCGGTCGCAAAGGAATGGACGGCGTCGATTGGCGCGCGAATCGGTGTAAACGGGTTCGCTGAGGCGACCTACGTCGTGCGCAACACGAGCAACTTCATCGAAGACTATGTCTCGCTCGCCAACGGCGTCACCGACGTGGTGCGCGAGGGCACCGACTTCGGTACGTTCACCAACATCGTCTACGACAACAGCGATGTGGCAGAGCGCAACTATCAGGCCATGGTGTTGCAAGGTCGGTACAACGTTCGAAGGACCTGGTCGGTCAACGGAGCCTGGACCGTCCAGCTGAAGCACGAGGGCAACTACGAGGGAGAGTACACAAACCAGCCCGGGGAACCGAGTCCGATCGGCGACTATCCCGAAGCCCTGGACGAGCGAAACTTCCCGATGGGCCGGCTCGCGGGCTTCCAGCGTCATCGGGTGCGTCTGTGGACCATCTACAACCAGGGTCTGGGCCGGCTCGGAGATGTCACGTTGTCGGGCTTGTGGCGCATCGAGTCGGGTCAGGCCTACAGCCTCAGGGCTGAAAACGTCCGTTTGTCGGCCATCCAGCGAGCGCTCGTGGCCGGGTATCCGGATGCGCCGTTCACGCAGGAGCAGCTGTTCTACAGTGACCGCGCAACCGAGATGTTCAAGGGCTACGGCGTTCTGGACGCGTCGGTGAACTACAACATCCCGGTCTGGCAGGAACTGCGACCGTGGATCAAGCTCGACTTCTTCAACCTGTTCAACAACCTGAAGCAGATCGCGTGGAACACGACGGTGACATCCGACCCAACGAGCCCGCTCGACTCGCTGGGCAGACCGACGCTCCCCAGGTTCGGCGCGAACTACGGGAAGTACACGAGCAACACCCACTTCCCGCCGTCGCAGTCTGGCTCGGATGGCCAACTCCTCCGCGGCCGCGTGTTCCGAATGTCATTCGGGCTCAGGTTCTAGCACGCGCGTTCCGTCTTGCCCCGATGTGGGGGCGTTCGAATCGCACGACGACCCGGGGGCTTCGGCCCCCCTCTTTTCTGCGGCGGACGGTTCTCGGGTTGCTCAGGTGCACCGTGCTCACCCCGTGCACCTGAGCACGCGGGCACCCGAGAACCTCCCCACCTGAGCACCGGAGCACCCGAGAACCTGGAGTTCCTCCCGGCCCCCAAAAGTCAGTAGAAATTCCGCGACCAAGAACCCTGCCGAGTGTCCTGTCCCGGGGTCGTAACTGACAACAACTGTGCTATTTGCCACGCCTTGCCCAGTTGTGCGCGCGCTCGACCATGTCGAAATGGGCCAATCGGACGATAACAGGTCAGGACCCATGCCCGGACCAGCCCGCTCTCGTGGCACGAATTCTGTATCGACCCTCCGCAGAAGGATGGGTCCTGACATGGCTCACACCACAGCCGCCACCGCGCCGGTCCAGAAAGTCGTCGTCGTTGATGGCAGCAACGAGGTGCTTGGCGTGCTCGAGTCGGTGCTCGACGCGGGGCGCTACGACATGGTGTTCGTGGCACGGGAAGACCGCGCCTACTCCCAGATCCGGACCGTGATGCCCGACCTGGTGATTCTCTGCACGCGGATCGGGCACATGGACGGATTGCAGGTCCTCACGATGCTCAAGCTGGACTCGGAGACCCGCGACATCCCGGTGCTGACCTACACCATCGAGCCCGAAGGGCAGGACGACAGCGCGGTGCTCTCACCGCTGACCGACGACGAGGCACGTTCACTTCGGAGCGTGGCGACGTTTCGGATGAACTAGCTGATTCCATGGCACTGTTTCGACCCACGGCCTCCGACGACAGCTCACAGGTGGCGACGCTCGGCCCCCTCGAGGGCGAGGTCATGGTGTTCCAACCGATGTTGATCAAGGAAATCAGCATCGGGGGTGCACTGGTTGAAACTCGCTTCCCCCTCCATCTGAACTCGCTACACGACCTCAGGCTCGAGTTGGGACCGCGGTCCGTCGTCGTCAAGGGCCGCGTCGTGCACTCGCAGACGACTGGCGTGGAGGAGGGCGTGGAAGTCTACTGGACGGGGATCGAGTTCGTCGAGCCGTCGGCACATGCCGCGGCAGCGATCACCGAATTCTTCGGATCGCTCTCAGCGGGGCGGCGATAGACGGGCTGACGGTTCTCAGGTTGCTCTGGTGCACGGGTGCACCGGTTCAGGTTCATCGCGTGCCTCCTGTGACGACTGCCAGGCGGAACCCGCGCACCAGCGCACCAGAGCAACCTGAGAACCGCTACAGCGCTGGCGGGGCGGGCGGACGGGGTGGACGAGGGGACCTGGGCCGCCGGGCGCCCAGCGATTCGAAGATCTCGATCGGAACCTTGAGTCCGAGCGTCACGGTCGTGCCGTCGGTGGACAGCTCGAGCGTATTCATCAGCTCGGTCATCTGAGCCTGCTGCCCAGCTTGCAGGCGGGCGAGCGCGACGAAACCACGAATCACCTCGCGAAGATTCTCAGCCGCCGCTTCGTCCCGCGCATCAACACGCAGTTCAATGCGAAGACCCTCGTTGAGGAACCCCTTGGCCGAAAACCAACTGATGGCCGGCAGCTGCTTGGCGAGGTCGGCGGGCACGCGGTCGCCAACGAGCGCATCGAACTCGGCCACGGCCCACGCGTCGGCGTCCTCGGTGCCTCGCACAAGACGCATCAACTCGTCGTTGCCGGTAACGTCGATGCCCCCGGCCTTGGTGTCGATCGCCCTGCGCACCGCGGCAGGCACGCCGATCGCCACGAGCCCGGGCTCGACGAAGGCCAGCGCAAGGTTGGCCTCCGCGTGTGCCAGCAGTCTCGACTCGTTGTAGTCCTCGGCCACGCCCCCCTGTTCGGTAATCAACTGCTCGATACGAGCCTGGTCGAACCGGCCTCGCGCCAGCACGAGGGGAGACTCAGGCATCGGGCCATCAGACCCCTGCGTGTCGCTCGCCGACCGTGTCGAGGCCGCGACGATGTAGTCGATATCCTGCTCGATGTCGATGCCGGTCTGGTCCTTGAAGCGACTCGCCCCACCGGGAACGCCAGGGCGAAGCTCCGAAAACCTGCGATGCAGTTCCGAATCCATGACCGCCCGCAGGTCGGCATAGGCCAGCAGGCTGGTATTGGGGGGTAGGTAGGAGAGTTCTGCGGGACCGTTCCCACCGGTGAGCGCCAGGCGCTGCACGCCGAAGTAGGAGGCGACCAACCCGGCGCCGAGGCCCACCACGAGGGTGCCGGCGGCGATGGACAGAAATAGCCTGGTTCGCTTCGTCATGCACACCTCTGACAGGTCAGTATACGAGGCCCAGCGAGCGGGCGTTCCAAGGGCTGGTGCGGTTCTCGGGTTCTCGGGTGCACAGGTGCGCAGGTTCAGGTTCTCGGGAACCAGCACCCGCGCACCCGTGCACCTGCGAACCCGAGAACCTGTGAACCCTGGAGCCAGCTTCCCATACAGCGGTTCCCAAGTTCCAGGGTGCTATGGTTCCTGAACAACAGGAGGCTACAGTAATGGCAAGCAACGTATCCTGGGCTCTCATCCTCGGCGCTTCCAGCGGCTTCGGCGAGGCGACGTCGCTGGAGCTGGCGCGCTCGGGCTACAACATCTTCGGCGTGCACCTGGACCTGCGGTCGACGATCGCCAACGCGCAGCGCATCCAGGATGAGATCCGCGCGCAGGGCCGCGACGCGCTCTTCTTCAACGTCAACGCGGCCGACGCCGAGAAGCGGGCCACGGTGGTCGAGGCGATGCAGGAGCGGCTGCAGCAGGACGACAGCGAACCGTTCGTGCGCGTCCTCATGCACTCGCTTGCGTTCGGCACGCTGCTGCCGTACGTCGCGGAGTCACCCAAGGGCGCGATCAGCGCGAAGGAAATCAGCGAGATCATCGATGTTTGTCGCGAGATGCACGCCCACCCGGTCGAACTGCTCTATTTCCGAGGATGGTGGGACCTGATCGCCACGCGATCGGTGGCGGTCGTCGGTACCCGTAACCCGTCCAAGGAGGGAGTCGCCCGCGCGCGCCGTCTGGTCAAGGGACTGGTCGCAGATAAATTTACAATCGTCTCTGGGTTGGCGTCGGGGATCGATACCATCGCGCATACCACAGCGATCAAGTTTGGA
>Ga0209640_10006293_pt1 | contig 10383 bp, 12 predicted proteins | sample RifCSP10_1_FD_184018 | JGI IMG/M metagenome (GOLD analysis project Ga0209640, IMG submission 184018) | Soil microbial communities from Rifle, Colorado - Rifle CSP2_sed 10_1 (SPAdes) (version 2) | ecosystem: Environmental > Terrestrial > Deep subsurface > Rock core/Sediment | place: Rifle...
ACATCCGCACGACAAAAGACTGCTACTGGTCGGAAGCTCCATGGGCGGTTTCTGGGCGCGCTACCTGGCGCCGGAACTGGGCGCGGGTATGGCGCTTATTAATCCGGCGATGCATCCCGAGACAGATCTGCTAGGCGCGCTTGGCCTGCATAAAAACGAAGCAACCGGGGAGGAATATATTTTGACCGCGGCGCAGGTGAAGGCGCTCGGGCGATATAAAGTGCCGAATTACAATCCCAACGTGCCAACACTGGTGCTGCTCGATGAAGCCGACGAAGTAATCGACTACCGCGAAGCCGAAGCGTTCTACGGCGACTGCGGCCGTGTCTTTGTCTACCCCGGTGGGTCGCACCGCTTCGATCACCTGGCCGAGGCGCTACCCGAGATTCGTCGGCTGCACGATAGTTTGTAAAAACCGGGGTGCGGCAGGCGTTTTTTCGAGATTGGTCCTGACGGGAGGCTGTTGGCACCGGGAAACCGTGGGCGGCAGCGATTGGGATGGAGATGCCGGCAAAGCGTCAAGCCGACCCAGGCTCAGTACCCCGGAAACGGTTGCAACCGCCCCGGTCGGTCGCCGCGGTACGCCCGGCCGCCCCGTAAAATATCCGTTGCAAAGCCAACAATGTGTGTATACTGAGCGTCCGCAGCGCCTTGACTTGTGATCACTTCGGAAGGTTCCCTGGTTATGACCATCACCCCCCGTCAGTATCCGCGGCAAGTACTCTGCGTCCATTAATTGATATCAGAGGTGATTTTTAATGACTAAAGGAACCGTAAAGTGGTTTAACGATGCCAAGGGGTTTGGTTTTATTACCCCGGACGACGGCGGCAAAGATGTGTTCGTGCATCATTCCGCTGTTCAGGGTACCGGTTTTAAATCGCTAGCCGAAGGACAGAAGGTGACGTTTACGCTCGAGCAAGGCGCCAAGGGCCCATCGGCTGCCAACGTTACGCCAGCCTAATCGGAAAGAACAGAAGTGATAAAAAATCCCGCCACTGGCGGGATTTTTTTTGTCGTTCATCCGCCTGCCGGAGCCCGACTGCGGCCGAACGGAAACTCGCAACCCCCCCTCCTGATAGCAGGAAATACGGTACCGTGAGGATCGAACATTAACGTGACGGCATCGGCCGAAGACAGTATCCGCATCGACAAGTGGCTGTGGGCCGCGCGGTTCTTCAAGACGCGCGCGGTCGCGGCGCAGGCGGTCACGGGCGGGAAGGTGAAGGTGAATGGCGAACGGGCGAAAGCATCGAAGGTGATTCGCCCGGGCGATGCGCTGCGCATTCACATCGGCCCATTCGAACATGCGATACAAGTGCTGCGCGTGTCCGCACGCCGCGGCCCCGCCAAGGAGGCGGTGTTACTGTACGCGGAGCGCGCGGAAAGCAAAGCCGCGCGCGCGGCGATGGCGGCGCAGCTTCGGGCCGACCGCAGTAGTTTCATGCCGGCGCGCGAGCGACCGAGCAAACACGCGCGGCGTGAGTTAATTCATCTGAAGCAAAGCGGCGATCGCTGAAAAGAAAAAAGGCGGGCCGAAGGGGTCGACCCGCCCTAAAGCGTGCGTCAGTCTTAGAAACCGACGCTCGCATATCGGCCATACAGGGAGGAGTACGGCCGAAGTACGCATGATAACGCAATAATTATTCAGCGCTAGCTGAAAATCGTGCATTACAAGTATTGACACCGACATTCATCTGCGGCAGTAGAAGGGTGGCCGCGGCTCTTTTGTCGCTGGTGTATATATGTGCGCGTCTTCGGTACACATGTTTTCTCGCGCAATTCATCGCCGTGGCCATCAAAACCCAGCCGCCGTGACGCCGTCCAGGTGCCGTCTCGCTCTGCGGGCAGCGTGATGTCGCGGTGATCCGAAGGAACACGATTGCTATGATGCGGCCCAGCTGCGAAGCGGCATTCCGCCGGCCCGAATTATCCACAGGAGAAGAATATGAAAATCGCTAACAACGTGACAGATCTAATCGGCAACACGCCGCTGGTGCGAATCAACCGCCTCGCGCAGGGTTGCGCAGCGCAAGTCGTTGCCAAGCTCGAGTTTCAAAATCCCGCGCATAGCGTGAAGGATCGTATTGGCTTGTCGATGCTAGAAGCGGCCGAGAGAGCGGGGCGCATCAAGGCCGATACCATAATACTCGAACCCACGAGCGGTAATACCGGTATCGGTCTCGCGATGGTGTGTGCGGCGCGCGGTTACAAGTGCGTGTTGGTGATGCCGGATACCATGAGCAAGGAGCGGCGCATGTTGTTGCGCGCTTACGGCGCGGAGCTGGTGCTGACGCCCGGCGCGGAACGTATGGTCGGTTGCATCAAGAAAGCGCAAGAGATGGCCGCCGCCGATCCGCGCTATTTCATTCCGCAGCAGTTCGAGAATCCCGCTAATCCGGACGTGCATCGTCGCACGACCGCGGAAGAAATCTGGCGCGACACCGATGGCACTGCGGACTTCCTGGTCTCGGGTATCGGCACCGGCGGCACCATCACCGGGGTCGGTGAAGTGATTAAGTCGCGCAAGCCTTCGTTCAAATGCGTCGCGGTCGAGCCGGATGCCTCGCCGGTGCTCTCGGGCGGGCAGCCGGGATCGCATCCGATTCAGGGAATCGGCGCGGGATTCGTTCCGGCGATTCTGAACATGAAAGTCGTCGACGAAATCATTCGAGTTAAGAACGACGACGCCTTCGATATCGCCCGGCGCATGGCGCGGGAGGAGGGCTTGCTCGTCGGCATCTCCTCGGGTGCGGCGATGTGGGCGGCGTTGCAAGTTGCCAAGCGCGCCGAGAACAAGGGCAAGCTGATCGTCACGATCATCCCGTCGTTTGGCGAGCGCTATCTCAGCACGCCGTTGTTTGCGAATCTAGCGGATTGATTCGCGATTCGCGTCGACGCGAACGCGCTGAACGCAATCGGTCGATGAATCGGGTATGTTGAAAAACTTCGCGCGACTCGGAACTTTGCCGCCGCTGACGGTTGCGCTGGCGGCCGTGAGTATCGTGGTTGCGGCGGTCTCGCAGCTCGGCTCGTCGTTGAACGTGTTAGTACCGTTCTTTATCGCGACGCCGGGTAGCCGCGGGCTCGCCGATGTTCAGGCCGGCGAAGTGTGGCGCTTGCTGACGCCGATATTCATCCACTTCGGTGTGCTGCACCTGGCGTTCAACATGATGTGGCTTTGGGATCTCGGGCGGCTGCTCGAAGGCAGACGCGGGACTCGTTACTTCGGCGTCTTCGTGGTGGCGGTTGGTGTGGCGTCGAACTTGGCGCAGTACTTGGTCGGCGGATCGCCCTTCTTCGGCGGCATGTCGGGCGTGGTGTATGGCTTACTCGGCTATATCTGGATGCAGGGTAAGTACAACCCGCGTTTCGGCTATGCCTTGCACCTGCACATTGTCGCGATGATGTTGATCTGGTACGTGCTGTGTTGGACTGGGCTGCTCGGCCCGATTGCCAATTGGGCGCACACGGGCGGGCTTGTTATCGGTGTCGCCTGGGGCTTCTTCGATCGCGGTAAACGCCGGCCGAGCGGATAGCGCGTATCGCGCCGAAACAATTAGTCGAACGTCACGACCGATCGAATCGATTTTCCTTCGTGCATCAGATCAAACGCACGATTGATATCGTCGAGTTTCATCGTGTGCGTGATGAGATCGTCGATGTTGATCTTGCCGTCCATGTACCAATCGACGATCTTCGGCACATCGGTGCGGCCGCGCGCGCCGCCGAACGCGGTACCCTTCCAGACCCGGCCGGTGACGAGTTGAAACGGTCGCGTGTGGATTTCCTGGCCGGCACCGGCAACGCCGATGATGACGCTCACACCCCAGCCGCGGTGGCAACATTCGAGCGCTTGGCGCATCAGCTCGACGTTACCAACGCACTCGAAGCTGTAGTCCGCGCCGCCGCCGGTGAGATCGGCCAAATACGGTACCAGCTCGCCGCGAATTTCTTTCGGGTTCACGAAATGCGTTAGGCCGAACTGGCGCGCGAGTTTCTCGCGCGCGGGGTTCACATCCACGCCGATAATCATGTTAGCGCCGACTAAGCGAGCGCCCTGAACCACGTTCAAGCCGATGCCGCCTAATCCGAACACAACGACATTCGCGCCCGCTTCGACCTTCGCGGTATTGATGACCGCGCCGATACCGGTCGTGACGCCGCAGCCGATGTAGCAAACCTTATCGAACGGCGCGTCCTCGCGAATCTTGGCCAGCGCGATTTCCGGCAGCACCGTGTAGTTGGCAAACGTCGAGCAGCCCATGTAGTGGTGCAGTTTTTCGCCGCCGAGGGAAAATCTACTGGTGCCGTCCGGCATCACGCCCTTGCCCTGCGTCGCGCGGATGGCGGTGCAGAGATTGGTCTTGTGCGACAAGCAGGATTTGCATTGTCGACACTCGGGTGTGTACAGCGGAATAACGTGGTCACCTTTCTTAATGCCGGAGACGCCCGCGCCGACGTCGACGACGATACCTGCACCCTCGTGACCAAGAATCGCCGGGAACAAACCTTCGGGATCGGCGCCGCAGCGCGTGTATTCGTCGGTGTGGCAAATGCCGGTGGCTTTTATTTCGACCAATACTTCGCCAGCCTTGGGCCCGTCCAGGCGCACGGTCTCGATGGCAAGCGGCGCACCGGCTTTGTGCGCAACCGCGGCGCGTACGTCCATGAATCTCTCCTTAGTCGAGAATGTTTCGAGTTACGTGGATTTCTACGACAGCGGCAGATTGACGTGTTGCATGAACGCCGGCCGCAGCGTCAGGCGTTGATACCAAGCGTTTACCGCGCTAAGCGTGGGGCGCTCGATGTCCAGCGCGAACCAACGATGCGTCACGGCGCCGAGCGGAATGTCGCCCATTGAAAACGCGTTGCCGACGACGTAGGCGTTGTTTTGCAGATGCGCGTCGAGCAGCGTGTAGTGCTCGGCCGTGCGGCGCACCGCCGTGCGGATCGCTTCGTGGTCGCGTTGCGCCGGTGGAGTGCGCACCAGCCCCATGAACGCCGGCGACAGCGTTGGCCACAAGTGTGCGAGTTGCCAATCCATCCAGCGGTCGGCGGCCGCGCGCGCCTGTCCGTCTTGCGGGCACAAGCGGCCCATGCCATAGCGCGCGGCGAGATAGCGCACAATCGCGTTCGACTCCCATAACACGAAGCCGTTGTCGTCAATCGTCGGAATGCGCCCGGTCGGATTAATGGCGCGATACGGCGGCGAATCGGTGCCGCCGAATTCGCCGCCGCGGTCGATGCGCTCGAAGGGCAGATCGATTTCGGCGCAACACCAAAGCACTTTCTGTACGTTGAACGAATTCTTGCGTCCGTAAATGCGGATGGGAGCGGGGGCCATGGTCGAGTCAGCGCCGATAAATTATCACGACGCCATGATGACCGAAGCGCGCGCGCGCGTGCAAGCACAAATCGCGCGAACGACGCGCCACAGAGGCGGGTGTAAGTGCGTGTCGGAGTCAGCGCGGTCGCGACCCGATGAGGCGCGCCGTGCAGGGCCGTCTAGTTGAAAAACTGAAACTTCGTTCCCGCGACCTCTATCGTATCGCCTTTATCAAGTAGTTGGCCGCCTTGCGGTACCGGCTTGCCGTTCAGTCGCGGCTCGCCGGGTCCGGCGGCTGCCTCAAGCAAATAGCCTTCGGACGTGCGGTGAATTCTCGCCGGATTGTTGCCGGGATTATCGAGCGTCACCAACTCCTTGATCAGCGGCACGCGTTTACCCTTGTGGATGCCGTCCACCGCGAGCAATTGGGCAAACGCCATGAGAACGGTGGTTTGCTCTTGATTGTTCGTAGCCGAAGTTTGGCGCTGCTTAGCGAGCACCGGTGTGTCGAGGTTTAAATCGGAACGATAGAACAACGAGTGGCCGCCGATGATAATCGTTTCGCCATGACGCAACTCGTGCAGCCGGATTTGTTTGTTTTCGATAAATGTGCCGTTGGTGCTGTCGAGATCTTGAATAATCGATTTCACGCCGACGGTTTTCACGACCGCATGTTCGCCACTGACCGCGCCATCGTGCAGCACGATGTCGCAGTTCGGCAGGCGACCGATTTTGGTGTCGCCCAGCTTAAGATTCACTTCGTCGATTAATCTGCCTTGATGCTTGATGACTAGCTTGCCCATAGATCCGAACGCCTGTTATCGATGTTACTTTGCCTACCGGGTGGAGTTGGCGGCCTGAGTTTCCTAGGATTACGCCCGGCGGCCGACTCAACCGGAACCTTTATAATTTTAGTGTAGGCTATTACCCGATGACGAAATTCCTGTGTGCTGCAGGGGTAAAAGGGCGGTAGCGATACCCTTAATACTATGGCGCGATCTTCAATCCGGGCCATGACCGGACGCAAAAAGCGGGGACAGCGACGAGGCCGCCCACGGCGTGGGGTGTTTCGGCGGGTCGCCCAGTTCGGACAGAAGTGGCTGCGGACGTACTGGGGCGCGCCGGCGGGTATTAAGGTCGTCGTCGCGGTGCTTGCCATCGTTTTGCTGTGGTCGGGAACCAATTGGCTTTATCAGGTGGCGCGCAAGCCGACGGAGCTGTATTTCCCGGTGAGCGGTGTTTTAGCCAAGCCGCCGAGCGAAACCTGGCGCCGCTACGCGCCGATGTTCCGTGCCCACGCGACCGCGGTGATGACGCCTGAGTTCCTGGCCGCGCTCGCGCAGGTCGAGGGCTCAGGCAATCCGGTAGCGCGAACTTACTGGCGCTGGTCGCTAACGCCGGATCCGTTCGAGCTGTACCGGCCGGCGTCGAGTGCGGTTGGGATGTATCAGATCACCGACGCGACCTTTGAGCAGGCAAAGCGATACTGCATTCATCGCCACGACTTGGTCGCGGATGGGGCGTGGCACGATTGGCGATCTTGTTGGTTCAACGGCCTTTATCTGCGCGTCGTGCCGAGTCACGCCGTTGAAATGACGTCGGCGTTGTTGCACCGCCAAGTCGCGTTAGCGCTGGCGCGCGATGGGGTTGAAGTGGCGACGTTAGCGCAGAAACAAGACTTGGCCGCGCTAATCCATCTTTGCGGTGCCGGTGCCGCCGCTTCCTATGCACGCCGCGGGTTTCGCCTGGCAACCGGACAGCGTTGCGGAGATCACGATGTCGGTCGCTATCTGGAGAAAGTAAACGCGATGAAGCGTCAGTTCGCGCAGCTGAGTGGCGCGCGCCGATAATTGGAAAGGGGTTGATGATCGATTTCGGTGATGAGCCGAACGGCAGATGCTGTCTTGCCTAGGCGGCCAATTCGAAACGCACGCCGATCCCGTCGCCGGTCTGGCGTACGACCTTAGCCTCGACCTTCACGGGCGGCATGTGGGTTTCCAGCGGCCAGCGAAAGGTAATTTGAATCACGCTACCAATGGGCGGGAGCAAGGTGCCGTTATCCCGGCGGCGTAAGAACGCGCCGGTGCGGCTGAAGCCGCTGGTGGTAAAGACCAGCGAGCCGTGGGCGGCGTCCTCGACGACCGCTTCGAGGCGAGTCGTAAGGCGTTGGTCCAAGCGTCGATCGGATGGTTTGACGCGTGCCCCGTCGTGGTCTGCGGTCATGGCTAGGTCGTTCGGTTGGTTCCTGTTACAAATATAGCAAGGACCGTGCCTGTCGTTGGACGTGGTGGTTCCTTGACTTCTACCTGCAAGTCCTTAAACTGCCGGCAGTTTTGCTTCCCCTCGAGGTGCAACGGATTGTTGACCAGCACGGGGTTTGCAACAACGGCAGTTATCCGCCGGCCAGGCGTGACGGAGTTCGCGTCAATCAGTACCGCCTGATCGATTGCGGTGATCTGTCGGGTACCGCTCCCAGGCGGTTGTTCAACCGCCTTCGTGATTTTGTCGTTTCGCGCGCCAGCAACCATGCGCGCCTAGCTCCAATCCTCAGCAACGATTCCCGCACGAGTATTTATTTTCGTACGTGCTTGTGCGTGCACGGTGTAACTGCGCCGTCGCGACGATGGTGGTATGACGTCGAGCCCGGCGGAGGCGGGACAATTCGTCGCCGATCTGCGCCGGCGACGTGCCGGCGCGCGCTACGCGCAGCCGCAGGTAGCGCAAAACCGAGGGAGCGATGTCGCTCCCTTTTTCTTTCCGATCCGTCTGCAAACTGGAGGTAGTTACGATGAAGGTAATCGCCGTGGCAAATCGCAAAGGTGGTTGCGGCAAGACCACCACCGCCATCAATCTCTCGGCCTGTCTCGCGAAGAAAAGTTTTCGCGTGCTGTTGCTCGATCTCGATCCACAGGGGCATGCCTCGCTCGGGCTGAACGCCTACCAACAGGACGCGCGCGACATGTATCACGTTATCACGCGCCAAGCGAAGCTCGAGGAGATCATTATCACGGATGTGTTTCCGGGGCTGGACGTCGCGCCGGCGACGCTCACGCTCGCGGCGGTGGAACATTTGCCATTCGAGCACGGGGGGCGCGAGGCGCTGTTGGAGCAGCCCTTGGCCTCCGTTCGCTCGCGTTACGACTATGTCGTTGTCGATTGCCCACCCTCGCTCGGTTTGTTATCGATGAACGCGCTGTCGGCGGCCGACCTGGTGCTGATCCCCATCGAGATGAGCCGCTTCGGCGTCGCCGGGGTCGAGCGTATGTATGAAACCGTCGCGCTGATACGCGAACGCGAAGAACGCGAGATTCCGATTCGAGTGTTGCCGACCTTGGTCGACACGCGCACGCGGCTGTGCCGGCACTTCTTGCGCGAAGTGTGGCAACGCTTCGCCGACGATGTGTCGCCCGGCGCGGTGCTGTACACCGTGCGTTTGCGGGAATCGGTGAATAGCGGCGTGCCCATCGTTGCCTACGATCCGGCTTCACCGGCGGCGACGCAATACGATGCCTTGGCTGATGAGCTGATGGCGGTGCTGCGCGGCGAGCGCACCTTCGCCGACCCGACTACGCAGATGACGGCGATCGGCCGCGCGTTGGAGCAAGCGCGCAATCGTGCCGTGCCAGACGTTCGGCGCAATGTGATCCTCCGGTTTCCCGGGTTCGCCGGCAAGGATGTCCGGGTCGCGGGCGACTTCAACAATTGGGAACCGGATCAAGACATCACGACCCGCAGCAGCGACGGCGCCGTCGAAAAAGTATTGAAGCTGCAACCCGGCGTTTACCAGTATCGCCTCGTGGTGGACGGTCAATGGCAGGACGACGCGTCCAATCCCGACCGCATGCAAAACCTGATGGGCGGGTATAATTCGCTCTTACGTGTCGCGGCGCAGGAAGAACCGGTCAGCGCGTAATGGGCTAGGGTTCGGACGTGCGCGGATGAAGGCACGCTAGGCCTATTCGTTTCCCGCGATCGAATCAAAAGCGACGTGGCGCGTGCCGGGTGCTGACGTGCCGGTATCGGCAACGCTTATCGCTCGTCGGTCCTAGGTCCGAAAATCCTACCGGTTGGATTTAACCAGATCTTCCTTTACCGTAGCCACGACTCACTCGCGGAAAATCTATGCAGCCTGATTTTTGGTCGGAACGCTGGAGCCGGAACCAGATCGGTTTTCATCAGGGTGAGATCAATTCGCTGCTGCGCGCGCATTGGTCCCGTCTACATGTGCCGAAGGGAGCCAAAGTTTTCGTCCCCTTATGCGGGAAGAGCCGCGACATAATGTGGTTGCGTGCGCGTGGCCACCACGTCGTCGGCGTTGAGTTGATCCGAATCGCGCTGCACGACTTCTTCGCCGAGAACGCGCTGACACCAACCGTAACGGCACAACCGCCGTTCGAGCGCTGGGAGGCCGACGGCGTGACGCTCTGGTGCGGCGACTTCTTCGATTTGATCGCCGTGGATTTGGACGACGTCGGTGCGGTTTACGACCGCGCCTCACTTATCGCTTTGCCGCCGGACATGCGTCAGCGCTACGTCGAGCATATGCACTCGATTCTTCCGCCGCGCGCGGAAACGTTATTGGTCACGCTAAGTTATCCCGAGGGCGAGATGAAGGGGCCGCCGTTTTCCGTTACCGATGCCGAAGTGCAAAGCTTGTACGGCGATTCATTTATCGTGCAACGTCTGGTTGCGCATGACGCACTTGCCGAAAACGAACACCTGCTTGCACGTGGATTGACACAACTGACGGAGCAGGCGTATCGGCTTCAACCGCGCCGCGCACCTTAGACATTGGTAGTACTCGAATTCCCTCCCCCGCGTGCGGGGGAGGGTTAGGGTGGGGGCACCGGCGTGTCGTTGCAGCGAACGAACGACTCAGGACACTGGTTCTAAGCCCGCTTCGTTAGGCCGTGTTGGCGCATGCGCCATACGCATAAGATGATCGCCCTGATCCGAATGGCGCTTACCTTAAGCCCAACTGTAGGGTGGGTTAGCGTTTTTTGCGTAACCCACCAGCGTTGCGTAGCAACACAATATGCCTTTGTTAATGAGTGCC
>Ga0209640_10006294_pt1 | contig 10382 bp, 8 predicted proteins | sample RifCSP10_1_FD_184018 | JGI IMG/M metagenome (GOLD analysis project Ga0209640, IMG submission 184018) | Soil microbial communities from Rifle, Colorado - Rifle CSP2_sed 10_1 (SPAdes) (version 2) | ecosystem: Environmental > Terrestrial > Deep subsurface > Rock core/Sediment | place: Rifle...
CATGATCGAGGTAGAACGCGTCATATATTGTGAGTTATGAAACAGGTATTGGAAAACTTCAGAACCGGTGAATGCTATGTGGGGGAAGTCCCACCACCGGCGCTGAGAAAAAACTTTGTTCTGGTCAGGAACCACTACTCCCTTATCAGCAGTGGGACAGAGGGAGGCACGGTAAAGCTGGGTAAGATGAGTCTGCTCGGTAAGGCCAGGGCCAGACCGGAGCAGCTGAAAAAAGTCCTCCAGGTTGCCAGAACTCAGGGAATTGCGGTGGCCTGGAAAGCCGCCATGCGGACTCTCGACATGCCGGTTGTCCTCGGCTATTCGTCGGCAGGTGTGGTAGTCGCCAAGGGCGATAATGTGGATCACGTGGAGGAGGGTGACCGGGTCGCCTGTGGTGGAGCGGGGTATGCGAACCATGCCGAGGTTGTGTGTGTCCCGAAAAACCTGTGTGTGCCAATCCCGAACGATGTGTCAACCCGTGATGCGGCCTTTACTACCCTTGGAGCGATAGCACTACAGAGTCTGCGTGTCGCCCGCGTGCAACTGGGGGACAACGTAGTGGTGATTGGCTTGGGACTTGTGGGACTGATCGCCGCGCAACTGCTCAAGGCTTCCGGATGCAGGGTCTTCGGCATAGATATCGATCCTGGGCGGGTGGACTTCCTCAGATCAAATCAATACGGCGAAGGTGTAATCAGCGGGACCGCTAATCTCGTGGAGCGGGTCATGGCCTTCACCTCCGGTCACGGAGCGGATGCGGTCATCATCACCGCCGCCACGGAAAACAATGCACCGGTGGTGCTTGCCGGCGAGCTTTCCCGTTTGAAGGGCAGGGTAGTCGCCGTCGGCAGGACGAAAATGGATGCGCCACGGGAGACCTATCTGTTCAAGGAACTGGAACTGTGTACTTCAATGGCGTACGGACCCGGCACCGGTGACCCTGCTTATGAAAACCAGGGGATTGATTATCCCTATGGATACGTACGGTGGACTTAGGGCAGGAATATGCGGGCGGTTCTGGAGGCTTTGGCCTCGGGGGCCGTCAATTTCGCCAAAATGATCACGCACGAGTTTCCTGTCGATGAAGCCGGCAGCGCCTTCAACCTGGTCAGCGGGACATCCAGGGAGCGGAGCCTGGCCATAGTGCTTAAATTTCCGGAGTCAGCCGGGGAGTCCTCTGACACTGTAAAGCCCATTCAAATTAGTACGAGGCAGACCATGCCTCACAAAAAAGGAAGTATCGGTATCTCCGTCATCGGTGCAGGAAGTTTCGCCACCAACGAGTTGCTTCCACTGCTCTGCAAGCAGGACAATGTCCGCCTGCGCATGATCTGCTCGGCCACCGGAGTCAGGGCTGCGGCTCTTGGCAAGAAATATAAGTTCGACAGTTGCACCGCCGATCCAGAGGCGGTCTTCACTGATGAGGAAACGGACTGCGTCTTTATTCTCACACGCCATGATACCCATGCGGATTTTTCTGCCGGCGCTCTGGCAAGAGGAAAGCATGTATTTGTGGAAAAACCCCTGGCACTGACGCTCCCCCAGCTGCTGCGTGTTGAACATGCATTGGCGCAGTCAGGCAAACAACTGATGGTCGGCTTCAATCGAAGATATGCCCCTCTGGCCCTGCGCATGCGTGAATATTTCGGCCGTCGCGCCTGGCCGGCGTCGATACAATACACCGTCAATGTAGGTTACCGTCCCCCTGAACACTGGCTGCATGATCCGGAGCAGGGAGGCGGCGTCATCCTGGGTGAGACATGCCACCAGATCGATTTCTGCAACTGGTTCATAGACGCCCCTGTCGATACGATCTCCGTATCAGCCCTGGGTTATGGCAAGGAAGGTTTCCAGTCCGGAGACAATATCCATATCAGTCTCGGCTACCGGGATGGTTCCATCGCCCATATCGTTTATCTTTCCAACGGCAGCAAGTCATATCCTGCCGAGCGTTGCGAGGTATTTAGTGATAACCGGGTTGCGGTGCTGACTGATTTCAGAAAATTGGAATTCTCGAAGGGCTTGGTATCCTCACGCAAACGCCTCTGGTTCACCCGGGACAAGGGGCATGCCACGGAAATCCGGGCATTCATGCAGGCAGTCGGCGGCGGGAAGCCGGTCGATACCGCCGGATTCTTGCATTCCTCACGCGTTGCGATTCTTGCCTCGGAGGCGGTAGTCCGTCCTGGTAAGGATGCAGATCCGGCAGGGGAAACCGGGGAGAAGTGAAGACAGTCACTCTGTCCGAAAAACACGAATTATTCCACGCAACCCGGTTGATTGTATCCGGTGCTGCGATGATCCCCATGCTGGAATCATAAGCAGCAGTTTGTCAGACAGAGAGCATAGTGAGTCTAAAGAGAGAGTTCTCGTCGATGTTCAAAAAATACTATCGCGTATTTCAGGGCGTATTCAGTCTGTCTGTTATTTCATTCCTGATTTGGTATACGAACCCACTCGAACTTATGACCAGCCTGTCGCAGGCGCCATATATGAAGTTGATTTGCTTGATAGTCGTGTACGAAACACTGTTAGTACTGCTCTGGTGTGGCGGACTCCTGACCCTGTTACGTGGTTATGGTGAAATAGGCTATGGAGCGCTGGTGTTAGCGGGAATCAGGACGCAGGTTTTGACCATGGTGTTCCCAGGAAGGACAGGCGATATCAGTATGGCCTACCTCCTGAGAAAAAAATTCAGGGTGAGAGACAGTACAACAGTGCTGTTGATTGACAAGGTGATTACCTTGCTGCTGGTGAGCATGTTGGCCATAGCAGCTGTCGGGTATTTTTATGGTAGCGAATACCTTCTGACTTGTGTCCTGGTGTTTGTCGCGCTAATTATGATTGCGACAGCCATTCTAAAATGGTTCCCCGAGAGGATACTGGCGGTAGATAGTGATTCGTTCATCGCAAGAATACTGAAGATTATTGGAGACATGCACAATCAGGCAAGCACAAAAATCACCTCCGCCAGTCTGATCTGGAACCTCATCTTCACAGCCTTGAGGATATTCCTGTCCGGGGTCTGCTTTACACTTATACTCTCCTGGTTCGGTGTGAAGTTATCTTTATGGTACATATTGCTCGTACAGGCTATGGTGCAGATCATCACAATACTCCCGGTTACTTATATGGGCATAGGATTGGTGGAGGGCATGAACATTCACCTTCTTGGTCTGGCCGGCGTAGATGGGGCTGTTACGCTTGCTGCAAATCTTTCTACCAGAGCGGTGCAGATCCTGTTATACCTCATCGCGGCATTGTGCTGGCTGTTACCCAGGAATGACTCTGCTTGACAAACGACGACCCCGACTTGTTCCATAAATTCCCTTCGGTTATATTCATCAATGATGGTAATCGTGTCCAGGTCAGCCCACTTCAATTTGATGAAAATCTAAAACTATGAAGGCGGTTATTCTTGCAGGAGGTTTTGGGACTCGTATAAGCGAGGAAACGATAGTAAAACCAAAGCCCTTGGTTGAGATTGGCGGCCGGCCGATTCTGTGGCATATCATGAAGATCTATTCCGCGCACAATATCAATGATTTCATTATCTGCCTGGGTTACAAGGGTTACATGATCAAGGAATATTTTGCGAACTATGTTCTGCATATGTCGGATGTAACCATTGATATCGCCAATAATAATCTCTCGGTGCATCAGAATAACGCGGAACCATGGCGCGTAACTCTTGTGGATACTGGAGAGTCCAGTTTGACGGGGGGAAGGTTAAGGAGAGTCCAGCCCTATATTGGGACTGAAGATTTCTGCTTTACCTATGGGGATGGAGTCGGTGATGTGAACATATCCAGGGTAATCGACTTCCACAAATCCCATGGAAGGCTTGCGACTCTTACAGCGACACAACCGCCCGGCCGTTTCGGGGCCTTAACCATTTCTGAGAAACTCGTTGTTGGATTCAATGAAAAGCCTCGCGGTGATGGAGGCTGGGTAAATGCGGGTTTTTTTGTATTGTCACCCAAGGTCGTCAATTACATCGACGGGGATGATGTTATGTGGGAACAGGAGCCGCTGGCGCGCCTGGCCAAGGAGAAGCAACTGGCTGCCTACCGGCATGAAGGATTCTGGCAACCAGTGGATACCATGCGGGACAAAGTGGTTCTGGAAAAGTTATGGGCCTCCGGAGACGCTCCTTGGCGGGTTTGGGATGATTAGTCAATTCTGGGGAAGCAAGATAGTTCTTATCACCGGGCATACGGGCTTTAAGGGTAGTTGGTTATCTCTCCTGCTTGACTCATTGGGAGCAAAGGTTCATGGCTACGCACTGCGACCTGTTGCATCCCCGAACATGTTTGACCAATTAGGGATTGCAGCAAGGATCAGCAATGAATACGGTGATGTTCGTGACCTCAAGAAGCTTTCAGCAACCATCTCCAGAGTGCGGCCGGACCTGATCATTCATCTGGCGGCACAACCCCTGGTTAGATATGGGTATAGTCATCCGGTAGAAACATATTCGACAAACGTGATGGGGGTTGTGAATCTGTTTGAGGCTGTACGGAGTGTCGATAGCGTCAGAGTCGTATTGAATGTAACCACGGATAAAGTGTACGAAAACTGCGAATGGATATGGGGGTACCGGGAATCCGACCGGTTAGGCGGTGTTGATCCCTACAGCAGCAGTAAAGCCTGCGCAGAGCTGGTTACCGCTGCCTATAGAGAAGCATATCTGGTAAAGCATAATGTTCAGGTAGCGACCGCTCGGGCCGGCAATGTAATCGGCGGTGGAGATTGGTCAGAAGATCGCTTAATCCCCGACCTCTACCGGGCGATCGAAAGCGGAAAGAAAATTTATATACGCAACCCGGATGCAGTTCGCCCCTGGCAGCACGTGCTTGACCCGTTATGGGGATATCTTCGACTCGCGGCTGCCCTGTACACGGCAGATGATGATTTATGCGGGGGGTGGAACTTTGGTCCTTTGGAATACGATACTTACAAGGTTGAATGGATAGTAGAAAGCTTTCTCGCGGCCTGGGAACAATCGCCCGGATGGGAGATAGATGATAACGAATCGCACCCCAAGGAATCACAAGCTTTGAAACTGGATTCGTCAAAGGCACGGGCTTTTCTGGGTTGGGAGCCGTTGTGGTCCCTGGAGCAGGCCCTTCAGGTCACCGTTGCATGGTATCAGGGATATATGGCTGGACAGGATCTCTATGAGTTGACCATGGCGCAAATACACGCATTTCAGTCGGAGTCCAATGGCGAGTCTGGCGGAAAGAAAGAATAAGATACTTGAGCTGGTTGCGGATTACACCACCGAGTCTCATAAGCGTGCTGACTTCGTTCCAGGAGTGACGCCTGTTCCCTCCTCGGGGAAGGTTTTCGGTCCGGAGGAAGTCCGGATGCTGGTGGATTCGGCACTCGAATTCTGGCTGACGGCAGGCCGTTTTAATGATGAATTTGAACAAAAGTTATCGAAGCATTTGTCAGGTCGACATGTCTTGACTACTAATTCCGGCTCATCGGCCAATTTATTGGCTGTTGCGGCATTAACCTCACCCCAATTAGGGGATCGCGCACTCAAGCCAGGAGATGAAGTCATAACGGTAGCAGCAGGTTTTCCTACCACGGTAAACCCGTTGTTGCAGTATGGTCTTATACCTGTATTCGTTGATATTGAACTGCCCACTTACAGTGTGAATATTACAAGATTAGCGGATGCGATTACTGAACGTACCAAGGCAATTTTTCTTGCGCATACTCTAGGCAACCCGTTTTCATTGGATCAAGTTACCTCGCTGGTAAAAGAACACAAGCTATGGCTGATTGAGGATTGTTGCGACGCGCTTGGTTCGTTATATCGATCAATGCCGGTAGGCACATTCGGCGACATTGGAACGGTAAGTTTTTACCCTGCGCATCAGATTACCATGGGAGAAGGAGGCGCGATATTCACCGGGAGTGGGAAGCTGAGGAGAATTATTCAATCATTTCGTGACTGGGGAAGAGATTGCTATTGCGAACCCGGAGCAGATAATACCTGTGGCAGAAGATTTGAGTATCAGTTAGGAGACCTGCCTTTCGGATATGATCACAAATATATTTATACTCATGCTGGATATAATTTAAAGATTACTGATATGCAGGCTGCGATTGGAGTAGCGCAACTGGACCGCCTGTCTGGTTTTATTGAACAGAGGAAAAGGAACTTCGAATATCTGTATTCAAAGCTGGTTGATCTTCAGGATTTTATAGTCTTACCTGCTGCAACTGTAAACAGCGAACCATCCTGGTTTGGATTTCCGATTACGCTGCGCGCAACACAAAATACAAATCGAACCACACTGCTCAAGTACCTGGATGAGAGGAAAGTGGGGGTGCGTCTGCTTTTTGGAGGAAATTTGGTCAAGCAGCCGTATATGAAAGAACACAGTTTCAGGGTTCAGGGTGATTTAATGGTCACTGATGATGTAATGAATAATGGGTTCTGGATTGGGGTCTATCCTGGTATTACAGAGGAAATGTTGGATTACATGGCTACTGTCATACGAAACTTTTTCAATGGTATCAAGGTTGGTTAGGTGAGAGTGAAAAGGGTGCTGGTGCTTGGCGCCAGCGGTTTCGTGGGTTCTCATATTTGTAATACGTTCTCTGAGGCGGGTTATTCCGTTATTCCAGCCACCCGTCAATCCTCTGATCTCTGGCGAATCAAACACATCTCTGCCGGGCGGCTGTTAAATAACCGGATTGTCATTGACTTGAATTCATCGGAGTCTGTAAAACGTTGTGTAGAATTCTCAAACCCGGATCTTATCGTGAATTGTGCCGCCTATGGTGTGGATTCACAGGAGAGTGATATAAGAGAATCTGTAAAAACAAATGTGTTTTCTTTGTTGGATGTGCTCGAAAATGCCAAGGGTTTTGGCGTCAAAGGTGTGTTGTATTTGGGAACCAGCTATGAATATGGTGACCATGAAGGTCCTATCAGAGAGGACGCATCTCTCGTTCCCATCTCCATGTATGGGGCAAGCAAAGCGGCGGCGGCATTGATTGGGAAAAATCATGCCTTAGCGCTGGATTTGCCATTCTGCATTATAAGGCCTTTTACAATGGTGGGGGCCTATGAGTCACCTGCAAAACTTATTCCTCAAATCATCCGCGCCTGCCTGACCAAACAGCCGGTTAAATTGACCCGGGGGCTGCAAAAGCGGGATTATGTGGCAGTCAAGGATGTCACCCAGGCATGTCTCAGTCTGGTCCGTAATCCACAGGGTTTGCCTAATGATTGTTTCAATATTGGCACGGGGACTGCGACATGCCTGAAGGACCTTGGGCAAAGGATAGTCGATTTGTTAGGTGCAGGAGGAGACATGCTGTGCTGGGGAGAACTGCCATACAGAACAAATGAGATCATGTCTAATGTGTCTGATTCAAGCAAGTTTTATGAATTTTCAGGATGGCGTCCATCTGTCACGTTGTTGACTGCATTACAGGAGGCCATTGATTTTGAGAAACTGCGTCTTGGTCTGAGATAACGATATGCGCTGGCTTATAACAGGAGGTTGTGGTTTCCTGGGATCAAACCTTTCCGATGCAGTGATGGAAAGGGGGGGGGAACTATTGATCCTGGATAATCTGAGCCGTAAGGGTAGTGAGAAGAATCTCGAATGGTTGCGTAGTAGAGGAAAGTTTGAGTTCCAGCTCGGGGATATCCGTGATCCGGATTGCCTGGATAAGGTGATGAAGAACTTTCACCCTCATACCATATATCATGTTGCTGGACAGGTTGCGATGACAACATCCATTGCAAACCCCAGGGAGGATTTTGAAATCAATGCCCTTGGCACTGTCAATCTTCTGGAGGCGGCAAGAAAGTTTTCCCCACATTCAACCATAATCTACAGCTCCACTAACAAGGTATACGGGGACCTGGCTGAAGTTGAATACAAAGAGCTGCCTCTGCGATATCGGGCGGAGGGATATCCCGATGGATTTGATGAGAGAACCCCTCTAAATTTCCATTCACCATATGGATGTTCCAAGGGCTCTGCAGATCAGTATATGCAGGACTATGCAAGAATCTTCGGTCTGAAAACAGTGGTATTTCGACATTCAAGTATCTACGGCGGAAGACAATATTCCACCTATGATCAAGGCTGGATAGGATGGTTCTGCACGCAAGCTTTGAAAATCAAGGCGGGACTGTGCAAGGATAAGTTGACGATCTCAGGAAATGGAAAGCAGGTACGGGATGTTTTACACGAACAGGATCTCAGGGCGCTCTATTTTCTGGCCACGGAAAAGATCGATCGTGTCGCGGGTGAGTGTTTCAATATCGGCGGCGGCATGGGTAACAGCATGTCTTTACTGGAACTGTTCAATTTTCTGAATCAGGAACTCGGCATTGAGATTAGCTATGAGAGACTGCCGCCACGTGTGAGCGACCAACTGGTATTCGTGGCGGATGTGAAAAAGGCCACTCGTCTCTTGGGATGGAAACCTCAGGTGGATAAACACACCGGAATAAGAAGGATGCTTGATTGGAGCAAGGAAGGCATGCATCTCTGAAGGGCGTAAAAACTAGACCTTTATAAATCCCAGGAATTTGTCGATACACGCTTCGACAGCAAACTGCTTTGAGTGAATGTAGTTTTCCCGCCCCATTGTTTCCCTGGCTTCGGGATTATTCAAAAGGTATTCGGTTTTCAGGACAATCTCATCAGTAGTATCGATTCCTTTGAGGATATACCCGGTTTTCCCGTCCAGCACCAGCGTGCGCATCGAACCACCCGGAGCAACAATGACCGGTTTGGCGGCTGCTCCCGCCTCCACTGAGGCCATGGTCCAGGAACCGTTCAGTTCAGTGTAGTAAATGATATCAGCCAGATGAACATAAAGAGGCAGATCTTCCTGCGAAACATATCCAGTCAGAGTTACGTCATTCTCTAAATCGAGATCTTTTATCAACTTTCTGAGATTGTCATGTTCAGGGCCTTCACCAACGATGACGCCATGAATATCGCCTCTCATGGCGGAAAGTTCTTTCACTGTTTGGATGAAGAAGGGGAGATTCTTTTTTGTTGTCAACGCGGAGATATTGCACAGGATACTCTTGCCTTTGAATCTTGGTTGCTGTTTGAAGTCGAGTATTCTTTGTTCGCCGATGACTTGTTTGTCGAAGACGGAAAAATCAACTCCGGCAGGGACAGCGAGATAGTTATGTCTCCCATAGATTGATCTCACATATTCCATATATAGATCGGTCCATACCAACACGCCGTCAGATGCCCTAACCAATTGCTTATCCAGGGCCTTATAAAGCTCAAAAAATGGCAGGAGCAGCCAATACAGCAATCCCAGATTGTTTTTTGCAATGGGTTTCAAATCATACAGTTCTCGTGGCGGTTGATAACAGTAATAGATAAAGCGACTCTTTCGAAATAATAATTTACAGAAAATAATGGCAAAAAGGCTGAGTTCCGAATGAAAGACAAGGGTCCTGACATATGGTTGTTTTCTTATCAGCAGGGGAAGAAAAATTATGTAAACCAGATTATGAATAATTGAAACAATCTTTCTTATGCCTTGATGTTCCCGGATCGGTTTTTGACTCCTGAAAAGTGTAATGACTTTCCCTTTAAACCAATAAGGCAGTTGTATTTGTATATTTACCGAAACTATTATGCTTTTAAAACCTCTTTCCTGTAACTTGGTGGCAAACAGGAACAACCATTTGGGTGCGCCATGCATGCGAGTGATGCTGGGGTAGAAATGAATTATTGTTTCTTTATGTTTTGTTCCGGCTTCCACGTGTTACAGACCCTAGCTATCAATCTAATCCTCGTTTCTGATCAGTCTCACAATCGATCAATATTAATCAGCAATTCCCCGTGGATCTCCGGATTTCCACAAATAATGTTACCGGAATTCAGATAGTTCTCTTCCCCTTTGAAATCACTCACATAACCCCCAGCCTCAAGAATCAGCAGCGCCCCTGCCGCCATGTCCCAGGGATTCAGCCCGAACTCCCAGAACCCGTCCAGCCTGCCGCAGGCTACATAGGCCAGGTCCAGTGAGGCGGCGCCCGCCCTGCGGATACCCGCGGTTTTTTGGAACACGGTGCGGAGCATGGTGATGAAAGGCTCCAGGTTCTTGCTGTCGCCGAAAGGGAATCCGGTGCCCAGCAGGGCGCCCTGGAGAGAATTGCGTTTACTTACCCGGATCCGCCGCTGGTTCAGGTATGCGCCGCATCCTTTACTGGCAGTGAAGAGTTCCTGGCGCAACGGATCGTAGACGATCGCCTGATCCAGCTCATTCCGGTATTTCAATGCAATGGAAACCGCGAACTGGGGAAAACAGTGCAGGAAATTGGTCGTGCCATCGAGCGGATCGATGATCCACTGGAATTCGCCATC
>Ga0209640_10006295_pt1 | contig 10381 bp, 10 predicted proteins | sample RifCSP10_1_FD_184018 | JGI IMG/M metagenome (GOLD analysis project Ga0209640, IMG submission 184018) | Soil microbial communities from Rifle, Colorado - Rifle CSP2_sed 10_1 (SPAdes) (version 2) | ecosystem: Environmental > Terrestrial > Deep subsurface > Rock core/Sediment | place: Rifle...
CCAGCCAAACCCTTTCCTCGGCACCGGCGCGCGGCCAAACCGGAAACGCAGCGGTCCGAACCGGTTTGCCTCCATTTAGCGCGAGAACACCCATTCCCTCTCCCTCAGCGTGTGCAGGCTTGCGCCAGCATTTCAAGCAGCAACGACGCTGCAAGGCGCGCGAATCGCGGATCGTTAATGTGTGCATCCTGCTCGACGACCCTGACGCGGCTTGACAGACGGGCCTTGATCGTCCGGATGAATTCCGCGTCACCTTGCGCATCGCGCATACGTCCGCCCGGGCCTGCGTACATCGAGAACCCCCGCTGCGGTATCAGCAGCGTGACCGGCCCGAGGGCTGCGTTGAGTTTTCCGGCCATAGCGCGCGCCACGGAACGCATTTCGGCGCGGGATGTGCGCACCAGACTGATGACCGGATTGAAGTGATAGCTTTTGCGGCGCCGATACCTCGCCGGCAGGCTGCGTTGGGACTCGCGGATGAGGAAATCCACGCAGCCTGGAACCACGAGCTGCGGCAGCCCGAGGCGCCCGGCCGCTTCCAGCCGCCCAGGACCCGCCGAGTGAAATCCCCCAAAAAGATGGTCGCTGATCTCGTGGGTGGTGTAGTCGAGCACGCCTTCGAACAACCCTTGCGCAATCAGGCCCTCCATGGCCTGCCCGCCGGTGCCGTTCGGGTGAAACACGATCACCTCGTAGCCGCGCCGCTCCAAAATTTTCTTCGCGAGCATCACCGCCGGCGTCGTGTTCCCGTACATGGTCGCCGCGATGACTTTCCCGGGGCGCAGTTTGAGATCGACAGGGGCTTCGGCCATCGCAAGCACTGCCGCTGCGGACTGGTCGAAGATCACGCGGCTCAACTGGTTGATCCCGAGGATATCGACCACCGAGTGTCTGATCACGATGTCGCTCGAGCCGACGTAGGGGCCGAACGGCGTCTGCCCCTGCGTGGCCGGCGAGAGGATCATCTTCGGGACCCCGAACGGCAGCGCGTGCATCGCAGTAGCCGCGAGAATCGCGCCGTCGCTGCCGCCCACTGCAAGCGCTCCGGCCAGCTTTCCCCGAGCGTGCAGCCCGGTCAAAATTCTCGCCAGGCCCCGCTGCATCACCTCGACCGCTGCGCCGCGACCAAGCATACGCACAGCCCGGGCGCTCGTGCCGGCCTCGCGGGCGACGGCCTCGCGCGAGATGTCGGGCCGCGCACCGTACGGCGTGCCCCTCATACCCACGTCGATCACAACCGGCTGCCCGCCGCCCGCGCGGATCCTGCGGCTGAGGTAAAGGGCCTCCGGGCCCTTCGTGTCTAGGGTTGCAATCACCGCGATAGCTTTGCGCATCCGGCTCCTTGCTTCTGCTCTGGGCATCGAAGAATCCGCTCGGCGTGATCCCCTTGGGCCAAGGCTGCGGTTTTCTCCCGCAGCCGACAGAAAATCGTTAGTAGGCGCGTCGGTTGTAGTCGCGGTTACGCACCTCGACCTTGACCTTCTTCAACTCATTGCAAAACTCCGCGAGCAGCTCGGCTTTGCGCTGGATGATGCGGCGGCCTTTCTCCGCGGTCGCACGGAACGGATTGCCGATGAGCCCGGTGTCGCTGTATTCCTGGTGGTCCATCGGCACCCAGGCGAGATCATTTCCGTTCATCGTCACATACGGGCTGCCATTGCTTTTCGTGAACTTGTCGCCGCAACAATCCAGCCAGTGGGGACGATGCGTGAAATCTTTGTCGGTGCGATCGAGCCGGACCAGCTTTTCGTTGAATGCCATCACCTCCGAGGTTTCGATTTCGCTGCCGTGCCATCCGGGAGTTTCTTCGGGCGGGTTTTCGATAATGTCCTGAGTAAAAGCAGGGGCGGCCTCGGCATCGTTGCGGAACACGCAGACGAACGCGCCGGTCTCGTAGCGGATCGAGCGCAACGCGGGATCGACGACCTTGGTGTTCGAGGTGTGTCCGGTCGCGAAGATAATCTTGTTGAAGCCGTTGTGGATCAGGCAACGGGCGACATCGTAGAGCACCGCCTGATACGTATCCGCACGCATCGTGACCGTCCCCGAGGCGATGCCCGCGGGATGCATGTGCTGCGGCGAATAACCAAACCAGATGAGCGGCGTGTGCGGGACGTTGGCGAGTTGCGCGGCCTTCTGCACCGGAAGTTCGGTGGCGACGCCGTCGGTGCATACCGGCAGGTGCCGGCCGTGCTGTTCGCAGGACCCTAGCGGAACCATTACGATATCGGTCTGTTTGACCCACTCCCGGACGTCGAGGTAGCCGCAGTGATACAGGTTATAGATCTTCTCGTCACTCATGCTTGCGCTTCCTTTCGTTACTGGTAATTGGAATGTGTTCGCCGGCGCGCTTACAGCTTGCCGGTCATGCGGATGAGGGCGGCGCGCCGGTGCGCATCCATGCCCTCGAATTCGGACTGGCGGACGGCATACGGCGCGAGCGTGCTCAGCCCGCGCTCGTCCACCCACTGGTGCGTGATGACCTTGAGAAAATTTCCCACCCAGAGTCCACCGCTGTGGCGCGCTCCGCGGCCCGTGGGAAGGATGTGGTTGGTGCCCGCGATCTTGTCGGCGAATACCTCCGCCGCCGCCTCGCCAAGAAACAGCGAGCCGTAAGAATTCAGCAACGGCAGCAGCTTGCGTGGATCCCGCGCGTGGACTTCCAGGTGCTCCGGTGCGTAATCGTTGGCGTATGCGGCTGCGTCATCAAGCGTGTCCGCGACGACGACCACGCCGTTGTCTTCCCACGAGCGGCGTGCAACCTGCTCGGTCGCGAGGTCCCGCAACTGGCGCTCGATTTCGGCCAGGGTCGCGCGGGCGAGCGCTTCCGAGGTGGTGACGAACGCGCCGCGCGCGTTTGGATCGTGCTCGCACTGCGCGAGCAAATCGGCGGCGATGTAATCCGCGCGGCCGGAATCATCGGCGATCACCATGCACTCGCTCGGGCCCGCCAGAAAATCCAGACCGACAGTGCCGTAGACCTGCCGTTTCGCCTCGGTGACATACTGGTTACCCGGCCCTACGATCATATCGACAGGCCGGATGGTCTGCGTGCCGTACGCCATCGCGGCGATTGCCTGCGCGCCGCCCAGGCAGTAAATCTCGTCGGCGCCGATTTTCGCCATCGTGTAGAGGATGGCCGGATTGATGCGCTTCTCGCGCCCGGGAGACGAGCACGTCACCAGACGCCTGACCCCGGCCACCTTCGCGGGGGCCAGCGACATCACAGCCGAGGTGAGACATGGATAGCGGCCCGCAGGCACGTAAGTGCCCGCCGAATCGACCGGCACCAGCCGTTGGCCCATGAACACGCCGGGGATCATCTCGCGCTCGAACTCCGACAGGCTCTCGAACTGCGCCTGTGCGAACGCGGTCACGCGCTCGATTGCGAAATCGAGCCCCCGGATGACATCCGGCGGCAGCTCGCGCGTTGCACGCTCGACTTCTTCCGGCCCGACGCGGATTTGGCCCTCGTAACCGTCGAACGTCTTCGCAAAGTTCCGCAGCGCTGCGTCACCTTCGCGCTGAACAGCCTGCAACACTGCGCTCACCTGGGAGCGCAGCGCCGATAAATCTTCAGGCCGCGCCGGGCTCGCTGCTTTCAACTCACGCCATCCCACCGTCTCATCCTCGCGTTGAATTGCCCACTGGAGAACAACCTGCTGAGGCGCAGCGTCCTGCCGCGCGATTTATCCCTGCCGTTCCTGCGTTTCATCAGATGCCGGTTTGCATCTGAGCCAAGCCTTCACCAAGCTTTCTTTTCGAGATGTGGTAACCATATGGTTACCTACTATCCGAGTGATGTCAAGCGCTGCGAAGAGGGTGTGCCGCGAGGACGGTTAACGACATCAGAAATCTCCTCAATACCATCTCTGTAACTGAACTGGAAAACCCCTATCTGTTGGATACCGATCTGACGCTGCGTCCGGACCTTGCAAGGCTGATTTTTATAACCATGTGGTAATATAATGTTTAGACTAGCCAAGAGCCGGGAGGGTAGTCCCAAGATCGTGGTAGCAGGCATGGGCCAGATGCACGGCCCGGTTCGCGGATCGCGCCATCCAGGAGCGTTAATGCCCCAGTTGGAATGCTAATCTTGGGATTCGGTCACTATTTGCGTAACGGAGATTAAGCAGGCATGTTGGACAGCACAGGAAATCGAGGTCGCCCGCGGGGCACGCGGGGGAGCCGGTCGGGAGACCACCCAATGCCAGGCGGAGCGGCACCGCGCCCAATGCGTCTTCCCAGGAAAGAACGCGAGCGCCGCATCATTCTGGGCGCGATTTCATTTTTTGCGGAAGTCGGACTGTCCGGCGACACCCGCCAGCTTGCACGCAGACTGAACATCACTCACCCGTTGCTCTTCAAGTATTTCGGCAGCAAGGAGGGTTTGCTCGAGCGCGTGTACCAGGAGGTGTACATGCGGCACTGGAATCCGTTCTGGGAAGATATGATCAAGGATCGCCGCGTCCCGTTACAGGTTCGCATGCGCGACTTCTATAACGACTATGCCAGAGCGATTCTCAGCTACGAATGGGTCCGGATATTCCTCTTCTCCGGGCTGCGGGACGCCGACTTCCATCGGCGTTTTCTCGAAATACTGCGATCGAAAATATTCATCCCGCTATGCGCGGAAATTCGCCACGAACTCGGCCTGCCGGGATTCGACCGGATCCCGGTCACCGATGGAGAAATCGATCTCGTCTGGGGTTCCCACTCGAAGATCTTCTACTACGGCGTGCGCAAATGGGTGTACCACGCGCCGACACCCCCGGACATCTCGGAGTTGATCGATCTCGACCTCGATGCGTTCTTCGGCGGCGTACCCAGCGTCGTGCGCGGGATAGTCGCAGCAGCGCAGGTAACGAGGCAAGATGCGGCGCAATCCAACTGAAATAGCGCGTGACCGAAAAATCGCTGGCTACCTACGCAGCGGCTAATCGCCGGGCTAGTGGTTGTTGCGGCGCGCTAACAAGCGCAAACTATCGGAAAGTCATGCCTATCAACTTATCGTAAGGGGGAGGCGCACAATGGTACAGGCATCTGAAGCTTTACTCAGTCCGGAAACAGTCCTCGCGGAACTGAAGAAGAACGCGGTCAGCCACGTGGTGTGGCTGCCCGACAGCGAAACCAACTGGCTCTACCTCCTGATGAAGGCGGAACCCTCGCTCACCCTCGTTGGGGTGGGCCGTGAAGGGCTCGCTTTTTCGACTGCCGCCGGACTGTACTTCGGCGGCAAGACGCCGGCGATCCTCATCCAGAACACCGGGCTCATGGAAGCGGGTGACTCCCTGCGTGGGTGGGGACTCGGCCTCAATTTGCCGGTGGTCCTGATAGTGGGTTACCGAGGTTGGACACGGCATGGCGTGACAACCGACACGGCGGCGGTCTACGTCGAGCGATTCCTCAATGCGTTTGGCATCCGTTATTACCTCGTCGAAAACGACCGTGATGCCCCGCGCTTTTCGCTCGCATTCGAGGAAGCGCGCAAGACGAGACGCCCGGTCACCGTTCTGGTGGGTGACGAATACCACGGCTTCAACCGTTAAAGCGAGGAAAAATCATGATGCAGATGGCAGATATTCTCAAAGCGTTCAAGGAATACCGTGGCGACGCCCTCGTCGTTCCGGGTAAAAGCGCACGTTATTGGACCGATATGTCGACCCGCCCCGAATTCGACGTGCCGCTCACGCCCGGTTCGGCGATGGGGGGGCGTGTGGCGTTTGCGTTCGGGCTGGCCTTGGCGCAGCCGAACCGGAAAGTCGTGCTCTTCGATTCCGAGGGCGACCTGATGATGGGGTTCAACATACTGCCCTCGATAGCCGAGCAAGCGCCGAAGAACTTCTATCACTTCGTGCTGGACAACGAGTGCTACGCAACGACGGGGGGACAACCGGTTCCGAACGCCAAAAACATCGCCTACGACGTCATCGCACGCGGCGCCGGATATGCACGCACGTTCTCCTACGACAATCTCGAAACCTTCCAGATCAACCTCGAGCGCATTATGTCCGGGCCCGGCCCCGTATTCACCGCGCTGAAGATTGTGCCCGAGATCGAGAATGAACCGATCGGCCAACGCAAACGCTTCGCGACCCGCAATCCCGAGCAGGTGCGGAAGGATTTGTGGAAAGCCCTGGGCATCGCCGGCTGAGAGCTCCGGCCTGGTCCCAACGTGCTGCAATCAATAGAACAGGGACGCAAAGCCATCCAAGCCGTGCCCTTGGCGGGGAAAGAAACGCGCTTGATGCAGGGCAATCAAGCCATCGCCGAGGGCGCGATTTACGCTGGCGCGCGCTTTTTTGCCGGTTATCCGATCACGCCCTCTTCTGAAATCGCTGACGAATGCGCAGCGCGTCTGCCGAAGCTGGGCGGCATGTTCCTCCAGATGGAGGACGAAATGGGCTCGATCGCCGCCGTCATCGGCGCGTCGCTCGCCGGCGCGAAAGCGCTGACCGCGACCAGCGGCCCGGGCTTCTCGCTCATGCAGGAGAACCTCGGGCTTGCCGTGATGGGCGAGGTTCCCTGCGTGGTCGTAGACGTGCAGCGCTCCGGTCCGAGCACCGGCCTTGCGACCAAGCCGGCGCAGTCCGACATCATGCAGGTGCGCTGGGGACGTCACGGCGACCAGTCGGTCATCGCGCTGTGTCCTGCCACCGTGCGCGAATGCTTCACGCTGACCGTTCAGGCTTTCAATTTCGCAGAACGCTTTCGCGTCCCGGTCATCCTGATGCCGGACGAGATCATCGCCCACATGCGCGAAAACGTGGTGCTTCCGCTGGCCGGTGAAATCGAGGTTATCGATCGCAAGGCGCCCGGCGGAACGCCTGCCGCTTACTTGCCCTTCAAACCAGATGATGACGGTGTCGCGCCGCTCGCGGCCTACGGCGGTGAGTATGTTTTTCACGTCACCAGTTCCATGCACGGCACCGACGGTTACAGCAACAACGATCCGGCCAATGCCGCATGGCGCATCCGGCAGCTGCACGAGAAAATCGACCGCCATCGTGATGAAATCGTTCTGACGCAGTCCTACTACACCGACGACATGGAGGTGCTGATCGTCACCCTGGGTGCGACGACCCGCGCCGGGCGCACGGCGGCGCTCGAAGCGCGTACGCAGGGAATCAAAGCCGGGGTGCTGCAACTGCAGACGATCTGGCCCTTCCCCGACCAGGAAGTTGCCGCGCTGGGAAGACGCGCGAGGACGGTGGTGGTGCCGGAGATGAACTTCAGCGGCCAGGTGGCGGGCGAAGTGCAAAAAGCGCTCGGGCCCGGCGCCGACATCCGCAGGGTCAACAAATTCAACGGGACCATCATTACGCCGCAGGACATCCTGGACGTCATGGCCCGGCCCGCCGGCGTAAAGAGCGAAAGAAGCTAGCCGTGTCGCACGCAACGGGACTCAAATACCTGAAACCGGGCGTCCTGCCGCACATGTGGTGCTCGGGGTGCGGCATCGGCGGCATGCTCGGCGCCTTGCTGCGCGCTTTCGAGGAACTGGGCTATGGCAACACCGATACGGTAGTCGTCACCGGCATCGGTTGCACCGGCAAGCTCGATGACTATCTCGTCACCAACGCCCTGCATACTACCCATGGCCGCGCGCTCGCCTATGCAACCGGGATCAAGGCGTTCAGGCCGCGACTCAACGTCGTCGTGATCATGGGCGATGGCGACAGCGTCACCATCGGCGGCAACCATTTCATCCACGCCGCAAGGCGCAACATCGACCTCACCGCCATCGTGCTCAACAACCTCAACTACGGCATGACGGGTGGACAGGTCTCGGGCACAACGCCGGAATGGGCCGTCACCAGCACCACCCTCTATGGCAATCCGGAGCGCGAATTCGATATCTGTGCGCTCGCAGCAACCGCCGGCGCCAACTACGTCGCCCGCAGTACGCCCTATCACGGCTGGGAAATGAAAGAGCTTATGAAGCGGGCACTGAGCAAGACGGGCTTCTCGCTGGTCGAGGTCGTCAGCCCCTGCCCGACCTACTTTGGCCGCTATAACGAGATGCAGGAAACCCCCGAAATGTTGCAATGGCTGGGCGAACGCGCGCTGCCGGTTGAACGCTATCGCAGCCTGGCGGAAGCTGAGCGCAAGAACTATTTTCCGGTCGGCACCCTGGTCGACAGGGACGAAGCGGATTTCAACACACGCTACGACAGGATACGCGCCCGTGCCCGGCAGCAATGAAAGGCCGGCACGAGCGATGCAGCCTGTGAACAGCCATAGCGAAATCATCCTTGCCGGCACGGGCGGCCAAGGTCTGATCCTGGCCGGCATCATGCTCGCGGAAGCCGCGATCCTCGAGGGCAAAAACGTGGTACAGACCCAGTCCTACGGGATTGCCAGCAGGGGCGGACTTTCGCTCGCCGAAGTGATTGTCGACGAAGCTGAAATCATCTTCCAGCAGGTGCGCACACCCAACTGTGTACTGGCACTGACCGAGGAAGCGGCGAAGAAGTTCGAGGCCTGGGCTGCCAGGGGCGTGCCCATGCTCTACGACAGTACGCTCGCCACGGCGCGAAACGGGGAGAACTTCATCGGCCGCGACTTCACCCGCAGGGCGAGCGACCTGGGCAATGCGGGCAGCGTCAATATACTCGCCCTCGCGGCGGTCGCCGCGTTCACCCGCGTGGTGAAAATTGCGAGCCTGGAGAGCCTGATCCGCAAGCGCTTTCGTGGTCCGGCACTTGACCTGAATCTCAAATTGCTCGCCGCCGGGAGTGAACTTGCAACCGCGTGAGGACCTGCCCAAGGTCGCTCCGTGCGAGGCAGCCTGCCCCGCAGGCATCGATGTGCCGCGGTATGTTCGGCAGATTTCCGCAGGCCGGTTCGGCGAAGCGCTGGCGACGATACGCGAGCGCATTCCTTTCCCTCTGGTTTGCGGCTACGCCTGCTTTCATCCTTGCGAGGCGAAATGCGGCCGTATCCAGTACGAGGGACCGGTGGCAATCCGCATGCTCAAGCGCGTCGCGGCAGAACTCGGCTCCCATGTGTCGGTGCCCGCCGCGCTCGAAAAGACCGGCAGGAAGGCGGCCATCATCGGTGCGGGCCCTTGCGGCCTGACGGCGGCCTACTACCTTGCCCTGCTGGGGCACGAAGTGACCGTGCTCGAGGCCCGGGATCGCAGCGGCGGCATGCTGCGCTATGGAATTCCGGGATACCGCCTGCCCGATGAGATCGTCGATGCCGACATCCGTCTCATTGAAACAAGCGGAGTGAAAATCCTGACGGGCAAGCGGGTCGATTCTGCCGAAGCGCTGCTGGATCGGGGGTACCATGCCGTCTTCATCGCTTCCGGTGCCTGGCGTGCGGCGAGCCTGGGAATTCCGGGCGAAGACGGGCCGGAAGTCATCAAGGGCATATCCTATCTCGAGGCCGTGAATGCCGGCGTAGCTCCGGCCATCGGCGCGAAGGTCATAGTCGTCGGTGGCGGCGATACGGCCATCGATGCCGCACGGGTCAGCCGCAGACTCGGCGCCGAGGTCGTGCAGGTCTATCGCCGCACGCGCGCCGAGATGCCGGCCAGCGAAGCGGAAATCGACGCGGCGATCGAAGAAGGCGTGAAGATGGAATTCCTCACTGCGCCGCTGCGCATAGACCGAGGCGTGATGACCTGCATCCGCATGGCGCTTGGGGCTGCCGATGCGAGCGGCAGGCCGCGACCCGAACCTGTGGCAGGCAGCGAGTTCAGTGTCACCGCTAATACGGTGATCATGGCCATCGGCCAGGAAGTCGAGGTTCCGGCGAAGGCAGTGGTGCGCGAAAAAAACGGCGTTGTCCGTGCCGATCCTGGCACTCTGGCCACCTCGGTGAAGGGCATCTTCGCCGGCGGTGATGCGGTCACCGGCCCCGCTTCGATCATCGACGCCATCGCACAGGGACGCGTGGCAAGCGCCGCCATCGACCGCTTCCTCGGCGGCAGCGGCGACCTCGAGCGCTTTGCCCGCAAAAAACCTCTTAGCGAACTTCCCACGCCTGCCCCCCGCGGGAGCCTGCGAAGAGTATGGCACAGCATTACGCCGGAAGCCCGGCTCAAGAATTTCGCGCTGGTGGAGGAAGCCTACGATCAGGAGACTGCGATGCTAGAGGCAGGCCGTTGCCTCTCGTGTGATCTCCTCGTGTACGACGTGCACGTCGATTCGACTCTGTGCAAGGACTGCGGCTATTGCAAGGAAGTCTGCGGGCTGGACGTATTCGCGAGGTCCGATGATTTCAACGCCAGCGGCTATCGCCCTTACCTCGCCGCGAAGGCTGAAAACTGCATAGGCTGCCTGCGCTGCCTCTACATCTGTCCGGACTTCGCCATCACCATCAGTGATCTGCGGGAGTCCTGCCAGTAAGCCGCGGAGCGCCAGCCCATCAG